>BNJS01000605.1_pt1 | contig 119645 bp, 178 predicted proteins | sample 8540461 | NCBI WGS metagenome assembly BNJS01 (sample SAMD00202454, study PRJDB9452) | human saliva metagenome | isolation source: human saliva | place: Japan | reverse complement strand
TTTTCTAATAGCTTTTGTAAGTTCTTTATTTTTTTTATAGCAAGAGAGCTCAATTTCATAAATTTTTTTCAAATTCCTCATCATCTATACTCAATTCATCTTTAATGAACTCTTCAAGTTTTTTTATTTCTTGTGGAAATAAAATAGGTTTTGTAGATAGATTAATTTCTTCAACAGTTTTATCACCATCGAAGAAAGGCTAAAAATTTTTCTTCCAGTTATCAATAGGATCTAATCTTCTTAGTAACATCATAGTTTTATAGTCAAGTTCAGGGATTTCATTATAACCTTTTCTTTTTAGAAAACTTAAAGTTTCATCATCTGTTTTTAGTAAAAAGTAATAATTCTCCAGCCTTTTTTTCATAGTCATAATTTTAGGCATTCTCTTGGCTCTATTATTTGTCTTTAAATATCTTGAAAGAGGAACTAATTTCACTTCTTGATAGAAAGCAATAGCAAATTCATTAAAAACTAAGACCAGGCATAATTTCATTTTTTTCAATTAAATCAATCATATTATTAATTTTTTTCAAAATTTAGCATCTTAACCCTCCTATTACTAAATAGATAAATTATTCATTTGAATATTTATTTAAAAACTTCTTGCCACATACCATTTTTTTTCATAATAAACTCTAAAAAAATTCTCTTACAGCAGCGTCTCCTCCATTTTTTTAGTGGAAATAAAAGTCACAAATTTCTAAAAACTTCTGCAACAGAATCTTTAGGACAAGCAGTTAGGCCAACTTTTTTTCATAACTCCAATATCATTTAAATCATCTCCCATATAGGCTGTGTTCTCAAAAGTTATGTCTAATTCATCCAGTAATTTTTTTCAAGTCTTGAGTTTTATTTTTTTGAACCTTGTATAACATATTTTTATTCCTAACTCTTTTGCTCTTCTTTCAACTATGTTAGATTTTTTTCCCTGTTAGTATAGCAACTTCTCCACCAAGTTTTAGCCAATTCACAAGAGCAAAAACCGTCCTTTACATTAAAAAGCTTTTAAAAAGAATTATCTTTATCATCTACATAAATCTTTCCATCAGTTAAACTTCCATCAACATCTAAAAACTAAAAATTTTTTTATATCCTTCATAAAAACTTCCTTATTTTTTTAATAATTTTTTTATATTCTTCAAGAGATATCTTATTTGTATCAGAAGAAAGAGTTATTTTTTTTAGATTACTTGTTCCTGTAAAACTTATATTAGAACTTAAAGAATTGATATGAGTAATACATATTGCTAAAGCATCAGCAGCATCATCAGGTTTAGGTATTTCAGAAAGTCCTAAAAATTTCTGTACCATAAGTTGAACTTGTTTTTTTCTCTGCCTTTCCATAGCCTGTAATACCAATTTTTTTACTTGTAGTGGAGTATAACTTGACATAGGGATATTATTTTGTTTACCTGCAAGTAAAAATAACTCCTCTAGCTTGAGCAACAGAAATTACAGTTTTATTATTTTTTTAAAAATAAAAATAAGTCTTCTATTGCCATAAACTCTGGCTTATATTTTTTTAAAAATCTTATCTAATTCATTGTATACAATTTCTAATCTTTCTTCATTACTTAAATCTTTTTGAAGTTAATATTACCCCGTAGTCAACTATTGAATATTTATTTTTTTATTATAATCTATAATTCCATATCCAACTATTGCAGTTCCAGGGTCTATCCCTATAACACGCATTATACATCCCTTACATATTCAACATTTTTGTATAGATGAAAGTGAAACAACCACATCTGAAATATTATTTCTACCTCTCATACTAACAGTAAAAAGTAACTAAAGCATCGTCTTGATATTTATCTATTTCAGTTATTTTTATAGATCTTTTGTCTAAACACTTCATAGGCTTCTATAAGTCCATTTGCAAAATCTTCTGAATCAAAAAAACTTTACTTCAAATTTTAAAAAGTCTAGTCTTTTTTAACCAATTTTGATTCAAGTTTTTTTAAGAGTTACCATAATGATAATCATAAATACAACTGCAACAGCAGCTATATTATAGAATCCCCAACCTATACCTAAACCAACACAAGCAGTAGCCCATATTCCAGCAGCTGTAGTTAAACCTCCAACTGTTTCACCTTTTTCTTTCATTATACTTCCAGCACCTAGGAAACCAACCCCACTTATTACTTGAGCTCCAAGTCTTCCTAAGTCTGTCTTTATAACAGAAGCTACTGCAGAACCTTCAGTACTAGCTAAATCTAAGATATTTAATCTCAATTGGTCTTGTACCATAGATACTATAGCTGCTCCAAAGCAAACTAAAATATGAGTTCTAAAACCAGCAGGACGGTTATTTTTTTCTCTTTCATAACCAACAATACCTCCAAAAAGTATTGCTAATATTAGTCTAAAACAAACAATCTCAACAGTTAATTCTCCTGTGAATTTAATTTTTAAAAAAACTTGTCAAGTATATCAAATATGTGCATCATAAAAAATTAAAAATTCTCCTTTCTTTTTACTTCCTTATATCTTTTTCTCCCCAAGTAGCTTGTTTTATCATAAGATAGGTTAAAAAGCTTCTTAGGTAATTTTGTAATTACTGCAATTAAAAATTCTCATACTTAAAGGATATATTACCTTTTCTTTTTTTGTCATTTATAGCTTTAACTATTATATCTGTAGATTTCTCCTCAGAAAGAACAGTTGGCTTATTTCGTTATGTCTTCTTTGCTTAAAGATTTTTAACTTGTCCGTAGCTATATAGCCAGGAACTATAGTAGTTATATTTATGTTGTAATCTCTAAAAAAATGCTCGGTATGTTTCACAAACTCCCATTATTGCTAATTTTGTTCTTGCATAAACAGAGGCTTTAGGATAGTCAATAAGACCCGCAATGGATGAAACAATTGCAATATGCCCTTTATTATTTGTAAACATCATATCTCTTACTGCTTCAAAAGTATTGATAACTCCTGTTAAGTTTATGTCTATCATGGCAAAGGCTTCGTCATTTGTCAGTTTTGTAGTTCTGTTGTTAGTATATATACCTGCAGAATTTATGATTAGATCTAAATTTCCTTGTGAAAAAAATCTTCAATAGCACTTTTTTTAAATCACTTTTTGTTTCTAACATCAACCTTATACAATTTTAATCCCTTATTAACTTCTTCAATCTTTTTTTAATTTTTTTCATCGTTTGTTCCACAAATAGCAACCTCATTGCCCAAGGACAAATATCTTTTTAGCAAGAGAAAGACCTATACCGGAACTTCCACCTATAATAAAAACTTTCATTAAAACTCCCTTTCTTTTTTTTCTTTTTATTATTATACTATATTTTTTTGATATATAAAAGTAATAAAATTAATTTTATCGAAATTAAATATTATTATCATATAATTTGTTATAAAAAAATATTTTTTTACTAATTTTTTTAAAAAATTATGATATAATAAAAAGAGGTGGGATTATGATTAGTAAAGAAGATATAAAACAACTTGAAATTATTTTTTTCCATTTTGGTTTGAACTAAATCAAAATGATAGAGCTAAAATAATTCTTTCAAGTCGGGTTTTTATCTTTAAAAGAAAAGAGGCTATCTTTTTTTAATTCACATGAATTAGATGGACTTCTATTTCTAAAAATCAGGAAGATTAAGATTTTTTTTTATCATCTTTAGAAGCAAGAGATTTACCTTTATACTATTTAAAAAGATAATGAAGTAGAATTTTTTTGAAGATTTTAATAATAAGCTAATTTCTCCAATTTTAGATATAGCTTTTTGTTGTTGAAAGAAATAGTGAAGTTCTTTTAATACCTTATACTATATTAAATCTTTTTAGAAAAAAATATAGTATAATGGAAAGATTTTTACATGATTTAACAAGAGAAAAATTATCAAAATCCTTATTATCTTTACAGAATATTTTATTAATACCACTTAAGGAAAGGTTATTAAATTTTTTTATACAGTCTGAAAAATGAGATATCTTTAACTCATGAAGAGATTGCTAAAAAAATTAGGAAGTTCTAGAGAAGTTATCAGTAGAAATTTAAAAAAATTTCTAGAAAAAGAAAAATTTCTTAAAAAAATGAATAGGAAAAAAATAATTATAATAGGTCGAGGTGAAGTATTATGAAAAAAACCAATTATTGGAATTTCTGCAAGTATGATATTTGAAGAAAAAGATGAATTATTTTTTTGGGAGATAAATATTCCTGTGTTGCTCACTCTTATGTTGATGCTATTTATAAATCAGGTGGGATACCTGTAGTATTACCTATTTTAAAAGATGTTTCTGCAATAAGAGAACAAGTTAAATTGTTAGATGGTATAGTTTTATCTGGTGGACGTGATGTAGATCCTCACTTCTATGGAGAAGAACCACTAGAAAAATTAGAAGCTATTTTCCCTGAAAGAGATGTACATGAAACTGCTTTAATAAAGGCAGCTACAGACTTAAAGAAACCTATTTTTGCAATATGTCGTGGTATGCAAATACTTAATGTTGTTTATGGAGGAACTTTATATCAAGATATTTCTTATGCTCCAGGAGAACATATAAAAACATTATCAAATAGGAACACCTTATCAAGCAACACATTCTATAAAAATTGATAAGAGCTCAACTTTATTTAGAATGGCTGATAAATTAGAAGTTGAAAGAGTTAACTCTTTCCACCATCAAGCATTAAAAAAATTAGCAGATGGACTTAAAGTTGTAGCTACTGCTCCAGATGGAATAATAGAAGCGGTTGAAGGAACTAATGAAGATGGAATGTTTATACTAGGTGTACAATTCCACCCAGAAATGATGTATGATAAAAAGTACTTTTGCTAGATCAATGTTTAAGAGATTTATTACTATTTGCTTTAGAAAGCAGACCAACAGATGTAATTCTAAAAGATGGACTTCATCATGAAGAAGAGTATAAAAGCAAAAGAAATAGCTGATAGAATAAAAGAGCTTGAAGAAGAAGAAAAAAAGGAATTTTTTTAAAGGGGATCTATAATCCCCTTTTTTCTTTACTATTAAATTAACCTAAAAAAATAATTCTTTTCAATTCTTTTGATATTGTTTCTACTTACAGGAATAGCTGTGGGGTAATTTTTTTAATTTTTATTATCCAAGATGAGTTAAACCATTGTTCTATCTCTGTTATCTTATCTAAATTTATTATGAAAGAACGATGACAACGATAAAAAAATTATTTCCTTTTTAGCATTTCTTCCCATTTTGAAATTTTAATTTTGCTTATATATTTTTTTTTGATTAGAGAAAAATTAAAGTTTCTTTTTCATCAGCTTCTATATAATCAACATCATTTAAATGAAATGACGTAAAGTCTTTCATCCATATTGATAGTGATTTTCTTTAGATTATTATTTTTTTAACTGTATTTACAGTCTCATTTTTTTTATATTGACTAGAGATTTTTAAAAGATTTCTTATTCTACTTTCCGAATAAGGTTTTAAAAGATAATCATAAGCTTTTTATTTCAAAAAGCATCAACAGCATAATCTTTATAGGCAGTAATAAAAAAATAATTTTTGTATCAGGATACATTTTTGTAATTATTTTTCCCTAAACTAATTCCATTCATATCAGGCATATTGATATCTAAAAAAATAGCATCAACAGCATTTTTTTTTCCAAAAAATGTTAAAAGTATCTAAAGGATTATCAAATTCAGCAATAAGTTTAATTTCCTTTTTCTTCATCTATAAAATATTTTAACTCTTCTCTTGCAGGTAGCTCATCTTCAACTATAATGCAACTAATCATATTTTACACCTCCAAGTATTTTAAATTTTTATCCTTGTTCCCTTGCTCTAATTTTTGTTATATTTAGACCTTCACCATAAAGAAGTTTTCAATCTTTGATGAACATTCTTTAGACCTATATTTTCTTCTATTTTTTTATCTAAATTATCTATTACAGCTTGTTCTATCCCAACTCCATCATCTTCAATTGCAACTTCTATATCTTTATCAATTTTTTTTACAATAATTTTTTTACAAAGCCCATTATCTCTTTTCTTTAAAAATACCATGTTTTATACTATTTTCAACAAGAGGTTGTATGATTAAACTAGGTATTTGAAAATTATATAAGCTTTCATCAACATCATAAATTATATTTAGTTTTTCACCAAATCTAGCTTTTTTTCTATCTTTAATATAGGTATCAATTTGATTTAATTCCTTTATCAATTCTACACTTTTTTTAAATTATTATCCAAATTATATCTTAAATAGTTTGATAAATCTATAGTAACTTCTCTAGCTTTTTCAGGATTAGTTCTGATAAGAGAAGTCATAGTATTTAAAACATTAAATAAAAAAATGTGGGTTTATTTGGGATTGTAAAGCTTTTAACTCAGAATATTTAAGTAAAGATATTAAATTTTCTACCTTACTAATTTCCATTTGAGTTGAAATAAGGTGAGATAGACCTATCATTAAATATCTATTTTTTTCTGTTATTTTTTTCTGCAGTATCAAAGAATATTTTTAAAGTTCCTGATACATCATTTTTTTCTTTTTAAAGGGTAAAGATGATACAAGACTTTTTATATGAGGAGAAATATAGAAAGAAAATCTTCTATAATTTCATCTTCATCATCTTTTATAACAAGCATAACTTCACCTGTTTTTCAAAAACTTCCCTAGTATTATTACTTCTAATATTACTTCTGTTTATTACAGACTTATCTGTAGAAAAAGCCTGCAATAATTTCTTTTGTATCTGTTATTACAGCAGCTCTTGCTCCTAAAGAATTAGCAATTATCTTGCAAACTTCACTAAGATTTTCAGTATTTCTAAAATAAGGAAGAGTTTTATTTGCTATTTCTAAGGCAAGTTTTGCTTGATTACCAGCTATAAGTTCACTTTTTTTGAATGATATCTTCAACAAGTAGAATAAGAACAGCCGCTCCAACAGAGTTCATAAACACCATAGGAATATAGAAAAGTTTTTTTAACTATACTTTGAGCTAAAGCCTTATCTTTTTGTATTAATAAAATTAAAGCCATACTTAAATTTTCAACAACAAAGGCTAGAAGAAAAGCAAAAAACATTCTATCTTTATTTTTAGCAAAACGTGAAACATAAGCAGTTAAAAATCCACCTATTATAGTTGCAATAGCACAAGGGATAGCAGTTTCTCTTCCAAGATTAACAATAGCTCTATGTATTCCAGCAACAAGACCTGTAAGTGCTGCAACATAAGGACCTCCTAAAAGTCCTCCAGCTACAACTCCCATATTTCTTGTGTTTAAAATGGCACCGTTAAAATTTAGTCCTATATAAGTTCCACTGATGGAAAGTAATGAGAAGAAAAAAGATAGAGCTATTACATCTTTTTTTACTCTTTTGCCTTTACTTTTTATAATTATATTTGCCTTTATCTATTTTTAATAAAGAAAAAAAGGCAATTATTGCAGAACAACCAATATTACTTATTAAGTGTGAAATAAATTGTATATTCATAAATTAACTCCAAATCTAAAAATTTAAAGAGAAAAGGACTATGAAAAAAATAAAAATATTAATGTTTTAAAAATATATCAAATTAATTATGATAGTTCTTTCTTTTTTTATTATAGTATAACAAATTTTTTTAAATTCTTAATAAATACTTGTGAAAAAAATTTTACATTTCAAGCCAAAATAATAACATCTTATTCCAAATAGTATGAAAAAAATAAGCAAAAAAACAGTGTATAATAAAGAAAAATTTTTAATTAAGGGGGCAGATATTATGTATAGTTTTATAGGATCGATAATAGCTTTAGTGTTAGGTTACTTAATTTATGGTAAAATTTGTTGAAGGAGTTTTTTTGGTATAGATTCTTCAAAAGGCTACACCTGCAGAAAGATTAGCTGATGGTGTTGACTATATGGAAATGAGTTGGACAAAAGGCATTTCTTATTCAATTTCTTAATATAGCTGGTACTGGACCAATATTTGGAGCAGTTGCTGGAGCATTATGGGGACCAGCTGCATTTATTTGGATAGTATTTGGTTGTATCTTTGCAGGTTCAGTTCATGATTTTCCTTTTTAGGAATGATGTCTTTGAGAAGAGATGGAGCCTCTGTTTCTGAAATAGTTGGAGAAAAACTTAGGAAATGGAGCAAAACAAATAATGAGAGTTTTCTCTGTTGTACTTTTTACTATTAGTTGGAGTTGTGTTTATAATGAGTCCTGCTCAAATCTTAAAAAGATATAACAGGAATAAGCTATGAAGTTTGGTTGGCAATTATCATAATATATTATCTTTGTGCAACAGTTTTACCAATTGATGCAATTATTGGGAAAAATTTATCCTATATTTGGATTATCACTTTTAGTAATGGCAATTGGAATTGGTGGAGGATTAATTATTACAAATGCAAATATTCCTGAAATAGCTTTTTGTAAATATGAATCCAACAGGAAGATCAGTTTTTTTCCCTTATCTATGTATAACAATAGCTTGTGGAGCAATCAGTGGTTTCCATGCTACTCAATCTCCTATGATGGCTAGATGTTTAAGAACAGAAAAAGATGGAAGAAAAAGTTTTCTATGGTGCAATGATATCAGAAGGAATTATAGCTCTTATTTGGGCTGCAGCAGCAATGTCATTCTTTGGTGGAATACCTCAACTTGCTGAAGCAGGAACAGCTGCAGTTGTAGTTAATAAAAATATCAGTTGGAATTTTAGGAAAAGTTGGAGGAGCATTAGCATTTACTTGGAGTTGTTGCTTGTCCTATAACTTCTGGAGATACTGCATTTAGAAGTGCAAGACTTACTATTGCTGACTCTTTAAAAATATAAACAAGGACCTATCGTAAATAGATTTGTTGTTGCAATTCCTTTATTCGTATTAGGTATTGCATTATGTTTCATCCCATTCAATGTTATCTGGAGATACTTTGGTTGGGCAAACCAAACTCTTGCTACAATAGCTCTATGGGCAGCTGTTAAATACTTAGCAAACAGAGGAAAGAACTTCTGGATTGCTTTAATACCAGCAATGTTCATGACAGTGGTTGTAACTTCTTATATCCTTGCAGCACCTGAAGGATTTGTAAGATTCTTTGGAGATAAAGATATAAAAGTTATTGAACACATTGCAATAGTTATTGGATGTGTTGTATCTTTAGGATGTACAGCTGCATTCTTTATGTCAAATAAAAAAAGCAAATTTAATCACTGAATAACAGAACTCCCATTATTCACAGGAAATACTCCCAGAGCAAAGCTGGGGGTATTTTTATTTAATAGTTGTAATTTATGTGATATAATTCATTTGTTACTATAATAAGTAAGTATTATAAAGCTAAATTCATATAAAATTCATAAAAAAATATAGTAATATAGTTATGAAAACTTAGCTTTGATAAGGAGGAAAAATGAAAAACAGAAAAATAATAGCAAGTTGTATGCTAGCTTTATCTCTAGTAGGATGTACTGGTTTTGAAGCTGGTAATGGTGGATATACTACTGCAGGAGGAGCAGGAGGAGCAGCTGTTGGTGCTCTAGCTGGACAAATAATAGGAAAAGATACAAAAGGAACTCTTATAGGAGCAGCTGTAGGATCACTACTTGGAATGGGTTGGGGAGCTTACAAAGACAATCAAGCAAGAGAGTTAAGAGCTGCACTTAAAGGAACTCAAGCTGAAGTTAGAAATGATGGAAATGCTTTAGTTGTTAACCTACCAGGAGGAGTAACTTTTGCAAGTGATAGTGCAAACATATCATCTGGTTTCTATTCTGCATTAAATGGAGTAGCTCAAACTTTAGTAAGATATCCTGAAACAAGAATACAAGTAAATGGATACACTGATAGTACAGGTGGAGATGCTCATAACCAAGAATTATCTCAAAGAAGAGCAAACTCTGTTGCTCAATATTTAATATCACAAGGTGTTTCTTCTAACAGAATTGTTGCTAATGGGTTCGGAAGTTCAAATCCTATAGCTTCTAATGCAACTCCAGAAGGAAGACAAGCAAACAGAAGAGTTGAAGTAAGAATACTTCCAGCTCAATAATCCCAATAATAAATAGTATTTAGTAAACAATTGAGCAATTATCTTCTCCCATTGATAATTGTCAAAAAAATAATAAATAATAATATAAGTTAAGTTATTTACTCCCATTGATAACTTAATTAAAAAGTGGCTAGAGCAATAATCCCGCTCTAGCCTTTATTATTATAGTATTTCAAATTTTTTTCTATAGCTCTTTTTCTTAATTCTTCTCTGAATTTTTGGATGAGCTATTTCTAGTGAACTACTCCCACTTATAAAAAGTGGGAGCTTCTTGGGAAGTATGTACTTTTTATTAGCCACATATATTTACTAGCTCTTCGGGTAGTCCCTACCCTGATATATTTTTTTAACTTATTTTTTTCTTCTCTTAATATTTCTAATCCTTTTTCTTAATATGTTTATACTTGCATTATAATCTCTATCTATTTCTAGTCCACAACATTCGCAATGATATATTCTTTCTGATAATGTTAGACTTTCTTTTATATTTCCACAACTAGAACAAGTCTTACTACTTGGATAAAATGTAGGTACTTTTATAATCTTTCTTCCATACCAATTTGCTTTTTATATTCTAGTTGTCTTACAAATTCACTCCAACTTACATCTGATATACTTTTTGCTAATTTGTGATTCTTTAACATTCCCTTTATATTTAAGTCTTCTATACAGATTATATCGTGGTTATTGATAATTTTTTTGTACTCAACTTATTTATAAAAGTCTTTTCTTTTTATTTCTAATTTTATTATGTATCTTTGCTACTTTTTCTTTTTGCTTTTGATAATTCTTACTATCTGATAGTTTTTTTATCGCTATCTTTAGCAAGTTTACATCTCTTTGATAGTTTTCTTTCTTCTCTTTTCAGTTTTTTTCTCATATTCTTTTGATAGCTTCAAATTTTCTACTTTTTGTACAATCACTCATTGTTGCAAATTCTTTTATTCCTAAATCTATTCCAATATTTTTTTATTAGTCTTTGGTAATTCTTCTATTTCTTCTTCACATAATATTGAAACAAAAATAATGATCAAGACTATTTCTACTTATTGTTGCTGATTTAATTATACCTTTTTATTTCTCTATGTAGTCTAATTTTTAACTAGTGATTTTTAATTTAGGAAGTTTTATGTAGCTGTCTTTAATGTATATTGTGTTTTGGTTATTTGTAGTATAGCTTTGGACTGGGTTAGATTTACACTTATATTTTGGAAAAACCAAAAATCTTTACTTTTAAGAAAATTTTTTTAAAAAGCTTTTTCTAAATTTAGTTATGCATTAGCAAGAGCTAAGCTATCTACTTCTTTTTAAATAAGGATATTCTTCTTTATATTTGGCAGGAGTAGGATATTCAGTTTTAATTCCTGTTGATTTATATTCTTCATAACCTTTCTTTCTGTCATCTAACATAAGATTATAAATTTTTCTAACACAACCAAAGTTTTTTTGAGAAAAAGGTTATTTGTTCTAAGGTAGGATATATTCTAAATTTATATGCTTTTTTTAACTATCTTCATTTTCTCCTCCTTGCCCTTGAATATATTTTTTTATAACTTCTATACTTGCTCCACCAACACTAAAAAAACTTCTACTCAAAAAAATATTCTTTCCACAACTTAGATTTAATAATAGAAATTTCTTTTTCAGCTGATTTAATTGTATCATATTTTTTTAATAAAAAAATTCAAGAAAAATAAAAGAGCAATTCATCCACTACTTATAGAAGTAGTGGACTTCTTGATAGATATTGTTAAAAAAATATTTTCTTGATTATCGAAAAATAAATATGTTAAATTAGAATTATAGAATATTTTTAGAAAAGGAAAAAAATGATATGAAAAACGAATATTTTAAAGAAATTGAAAAAAATCTATAAGGAAATAAAAGTTGATATAAAAAGATTAGAAGAATTTAAAAATACTTGGGAAAAAGGTTCTAATAAAGATATACATTTAGAACTATCTTTTTGTATATTAACACCTCAATCTAAAGCATTGAATGCTTGGCAAGCTATAACAAACCTTAAGAAAGACGATTTAATTTTTAAAGGAAGTGCAGAAGAACTTGTAGAATATTTAAATATAGTGAGATTTAAAAAAATAATAAGGCTAAGTATCTTGTGGAACTAAGAGAACAAATGACAAAAAAAGGTAAGATAATAACTAAAGATTTCTTTTAATTCACTTCCAACTGTCTATGAAAAAAAGAGATTGGATAGTAAAAAAATATTAAAGGAATGTCATATAAAGAGGCAGGACATTTTTTTAAGAAATGTAGGTTTTGGTGCAGATGTTGCTATACTTGATAGACATATACTAAAAAAATTTAGTTAAATTAGAAGTTATAGATGAGTTACCAAAAGACTTTAAGTCCTAAGCTATATTTAGAAATAGAAGAAAAAAATGAGAAAATACTGTGAATTTGTAAAGATTCCTATGGATGAGATGGATCTATTACTTTGGTACAAAGAAGCAGGAGTGATATTTAAATGACATTTGGTGAAGAAATTGAAAATGAAATAAAAAGAATTTATAAAACGAAATAGGAAATATTCGTTATTATCCAGATAGTAATTATGGAGTAGAATATTTAAATAATAACTTTAGTTTTCTAGGAACAAAAAAATAGATTTATCAAAAGAGAACAATTATACAAGTTATGATTTTTAAAGAAAATGATTTTTTTAGATATGATGAAATTTTTGAATTTAAAGATATAAAAAGAAAAAAATATTGGAAAGCAATGAAATTCATTATGTTGGAGATGGAATAACAAACAGTGAATTAGTATTTTCTGGAAAAAGAATTTTTAAAGTTCTAGAATTTCTTTTTATAAATATACCAGAACATCATTACTTTTTGATGTGGAGAAAAAAATGGTGTTTACTTATAGCAACAGAAGGCTGGATAGATTATGGTGAAAAAAATCTATAAAAGAATAATTATAAAATGGAGATATAAATATGGAAAAATTTTTATTGGCACTCAATGTAGTATTACCAATATTTTTTTAACCATGGCATTGGGTTTTTATTAAAAAAAGGCTAAAAATGGTAGATGAGAGCAGTTTAAATACTATGAATAAATTAGTATTTAGAGTGTTTATGAGTACCTTACTATTTTTAAAATGTCTATAATATTGAGATTTATCTAAACTTTCAATTAGACAATTTAAAAATTACTAGGCTATGCTTTTATAATCATTTTTATTATAGTCTTTTTAGCTTGGTTAATCTATATGCCAAAAGGTAAAAGAGAAGAAAAAAATTATCTGTTTTAATTCAAGGGGTATATAGAGGAAACTTTGTTTTATTTGGTTTAGCTATTGTAGATAGTATCTATGGAAAGGAAGGTTTAGCAACTGTTTCACTTTTTAACAATTGTTGTTATTCCAACTTTCAATGTCTTAGCAGTTATAATATTAGAGTATTATTCAGGTAGAGAGATAAGTAAATTAAAAGCTAGTAAAAACAAGTATTTAAAAAAATCCTTTAATAATTGCAACTTTATTAGGAATAATATTTATTCTTCTAAGAATAAATATTCCAAAACCAATATATAAAAACATTATCAGATATTTCTAAAATTTCAACTCCTCTTGCCTTTTATAGTCTTAGGAGCTGAGTTACAGTTTGGAAATATGTTAAAGAATATAAAAATATCTAATCTCAGTAAATCTATTAAGGCTTATAGTAAATCCATTAATTACTATAGGAATTGGTAAATTAATAGGTTTTCAAGGAATAGAATTAGTTGCATTGCTCTCAATGAGTGCCTGTCCTACAGCTGTAGCATCTTACACTATGGCAAAAGAAATGAAGGCTGATGGAGATTTAGCAGGTGAGATTGTTGCAACAACAAGTATGTTTTCAATACTCACTATTTTCTGTTGGGTATTGATATTGAAAAAATATGGCATGGATATAAATAATAACAACTCTTTTTAAGGGGGACTATAGTGGAAGAAATGAATATAAAGAAAAAAAGAGTTATGATGTATTTCATAGAAGCAACTCAAGAATTAATATTAGATGAAGGCTTAGAAAAGTTGTCTATTAAAAAGATAGCAGAAAAAGCAGGATATAATAGTGCTACAATCTATAATTATTTTGAAAAATTTAGAAGTCTTAATATTGTATGCATCTATAAATTATTTAAAAGACTATTTAAATGAATTTAAAAATGAAATAACAGCAGATATGAAAGCGATAGAAGTCTATGAAACAGTTTATAGGATTTTTACAAAACATTCTTTTTGAACAACCTGAAATATTCCATACTCTATTTTTTTGGAAAAATATAGCTATAAGCTTGAAAAATATTATAAAAAAATACTACGAAATCTTTCCTGATGAAATTGAAGGACATATAGACTTAACAAAGGCTATGTTGATCCAAGGAAATATATATGATAGAGATTTTACCTATTATAAATAAAAATGGTTAAAGAAGGAAGCATAAAAGAAGAGGAAGCAGAGTTTATAATGGAAACTATAATAAGAGTTCATCAAAAGTTATTTAAGTGATTTACTATATAAAAAAATGATGACTCATCAATAGAAAAAAATATACAGAAAGGCTTCTTTAAAATTTTTAATTTTTTTATTAAAAAAAGGGAGGATACATGGCAACAATAATTAGATTAGAAAAAGATGGGTACATGAAAGATGCTTTTGTTGGCTATAGTTATACAACTGCTTTTATTTAATATTTTTGTGCCAGCAGCAAGACAAGATTTAAAAAGTTTCTTATTTATGGGAGGAATTTATTTTTTTAAGTGCTTTTTATATCAAATTTTTTTATAAAATATATGTACAAAGAAATTTGATACAATATAAATATGGTGGTTTAATTTCATTTATAGCATTAATAATATCTTGGGTTATAGCATTTTTCTACAATAAATATTATACTCAAAAATGTTAGCGGAAGGTTGGAAACCATTAAAAAGATGATGAGTATTCTAATGTTTTTGTTATACAATTATTTTGAATACACAGATAATGATTTTATAAGTGATGAGAGAACTAAAGAAATTTTTAGATGAAGTTAAAAACAGAGAAAAAGAAAAGCGTTAATGTTTGTAGTAGCTGCTATTATTCAAATACTTCTTTAATGTTTATAAAAAATTAATTGAAAGGATTGCCTATGTCAGTAAGAATAAACTTAGAAAAAAAGATGGAAAAAGAAAGTGGATTTATGGGTTTTTAGTTGGACATTATTATTTTGGGGTTTTTTTGGGTTCCATTATTTAGAGGAAGAAAAAAAGATTTTGGATTATTCTTTTTATTTTTTTCTTGTAAAAATAGGTTTTATTATTTATGGAGTTAATAGTTCTGCTGAAATTCAAGAAGCTATAAAAATATATGGATTTTTATAAACCTTCGTATATTTTCATTGATTCCAACATTGCTTTTTTTGTAATTGTTCAAGGAATTGAAATTTGGTTATCATATTACTATAATAGATATTGCACTAGTAGTCTTTTTGGCAAATGGATATTATCCAATAGAAAAATGATGAATATTCAATAGCTCTTTTAAAAGAGTTACTTATATTCCATATACAAAAAGAAGAGTTAGAAGATAAATCTATAAGAGAAGAATATAAAGAAATATTTCAGATTTCTGCAAGAAAAGAAGAAAGAGATAAAGTTCAAAAACTATTCTTTTATAATTTGGTTTATAATTTGTGTAATACTAATGATAATGGGTGAAGATTTGAAATTTTCAGTGATTTTGAAGATATAAAGGGGCTATATGCCCCTTATCTTATTATATTAGCATAGATATGAAGTGAAAAAAATTGTTTTCATATCTAAAGTAAGTTTTCCTGCATCTCTAATATCTATCCATCTTGTGTATAGATTTTCAGTTTCATCTAAAGTCAAGTTCTAAAGGAACAATATCATCAGATTTTAATTTTTATGATATAAATAAAAATCTTTTTCAGTTGTATAACCTGGAGAAACTAAAAATCCAGTGTTGCTATCATAGATAATGTCATAATCTTCTCTTCTATAACCTGTTTTCTTCTCTAACTTCTCTTTCAAGAGCATGAATAGGCTCTTCACCCTTCATCAATAAGTCCAGCAGGAACTTCATATATATAATTATGAACCCCAGGTCTATACTGATTTACAAATAAAACCTTATCTCCAGCATGATTTACTATTAAAAGCAGCAATTGCATTTCTGTTTTTTTCTAAATATTCTAAATTATTATTGTTTAATGGATCGCTATCAACTCCAACTTTTTAAAAAAATTTTTAAATTAGGGAATATCTAATAATTTCATTTATCTTCACCTCTTCTTCCTTCATTTTATTTTTTTATATTTTTGTACAGCTTTTAAAAAATTCATATGTTTCTTTTGAATATTCATTTTTCTTTGATTGTTATTATCAGTTATCATATTGAATATAGGAAGTAAAAAAATCCAGCAACAATACCTGCTGAGAAACCATTATTGTAAAGGTTAAGTCCACCATGAACCAAACCTACATTTTGTACAACTGCTAAGTGTAACCAACCAGCAATTATACCTGCAACAGAGCCGAAATACACCCGATATAGGAGCAAGAGCTGTTCCAAATAGTCCTGAGATAGCTACTGTAAAAGTATTTCCCTTTGCTTCCAAAACTTGCAAGAAGTACTCCTATAAATATAGGTATAGTATTAAAAGATAGTTTTTTTCCATTTGCTGAAAAATCCAACGACAGTAAATAGTCCTGCTAGTATAGGTCCATTAAAAGTTTGTCCTGTAAAAGTCACAAAAGCAACACTGATAAGTCCCATCATACCCATATTAATATAAGTTAGACCATAGCCATATTTTTGAGTGAAATCAGATTTATATCCATCATCTCTCATTAGTTTAAAAATATCCTGAGAAAGAATTATTATTTATATAGAAACCTACAATTATAAAAGGCAACAAACACAGAAGAACATATAATTTTTCAATGCCATATCATACTCAGAAGATACAAGAAATTGTGGGATTAATTTCAAAATGATATAACTTTCAAAACAGCCATTATAACTGAACCCTAATATTCCAGCTGTAAAACCTAAGTTATATAAATCATAACCTTCATGAAAATCGTAAAAGGCTCTTTGCTAAAGGTACAACAATAAATCCAATTAAAACACCAATCAAAATTGCATTAATATAAGATGTTTCATAAGCAACTTCACCATAAAAAGCCACACTACTAATAAAAAGGAGCTAGAGCACTTGAAAATGCAATAGAGATAAGATGTTCTGAGAAATCAGTTGAAGTGTATACACTGTAGAGAATACCACCTAGATAAAAAAAGGTAATATATTTAAAATATTTTTTTCCAAAAATGAAAAAAACCAAAAACTGTAAAGAACATTGCTATAACTACTCCAGTTATTTTTATCTTAAATAATCTCACTAGAAAATAGTTAAAAAGATAAAATTAGAGTGCATTTAAAAAGGCTGCTCCTATACCACCAACTTTAATGAAAATCAGTTACTAAAATAGCTGGAGAAGTAATAATTCTAAATAAACCTAAGAATATATTTCTCACTTTCATTAATTATATATGTTAAAAAAACAAACTAAAAATTATCATAAAAAGAGTAAGTGCTAAAATTTCAATTTGTCTAATTCTCCGTTTTTATATTATCCATCATTCACCCTCTTATAAATTATTTTCAAAAATCATTTATATAAATTATATAATATTTTATTATCTACTGCAATAATAATATTATATAAAAGAGGTTATTAAAAAATAAAATGATTAATAACCTCATAAATTATTTAAAATTATTTCATAAAATTGCGGCTACTGCTTCCCAATCTTTATACTCAACACCATTAATAGCACAACTTATATGTGCAGTACGAAGGGCTAGTCCATCTTTAACTTTTCTTTCAAAAATCTCAAATTTTATCCAACTATGCATATTATATCCACCGTCTTTTGGCCATCCTATAGAGTAATACAATTTATTGCCTTTCCACAATAAAGCTCTTCTCTGCAAATATATCAGTATCAGCTTTACTAGCTAATTGACCAATAATATCATTTAAGTAATAGTATGTTACCTTATCTTCTGTAACATACATAGTATCTAAAATTTCATGAAATTAGTCTTAAATATTCATACTCTAAAGCATCTTCTGAATTTTTTTAATAAAAGTTTATTAAGCTACCACCACATATTTATCTTTTGACAACTTTTCCCAAATTTATTTCTAATTTGATCATAAACTTTTATCATCAGTTTCAGTTTGGTAAGCAGTACTACCAGTAACATTTGGAAGAAATTCTTCAGAACTAGAGTTATTAGAAGAGTTCTCATTTGAAGTTGAACTAGTATAGTTAGTATTTGTTGGAAGTAGTGTTAGAAACGGTTTTCATTAATAGAATTTGTAAATGGAAAATCCATAATATTGTATTTGTTTCCATCTTTGTCTCTAAAATCAAGTTCTAATGGTGTAATTTCAACAAAAATCTCCATTTTTAATAGCTCTTATCTTTGCATAGGCATCTTTAAAAACTTGCTTGTAACATTTGACCATTATCTAAGTTTCCTACTTTTCCCATTTAATATTTTCTTTTGTAACATCACTATAATTTGACTTCAAAGTCATAAACTAAATCCTCAACAGTTATAATATCCTTACTATTGTAATCAGTGAACTTACCTCAATCTTTTTTTACTGTCCCAATATAATCAGTAGTATTAAAATCACAAGCAGAAAAAGATAGTAAAATCACTAAATAAAAAAATAGCATTTAAAAAATTTTCCCTCATTTTAAATCCTCCTATTAAAAATAAAAATAATATATATTTTTATTTTACTATAAAAAGAATTGTTACATATAAATTTTATATATAACAATTCTTTTGAAAAATTTTAATTATAATGCAGCATTAACTATTCCCATTATTCTTTCTTTTTTTCTTTTTCAGCAGTAGCTTTTTATATCGTAGATTTCTTTTTGTTATTTTTTTCTACATATTCAGCATCTTTTTATTGAAGATAGGTTAACTTTAACATTTAAGATTCCACCTTCAAGTCCTACCATTAATAACATAGTTCCTACACCGATATCAGTTATTGCATTTTGGTTTCCATTTGCTAAGATTTCTCCTAGTAAAGAGATTGCTTTTTCCTGATAAAACAACTATATCATAAGGAGTTTGAATAGCATATTTTAAAGATTTTTTTGAATTTCAGCACTTCTTGCAGCTTTTTCTTCATCAGTTTCTTTAGGTAATTTGTATGCAGCCATAACTGTGTTATATGCTTCAGAGTCTCTATCAATTAAATCGTTTAATTCGTTTTTAATTTTTTTAATAATTCATCAAAGTTTGCAACAAATTTAGCTTTTAACATCATCAGCTAGAGCTTCATAGTTTTTTTCTTTCCAAAAGCTTAAATGAGCAACCATTCTTGCTAAACTTGCTCCTAAAGATGATGCAAGAGCAGAAACTGATCCTCCACCAGGTGCAGGTGAGTTTGAGTCAACAACATCCAAAAAAATTTTCAATACATCTAATTCTACTAATTTCATTTTTATTCCTCCTAAAATTTTAAATTATTCACTAATTAAATCTCTAACTTCCATAAGAGCAAAAACCTAAAAGATTTTCTCCATTCCAAGTTAAAGGGATTTTCAATATTTTTCTTGATCAGCTGAAAGTCCAATCCCCCAAATTTTATCATAAGGGCTAGCTTCAACTAAAACTTTAGTACCTGTATTTAAAAGAAAAAGTTTTTAATTTTTCATTTTTGAGAAAAATTTAGCAATATTTCCTTTTAAAACTATTTGATACTTTATTTTCATTCCATTTTAGAATCAGAAAATTTTTAATTTTTTTCTTCCTAATTCTTTATATTCTTTTGGAGATTTTGAACTCATAATTTTATGGAAAAATTTCATTATCACCAAATAATAATGCTTTTTGAGCCATCATATATTGTTCAGCAGTATGATATGTGATGTCATCTACAACAAATTTACAGCTATACCACTGACTGAAAACAAGCTTTTTGTTATCTCATCTCCATTTTCAGTATGTCCCCAAAAAGAATAAAAAAATTTTTAATTTTTTTCTTTGAATTAAAAATCTTTTATTAAATTTTTCTAAAGTTATATTTCATAATATCCTCTTTCTTTTTATCTTTTGAAAACTAATTTTTCCATTTTTTTATAAACACTGTCAGTATGATTTATTCCAAAGTGATATAAGAAGTAAGCCATACTTGGAGCATCAAAAAAACAGTTATATCAGCTTTTTACCAACTTCAATAGAACCTATTGTGTCTTGTTTATCCACAGCTTTTTGCAGCATTTATAGTAACTGCTTTGAAAAACTTCTTTAGGAGTCATTTTTAAATGAGCTGCTCCAATTTGCATAACAAATTGTAAGTTTTCAGATGGACAAGAACCAGGGTTATAGTCAGTAGATAAAGCTATTTGTATTCCAGCTTCTATCATTTTTTTCTTGCTGGAGCATAGTGTTCCATTAAGTTAAATGAAGTTGCAGGAAGTAAATCAGCTATTACATTACTATTAGCAAGAGCATTTATTCCTGAGTCAGTTATTTTCATTAAGTGTTCAGCAGAAGTTGCTCCTAATTCAGCAGCAAGTTCAACTCCACCAAGTGAAACGATTTCATCAGCATGTATCTTTTAATTTATATCCTAATTCTTTTTGCAGCTGTTAGTATTCTTCTACTTTCATCAACAGAGAAAAACTTTATCTTCACAGAAGATATCACAGAATTCTGCTAAATTTCTTTTCTTTAACAATAGGTAACATTCTTATAACTTCTTGAACATATCCTTCTTTGTTATCTTTTGTATTCAGGTGGTGTAGCATGAGCTGCCATAAATGTAGAAACTAAAGTAACAGGTTGTAAGTAACCTAAAAATTTTAGTAACTTCTAATTGCTTTTAACTCATCTTCTAAATTTAAACCATATCCACTTTTAGCTTCAACAGTTGTAACACCAAGTTCTAACATATGTCTTAAACTTTTTTTAAAAGTTTTTTTCTATAAGTTCTTGTTCACTTGCATTTCTTGTAGATTTTAAACTACTTAAAATTCCTCCACCTTTTTCTAATATTTCAAGATAAGGTACTCCAGCAATTTTCATAGCGAATTCATTTTCTCTTGAACCTCCATGAACTAAGTGAGTGTGAGAATCTATAAGTCCAGGTGTAACTAATTTACCACTTAAATCTACCATTTCTGTTGCAGGAGAAAGATATTCTTTTGGAACTTCTCCACTACCAACAGCAACTATTTGTATCTTTTTCTATTACTATATATCCATTATTTTCTATTACTTCAATATTGTCCATTTTTTTAGTGTTATCAAGTTCTCTTGATGTAACTAATTGTCCAATATTATATAAAAACTAAATCAGCTTGCATAATCCCTCCTTTATAGTTTATTAAGATAAAGGCTGTTGCAAATTATTTCTGTAACAGCCTTTTTTTGTTTTTTTATCTACTTATTAGATGTTAGCTTCTAAAACTTTTTTTAACATCGAAAATCAGTTAAACCTAAGTATTTAACCATTAATTCAACAACTTTTTCCATAGACATAGCATCTACATCATCTTTTATTCCATCACATGCTAAGTAGTATTTTAAAGAGTCAGTTAATGATGCGAATGGAGTTGCTCCTATGATTTCATAACCAGTAACTTTTACTCCCCATCTCTTAGCTTCCATTTTTACAGTTTCCATAATTCTGTAAATAGGGTTTTTAGTGTAGTCTTTGATGTTCATTGTTACTTGAACAAATCCTTTATCTAAAATTTCAGCTGGTCCAGCTTGGATGAATCTAAATCCTCCACTTGAGAATCTGATAGCTTTAGCTATTTCTTTTTGGTACATCCATATCTGTTGTAGCTAAGTTGATGTTGAAAAGCTATTAAAGGCATTCTACAACCAATAGCTGTAACTCCTGCAGTAGGGTGAGGAGCTCTTTCTCCAAAATCTGGAGCCCATTCAGGTTGTTTTAATTTTTCTGCCATTCCTTCATATTCACCTTTTCTGATATCAGGTAGAGACACTCTGTTTGGAGCAGTTGCTGTACTTTCATATAAGAAAAACAGGTAGTGGAATTGTTCCCAAACTGCTTTTTAGCCACTTCTCTTGAAATTTCATTACATTCTTCAGTAGTCATTTCTTGAATTGGTAAGAAAAGGTACAACATCTGTTGCTCCCATTCTCTTTGTGTTCACCTTTATGAACATTCATATCTATTTCCTTAGTTGCAATTCCTATTGATTCAATAACAGCTTTTTAACTTCTTCAGGATCTCCTAATACTGTAACAACTGTTCTGTTGTAATTTGCATCTGGTTCAACACCTAGAAGTTTAACTTTTAGGGATTATTTTTTTATATGGTGCTACGATTCTTTCAATCTTTTGCTAAATCCTTTACCTTCACTATAATTTGGAATACATTCTACTATTTTTTTGCCATTTTTCCTCCTTAGAAATCTTTATAATTTTTTTAATTTTTAAAGTCATTTTAAAAATAACCTTTACTTATTATAATGATATAACAAACTTTAAATAAAATCATAGATATTTAAAATTTTCTAATAAAAATTTTAAAATAAAAACTATAATTTATTATTGCCTATGATATAAAAAGTATTTTTAGATTTGAAAAAGTCTTTCTTTGTTAACATAAAAATATTTGATATAATAAGTAAATAGATGTATTATAAAAAAAGTAAATTAAATTAGAAAGAGATGAACAAATGAAAAGAATTTTTATTTTATTTTTATTTTTTTAGTTTTAATATTTTCTCACATCCACATGTCTTTTGAAACTGCTTTTAACTCTTAAGACAGACAATAAGAAAATGGAAGGTGTGGAAATACAATTAATTTTTAGATGAGCTGAATACAAAGCTTAATAGAAAAGTTTTAAAGCCCGACAAGGATATGAATGTAGAAAAGGGAAATATTGTTTTTCTAAAAGCATTTATATAAAGCATATAAGGATTAAATATAATAATAAAACTTATAAGGAAAAATGATATAATTTTTGAACAGGCAAAATTAGAAGATGATAGTTTAGAGATTTATTTTTTTGTTCCTATTGATGAAAAAGATAGATAAGAACTCTAAATTAACTATAGCTTTTATACGATACAAAATACTATTATAATTATGACTATGATCTATCTTCTTTGAGAATGGATAAGAGTAATAAGAATGATTTAAAGGCGAAAGTGAAATTTTTACAAATGATAAGATTAAATTTTATTTTAATTTAGTAAGTCCAGATGAATATGAGGTGACATTTGAATGAAAGATATAATGGGAATAATACTTAAAGTAGTTGGGATATTTTTACTAGCTTTTTGGAACTGTTCTTATGTTTAAATTGATTTTAATGCTAAAATAAAGGAAGTGATTTAAATGAAAGAGTTTATTAAAAAATATAATGTTTTGCACTTTCTCTTGCATTTATTGGTTACATCATTTTTATTTATACGCTATGTATGCGACAATTAGAATGATGTAAAATTTTTTTAGATTAGAGGTATATTTTAATGAAAAAGATTGTTAAATATTTAGTTGGAATAATTGCGATTGCATTAGTTTATTTGTTGATTTCAAATTTTAATTTAATTATGTATAAAATAGCAATATACCAACAAGAAATAGTTGAAAGAATAAGTGAATTAACAGAAAATAGTAATAATAAAGTTATATACACGATATTATTTTTTTACTTTCTTGTATGGAATAGTGCATTCTTTATATCCAGGTCATGGGAAAACTTTAGTTTTAACATATTCAGTAAAAGAAAAATTAAATTTTCCTAAATTCTTTTAGTATCAGCTTTGATAGCATACTTTACAAGGTTTATCAGCATATTTATTAGTGAAAAGTTTATTATAAATTTATCAGATAAAGCTTCTATGCTATTATTCTATGATTTAGACAATAGAACAAGAATGATAGCTTCTATTTTAATTATTTTAATAGGTTTATACAATATTTATTCTATTTTTAAGAAATAAAAGTTATGAACATTGCCATGAAAACTAAAAGTAAAAATATTTTGGGTTTTTCGATTGTTTTTGGGACTTTGTCCTTGTCCTGGTGTAATGACAGTACTTTTTATTTCTAGAAAGTTTTGGATTGAGTGAAAATTTATTCTTATTTACTTTATCCATGTCAACTGGAATATTTTTAGTGATATTATTCTTTGGGATCTTAGCTAATACCTTTAAAAAGACTTTTTAGTTGAAGATGAAAATTTAAAGATTACATAAAATTTTTAACTTTAGTAGGAGCTGGACTTATGATATCTATTTGGTATATTTCAAATATTAATTTTGGGAGAATAAGTAAAGGAGAAATAAAATGTATCTAATAATAGAAAATATACAAGAACAATTTGAATTATACTTCAATCATGAAAAATATAGAACTTATTAAAAATGGGCAATAAGATATATTGGATATGGAGAAGATCTATGCTTTTTATCAGATGAAAAGTATATAGTTAAATGGTTAGAAATTTTTAAGAATATTTCAGATGAAATAAAAAGATACTGATATGAGAAAAATTATATAATGAATTTTTTTAGAAGATTTATAAATATTGAATATGATAAAAATGTTGATGAATTAACTAAAAAATATAAGGAAGAAAAATTTAGAAATATATAATTATAAAGGAGTAACATTAGGAGATAATATAAAAAATTTATCCTCTCATGAAAAATTTATCACACAGAATATTCTGAACATGGTATAGAAGAAGAATATAGTTTGATAACAAAAAAATAGAAAAATTCATATATTTTTACAGATATATATTCAAGAAAAAGTAGTAAAAATAGAAATTTATGATGAGAGCTATTCACTAGGGAATTTAAAATTGGAAGTGAAATTACTACAGAATTATGTGATAAATATGAACTCTTAGATTTAGATGATGTAGATACTGGAGAAATATGTTATTTTCCTCAAAAGAACTATATGCATGCAGTAATTTATGTAAATCCTGAAGATGATGTATCAAAAAAATTACTAAAAATAGCCTTTTTCTATAAATGGAGAAAAATCCTTCTAAAAAAATAATGTAAAAGATATTTTTAAAAAGCTAAAAATAGAGGATATTTACTATTCTTTATATAATTTTTGGAAAAATAGAAATAGATATAAAAAAATAAAGAGATTATTGGTAGACTAGAAGGTAATACATTTATATTTGATTTGTTTAATGGTAATTTAATAGATATAAAATTTAAAGAGTAGAAGGATAAAAATAAAAAAAGAAGATGTTAAAGTTATGAAAAATTATTTTTATGCTCGTATTTTCACAGGAGTAAAAGATATATTTAAAGATTTTATGAATTATGCCAGAACACTCGCGACTCTAGCACTCGTAGAGTGTTAGTCGTGAGATGAATGGCATATTTTTGTATCTACAAAAAAATTTGAAATAGTTAAATATATATAGTATAATAAAAAAATGATAATAAAAATATCAAAATATTAATTTTGGAAGAGGATATGTGTATTCAATTCAATATCATATAGTGTGGTATGTAAAAATATAGAAGATATATCCAAACTCAAAAAGAAAGATGAGAAGGAGGAACTATGGGCGAATTATGTATTAACATTAGCTTTAAAAACTGAACTATGGCAAGAACATATTTTTAGAAAAAAAGATTAAATATTGCCAGAATGATATATAATGCTTGCCTTTAGTGAAATCCTTAAAAAGTCATAAAAAATGATAAATTCTTCTGAGTATAAAGAAATCAGTAATTTAGAGAAAAAAAGAGCAATCTAAAAGATATAAAGAATTAGATAAAAATATTCAATATCTAAATTTGAATTAAATAAATACGTAAAACCTATGACACAAAAAAATTTAAAAAGAATATAGGTTCTCAAATGGGACAAGAATTAGCTGAAAGAGCTTTTTATGACTTATGAAAAAAATTTAAGTATGGTAAAGCTAAAAAGTATATTTTTAAAAAGTTATGGAGATTTCTATTCTGTTAGAGAAAAAGGTAATATTACAGGACTTAGATTTTTTTAAAGAAGATTGTTGCATATCTTGGTTAGGCTTAAAGATTCCTGTAATAATAAAAAAATAATGATAAATATGCACAAAGTTGTTTTTTTAGATAAATTATTATATTGTAGATTACTTAAAGAGAGTTGTAAATGGAAAAAAATAAATACTACATTCAAATAACTTTTGAGGGACACCTCCTAAAAAAACATAAAGTTGGTGGAGAAAATGAAATTGGAATTGATATAGGAACTTCAACAATAGCAATCGTTAGTGATAATAAAAGTAGAATTAAAGATTTTAGCTGAAAATATAGAAATAAATGAAAAAGAAAAAAACAAGACTACAAAGAAAACTAGATAGACAGAGAAGAGCAAACAATCCTAATAAATACAATGCTGATAGTACTATTAATATAGAAAAATAAAGAAAAATGGAAAAAGAGCAAATCATATGTAAAAACAAAGTTAAAACTTTCAAATTTACAGAGAAAAAAATCGCAGAGAAAAGAAAGCAATCTCATAATATTTTTAGCGAATAGTATACTAGAAATTGGAACAATAGTAAAAAGTTGAAAAATATGAATTTTAAAGCTTTACAGAGAAGAAGCAAGAAAAACTGAAATATCTGAAAAACTGGAAAATTTAAAAAGAAAAAGAGATTTGGAAAATCTTTATCAAATAGAGCACCTGCATTATTAATTGAAATAATAAATAGAAAAATTAGAATATATTGGAAAAATATAATAAAAATTGATACTTTTAAAGTAAAAAGCTAGTCAACTAAATCATAGTACAAATGAATATGAAAAAGAAAAAGTCTATCAAAAAGATGGGTAGAAATATTAGGAAATAAAATACAAAGAGATTTGTATTCTGTGTTTTTAATAAAGAATGTAAAAGAAAATTTAGAAGAAGTAAATATAGAAAAAAGCACAAAAAGAATTTAAAAAAATTTTTGTTAAATTGCATAATGAAGAAATTGAAAGAATAAAAAAGGAAAATGTAAAAAAACATTAAAATGTATGGGATTTTAAAATAAAAACTGGTTTTGAACCGAGCCAACAGGACGTAAATGTTCTCAACGGAGAGCTTTGTCCATTAAAGTCTTAAGGAAATTAGCTAGTATTTGAATACTAGATATTCAAAAGAAACTAAATAGTACTTTAAGAATCTCGCGACTCTAGCACTCGTTAGGGTGTCAGTCGTGAGAGGTTCAGGAGTAATGATACTGAAGGAAAGAAAGTTTTATTTATCCCCACTGCTAATATAGATGAGGAAACTAAATTTTTAGTTGATGAAGCAAAAAGAAGTATTTAAAAAGTCTAGGAATGGAAGTAGAAAAATTTAGAAATTTCAAAATTAGATGAAAAACTATCAAGAATAAAAATAGAGAAGGCTAATTATTTATATATTGGTGGAGAAATACATTCTATTTACTACAAGAATTAAAAAAAGAAAAATTTAATTGATTTTTATAAAAGATAGAGTAAATTTTGGAATGACTTATATTGGAGAATCAGCAGGAGCAATAATTACTTCCAAAGATATAGAATATAATGATTTAATGGATGATAAAACTATTGCAAAAAGATTTAAAAGAATGTTCGGGATTAAATTTAGTTGATTTCTATATAGTTCCTCACTTAAATGAATTTCCTTTGAAGAAAGTGCGAAGCAAACAGTTGAAAAAAATATAAGGATAATTTAAATATTATTGCAATAAATAATAGTCAAGTTATTATTTTAAAAATGATAAATTTGAGATTAAATAAGTAATATTTTAAATATACTTTATCCTATCTAATTATAAAAATGAGTAGTTAAAAACAACTTGGGATATTATTTTTGGAAAAATTTATAAAAATAATATAAAAATATCTATGGAGGATAAAATGCAAAGCAAGGAAAGTAATATAAAATTACTATTACTAGGTAGAGCAGTATCTTTATTTGGTAATACAATATATCTAATAGTTTTACCATTATATATATTGAATATTACTCAAAAATTTAAAAAAATAACGGGTTTCTTCTTCGCAATGGTTAATCTTCCAACTGTTGTTATTTCAATTTTTGTTGGAACAATAATTGAAAAATTTAATAAAAAGAATGTTATTTTAACATGTGATTTCTTAACCTCAATTTTATATTTTATTCTATTTTTTTATATTTTTAGAAATTCTAAATCATTAATTCTTTTATTTTTTTATCTCATTGTCTATAAACATTATTTCAACATTTTTATTATAGCTTCCAAGGTAATATTTTTCAGAACTCAATACTCCTGAAACACTTGAAAAAATACAATGGTTTACAAAGTTTTATAGAAAAATACTATTATGATTACTGGATCAGTTATTGGAACATATCTATTTTCTATATTTGATTTTAATTTTATTTTGTTAATAGTGTCATTAGCTTATTTTCTCTCTTTTTACAAGAATTATTAATAAAATATGAGAAAGATAGTAATTTAGTCAAAGAAGATTCTAATTTCATTAAAGACTTTAAAGAAGGAATAAGTTACATAAAAAAATAATAAAATTGTTTTTAATTTCTTTATATTAGTTATGTTTTTAAATTTTTATAGCTAGTAATGATGAAATAATTAATCCTGGAATATTAATTAAAAATATGAAATATCTGAAAAAAATTATTTGGATTTTCAGCTACTTCATATGGAGTAGGAAGTGTCTTTGCAGGAATTTTTTTATTTACTATAATGAGAAATTTAAATTTCTTCAGAAATTAAAGTTATTGTTTATATTAAATAGTTTACTGATGTGTTTATTAGGTTTCTTATCTATAGTATTGTTTAAATATAACCATTATATATATTTTTATGATATTTATATTTTTCAATTCTTTATTGAATAATAACTACTCTTGTAAATGTTCCATTAATATCCCTCATTTCAAAAAGAATGTTGAAATTAAATATCAAAAGTCGTTTTTCTCATTATTATCATTTTTCAGGTGGATTGATTCCTTTGGGAGTTTTGTATGCAGGTTATCTGTCATCATATATTGGTGCAGATATTACTTATATAATTAATAATATAGCTATTATTTTTATAGTGTTTATAGTTTTTAGAAAAATAAAAAAATATCTATAAAAATATAAAAATTTGATAACAAAAATTTTTATTATATTAATAATATTTGAAATAGGAAGAAAAGATTTTTATAAATTTTAAAATAATTTTTATTTAAAAACTTATATATATCAATATAATTTTATGAAATAATAGTATTATTACTTTATAAAAATTTATTAAAAAATCAAAAAAAGTTGTTGACAAAATAATTAAATAATGTTATATTTATCTTGTATCGTTTCCTTAATTATAGTTTAATTTCTACAAAAAGCCCGAACTTGCAAAAAGTTGAGGGCTTTTTGTTGGTGAAGGGTATTTTGTTACTTATTTGTTACTTATTAAAATTTTTTTATTTTTTTAGACATCAATAAATAATAGTTATAAAATAACAAATCTAAAAATTAAGATAAGAAGTGTTAGATAACAAAAATATATAAAGTAAAAGTCCTAAGTAAAATTAGGCTTTATTTCAGCCTTGACTTTTTATATGTAAAGATATAATATATACAATATAAAAGACAATAAAGGAGGTTGTAAAAATGTCAATGAAATTAGTAAATATAAGAATGGATGAAGATTTGAAAAAAGAGATGGAAATTGTTTGTAATGATTTAGGTATTAATATAACAACTGCATTTACTATATTTGCAAAAATTAACAAGAGAAAAAGAATTCCTTTTAGTGTCTCAATAGATCCATTTTATTCAAAATGAAAAATATAAAAAGCTTTTAGAAAATTCAATTAATGAAGTAAAAGATGGTAAAGTTATTATGAAAAACTATTGAAGAATTGGAGGCTATGGAATAATGAAAAATTAGTTTTTTTCTATTCAAGCCTGGGAAGAATATTTATATTTTCAAACTCAAGATAAGAAAAACATTGAAGAAAAATAAATGAACTTATAAAAGATATTGAAAGAAATGGAGCATTGAATGGAATAGGTAAACCTGAAAAACTAACCAATAATTTAACAGGATTGTATAGTAGGAGAATCAATGACAAAGATAGATTAGTCTATAAAATAGAAAATGATTTTTATAGTTATATTACAGTGTAAAGGACATTATAGTGATAATTAGTTATCAATATTACTGTAGCAATTTAATTTTTAGAAAAAGCTTGAACTTGTAAAAAAATAAGAAATTTTTTTATACTCTTTTTGTTGCCATTAAATTTTAACTTTAGTAACTTGACTTTATAGTATTAATGAGTTACAATTAATTAAATAAATACCTTTCTCAATGTAGGGATAACATTGAATTGATACAATTATGTTTCTCATCGTACAACTAAACATTGAATTGACTCAATATAAAAGTCCTAAGGAAACTTGGGACTTTATTTATTGGGCAATACCAATGGGTAATTTAAATCATAGAAGTGAAAAAGGCAAAAGAAAGATTAGATTTTTATTTGAATATAGAAGAATCTGATATTCATTCTTGTTTTTTTATCATATAGGAAAAACAATAACAGATAGTATTTTCTTTATTTCAGATGTTGTTCCAATAAAAAGAAATCTATATTGATAGAGAGTATCCAGGTTTTAATAATATCCATTATGTTGTGAACTACTCACGACTAACACCCTACAAGTGCTAGAGTCGAGAGCTTCATAAGATAACTGAAAAAGTAAGTTATCTTCTAGAAGTTTGGTTTTAAAACCCTTATTCTTTTGGCTAGTCCACAATAGCCACTACTAGATGAGACTTAGCGTCTACACTGCTACTTTTTATCTGTATATTATATTTAAAAAAAGAACAACTAAACAGAACAGTGAATATTTTACAAGGCTACTGTTTACTAGCTTTAACTCCATATATTCAGTTGCTAATGTTTTAAATATATTATACATTAAAATTAGTAAAAATTACAAATTTTAGTGCAACATTTTTCAATGTTGGTGTTATTCATACCCTACGAGCACATGTCTCACGACTAAAGTCACGAGTGTTCTAACACATTTTATAAAGAATAAGAAAAAAAGCACTTAGTTTAATCCCAGTGCTTTCAATTGTCTATATTATTCATCACTTTATTGAAAAATTTTACTAGCATCTTCATAGTAAAAATCTATTTTTATGAACATCATATTTTTTTCTTAATTCTTTCCATTTCTTCAAGAAGTTTAATTGTTAACTCTTTTGTTTCACGACCATGTCCATCTAACATGCCATATGGATTTTTTTAATATATGCTATTTCTTTACATTTTTTTACAGTGCTCAATATATACTTGTATAAATTCTTCTTTTTGCTTTTTTTCTTGATTATTCATAAGTTTTTTTCTTTTAAAACCTCCTGTATCTTATATTATATTTTTTTAGTATATTCATAAATTCTAAAAATTCTGTGTATTTTTAACTGGATAAAGTCAAGAGAAATTTTAGTAAAGAGAAAGAACCAATTAAATGGTTCTTTAAAATAATGATTTTTGCTCTATATCATTTTTTTAAGGTAAACTTTTATAACATTGTAGTGAACATCTAAAAATATTCAAATCTTTATCCACTGTTTTTATTTCTTCAATTTCAACTAGCAATTTATCAGAATTTCCGAATTTTATTTTATTATCTATAACTAACTTTTTAAAAATCTTCATCTAAAATAGTTGCCTTTTATAACTTTATCTGTAATTAACTCCCACATAGACTGACAAGGTAAATCGGTTTTTACAATTACTTCCCTTCTATATTTATTAGTTACTGTTTCTTTTTATTTTCTTTTTCAGGAAGAGGTTCTAATATGCTTTCTTTTACTTTCTCATCTATTTTAAAAATTTCCCATAGAAGTTTCTACATTCAATTCTCTTTCTCTTGGAAGATTGATAGCAAAATTTCTTAAAGCTTCATCGACTTCTTTTTGGCTTTAGCATCTCCCATAATAATCATAGTTGGTTTATAATAATAATTTTTCAATTTTTTTAGTATCTTTATAATATAGTCCATCTTCTTTAGATTCTATATTTTTTTATCTTTCAATTTTTTTCTTTTTATCTCTAAAAATTCTTTAAAAAGCTCCAATAATTTTCTTTTGAATTTTTATTGTTTCAAAAATTTTTAGGAAGTTTCTTACTTATTAAAAGAAACTAGTTCAATTAAAAAAACTCCCTTTTTCTATTGCAGAGATATTTAATTTGATAAAAAGCATCTTGTTCTGAGTTATTTACAATTTTTTTCAAAAAGTTGTTACTGTTGCATCTAAAAACTTAGATAAATCTCTTGCATCAATTTCATTACTACCTAAAAATCTAAATTTGATACTTTCTTTATTCTCATCACATAATTTCAACATGTTCACTCCCCAATAAAACATATTTAATACTAAAAAAATATACTTTATTTTCAAATAAAAAGCAAGAGAAATTTTAAAAATAAAAGAGAGTTAAAAACTCTTAATTTTAATATTCCTGATATTTTTCCCAAATCTCTTCTTTTCTTTTTAGCTGCCTCATGAATTTCTTTTTGGAGCATCTTCTGGGATTATAAATTCTTTTTCTTCATCATATACCCAATAAGGAGCTACTAATGTGGCTAATCTATCATATTCAGGATCATAAAAATATTGTCATTTCAATCATCTCCTAAGTTGTATAATTTTAATATATAATCTATTAGTTTATTACTTTTTCTAATCTTGTGTATGATTCTGAAAGTAACTCACTAATATCTGTTTTATTCTCATAAGCATATAAACTTATTTCTTCTTCTATTTGTACTATAAATATTAGAACTTGTCAAGAGATAATACAAAAAGAGAGTTAAAAACTCTCTTAATTTTATTCCTCTTTATATTTTTTTACGAAGTTCTAATTTTTATAAAGCTCTCATGAATTTCTTTTTGGTGCATCTTCTGGGATTATAAACTTTCCTTTTCTCTATCAAATACCAAATATGGTGCAGTTAATTCAGAAACTCTATCATATTCAGGATTTAAAAATACAGTCATCCTACTCATCTCCTAATCCATATAAATCTAATATATATTTTTACTAAGCTATTTGTTTTTCCTACTTTCTTTCTAGTGTAAGCTTCAGCTAATATCTCACTTATATCATATTTATTATCATAAGCATACAAACTTATTTTCTTCCTCTATATTGTACTTATTTTTAGAGATAAAAATCAATAATTTTATCTAGTTTTTCTTCTTTTATTTTAATATATCTATATCCTTTTTATTATCTATTATCCAGTACAAAAAAATATTTATCTATCTTTCTTTGAAAACACCTAGAATTAACCAAGTACTTGTTAATAAAACATTCCAAATTAATAATTTTTATAATTATCCATTTCTTTTATATTTTTTTATAAATTTTTCAAGTTCTTCTTTAACCCAATGTGGTAAGTTTTCTTCGATTATTTCTAATTTATTACCCCGAAAGGTGATATTTTTTTCATTCAATGCTTTTATTATAGATTCTGATAATGCTATCTGCATGTTTGTCTTCCCTTTTTATCATTATATTCTTCCTCTTATGATATCTCTTCATAGATTTCTTTTTATCTTATAAGCTTCAAATATTGAAAAATTCTTTATCTGTTACTTTAACACTATATTTTTCTTCGATTTTTTTAATTTTTCATAAAGATTATTAGAAGCTTCTTTATACTTAGAGTTATGTCCGTCCAGTACTCCAACAGGCATTTTATCATCCTCTATTTCTTTACATCTACTAAAAATATATCCTGTATGTTTCTTTTAATTTCTTCAATAGCTTTTTTTCTAAATCTGTCATCTTTAAAAACTCCTATATTTTAGAATATACTTTTTTCGATTTTAAACATTTCTTCTCTCGAAAAATCAATACCATCAATTTGATATTTTTTTATTATCTCTTTTCCTATTTCTATAAAAATCTAATGTTATTTGTTTTAATTTAGCTCCACTCATGACCATCTAATCCTTTTAGATACCTCAACACTTTCAATTTTCTTTTCGCTTTTTACAACACTCAATATATGCTTCTATTAATTCTTGCCTTGCTTTTTTTCTTTATCACTCATTTTTTTCACCAAGAAATTATTTGATACATTTTTAATTTTAATATTCCTGATATTTTTCCCAAATTTCTTCTTTTCTTTTAGCTGTCCTCGTGTATTTCTTTTTGGTGCATCTTCTGGGATTATAAATTCTTTTTCTTCATCATATACCCAATAAGGAGCTACTAATGTAGCTAATCTATCATATTCAGGATCATAAAGTATTGTCATTTCAATCATCTCCTAAAGAGTTAAAAACCTCTTAATTTTAATCCTCTTTATATTTTTCATCAAGTTCTAATCTTCTTTTTATATGCCTCATGAACTTCCTTTTGGTGCATCTTTCAGGTATTATGAATTCTTTTCTTTCTTTATCATATACCAAATATTTGGCTACTAATTCAGATACTTTATCATACCTCAAAATCCATAATTGCTGTCATTTTTCTCCTCCTTATAAGTTATAAAGTTTTTAGGATATATTTTATTAAATTGTTTGATTGCTCTAATATTTTCCTAGTATGAACTTCTGCAAGTAACTCGCTAATATTATCTTTTTATCATAAGTATATAAGCTTATTTCTTTTTTTCTATATTATAATTATTTTTTTAGAGATAAAATCAATAATTTTATCTAAATTTTTCTTTTTATTTTTTTAATATGTCTTTTCCTTTATGGAACTTTTTATAGTACATATTTTCATAAGCATGAGTTAATTCATGAATATAGTTTGATAAAATGTTATCTGAATTAGTTAATTTCTTTAATATTCCACTATCAAATATTTTATTATATGTTCCTTACTTCCTAGATATAAAGAAAAAGAGAGCTTTTAACTCTCTTAATTTTAAGGATTATTTAATTTTAATATTCCTCATACTTTTAATAAGTTCATTTCTTTTTATATGTTTCATGAATTTCTTTTTGGTGCATCTTCTGGAATTATAAACTTCTTTTTCTTTTGTCATATACCCAATAAGGGACTAACAATGTTACTAATTTCTAATATTCAGGATCTATGATTATTGTGATTTCAATCACTTCCTAATTTATTATTACTCAAAGTCTATTTGCTTTTTCTTTTGTTAATTATTAAAAATTTATAAGTTATTTCTTAGAATTTTTAAAGATTATAGAATGTTTATTTTAAATTTTTTTATTAATATTTCTTATAAGTTTAAAAAAATTTTAAAGTTGACAATATTTCCTAGCTTTGAACTTTTTCAAAAAGCAATTGTTTCTCGCAATTCCTCTAAGCCTTTTAAAGCCTATCTTCTTTTAAACTCTTTTATTTCTATCTTATTTCCATTTTCATCTGTAACAGGGAAATTAATTCCTAAGCATACAGAATCTATTAAATCATAAACTTTTTTTAAAAATTATTTTCATCAATTAAATCCTCAGGTAATAAAAAGTATTATATTTAATACCTCTTTAATTTAAAATTTATATTGGTTTATATTTCCCAGCTTTATAATTTTTCAATAACTTTGACTTCGCCTAATTCTTCTATTCTTTTTAAAGCTTTTTCATTTTCTATTTTTTTGATAAATTTATTTCTTTTCCATCTTTAATTAAAACTGTTTCTATATCATTAAAAATAAAAATCTAATAACTTATTGACTTCATCATAATTTTTTTATTAATTAAATCCTCTGAAAGTCGCCAAAACATTCTTTTCTCCTTTTCAAATAATTTTTTTCTCAAATTCAAATAAATCTTTTGCTGAAATTTCTAAATTTTTCAATGTTATATTTTTTTCTTAATGTTATTCACATCACTAAGCATTTTAGAGGTAAGTTCTTTTTTTCTCTTTATAATTTTTAAATCCATCTAATCCAACTTCATAAGGAGTTTCTAGTTTTTTTACATTCAAGACAATAATCTTTATAAATTTTCCAAATGCTTTTTGAGCTTTTTCTAAATCTGTCATCTTTAAAAAAACTCCTATATTTTTAAAAACAATTTTTCAATTATTTAGTTCTTTCCTTAAAAAAATCTTTCCAGTAAGGATTTTCTTTATCAAAAATTTCTTTTTCCCTCAGGAGTTAAATTATATGGATAATCTGCAAATAAATTAAAGATTTTTATCTTATCAAAACTAAACATATGCTTACCAATAGAATCTAAATCATCTATCCACCATATTTTTATCGTTTTTTTATTTTGTTTATAGAAATCACTTAACATATTTATTTTTCTCCTTATTCTTTCTCATTTGAACTTCTCTTCAAGCAATTAAAAAGTCTAATATTTTTATTCTAATTATTAAAAATAGCCTTCGCTTTTTCATAATTTCTTCATAATCTTTAAAAAAACTTATCTAATTCATCTAAAACCCATTGAGATGGAGATTCTACTATTACTTCAAGTCTACTGTTAATATAACCTTTTTCTTTTTGCTTCAATTATTTCTTTAGGTAAATCTACAAACATATCTAGTCAGTTCCTTTTTTTATGAATAAGCTATTCTTCATCACTATTTCGATTAGCTACTATTTCGATTATTTCTCTTAAATAAGAATTCTTATAATGTTTCCTTTGTTCTTTTCTTATAATTTTTAAATATACTTTTTATTTTTTTAATATTCCTGATATTTTTTTCCCCAAATTTCTTGTCTTCTCTTATATGCTTCATGAACTTCTTTTGGTGCATCTTTAGGGATTATAAATTTTCTTTTTATCTTCATCATATACCCAATATTTAACTACCAAATCGCATACTTCTCATATTCAGGATCATAAAATATTGTCATTACACTCATCTCCTAATTTATTATTCTTCATCATATTTTTAATAAGTTCATGTCTTCTCTTATAAGCTTCATATATTTCTTTTTGGTGCGTCTTCTCGAATTATAAAAAGTTCCTTTTTCTCTATCAAATACTAAATATGGATCTATCAATTCACAAACCTTATAAAATTCAGGATCTATAATTCTTGTCATCTTACTCCTCCTATAATTTATATAAATTTAATATATATTCTCACAATTTATTTCTTATTCATATCTACTTATACTACTATATCTGATGTATGTCAATGTTTCTTTCTAAATATTGTTATTTTTTTATTTTTTTAAAAATAAAATTAACAATTTATAATGTACTATTTTGTAAAAAAATATCTAACAATAGTTATAGAATAATGCTATAATGTAAAAAAATAATAGGAGTATTAAAGTGGAAAAAAATATATTCAGTATCAGAATTTAATAGAATGGTAAAAAGTTATATAGATGACATTGATGATTTCCAAGACTTTTTATATTGAAGGAGAAATTTCAAACATAACTTACTATAAAAAGTGGACACTTATATTTTTTTCAGTAAAAGATAGTAAATCACAAATTAAATGTGCTGCTTTTTAATTATAAAATGAAAAGAATTCCTGAAGATTTAAAAAGAGGGAGATGCAATCAAATTATTTGGAGATGTTGGTTTCTATGAAGTTAAAGGTGAATTCCAAGTTTTAGTTAGACATATAGAGAAAACAAAATGCCTTTAGGAGCTTTATTTGCAAAACTTGAAAAAAAGTAAAAAGAAAAAAATGGCTAGAAAAAGGTTATTTTGATGAAAGTCATAAAAAGAATTACCTAGATTTCCAAAAATATTGGAGTTGTTACAGCTTTAACAGGAGCTGCACTTCAAGATATTATAAAGACAACAAGAAAAAGATTTAATTCAATAAATATTTATGTATATCCAGCAAAGGTACAAGGAGCTGGAGCAGAACAAGAAATAATTAAAGGGATTGAGACTTTAAATAAAAATAGAAGAAATAGATTTGATTATTGCTGGTAGAGGTGGAGGAAGTATAGAAGACTCTATGGGCTTTTCAATGAAGAAGAAGTTGCTATGGCATTTTTCAATTCAGAAAAAAACCTATAATATCAGCTGTAGGACATGAGATAGATTTTCTTTTATCTGACTTGACAGCTGATAAAAAGAGCAGCTACTCCTACTCAGGCGATAGAGCTATCAGTTCCTGAAAAAGAAAAGCCTTATAAAAATCATTAGATGATAAAAAAATATACTTGGCTAAGTTATTGAAGTCTTATCTTGAAGATATGAAAAGAGAGTTATCAATAAGAATGGATAATTATCATTTAAAGAATTTTCCTAGCACTATTAATAACTATAGAGAACTTATAGTTGAGAAGGAAGAAATTTTTAACAAAAATCTATAAAAAGATTTCTTAGAACAAAAAGACATCTTTTTGAAGTTAAGATAGATAAAGTTTCAGTTTTAAATCCAATAAATACTCTTAAAAGAGGATATAGTGTCAGTCAAGTTAAAAAAATAAAAGAATAGATGTTTTTAGAAGATGTAGAAGTCAATGATGAAATGACAACTATCTTAAAGAATGGTAGATTAATAAGTATTGTTAAGGAGAAAATTTATGAAAAAAATAATGATTAGTTTATTTATATTAGTTTCTATGTTAGGGTTTTGCTGAAGGAGAAAAATGAAGGATCATCTATAAGAGAAGTACCTACTTTAGGAAATCAATCAGCACACAGTGGAAAATACAGGAACTGTTTCAAATGGTGGTGGAGAAAGCCAAACTCATGATGATGGTGGAGAAACTGTAGAAAATCCTGAAACTCCAAAGGAGGCAACAGGAGTTAGAGAATATAGACCACAAAGTTTAATTCAACTTGATGAACAAATGAAAAAGAGGAACTCGTAGTTCTATAATTCAATTAAATGCTAGATATGAACAAGAACTAAATGCTTATTTAGAATCTGTTTCTTATAACAGTGATGTAATATTTCTATCTAGCAAATGAATATATGATGCTTAATAATTATAGTAGAGCTAACAAGATTTTCTTAAAAAGATAATAAAGATTTTAAGAAATATTTTTGGAGCAGCAACTACGTATAGATTTATGGGGACAACATAGAAATGCTATTGATAAATATAGTCAAGCTATATCAATGAATTCAGGCTTTTGCTGAATCATATTTAGGTAGAGGACTTTCATATAGAAATTTAAATGAATATGATAATGCTGTTAGTGATCTAAAGACATATATTTCTAAAAACTGGAGCTCATGATGGTTATGTTGCTTTTTAGCAGATGTATACTTTAAAATGGGGAAAAAAATAAAGATGCTTATGCAATTGCAAGTCAAGGTATAGCTAAATATGGAAATTCTGGAATATTAAAAGGTTCTAGCTAACAATATTTTGAAAAATAAAATAGATTAACAGACTAAAAGTTGGGGTGAGATTATGAATTATGATTTTATTACAATAAATGATGATATATATCCTGAATGTCTAAAAAGAAATTTCTGATCCTCCTGAAAAAAATTATATTATAAAGGGAACTTGGAATTATTAAAAATCTGAAAGAATGATAGCTGTAGTAGGAACAAGAAATCCAAGTTCTTATGGGAAATTATGTTGTGAATATATGATAAAAAAATGAGTAAAGCTAATATAACAATAGTTAGTGGTTTTGCAAAAGGGAATTGATAGTATAGCACATAAGACTTCTCTACTTACAGGAACGAAAAACAATAGCAGTTATTGCATCAGGACTTGATATAGTTTATCCTGCCTCAAATCTTAGTTTATACAAAGAAATAGAAGAAAAAGGTTTAATTTTAACTGAATATGAAGCTGGAACTAAACCTTTTAAAGGAAATTTTCCACAAAGAAATAGAATAATAGCTAGTCTTTGTCTAAAAGGAGTTATAGTAGTTGAAAGTAAGGATAGGGGAGGTAGCTTAATTACAGCTGATTTAGCATTGGAATACAATAGAGATGTCTATGCTATTCCAGGGATATTTTTCTGAATATTCAAAAGGTTGTAATAATCTTATAAGAGATGCTAAAAGCTAAAATCCCTTTTCTAATATTAAAGAATTATTAGAAGACTATAATTGGGAAAAGTAAAAGAAGAAGTTAATAATTTAAACCTTAGTAAAAAAATCAAAAATTAATTTTAGATAGTTTATCTTCAGAAAAAAATCTTGACAGAATACTTGAAGAAACTAAAAATCGAAGAAACAGAAATATTATCTGAATTAATAACTTTAGAAATAATGGGACTTATTAAAAAGTATTGCAGGAGGAAGATATAAAAAAATCTTGTAAATACTATAATTAATTGTTATAATTCACTGTAAAATAAAATTATTAAATACGAGGTGTTAGAATTGGCTAAAAAGTTGGACAAGAATAAATTAGTAATAGTTGAATCACCAGCTAAAAGCTAAAACAATAGAGAAAAATTTTAGGTTCTTCATATAAGGTAATCTCATCTTATGGACATATAATTGATTTACCTAAAACTAAAATTGGGGTTGATGTAAAAGATAATTTTAAACCATCTTATCTTACTATTAAAGGGTAAGGGAGAAGTTATAAAGAAATTGAAAAGAAGCAGCAAAGAAAAGCTGATGAAATATACCTTGCATCCGATCCCTGATAGAGAAGGAGAATCTATAGCTTGGCATATAGCTAATACTTTAAAGCTAGATTATAATGAAAAATAGGATAGAATTCAATGAAATTACAGAAAAAAGCGATAAAAAGAAGCGGTAAAAAAATCCTAGAAAAAAATTAATATTGCTAGAGTTAATTCTCAACAAGCTAGAAGAATCTTAGACAGATTAGTAGGTTATGAAATAAGTCCATTTTTATGGAAACTTATTTCTCCAAATACAAGTGCTGGAAGAGTTCAATCAGTGGCATTAAAAAAATTATATGTGAATTAGAAGATAAAATTAAGAGTTTTGTCCCTGAAAAAAATACTGGGATGTAAAAGGTATCTTTGATGAAAAATACAACTTAAACTTTATATAAAATTGATGATAAAAAAATTGATAAATTAAAAAGATGAAAAATTACTTGAAAGAATTAAAAAGATTTGAAAAAGAAATATGAAGTTATTTCATCTAAAGTAAGTAATAAAACTAAAAACCCACCGTTACCATTAAAAACTAGTACTTTACAACAGTTAGCCTCTTCATACTTTAGGTTTTTTTCTGCAAGTAAAACTATGATGGTGGCATCAAAAAGCTATATGAAGGTATAAGTATAAATGGAGAACATAAAGGGCTTATTACATATATGAGAACAGACTCTACTAGAATTTCTGAAGAAGCTAAAGGAAATGGCAAGAATATATATAACTAAGGAATACGGTAAAGAGTATCTAGGTTCAGTAAGTCCCTAAGACAAAAAGAATGATAAGAATGTTCAAGATGCCCATGAAGGAGTTAGACCAACTGATATTAACTTAACTCCTCAAAGTATAATGCAGTTTTTGGATAAAGACCAATTTAAGTTATATAATTTAATTTGGCAAAGATTTTTAATATCTCAACTTGCTGCTATGAAATATGAGCAATTTGAATATATCTTAGAAAAAAAGATAAAATACAATATAGAGGAAGCATTAATAAAATAATTTTTGATGGATACTATAAGGTATTTAAAGAAGAAGAAGATTTACCTATAGGAGATTTCCTGAAATAAAAAGAGGGAGATAAGTTTACTCTTGATAAATTAGATATCAAAGAAGACTATACTAAACCTCCTGCAAGACTTACTGAATCTTCTTTAGTTAAGACACTTGAATCAGAAGGAATTGGTAGACCATCTACTTACGCAAGTATCATAGATACTTTGAAAAGAGAGAATATGTTGAACTACAAAATAAAAAGTTTTGTTCCAACAGAAATAGGTTATGAAGTTAAGACACAACTTGATAAATTCTTTTCCCTAATATAATGAATATCAAATTTACAGCTAAACTAGAAGATGAACTAGATGAAGTTGATAGTGGTGATAAAGACTGGATAGATTTACTAAAAGACTTTCTATACTGAATTACAAAAAAATATGAAGAAAAATGTAAAGTCAGTGTGGAGAAAAGAATTAGAAAAAAATTAGTTGAATCTGATATTATTGGTAAAGATGGAAAAACCTTTAATAATGAAAATTGGAAGGTTCGAAGATACCTTACTTCACAAGATGAAGATAGTAAAGAAAAATATTTCTTTTAAAAAGGTGTTGAAATTTCTCTTGAAGAGATCAAAAAGTGGGAAGATTTATGTTAAAAGATAAAATTGAAGAACTATTGAAAAAGAAAGAGGGAGAAAAAGACAGATATAATTTTGGAAAATGGAGCTAGATTAATTCTTAAATATGGAAGATTTCGGAGCTTATTTAGAAAGTGAAAAAAATTTAAAGAAGATAATGTTAGAAAGACTATTCCAAAAGATATCAAAAATTAAGATTGAAAACAATACTATAAAAAAAGAGAAAATGGTATTTTTATGTTTAAAAGAAATTTTTTTGAAAAGATAGAAGCAGAAAATGCAGCAATCTTAAAGAAAGCTGGAAAAGTGTGAAAAATGTGGTAAAACCATTTGAAATAAAAAAAGTGGAAGATGGGGTAAATTTTTAGCATGTACTAGCTATCCTGAATGTAAGAACATAAAGAAGATAGAAAAAGAAATAAAGGGGGCATTAGCCCCTTTTTAGAAGGATATGGAGGATATATGGAAAAGGAAGTTATAGTTGTAGGAGCTGGACTTGCAGGTTCAGAAGCAGCCTATCAACTAGCTAAAAAGAGGAATAAAAAGTAAAACTATATGAAATGAAGGCTAAACAAAAGACTCCAGCTCATTCAAAAGACTATTATTCTGAATTAGTTTGTAGTAATTCTTTGGGAAGTGACAGCTTTAGAAAAATGCCTCTGGACTTATGAAAGAAGAATTAAGAATTCTAGGTTCAATGTTAATTGAAGTGGCTGATAGAAACAGAGTTCCAGCAGGACAAGCACTAGCAGTTGATAGAGATGGCTTTTTCAGAAGAAATTACTAAAATTTTAAAAAAATATGGAAAAATATAGAAATAATAGAAGAAGAGTTTACAGAAATTCCTGAGGATAAAATTGTAATTATAGCAAGTGAATCCTTTTAACTTCAGATAAACTTTTTGAAAAAAATAAGTGAAATTACAGGTGAAGAAAGTCTATATTTCTATGATGCAGCTGCACCTATTGTAACTTTTTGAAAGTATCAATATGGACATAGCATATTTTCAATCAAGATATGGTAAAGGTGATGGAGAATATATAAACTGTCCTATGAATAAGGAAGAATACTACAATTTCTATAATGAACTTATAAAAAGCTGAAAGAGCAGAACTTAAAAATTTTGAAAAAAGAAAAACTATTTGATGCTTGTATGCCTATTGAAAAAAATTGCAATGAGTGGAGAAAAAAACTATGACTTTTATCCTTTAAAACCAAAAGGGTCTTATAAATCCAAAAAAACAGATAAAATGGATTATGCTAGTTGTTCAATTAAGACAAGATGACAAAGAAGGAAAGTTATATAACATAGTAGGCTTTCCAAACTAATCTAAAAATTTGGAGAACAAAAAAAGAGTTTTCTATGATACCAGGTTTAGAAAATGCAGAGTTTGTAAGATATGGAGTAATGCACAGAAATACTTTTTATCAATTCAACTAAACTTTTTGGATAAGACTTTAAAAATTAAAAAATAAAGATAATGTTTATTTTGCAGGACAAATAACAGGTGGAGAAGGTTATGTAACTGCAATAGCTACTGGAATGTATGCTGCAAATCAATGTTGCTAATAGATTGAATGGTGAAAAAGAATTTATTTTAGAAGATATCTCAGAAATAGGGGCGATAGTAAACTATATAACTGAAGAAAAAGAAAAAATTTCAACCTATGGGAGCAAATTTTTGGAATAATAAGAAGTTTAGATGAAAATATCAGAGATAAAAAAAGAAAAGTATAGAAGACTTTCACAAAGAGCTATTGAATATTTAAAAAAATCTATAAAAAGGTGTATAATAAGAATGATTGAAAAAAATCTATAAAGAATTTTTATTTATTATTTAGAGTTCGAAGAAAATAAAAAGCATAATACAGTTATATCTATAAGAAAAGATTTGAATCAATTTTTAATTTATTTGAATGAACATGATATAATTGATTTTAATAAGTTAGATGAGCTTTTTAATAAAAGAATATTTCACTAAATTGAAAAACAGAGGAAATATCAGCATCTACATTTAATAGAAGACTATCTTCTATTAAAAAAATTCTATAAGTATCTTGTTGATAAGGGACTAAAGGAAAAAAGGCTCTGAGATATTGATAGAAAGTGAGAAAGAATGATGAGAAAAAAAGATTGAATACCTAAGTCCTGAAGAAATTAATCTTGTAAGAGCTACAATGCAAGGGAGAAAATTTCAATATTCTAAGAGATAGACTTATGTTTGAACTTCTTTTATTCAAGTGGTATGACTGTTGCAGAATTACTTTTCATTAGGTGAAGTAAATTTTCAATTTAGAAAAAAAGAGAAATCTATATTTTTAAAAACAAGCTTTCAAAAAAACTATGTATTTTTAGTGAAACTTGTAGGGAGTTTTATATAAAGTTTTTTTAAACAGTAAAAAAAGAAAAAAATTTAAAGAAGATTATAATCCTAATATCATTTTCACTAATAATTCTAATGAAAGATTAACAGATCGTTCTGTTAGAAGGCTCATCAATAAATATGCTGAAATGGCTAATTTAAACAAGGAGATTAGTCCATATACTTTAAGACATTCTTTTTGTATCTATATGTTAAAAAAATGGAATGCCAAAAAGAATATCTTGCAAGACTTCTAGATTTAAAAGTTGTAGGGCTCTTAGATGTGTACGAAGGGCTTTGTTAGGAAGGAGATTTTATGACGAAAAAAATGTGTAGGTTGTGGAATAGAATTACAAAATACTGATAAAGATTTGCAAGGATATACACCTAAATCTATTGACAGTAAAGAAGATACATATTGCCAAAGATGTTTTCAACTAAAGCACTATGGTAAATATTCAACAAATAAAATGACAAGAGAAGACTATAAAAAGGAAGTTGGAAAACTTTTAGATGATGTTAAGCTAGTGATAGCAGTTTTTGATATTATTGACTTTGAAGGTTCATTTGATGTTGAAATTTTAGATATCTTAAGAGAAAAAAAGATTCTATTGTTGTTGTAAATAAGCTTTGATTTAATACCTGATGAAAAAAACATCCATCAGAAGTTGCAAATTGGGTAAAAGATAGACTTGCAGAAGAAAGTATCGCTCCTTTAGACATAGCTATAGTTAGTACAAAAAATGGTTATGGTGTAAATGGAATTTTCAAGAAAATAAAACATTTCTATCCTGATGGAGTTAATGCCATGGTTATAGGGGTTACTAATGTTGGTAAATCTAGTGTTATCAACAGACTTTTTAGGAAAGAGAATAGCTACAGTATCTAAGTATCCAGGTACTACAATAAAAAAATACTTTAAATATGATACCATTTACAAATATTGGTTTATATGATACTCCAGGTTTAATCCCAGAAGGAAGAGCTTCAGATTTATTATGTGATAGCTGTGCTCAAAAGATTATTCCAGCTGGAGAAATTTCAAGAAAAAAACATTTAAAGCTAAGTATGATAGAATAATAATGATAGATAATTTAGTAAAAATTAGAGTTTTAAATGATGAAGAAGTAAAACCTATATTTGCTATTTATGCAGCAAAAGATGTTAAATTCCATGAAACAACAATAGAAAGAGCTAAGGAACTTGAAGAAGGAAACTTTTTTGACATACCTTGTGAATGTTGTAGAGATGAATATAATAAGCATAAAAAATTACTAAAACTTTAACAATTAAGACAGGAGAGGAGCTAGTATTTAAAGGTTTAGGTTGGGTCTCAGTTAAAAGATGAATCTTTAAAGATAGAAGTTACTTTAGCAGAAGAAATAGAAATCTCTATCAGAAAAGCCTTTATAAAACCTAGAAGATAGTATGAAGAATAAAAACAGTGAAGAAAAAGAATCTTTATTTGAAAAAAATATCAACACTTTCTTTTTTTAACATTAATACCTTTTGTTATTTTTTTCTAATTTTATGGTTTTAACTTCAGTATTTAGAGAAACAAATGATGAAGTTGAATTACCAAAAATAATGATAAAAAGATATTAAAAATGTAAGGATAGCTATTGATCAATATTATAGAGCCACAGGAACTTTTTCCTAATTTAGAATTGGTAAATACAGATGAGAAAGCTAGAACAAATCTTTTTGAACAAGATGGAGAAAGAATATATTTTAAAGATTTTTGAAGGAAAAATACAATGCCTTCAACACCAGCTTATAAAGGATCTATCTAAAACAAATAAAGTTACAATAGTTACAAAGTTTTTAGAAAAACCAACAAATGATGGTGGTTGGAACTATAATATAAAAAAACAGGTGAAATACATGCAAATCTCCCTGAAACTTTCTTTTGGATCAGGGAATAGATTGGAATAGTTACTAAGAATTAAGAGTAAGGGAGGATTAAATGGGGATATTTGATAAACTTTTTAGAAGAAACAAAAATGTAGAGACAGAAGAAGTAGAAAAAAAGTTGAAGAGAAAAAGAAGAGAAAAAGAGGAAATAAAAGAAGAAGTAAAAAGTAGAAAGTACAGAAAATATACAAAATACAGAGAATATAGAAAAAGTAGAAAAATGAAGTTGTAGAAGAAGTTACTAAGGTTGAAGAACCTGTAAAAGTAAATATTTCTCAAAGATTGACAAAAAAAGTAAGGAAGGTTTCTTTTCTAAATTAAAAAAATATTTACTTCAAAGAGTAAAATTGATGACTCTATCTATGAAGAACTTGAAGATTTACTGATACAATCTGATGTTGGACTTGGTATGACAACAAATTTAATAAAATGATCTTGAAAAGAAAGTCAAAGCTAATAAAATTTCTGAAACATCAGAAGTTTATGAAATCTTAAAAAGGTTTAATGTCAGAATTCTTATTGTCTCAAGATAGTAAAGTTCATTTAAAAGATAATAGAATAAATGTAATTTTTAATTGTGGGAGTAAATGGAGTAGGAAAAACTACAACTATTGGAAAAACTTGCATTAAAATACAAGAAACTTGGAAAAAAAGTTCTTTTAGGAGCAGGGAGATACATTTAGAGCAGCAGCAGTTGAACAACTTGAAGAATGGGCAAGAAGAGCAGATGTTGATATAGTTAAAAGGAAGAGAAGGAGCAGATCCAGCATCTGTTGTATATGATACTTTAAGTAAAGCAGAAGCAACAAAAAGCAGATGTTGTTATAATAGATACTGCTGGAAGATTACATAATAAAGCTAATCTTATGAGAGAGCTTGAAAAAAATAAATAATATCATCAAAAAAAGAAAGATTGGTGAACAAGAATACGAGTCTTTATTAGTTATTGATGGAACTACAGGGACAAAAATGGATTAAATCAAGCAAAAGAATTTAACTCAGTTACTGATTTAACAGGTTTCATTGTTACTAAACTTGATGGAACAGCTAAAGGTGGAATAGTATTTTCTGTTTCTGAGGAATTAAAAAAACCTATTAAATTTATAGGTCTTGGTGAAAAAAATAGAAGATTTAATTGAATTTAATGCTAAAAGACTTTGTTGAAGCTATATTTAATTAAAAATAATGGTGTTGATGAAAAATTTTCATCAGCACCATTTTTTTAAATCATTAGTTTGCAGGTAGTAGTAAAATGCATTTAAAGCTTCTTCAGGAACAGTAATTTCTTTTTATGTTATTGATATTAGAAAAAGCTGAGTCTATTGTCGATACTCTTTACATCTTGATCCTTGAAGTATTAGTATCAAAAAGCTGCAACTGAAGATTTTGTAAACATAAGTTTCTTTTATCTACTACATATTCTAAAGTAACATTATCAACATTTCAAAGTCTAGGTCCTTGTCCTAAGCCATACTATACTTTAGAGTTTTTGCTTTCTTTCATAGCTTCCTTTAAGGAAATCAGTATCTTTAGTAACAGAGATAAGATAGTTTCCACCTTTCTTTCTTTAATATTAATCTTATCTAAGTTATCTTTTTAAGATACTTCATAAGTTATCAATCATCACTATTTATCATATGTTTTAAATTGATTCAGAAACATCTTTTAGGAAGAGCTTTGTTTTATCCAAGTATTGTCTACAGGATTTTGAATATACATAATATCATCTTTTATAAAAGAATTTAATTTTTACATTTTGATCCTTTAGTATCCATAGACATTTTTCATAGCAATAGGTTCTACAATGTAGAGAGAGACAGTCCATTGTAAGATTTCTATAGGTTGATCCACCTTTTTAGGTTCCATATTTAAGAGTTAATTAACATATCTGCACTTTTTACATTATTACTAGCTTCTGAAAGATTTTTTTGAAGAACTTCTTCCTTATTAATTTTAGTATCTTCCTTGTTACCACAGGCAACAACAAAAAAATACAGCAAATACAGTTAAAAACAGTAAACAGAATTTTCTTTAAAAGATTTTTTTCATTTTTCTTTTCTCCTTTTTTTATTTAATTAATTATTTGAATTTAAAGCTTCTTCAGGAACAGTAATTTCTCCAACACTATTAATATTAGATAGAGTATTAGTTGTCGTTACTTTAACATCTTGTCTCATCAAGTTTTTGCTTCAAAAGATAAAGATAAAACTTTTGGGAAATAAGTTTCTTTTATCAATTATATATTCCCAAGTAACATTATCAGGATTAAAATCTGGATTTTGTCCTACGATAGAATTCATTTGTTCTTTTTAGAGATTCTTTAATAAAATCAGAATTTTTTTAGGAACAGTAATAATATAGTTTCCATCTTTTTTTCTTTAATATCAACTTTATCTAAATGATCTTTTAACATATTATAAATTTCAGTAGAAGTATCTAGTGCATTTTTAAATTGTTCAATAGCTTTCAAAAGTAGCTGCTTGTTTTTTTCCCAAGTATTATTTATAGGATTACTCATATACGTTATACCATCTTTCACAAAAAGTAGTTACTTTAGCATCTTGACCTTTTTGTTCTATAGTAAGTTTCATTGAAAAAAGGTTCTATGATAATAGAACTATCAATTATATACTCTACAGTTACTCCACCTTTAATTTCCATTATAGTGTTTACTAATTTATTTCCACTTTTTTTATATCGTTAGCAACTTCAGCAGCTTTTTTTAAGAACTTCTTCCTTGTTAATTTTAGCATCTTCTTTATTACCACAAGCAACAACAAAAAAATACAGCAAATACAGTTAAAAATAGTAAACAGAATTTTCTTAAAAGATTTTTTTCATTATCTTTCTCCTTTTTTTATTTATTAATTATTTGAATTTAAAAGCTTCTTCAGGAACAGTAATTTCTTCAACACTATTAATGTTAGATAGAGTAACTTCTGTCATTATTTTTTTAGCTTTTTTTATCTTGAATTTTTAGTTTCTACACTAAAAGATGAAGATTTTATAAAATAAGTTTCTTTATCAATTACATATTCTACAGTAGCATTCTTAGGGTTTAAAATCTATATTTTTGTCCTACTATATTAGAAACTTCTTTTATTTAAAAAAATTCCTTAAGAAAATCAGCATCTTTTATCAATAGAGACAATATAATTTCCTCCTCTTCCTTAATTGTAACCTTATCTAAGTGATCTTTTAATATTTCATTCATTTCAATCGAAGCATCTAGTGAATCTTTAAAAATTTTTCAGCATTATTTTTCAGAAAGAGCTTCTTTTTTTGCCAATCATTATTTCCTGTAGTTGCATATACCATGCCATCTTTGATATAAGTAGTCATTTTGAGTATTTTCATTTTTTTGTTCTATAATAGCTTTTCATAGCCAAAGGTTCTTTAATAATAGAGGTATCAATTGTAAATTCTACATTTCCCTCACCTTCAACTTCTATCTTAGCATTTACTAATTTGTTTCCACTTTTTTTATATTACTATTAGCTTCTACAGATTTTTGAAGAACTTCTTCCTTTGTTAATTTTAGCATCTTCTTTGTTACCACAAGCAACAACAAAAAAATACAGCAAACACAGTTAAAATAGTAAATAGAATTTTTCTTTAAAGATTTTTTTCATTATCTTTCTCCTTTTTTTCAATTTTTTTAATATTACCAAGATACTATATCATATATTAGAAAGTTTATCAAATTTTTAAATATAACACTAGTTTTTTTCTTTATTTTTTTCACTTTTTGCTATGTTACAATGTCAATTAGTAAGAATAATTTTAATTGAAAAAGGAGTTAGAATGAAAAAAATTAACAACAAAAAGTCCAAGTGTTATATGCACTAGGAGTAAGCTATGCCATTGTGGATCAAATTTTTTTGCCCAATGGATATTATATTTTCTATTTACCCTCAGAAAGCTCAGGTTTAAAAGCCATTTATGGCTCCTGTTTTAGTTTCTATAGCCTTAGCTGTTTCAAGACTAGTAGATATGATAACAGATCCTTTAGTTGGTTTCTTATCTGATAAATATAATAGTAAATATGGAAGAAGAATACCCTTTGTCGCAGTTGGAACAATTCCATTAATAATAGTGACAATAGCCTTTTTCTATCCACCAACAAGTAGTGAGAAAGCAAGTTTTTACTATTTAATGTTGATAGGTTCACTGTTCTTTACTTTCTATACTATAGTTGGAGCACCTTACAATGCTTTTGATTCCTGAAATTGGAAGAACACCAGAAGAAAGATTGAATTTATCAACTTGGCAATCAGTGTTTAGACTGTCTTATACAGCAATAGCAATTATTCTACCTGGAGTTTTAATAAAAATGATAGGAGGAAATGATGTTCTCTTTGGTATAAGAGGAATGATTATGTTTTTATGTGTGATAGTTTTTATAGGTCTGGTTACAACTGTGTTCACAGTTAGAGAAAGAGACTATTCAACAGGCGAAGTTTCAAATGTAAGTTTTAAAAGAAACTATAGGAATTATAATAAAAAAATAAGAACTTTTATTCTATATCTTTTTTTGGAATGATGTTCTTCTTCATAGGTTTTAATAATCTAAGAGCTATTATGAACTATTATGTTGAAGATATTATGGGTTATGGAAAAAAAGAAATTACTATTGCTTCAGCATTATTATTTGGAGCAGCAGCTATATGTTTCTACCCAACAAATAAACTATCTAAAAAAATATGGATACAGAAAAAAATTATGCTTTATTGTTTAGCAATGTTAATTGTTTCAACATCTATGCTATTTTTTTCTTAGGAAAAGATATTCCCAGTTAAATTTGGTTTTGCATTATTTGCTATTATTGGTATACCTCTTGCAGGAGCAGCATTCATCTTCCCACCTGCAATGTTAAGTGAAATAAGTACACAGATTAGTGAAGACTCAGGAGCAAGAATAGAAGGACTTTCATTTTGGAATACAAGGTTTCTTTTATGAAAACTTCATTTTTAATCTCAATAGTTACTTTACCAATAATTTTTAGTTATGGGAAATGATGTTAGTATATTATCAGCAATATCAAGTGGTGTAAGCAAGGTTGAAAAGAATGGAATTTATTTAGCTTCTTTAAGTTCAGTATTTTTTTCTTTATCATATCATTTATTTTTTTATTATAAATATTCTGATAGTAAAAAAAGTTAAATCTTAGATTTTTTTAAGGGTTGTTAGGCTTTAATTTGTAACAACCCCTTTTTTTATTTTTAGATAATTATTAAAGTATAAAAGAGTTAAAAATTTTAATCACGAAAAATATCTCTTGTATAGACCTTATCTTTATAAGGAGTAATTTCTTTTATCTATTCTATTTGCTATAATAATTTCACTAAAATTATTAAGTTCATCGATACTTTTACAAATTTTTTTATTTTTTTTATCAAGAAAAATTTATATTTTTTTTAAAAAGTGGTTCGTAGACAGCAATTTGAATACCATGTGAAATAAGAGTATTTACTATTTCAAGGAGTACAGAACCTCTCATGTTATCAGAATTCTTCTTCATTTGCATCCTATAGATTCCGATTCTTTTTTTATTTTTTTTATAAATTTATTTATAATGTATTTTTTTCTCTTTTTCATTAGATTCTACAATTGCTGGAATAAGAGAATTCTTTTTAAAAAGATTGGCTAACTCTTTAGAATCTTTTGGTAAACAGTACCCACCATAACCAAATGAAGGATTATTATAGTAGTCACCAATTCTTCCATCAGAACATACTCCTTTGATAATATTATATGAGTTTAAATTTTTTTCTTCAGCAAACTGGTCAAGTTCATTAAAAAAATGCTATTCTCATAGCCAGATAAGTATTTGAAAATAATTTTATTGATTCAGCTTCAGTAGTTGAAACATACTGAATATTATTGCTATTAGAATACATAAAGGTAATTACATCTAATAATTTATCTTTTTCACCACCAACTACTATCCGTGAAGGATTTATAGTGTCATAATATGCTTTTTCCTTCGCGTAAGAATTCAGGAATAAAAAAATATATTTTTTTACTTTTGAAATTTTTTTCTCATTATTTGAGTAAAATTAATAGGAACAGTCGATTTTATAATAATTTTTAAAAAGTTCTTTATCTTTATTTAAAAAGATAAAATTAATTAAATTCTCAAGTTCAGAAGTATCTAAAGTATTTTTGTTCTTGATTATAGTCTGTGGGTAATGCTAATATAAAAAAATATTTACTTTTTCTATTAATTCCAAAAAGTTCTTTACAATAAAAAAAGATTAGAATTATATTTTTTTAAAAATCCTTTTTCTAAATCTATGTCTTTAAATGGTAATTTTTTTAATGTGAGATTTTTTTAATTTTATATTATCAATATCCCATATAAAAAAACTTTTAGATGTTTTTTTGATATTGCTACTGCAGTTGTTAATCCAACATAGCCACAACCAATTATTCCAAATTTCATAATATATTTCCTTTTTGAATTTTTTTCATAAAATGTACTATTAAAGTATTTTTTTCTAGTTTACTTATCGCTAAATCATTATTATTTCCAGAAACAATATTCAGCATTTTTTTAAAGAATTTTCTTGTGTGTTTTCAATATAATAAAGCAAAAGTTCTTTTGTTTTTTTATAAACTTTGACTACATCTATTCCTTTATTTAATTCAATCCACTTAAAAATAGATATCATCAGTGTAAGGAGCGACATTCTTAATAACATTCAAGTCAAAAATCTTCAAAAATTAAAAAGTTCCACTAGGATAGAGAACCCCTCCTACACCAGTAGCTAAAATTTTTCGCTGTTGATCCTTTAATCCCAGGAGAATGAAATTTCCATTTTTTTATATTCCAAAAATATTTTTCTTCTTTAAAACAGATTTCATGTGCCCTGATAACAACAGATACAATTTGGATATTTTTTTATGTAAAGAAATTAATTTTTTTAAACAATTTTGTGGATAAATAATATCATCATCTACTGTAATTATGTGAAAAATTATTATAATATTTTGAGGCGTAAATCATTTTTTTATATGATAGAACATCCTCACAGAAGGCTATTGTTAATCCATTTTTTTCTAATTCTCTCAATTTACTATTTATTAAATTTTTTTATCTTTATGAGCGACCCATAAAAACAACTTTAGCTAGTTTGCAATTTTGATCAAAAAAATACTTTTGTATACTGAGCCATACAGTTTTTAGTCTTTCACCATAGGAAGTTAAAAGAAACTATATACTCACTTTTCGAATCTAAATTTTTTTAATTTTTTTCTTAAATTTTTTTAATAATTTTTGAATATTTTTTTATCATACATCTTTTTCTAATATTATATTTTTCTTAAATTTTTTTTCTCTTATTTCCAAGCATAGACCACTGTCTCCGTTAAATTATTTAATTTTTTTATGATTTCTAATCTTTAAATTATATGTTGGGTCAATTTCTTTTTATTTTTTTAAAGGAACTTCCCAAAAAAATCAGATTGAAAAATGATAGATGCATATAGCTAGTTTAGGACTATATTTCTTTATTGTTTTATTTAATCCATCTAAAGCTTCTTTCTCAGAACCCTCTATATCCATTTTTTTATAAATGAGAAAGGTTCTTCTAATGAATCTCCCTTAATACAATTAACTTCAATATCACCATCTTCCCCAACTCTTGAATTACTTTTTTTGAGGATTTATTTGTAGATAAAAAAATTTTTATTATACCATCATAATTATATAAAAGCTTTTTTTATTAAAAAAATATACTATTAACACTTTCTAAATTTTCTTTGGAAATAATATAATTATTTGTATCAGCTTCTAAAGCAACAATTTTAGAGTATTTCCAATTTACCTTATTACAAAAATTCAAAAAAATATTTACTCCATTATATACCCCAGCATCTAAAAAAATAATTCATTATCTCTATATTCAAAGTCATTACAAAAAAATATTGAGGGAAATCTTCCTTTTCATAATAAAAAAATGAAATTGATATGGAACTGATAGTCTAACTAAAAACATTAAAAAAATATTTTTTTAGATTTTTTTCATCAGAAAGTAAATTTATGACCTCAGTTATTTTATCTATATTTTTTTTGTAATATTTTCTCTTTTTCATATAGATCAAAAGTATCCATTAGAAGTTGATTCTATATAGATATTATCTTCATTTATATCGCTTGCTTCAATTAATTCATATAATTCATCAGAGATTATTTTTTTGAAATAAAATAATGAGCATTATTATCCCATAATGAGAATTGATGTAGTAGAGTTTTATTATTTATATAAATTTCTAGTACATCTATTCTTAACTGATTATTGTAAAAAAATTTTTTAATTTCTTGTACTTCATGAATTTCACATATAACAATAGTCTTTTTATTATTAAAAATTTTTTTGTCTTTTTGAATATAAAGATTGATACGATTTGTAATTTCATTAAAAAAACTTCTTCTTTTTTTCATTCATTATTCCCCTATAATTTTTTTAAGATTTCAATTGCATGTTTATTTCCTGGTATAAAAAAACATTTTTCATTTAATGGTATATTAAGAAGCTCATTTACTTTTTGAAATTAAAATGTCTGTAGTATCTAAAAGATTAATTTTTTTAAAAAAGATGAGAGCTTTCTAAAATCATGTTATCAATATTTTTTTTCTTGTTCCTTTGCACGATAATCTCCACTTGTAGCGACTAATAAACTAGGAATACCTAAATACAATAATTCACTAGCTACATTTCTACCAGCTCTAACAATAGCAATTCTTACATCTTTGTATATATCTCTTGGAGCTGTATATGAAGATATTATATTAATATTTAGAGACAAAGAGATATTTTTTTAAAAATTTCATTTTTTTAATAAATGTATCATTACAATAGATATCAAAACTATAATTATTTAAATGTTTTTGCTAATATAATAATCTTTTTTTCCTATTTCTATTGTAGATTTTTATAAATTCATCTGATGAATTGACCGAGCCTCCACCTAATACTCCAATAATTCTTTTTACTGTTATAATTTATTCTAGGTATTTCTAATATTTCCTGTCTAAGTAAAGTTGGAATATAGTAGATATTACAATCATTTATTTTAACAAATTTATTTTTTTAAGTCCAATTCCATGTATAATAGCATTGGAAGAAGATAAATAATTTTTTTATGATAAAAATTTAATAGTAGACTCTGGCAATGTATCATTATGTAAATCGGAAGGATTAAGTAAAGCAACTACTTTTTTTCTTTAGGATAAACATCACATAATGTACTTTTGCAATAATGGTTCACCATCAATGATAACAATATCTGGTTTTTTTCTTCAAGAATTTTTGCCTATTATTTTTTTGTTGCAAAGTGGGTAATTGGATTAATTCCTATAGATGTAATATCACTTGATTTTTATCTCATAATTAAGTAATAGAGGAACAGATTGTTTTTGTAGAGCATCTAAACCCTGAAGATAAGATATAGCAGCAATATCATATCCCATATTTTGAAATTCTTTTAATATAGAAATTCCTGAAGAAACTCTCCCTAAACCTGGAAATCCTCTAAATATACCATAAATTTTTTTCATAACCTTCTCTCCCTATATAGATATAACCTTTGAGCAAGAACTCATATCAGATAACAAACTATAAAAATAGATTTAAAATCTCAACCTCAGATAAGTTTTTTTTGTTTGAATAGGTTTAGTAAAAAAATACAATTCATTAGGGATAAATCAGGTAATAATCTTATCTCACCATATTCTTTACATAATTCAATATCTTTTTTTATAGCAAGGAGATTCTATAATTTTTACAGCTCCTTTATTATTAAAAGGATCAAAAGATAAAAACCCTTTTTTTAGAATAATACTCTAATTTACTGTCTAAAGAATTTAATTTCTGAAAAAAATTTTTTTTCTAAGTATTTTTTTCAGAAGAGTTACTAAATTTATTATCTAAAAAAATGGAAGTAATTTTACTCTTTTTTTCCTTTATTAATAGAATATTCAATAACACTATCAACAGCATCTATAGTATCTGGATAAAGAGTATAATTAAATGAATAGTCTATATTATATTTATCGAATAAATTTACACAATTTTTCAAATGACTTCCAGTCACATTTAGTTACTCTAAAATAATCATTTTCTCCAACACCAGGAAAATGTAAAGTTACCATTACTCTAGTTTCTCCTAATTTTTCTTGCTATTTCTTCGGTAACAAAACTTCCGTTTGTAGCTAAACCGATTTCAACATTTGAATTACCATTTAACCATTCTATCATTTTTTTAATGTTTCAGTATTTACTAAAGGTTCTCCACCAGAAAAATCTAACTTCTTCTATACCAACTTTTAATGCAATTGAAAAAAATATTTTTATAAATTGTTCTAAGCTAATATTTTGATTTTTGATTTTTTTCTTCTTGTCCTTCATTATGGCAATATATACATTTATAATTGCATTTATTAGTAGTTAAAAACTCTTAAAAATTTTCCATCTTTCATTTTTATTCATTCTTCTTTCTTCCCCTCAATAGTTTTTTTAATAATTTTTTTATAAGAAAGATATTCTTTTAGAATACTTTCATATTTTTCCTTCACTAGTTCAATCATATGGTTTGTAAATTTAAAAAAACAGAATTAGCTAATGTATAAAAAAATCTTTTGAATCAATATACTCTATTCTCTTTTTCTATTTCTTCAATATAAATTGGTCTAAAAATATAATTTATCGAAAAACAGATCTTATAATTAAATATAATAAAAATAGAGATATTGTCCATAATCCACCAATTATTCTTAGTATCCCATTTTTATTTTCCCATATATAATTTTTGAACTATACTATCCAATGGAATTTTTACATTTTCCCATATTAGTTAAAGGATTACAAGGTAAGGCCTCATAAAAAAATGAAAATAACAATTATCCTTTTTAAAAAAATAGATCTTCTCTTAATTGATATAAGAAAAAAATCTTTTACAAGACTCTCCAATTTTTTTCATAACCATTATTTATAAGAAGAGTTTTTAATTTTTTTCATAAGCACTTGGGTGAATTAAAAAAATCAATATCTTTTTCATCTTCTAAATAATCAGGTATTTTATTACCATCATTTTTTTATAAGCACATAATTAATATTATTTTTTTGTTAAGAAGCAAAAATAAATCTTTAATTAAATTTGAATCTACCATTCTTTTTTTCTCCAATTTTAATATAATGTGTGGGACTTTATTTTTTTAGCAAATATAATTCTTTTAACTTTTATCATTTTTTTATAGAATTATCATTTATTAATCTAAAAACATAGACTTTTATAAGCATCTAAAAATATAGTTATTCTCATCAATATATATATCATTGTTAAGATTATTTTTTTTATGGATTCTAACAACTCTTCTTTTTGAAGACCATATATCTCTTTTGAGTTCATATTTATTAATAATTTCTTTATCGCCTAAATAATATTTATATATAGGACTATGTCTTAAATTTTCTTCAATTACTTTTTCCATCCTCATTTTCAAAAACAATATTTTTAATTCATTAATATCTACGATATCTTCCTCAACATTTTCTATATATGGAATGGAGCTAGCTATTTTTTTCTAAAAAAATATTCATTTTGCTTATTTAAATCAAAAGCTAGGAATATTAAGTTGTTCATTTAAAATATTTATAAGTTTACTTGAAATATTATTAAATTCTTTTATAGAAAGATCAAAACGAACAAGTCCAATATGAAAATGTATGGCTTCTCCAATATTATCCTCTATTGTAAAAAAATATTATTCTTAATTATAGTTTTATTTAGTTCAAATACAGCTGGATTACTCATAATTCTTTTTTTAAACCTCTCCATTCTTTTTATTTGCAAGAAGAATTGCTATGGCAAACTGAGAAAAACTCATAGTCTTTTTAAACAAATATTGATATTTTTCATTTTGTATATGAATATCATATAATTCTTCTTTTTGTTCCACCATTTAATTCAATAGAGTATTTCTTATCTCCCATTTCTATTTCAGCTAATTCTCTAATTTTTATTTCCCATTTTATTCTATATTCTCCTTAATTTCATCTTGTCTACCATATTCTGACTTTAATTCATTATGCATATAAAGATGTTTTGTTGAACCTAATTCCAGACATCTAAAAAAATAACTTTTTCCATAATTTATTTCTTCAGTTGCAAAAAAATACTATAAGAAGAAGGAGACATAAATAATAAATTTAAAGCTATTACTATCGAAATATTTAATAGATGTGCAATAATTATTGCCATTGTTGCAAAATGAGTAACAATAATAATTTCATCTGTATTTCGTTTTTGTGCAATATATAGATTGCCTTCTCTAGTATAACCATTTTTCGCTAATAATTTTATCAATACCTTGCCAGACTTCTTTTTACTCTTTTTAGGAATTTCTGAATTTTTTTAATTAATGGGTTATTAAAAAAACATCATTATAATGTAGAAGCTCATCATTATTAATCCAATATTCAGGAGCAAGCTCCCATGGAAAAAAACTCCTTTTTCATTTAATAATGGAATTCTATATTTAAACTCACTTAGCCATTGATAATATTCTATATTGTAATTAAATTTTTTTATTTAAAAACATCTGCACTTTCAGTTGCTCTCTGTGAAGTTGCACTAAATATTTTAGATACATTAAAATTTTTCTTTTAAATATTCTCCTAATAACTCAAGTTCATCAATTCCCATTTTAGATATTCCATATTCATATTTTTAGTGGTTCACCATGTCTTACAAATATTAATTTCATTTTTTTAAATATTCCTCTAATATTTTTTTACTAACAATATGCATAAAATTTTTTTACATCTAACATCATTACATTTGATGTAGAATCAAATTCTGATAAAAAAAGCTTATGTAATAATTCCCTTTTTCTTGTAACAACAATTCCTCCATCATTCATAACACTATTTACAGGAATTTCAAATGTTCTTCCATCTACTTTTCCACTTTTTGGATGCCATATCAATATATTCATTATTTGAAAAATAATGGCTCAGCTAAAAAAAATCTTTATATTTCTGAGAAAAAAAGTATATCTTTCATATATTTACAACTTTCCTCATTAAAAAAATTTATTTTTTTATCTAACATATAAAAAAATTGGTATAGTCATATGCTGTTGTTTTAGCAACATATTTATTATGAGGGACTAAATATTTTTTTCAATAATTTTTGTATTTTTCAAAAGCCAAAAATCTCTAATAGTTTTATTAATATTATTTAGTCCCAAAAAAATCAATAAGCATATTAGCTGCCATATGATCACTAATAGAAATCATTAATTCAACTAAGTCATTAGCCTTGACTCTTATTCCATAAGATAAAAAAATTTTACAACTCCAGCTCCTGTTGCTGAATTTTCTTCAGTTACAATTAAATATTCATTTCAATAATTCTCTTTTTCATTAATTTGTTTCATATATTCTAACATAATAAATACTTTTTAAAGTACAAGCAGCATCAATAATGATATTTTTCATCAAAAAGAAAAAGATATTTTCTTTATTTTCATCATAAGCACATATTCCAATTTTTACATTTAGGTACATATTTTTTTTAATTTCTTGTATTAACATAAATTTTTCATTTATCCTTTTTTTATAATCGCTCACTAAATCAACAATATCCTTTAAACATTTTATTTCTGAAGAAGTGTTGTCAGTTGTTAACCTAACTTTTTTTCTTTTTTTCTTCTACAGTACTAATAAAAATCAACTATAAGTAAAGAGTCTATACCATATTCAAAAAAAGGTTTCAAATAAATATCATTTAAATCTCCAATTTTAGCTCCAATGATATTTATTAAATATTTATAAATTCTTTCTTTTAAATCGTTAATATTTATATCCTTTTTTTCTATGAATTCTTTTGAAAAATTTCTTTATTTTTTTCTTCCTATCTACTTTTCCATTTGGTAACAAATAAATATTTTCAACTGAAAAAAATACTAGAGGTATCATGTAGTCGGGAATATTCTCTTTAAGCCTTCTTCTCAATTCAAAAACTATCTATATTTCCCACATAAAAAAACAATAAATAGAAGCTTCTCTATATTTATTATATGATGGTATAACTACACACACTTCGACTTCTTTTTATTTGATTTATAAAATATTCTACTTGTTCTAACTCAACTCTATATCCAAAAAAATATTTACAGAATTATTTTCTCTTCCCAAAACAATAATTTCATCATTTTCAATTTTAGCAATATCTTGAGTATAGTATAAATAAAAAAATCATCTTTTTGAAGCATATTAGTTTTTTAGATTTTCATTTACATAGGAACATAAAAAAATTTCTTTTTAGACCTTAAATATAAATGACCTTTAGTAGTTTCATTTAATTCTTCATCTAAAAACAACGGCTTCGTATCCTTTTTAAAGGTTTTTCCAACCCCTACTACATTAAATGCCTGTAAGTCTCTTAATTTTATATTAAATGAACAGTTAAACATTTTTTTCCAATTTCAGAACATCCATAGTCATTTACCAATGTTATATTTCTATTATGAAATTCAACAATTAAATCAGCTGAAATTACAAGAGGTTCTCCACCAGTATAAATATATTTTTATTGAACTTGGCATATTATCACAAAGTCTATGATGTTTAGAAAGTAATTTTACAATAGGAGATGCCCAAAAATACAATAGAAGCATTATATTTTTTTCAATTTCTAAATACATTTCTTGAATATTTTTTTAATTCCTGTGTTTTTTTAGCTCCAAAACAGATAGTTGTTCCACCAATTAATAATAGTAAAGTATTTTTCAAAACCATAAGCAAAGTTTAATTTAGCATATTGTAGAGCAATTTCATTAAATAGAAATGGTAATTTTTCAAGAGCTAAAAAAATCTTGTAAAAAAATGCTAATAAAAAAACGTTTAGCAATCTTTGGCTTACCTGTACTTCCAGAGGTTGCTATGTAAAAAAAGCAACAGCCTCTTGATTTTTTTATAGAATTACATTCAGAATTTTTTTAAATAAGAACCAGAATTCAAAAAGTTCAGAAAGCTTTATATATTCTACATTTTCAATATCAATTTTATCATCTGTTACTATCATTGATATTTTAGCTTCAGATAAAAATATCTTGTAAAAAAACTCTTAGGACTATTTTTTTATCTATTATAATAAATAGTATTTCAGCAAATATACAAGCTAATACAATAAGCATCAAATCAATTTTATTTTTCTATGCTAATCGCAATTTTACTATAGTCTTTATTAAGTAATGAAATGGATAACTGCTTAGAATTTTTTTAATAAATCATTATATGTAATCTTATCCTCTTGGTACTGTAATGCAATTTTTTTGTTATATTGTAAAAAAATTTTTTTCGTGTATTAAATTTTTTTAAACTTATTTTCATTTTAAATTAACCTACTTTTTATAAATTTTAAATTAAAAAAATTATACCATATTTTTTTATATTTTTTTCAAATAGTCATAAAAAAATAAATGTGAATGTAAAAAAATTAAATCTTTCTAAAAATACTTCAATTAGATTATTTTTTTAATATATAAAATATTAAATTTATAATATTTTATATATAACTTGTAAATTTTTTTCTAGCTTATAATATAATATAATTAAAGTTATAGAACTTGAATCAATATATTTTTTTATATTAGGAGGATAGTATGGAAAAATTTAGAAAAAGAAACTTTAATACAAAAAGATTAAGGATTTAGAAGTAATATTAAAAAGAAATGGACTTAAAAAAATCGAAACAGCTAAAAAAAGAAGTAAAAAAATGTTAGAAAAATAACAAAGAAAAATTTAACAGATTTATTAGATTTATATACTCGTCAATTAGAATATGGAAAAAAAGATTTTTAAACAAAGAGCGTCTGATAAATAGTAAAAAAAGAAAAGGTAGTAAATTTTTACTACCTTTTTTTATAGTTATTATTATTTCTTTTCTCTGTAACTATATCTTTTTGCTTTTTGTTTCTTGCCATTGTCCTTTTCAACAAATAATTTTTTTGATTTGTAAAAGGATCTTTCTCTGTATAGTACATTAAAGTTGAATAAGTTGATGGAGTAGGAGTAAAAAAATTTGTACCTGCTCAGGATTAACTCTTAATTCTTGTGAGGCATATTTTTTTAAATCCATCATATCTTTTATCTTTACAACCTGGGTGAGCTGCAATTAAATAATATGTTAAAAAAATTGCTTTTTTTACCTAGTTCATTATTTATTTTATAGAATTGATTTTTTTAAATTCATTTAAGCAAGATTTACCATCTTTACCCATCAAGCCTAAAAATTTTTATCTTCCGTATGCTCAGGTGCAATTTTCATTTGTCCTGAGATATGATCTTTTATTATTTCTTTCAAATACATCTGTCCACATTTGTTGTCATCTAAAAATCATATCATATCTAATTCCAGAAGCTATGAAAAATCTTCTTTATATTAGGTATCTTTTTAACTTCTTTAAAAGTTCCACTTGATTATTATGATTAACTTGAAGATGAGGACATTTTTTTAGGATATAGACATCTTCTATCAGGACAAGCACCTAATTTCAATTTTTTTCTTACATTCAAGGCCATACATATTTGCAGTTGATCTGCCTACATCAGAAATATTTCCATGAAATTTAGGAGTTTCAGCAATATTTTTTTAACTTCTTCTACTATTGAATTTTTGACTTCTTGACATAATAGTTCTACCTTGATGAATAGCTATTGCACAGAAGTTACATTCTCCATAACAACCACGATGAGTAGTAACAGAGTATTTTATAGTATCAAGTGCTCTAACTGCTCCCATCTTTTTATAATAAGGATGTACATCTCTAGCAAATTCCATAGAATATATCTTATCCATTATCTCTTCTGAATAGCTTTCAGAAGGAGGATTTTGAATTAAATATCTATCATCACATTTTTGACAAAGTCCTTTAGCAGTTATTGGATCACAATTCAAATAAAAAGTATGAAAAGCTTCAATAAACTTATCTTTATCTGCAAGACAATCAGCATGAGAAGGTAAAGATAAATAATCTTCTTTAGGCTCTTTACTTAAGTAACAAAGCCCTCTGATGTTTTGCCAATCTTCTCCATTCTTTAAAGCATTTGCTAGTTGTAACATAGACATTTCTCCCATACCATAGGATAAAAATATCCGCCTTAGCATCAAATAGAATAGGTTTTCTTAGCTTATTAGTCCAATAATCATAGTGAGTTATTCTTCTTAGACTAGATTCAATTCCACTTATTACAATTTTTTTCGTAGTTCCTTTAAAAAATCTACGTATCATATTTGAGTAGACTAAAACAGCTCTATCTGGTCTTTTATTATTTTCTCCACCTGGAGTAAAATCATCTTGTTGTCTTCTTTTTTTAGTTGCAGTATAGTTTGCAAACCATAGAATCCACACAACCACCAGATATAGCAAAGAACAAGTTAGGCTCACCTAAACGAGTTATATCATCAGGAACATCAACCTCAGGTTGAGCAATTATCCCAACTTTGAAGCCATGTTCCACTAGCCATTTTCCTACTAAGGCACTTCCATTATATGAAGTGTCCAAATATGTATCTCCTGAAATTAGAAGTACATCTATACTGTCCCAACCTAAACTTTTCATTTCTTCTTTTTGTAGTTGGTAAAAATTTCATACTTTATTACCTTTCTGCATTTAATTTAGCGATTTCAACTATAACATCAGTTGCTTTTTCCATACTTTCAAGGGCAACAAATTCATATTTACTATGAAAAATTTTTCTCCACCAGCAAAAAAATATTTGGTGTAGGTAATCCCATGAAAGAAATTTTAGAACCATCTGTTCCACCACGAATAGCTTTTATAAGTGGTTTTATACCAAGATTTTCCATAGCTTGTTTTGCTATGTCAACAACATACATATGGTCTTTTATTATTTCTCCCATATTGTAGTATTCATCTTTTAGTTCAAGTTCAACAACTTCTTTTCCATATTTTTTTCATTTACTTTTTTTTACAAGTTCTTTTACAAATTCTTTTCTTAGCTAAGAATTTAGCTTTGTCATGATCTCTTAGAATATATACAACTTCTCCACTTTCACAAGATGTGTTAGTTTCAACTAAATAATAGAATCCTTCATATCCTTCAGTTTTTTCAGGGACTTCATCTTTAGGGAACATTTGTATAATTTCACTAGCAATAAGACCTGCATTTATCATTTTACCTTTTGCAGTTCCTGGGTGAACACTAACTCCTTTTATTTTAAATGTGGCTTGAGCAGCATTAAAGCTTTCATATTCCAATTCTCCAACAGGGCCTCCGTCCATAGTGTAAGCATAGTCTGCTGCAAATTCTTTTACATCAAAATAGTCCGCTCCTCTACCAATTTCTTCATCTGGACCAAAAGCCATTTTGATATCTCCATGTTTAATTTCAGGGTGTTCTTTTAAGTACTTAACAGCTTCAATGATTTCAACTATTCCTGATTTATCATCTGAACCAAGTAAAGTTGTACCATCTGTTGTAATTAAAGTTTTAGAGATATAGTTTTTTTAAATTAGGGAATTCCTCTACTTTTTAAAAACTATATTTTTGTTCTTTATTTAAAAACTATATCATTACCATCATAGTTTTCTATAATTTGAGGATTAATTCCTTCTGCATTGAAATCAGCAGTATCCATATGAGCAATAAAACCAATAGTAGCAACTTTTTTTATCCATATTACTTGGTAAAGTTGCATTAACAAAAACAAGCTTTTATTTATAAAAAAACATTAGATAGTCCTAAATCTTCTAATTCTTTTTTTAACATTTTAGCAAATTCCATTTGTGATGGTGTTGATGGAATTGTTTCACTTTTTTTCATCTGAACGAGTATTAAATTTAACATATCTTAAAAAAATCTTTCTTTCAATGTTGAATATTTTTTTCCATTTTCTGTACCTTCCTTTCAAAAATAATTTACACTAAATAATTATACTACATATTCATAATTCTATCAAAAAAATCTTAGAAAATTTTCTTAGCTATAATTTAAGATTATATTGTAAAAAAATTTTTTTTTGGTGTATAATATAAAAACAAAAATAATATAAAAATATTAACATAAAGTTTTAAATAAAGAACTTAACAAAAGGGAGGATAATCATGGAAGGGAAAAAAATATTTTAAAATGGTAGTATCTGGAGTAATTGGAGTTTTTGTACTACTTTTTAATATTTACTAATTGCTATACAGTAGATACTGGGGAGGTTGTAATAATATCAACATTTGGTAAGATAACAAGAGTTGAAAAATGAAGGTTTACACTTTAAAAATTCCATTTGTTCAAAGTAAAAACATTTATGGAAACTAGAGAAAAAAACATATTTTTGGAAGAACAGATGAAATGGATACAACTATGGAAGTTTCAACAAAAAGATATGCAAAGTATAAAATTGGAGTTTACAGTACAAGCTTCTATTACAGATCCAGAAAAAAATTATATAGAGCTTTTTAATAATAAACATGAACAAAGATTTATTAGACCAAGAGTTAAAGAAATAATCCAAGCTACAATAGCTAAATATACAATAGAAGAGTTTGTAAGTAAAAGAGCAGAAATTTCAAAAATTGATATTTGAAGATTTAAAAAGATGATTTTTCACAATATGGAATGTCAGTAAGTAATGTATCTATTGTTAATCATGATTTTAGTGATGAGTATGAAAGAGCAATAGAAAGTAAAAAAGTTGCTGAACAAGAAGTTGAAAAAGCAAAAGCAGAACAAGAAAAACTAAAAGTTGAAGCAGAAAATAAAGTAAGATTAGCAGAATATTCTTTGCAAGAAAAAAAGAATTACAAGCAAAAGGCTAATGCTGTTGAAAGTAATTCATTAAGTCCTCAACTTTTAAGAAAGATGGCTATTGAAAAATGGGACGGAAAAACTTCCACAAGTTCAAGGTAATAATGGAAGTACATTAATTAATTTAGACCAGTAAATAAAAAGTAAAAAAATAGTTCGCTACTGAGTAAATTTCTTAACGATAAAAAAATTAACATTTCACTGTAAATTCGACATCTGTAAGAAACTCTAATGAACAAGTTCATTAAGTGTTTCTAAGATCGCTACGCTCAGACACGTCGAGATTTACTCGGCTCACTTGCTTTTAATTTTTTTATCTAAAAATCTACATTCGTAACTCACTTATTTTTTTACTATTTATTAAGTGTGTTAGAACACTCGTGGCTCTAGCACTCGTAGGGTGTTAGCCGTGAGACATGTACTCGTAGGATATGAATAACACCAACATTGAAAAATGTTGCTCTAAAAATTTATAATTTTACTAATTTTAGAGTATAATACATTTAAGAACTTTGGAAACTGAATATATAAGGTTGAGGTTAGAAAATGCAGTAACCTCGTAAAAATATTCACTGCCAAAAATTAAATGGTTTTTGAACCGTGCCAATAGGACGTAAATATTCTCAACGGAGAGTTTGTCCATTAAAGTCTTAAGGAAATTAGCTAGTATTTGAATACTAGATATTCAAAAGAAACTAAATAGTACTTAGGAACCTTGCGACTCTAGCACTCGTAGGGTGTCAGTCGTGAGAGGTTCAGTATAGGATAGCCTATGTTATTATAATTTGATTTTTATACGATAAATCTGTGAAGCAAGTTCATTGAAATTAAATAATTTAAGTTCTTCCTCACTTAAAAATTTCTTTTTAAGTTTCTATTAGAAGTTAAAAATTTTTTTCTTTCGTTATAGTCATCTAATTTTTTTAGATAATTTAAATACTCTTGTCCTCTATTTGAAAAAAACCTAAAAATTTTTCACATAGGGGACTTTATTTTTTTACTTTATCTGTAAGTTCTTCAGTTAAATCTAATAGAGTATGTAATAATATTCTTTGTAATCTTGAAATAGTTAATCTTTTACTCAAGATTTTATTAAAAAAATCACTAAAAGATAAGTTTTTCTAGTGAGTATTTATATAGTCTATTTTTCTAAGCCAACTTCTAAATCTTGAATATTTTTTTAGACTTGAATAATTTTTTTATTATATTATATTCTATTAAATCATAAAAAAATCATTTAGACATGAAAAAAACTCCAAAAATTTTCTTCTAGTATCTTATATGAAAACTCTGGAACTAAATTTTTTTAATTTTATTTAATTTATTTTCTTTAGTTTCATTAGAATCTAATAAAACTTTTTCTAATATAACTTGCACTTGCAAAATTATCTTTTTTTCATCATCATAGTAACCTGTTTTTTTCTCTTTTTATACAACAAGCTTCAATCTTAGAATCAATAGTTTCTATGGCTTTTTATGTATTCTAGAGCTAGGATATCATTAGAGCCAAACTTTTCATCAGATGTAGCCTTTGAAAAAAAGCAGTAGGGTATGAGAAGCCTTTATCTAAAAAAATTCTTTTTAAAGCTTTTGTAAATTCATCTGTCAAAGAAAGACTTGCTATTTTTTTTAATTTATCTAAGTCATTACTTTCAGAACCAAAAAAACTATATGACTACAAGAAAGCTTATCTAAAAAGACTAACAGAGCCTTTTGCAAAAATTTCAGCACTCTGACTTGAGTAAAAAAACAGGTAACTCTATCACAATGTCTATACCTTGTGATAGAGCTATCTTAGTTTTTTTCAAATTTATTGATAAGAGATGGTACTCCTCTTTGTACAAAAATCACCACTCATAACAGCAATTTTTTTATATTATCTTCAAAGAGTTTATCTATCTCTTGAATGTGATGTAGATGTCCATTATGAAAGGGATTATATTCAACAACTAAACCAATTACATTTTTTTAAACATCTACTTCACTCCTAATTTATTTTTTTAAATCATTATAAGTTTTGATTGCACCTTTAATAAATGCTTTTTTTGTAAAGTGTAATCATCTGGATATTCAGCCTTTGCATTTTCTTCTATTCTATTTAATTCTGCTTTTTGGAATAGAAGATGAGTTTAGGATAGAAGCTATTTCTTCTTTACTTTTTCTTATTTTTGAGCTTCTATTTTTTTGTTGATTAGTATTTTGTTCTTCTCTTATTCTATTAACTAAGCCTTTGTAATCATTAATTTCATCATTTATTCTAGCTAGTTGCTTAGGATAGTTAGCTCCATACATAGCTTCTAATCTTTTTGATTATTATTTCTTTATCAGTTTGAGGTATTCCAGCTTTATCTAGTCTTTCAACCATTTCAAAAATATGAATCTTTATACCAATCATAAGTTTCTCTTCTATCAGCACCAGAAGTAGTTGAAACAGCATAACGAATCTTTTTCTTCAACATTTTTAGGTAAATTTTTTTCTGCTGCAAAAGATAAAGCAGATAATGCAAAAGCAAGATATTAAAAATTAATTTTTCTCATTTATTTCCTCCAATTATTAAAATAATTCAGGTGCAGATATAACTTTTAAATCTTTATCTATTTCAAATACCATAGGTTTTACCAGTAACTAGATTTAGATTTAAAAATATCTTCATTTGAAATATTTAATAAGTATTTTATTAAAGCTCTTAAGCTGTTTCCATGAGCAGCAACTATAACATTTTTTTACCTTCTTGTAAGCTCTTAGAAATATCTGAATGCCAGTATGGTAAAACTCTTGCTATAGTATCTTTTAAGCTTTCACCTAAAGGGATTTCAGAATCTGGAAGATCTGCATATCTTCTATCAGATTTTGGATAGTATTCACTGTCTTTATCTATTGATGGTGGAGCTATATCAAAAGCTACGACGCCAAATATGTACTTGTTCATCTCCATATTTTTTTTAGCAGTTTCAGCTTTATTTAATCCTTGTAAAGCTCCATAATGTCTTTCATTTAATCTCCAAGATTTATATACAGGAATGTAAAGTTCATCCATTTCTTCTAAAAACTATATTTAAAGTTTTTTTATAGCTCTTTTTAGGTAAGAAGTATAAGCAACATCAAAAAAACTAAATTCATTTCCTTTAAAAATTTTTTTCCTGCAGCCTTAGCTTCTTCAATTCCTTTAGGGCTTAAATCAACGTCTTTCCACCCTGTAAATCTATTTTCTAAGTTCCAAGCACTTTCTCCATGACGAATTAAAACTAATTTCATTTATTTTTACCTCCTAAAATTTATTTCTTTCCAACTATTTTACTATATTTAACATGACATTTCAAATATTTTTTTATTTTTTTATTAGATAAAATGGTATAATATAAAAAAACAATTAAAGAGGTTTTAGTATGAATAAAAATTTTTAGAGATTTTATTAGAAGAGAAAGAAACTAAATTAAAAGGTAGTCTTTATCATTTAACACAAATTAAATTTTCATATAATTCAAATCATATTGAAGGAAGTAAATTAACAGAAGATGAAACAAGATATATTTACGAAACAAATTCTTTTTATAGGAGATAAAGAAAAAAAGTTGTATCTATAGATGATATAAATGAAACTATTAATCATTTTAAATGTTTTGATTATATACTAGAAAAATATAAATATTTTTAGATGAAAAAAATTAATAAAAAAATTTACATAAAATTTTTAAAAAAATAATACTTCTGATTCTCAAAGAGAATGGTTTAAAGTAGGTGATTATAAATTAAAAAGCAAATTTTATTGGTAATACAAAAAAACTACAAGTCCTAGTAATGTAAAAAAAGAAATGAAAAAAATTACTTATTGAATACAATTCAAAGACTAATATAACATTTGAAGATATTATTGAATTTCACTATAAATTTGAATCTATTCATCCATTTCAAGATGGAAATGGAAGAGTTGGCAGACTCATTATGTTTAAAGAATGTCTAAAGAATAATATTGTTCCTTTTATTATAGATGAAGAACATAAATTATTTTATTATAGAGGTTTAAAAAAATTATAATGAAGATAAAGGCTTATTTAATTGAAACTTGTCTTTCAACACAAGATAAATATATAGAATTATTGAATGAATTAGAAATTAATTTTTAACTAAAAATAAGGAGTGATGGTTATGGAAGCAACAAAAGAATGGTTAGAAAAAAATGGGAAAAAGGTAAAAAAATAAGTTACAACCTAATAGTAATCTTTTTAGATTATTTTTACTTTAAAGGAAATTGCTGGAAAAAGAAATAGATGTTATGGATATTGGATCTTGTTCTATTCCAACAGGAGAATTTTTTTAGTTGCTGATCCTCTTGTATATTTAGTTAGTAAATATGAAAAAGAGTATTTTCAAAAGATTCCAACAGGAGAATTTAGAACAGAAGTTTGTGTTGTAAAAGCTACTGATGGAGATTGTGATAGATATGCAGCAGTTAGATTGAAATTTAATGATAATGAAGTTAGTTATTTTGAAGAAGCAATGAAGGGAACAGAAGACTTAGAAAAATATTAATGAAGGAGATTTTTTTGGTTTTTAATGTTGACGCTGGACTAGCTTGTATTTGTGATAAAAAAATTACATGAACTATATTGTGAATTTGATAAAAAAATGGTGTGATGAAAAATCCTGATGGAAATACTTATGATGATTATTTTGCAGATTTATTCAAAAAAAGTTATGAAGATAACCCTAAATATCAAAGAGATGGAGGAGATTGGATAAATTGGACTATACCTGGAACAGATTGTCATTTACCCTATGTTTCAATCTGGTTTTTGGAGATGGAGCATACCCAGTATATTTAGCTTATGACAAAGATGGAAATGTATGTCAACTTATTGTAGAACTTATTGACATTGAATTAGCATACTCTGATATAGATGATGAAGATGATGAGTAATATTAAAAAAATTATGTATATTGCTAATAAAAAGGAAAAATTTTTTTAATCTATGCTAGATAAGTATTAAGGAGGAAATATTTATGTTTTGGAAATTATTGGGTGCTGTTTCTTTATTTAATTTATTAAAAATCCAATGAAAAATAAAAAAATAATAATTTAGAGTGTGAAATTGAAAAAAATTAGAAGAAAAAAATTGCTAATATTGAAAAAAAGAACAGAAAAAAATCAAAGCTGAAAAAAAGAAATAAGAAATTTAAAAATATAGAATATCTGAAATAGATAAAGAAATATATGAGGGAGATTTGAGTGTAGAAGATCCATATTTTCATAGTTTATGTGAGGAAGTTACTCCTTTAGAATTGGAATTACTTGAACTTGAATTCGAATTAGAGAAGTTGGAAGATTATTAATATTTAAAAAAAGGAATGTGATAAATGTTATCATCAAAAAAATACTAAACTTTAAACCTCAGCTAATTATAACTATTTTAATTTTTTTCTCAGTTTTTGGATATGGATGTATTTGTTAAGTTATCATAGAAAAAAAGAGATTATTGTCATATCTCCCAATTAAAAACAGTTCCTGAACTTTTTAAAAAAATTTTAGAAGCAGAAAGACGAGAAGCAAATGAATATTATTTTCAAACTGAACAAGAAGCTTGTGAATTTTTTTCTTTCAATATGCCATTATATAGTATGTTTAAAAAATGTTTTTATTTTATATTAGAAAAAAATTAGGCAGTTTTGTGCTATAATACAATCAATATAAAGATAGATAAAGGAGTTAAAAAAATATGCAAGAACAAGAGATAATAGCCCTTATAAATTCTAAAGGTGCATTTATATTAGATGATTCTAAAGCAAATGCTGAGCTTATAGCATATGTTGACTGCAAAACTAATGAGTTACTTGAAACATCTGCTAAAAATTGAATGGAAAAATATCAAAAAAACTTTCTTTAAAAAGATATTAAGAGATTTAAGATATATCATTTAAAAAGTTAAAAATCTAGAAGAAAAATACTTTTTTTACTTATAGATATTGTTAAAAAAAGATGTTAAAAAAATAGCTTGCTTGAAAAAAATTTTTAAAAAGAACGTGAACAAAATGCTAGTGTCACAGTTGAAGAACCAGATTTAGGAAAAATTTGTTCTTGATAAAAGCTACAAAAATCTTTTACATTCTAAATTAAAAATGGTTAAGTGAAAAAAGAAGAAATAGATGTATATCTAAATATTGATGAGGATAATCGTATTAATACTTTAAAAAGTAGGGGCTTTTTATCACTCTTGAAAAAAAGTTTTTTTAAAGAAAAGAAAGATTGGGATAAAAAAATTGAAAAACTTTTTGCTGCTGAACATTTAGCCGATTTGGCAACAGAATTAAGAAAGAATTCAAAGTCATTATTTAAATTTTTTTAAAAAGTATGGAAATGGTATTTTTATAGCAAAAATGAAACTCATGTCTTTGGCTATTGAAAATGATGGAGAAATTGTTGCTACTTTTGATGATAGAAAAATTATTTTTTTAGGACATAAGATAATAGTAAAAAGCAAATACTAATAATAATGAAATTAGTTCTGCTATTGTTGAAAAATTTTAATATAGATGATTATAAAAAAGATAGAAGTTCCTGAAAGTAATATTGAAACTAAAGAAGATAAGGAATAATAAATAGAAAAAAAGGAGTTATTTAAATAACTCCTTGTTTTTTTTAATATTTAGTAAAAAAACTATTTATTTTTTTGTTAATTCTCCAGCACCAGCTCCAAGTGCTCCACCAATAGCAGCTCCTACAGCAGTACCTCTAACATCGTTACCAAGCATAGCTCCTACAGCAGCTCCAGCTAGAGCACCTCCTGTTGCAGTTTTTTTCTGTATGTGTACATCCTACTAGAATTCCAGCTAGTACTAAAATAACTAATGATATTTTTTTCATCCTTGTAAAAACCTCCTTTTATCTTAGTTGTCCTTATTATACTTTATTTTCTAAAAAAATCAAGTAAAAAAATTTTTAAAAATATTTTTTTAAATTTTTGATTCTAAGGCTAATTTACTAGTAGTATAGTTATTAAATGTATCAAAGTGTAACAAGTACTTTTTATAGAAGTAGCAAAAATGAACAGCTATATTTTTTTATAAAAAAATATATAAAATATAGTAAAGAAATTCTTAAATTAATTTTTTTAAAAAAATATATACTATATATATGAATTTATTTAAAAATAAAAAAATTATTATTTTAGTTCTATTTGAAGTATAATAAAAATAACAAGATATAAAAAAGATTTTTATTTAATCTGTTGTAAAAAAATGTTTGCTAAAAAAATTTTAAGGGAGGTTTTTGTATGAAAAAAAGATTTTATTTTTTTACTGATGATTTTTTTCGGCTTTCTTTTATAATTTCATGTAATAAAGAAGCAGAAAAAAAGAAACAAAAAGATACTATTGTTATTGCACAAGGTGCAGATGCAAAAATCTTTGGATCCACATGCTTCTAATGACAGTCCTTCAACTAAAATTAGAATGCAAATATTTGATCCATTATTAAAAACTTGATGCAGATGCTAATCCTCAACCTTGTTTAGCTGAATCTTGGGAAAGAGAAGATGAAACTTCTATAATTTTCCATATAAGAAAGGGAGTAAAGTTCCATAATGGAGATGAAATGAAAGCTTCAGATGTAAAATTTTCTATAGATAGAGCTTTAGCTTCCCAGAATTTCATGAAGTTCTTGGTGGAATAACTAAAGTAGAAGTTTTAGACGATTATACTATAAAAATTAACAACAGAAAAAAACCTATGGCTGCTATTTTAAATAACTTATCTCATGATTGTATAGTAGTTTTAAGTGAAAAAAATATGTTAAAGAAAAATGGAGATAAAATAGGACAAAACCCTATGGGAACAGATTCATATAAATTTGTTTCATGGGAAAGTGGAGATAAAGTAGTTTTAGAAGCCTTTCCAGATTATTGGAGAGGAGAAGCCCCAGTAAAAAAATGTAATATTTAGAAATGTTGTTGAAGAAACTAATAGAACTATAGGACTTGAAACAGGAGAAATTGATATAATATATGATGTAGGTTCAATGGATAAAAAAATAAAAATTAAAGAAGATGGTAGATTTAATCTTATAGAAGCACCACAAGCTAGAGTAGAATATCTAGGATTTAATGTTAAGAAAAAAACCATATGACAATCCAAAAAGTAAGAGAAGCAATCTCTTATGCTTTTAGATCAAAAACCTATAATAGATACTGTATATCTTGGAGCAGCAGAACCCGCAACATCTATAATAGGACCAAAAATATTGTATAGTGTTGAAGTTGAAAAATTTACTCAAGATTTAGAAAAAGCAAAAGAATTATTAAAAGAAGCAGGTTATCCAGATGGATTTAAAGCTAAACTTTGGACTAGTGATAATCCAGCAAGAAGAGATATGGCAGTTATTATTCAAGATCAATTAAAACAAATAGGAATAGATGTTACTATAGAAACTCTTGAATGGGGAGCTTACCTAGATGGAACAGGTAGAGGAGATCAAGAAATGTATCTACTTGGTTGGACTACAGTAACAAGAGATCCAGACTATGGTATTGCTGAGTTAACAAGCACAGAAACTCAAGGAAATGCAGGAAATAGAAGTTTTTATTCAAATCCAAAAGTTAGATAAGTTGTTAAAAAGCTGGAAAAAAATTGAAATGGATCCTGAAAAAAAGAAGAGCAATCTATAAAGAAGCTCAAGAAATCATAAGAAAAGATATTCCTATGTATATGATATTATATCCAACTCAAGCAGTTGCAACTCAAAAAGAATATAAAAAGGATTTAAATTGGGAACTATGAATTCATATGAAATTTATGAAGTTTCTATAGAAAAATTAAGTCATAAGTAGAGGAGCTATAAATAAATTAGCTCCTTTTTCAAAAAAATAAAAAAATATACTTTCAAATTTCTTAAATATATGATAGGATATTATCAAATATCAAGGAGGAAAAGTAGTATGAAAAAAATGTTTCGTTATGTTCTGTTGGTTTTTGTATTTTTTTAATGTTAGTTGCTTGTGGTAAACCTGATTCACAAAAAAAGGCTTTTTGAGAAAAAAATTTTTAAGCAAACTATAGCAGATGTGAGCAAGAAAATGAAAGATGGAAATGAAGTTTCTAAAATGTTAGCTGGAATTTTAGAAAAAAAGGTTCTTACAAAGTTAATAAAGTTAATGAAGAAAAAAATATGGCTGAACTTGATGTGACAATAAAATCTGCAGATTTTTGTTAAATATATGACAGAGTATTTAGTGGCATTAAAACCTTTATTTGATTCTAATATGGGTGAAGAAGCTTTCCAAAAAAATCTTTAGAATATTTTGAAAAATTTGACAAAAAAAGAATTAGATTATACAGAAACTGATGTGATAGTACATATGGAAAAAAAGTGGATGGAGAATGGAAAGTAATCAATACTGAGGATGTTTTAACTGCTATATTTGGTGGTTTAACAGATGCAGCAGCAGACTTTAATTAATAAAAAAATAAAACTGCAAACTAATCTCATTTAGAGATTGGAATGCAGTTTTTTTATTATTTATTTACAACAGTGTCAATCCAATCAAATAATTCATCTAAATCATAATCTCCACCATGTCCTTGTCCCCAAGGAGCAGCAAAGTCTACAATTTTTTTCCAGAATTTTTTTTAATTTAATAGCTAGTATTGCAGGGATAGCAAGAGAAGTATCCTTATCTATTGCTCCGTGTCTTATTCTCCAATATTTAGTTGGAGCACTCTCAATATAATTCATAGGATTCATCATTTTTTTATTATAGCTTTATCTGCCATTTTTGGAATTACAATTTTAATACTCTTATCATTAAATTTACCTTTTTGGTAGTATTCAATAGCTTCTTTATTAGCTATATCAAAAAGAAAAATTTAGTGAAGTTTTTTTATTATCAGTTTTCTTATCACCAAACAGATTATTTTCTCCAGAGCTTGCATTTAAACTATCAAAAAGCAGGTGGAGATTTCATTCTATCACCAATATGAGTATAAACATCTAAATCAACAGCAACAACTTTACCATTTTCAATAGTGAAAGCTTTTTTTTAAATTCACTGATATCCTTTTCCCTCAGCTAAAGCCTTATTAGCAGAATTTTTTTAATTATAAGAGAAAGATATGATTTGAAAGTTCCATTACCATTTTTTTATCAAGAGTTAATAGATTTCCTTTATCATCCTTTAATTTTTAAATTATTTAAATAAGTAGGAAACATATTTTTTTCAATCTATTAGATATTCTTATTTCATCTTCTGTTAAACTACCTTGAACAGTCGTACGAGTTAAGCTTCTATCATTATATTCTTGAGCAGATGTATTTCTTGTGAACTCCATTCTTGAAAATGTGTTAACTCCATTGTACATCCATTCATAAGCAGAATCAGCATTTTCTAAATTTGTAATAGGGCAATAAGAAGATACAGCGTAAATATCATCTCTTGTATCAGCTGCTCCAAGCTCTGTTAGGTAAGGAAGATAGTCTTGAGAGTTTCCACTTGCTCCTAAAAAGAGCTGATAAAGCCCCCACCAGCACTAGTTCCATTTGAAATTATCTTATTAGCATCACCTGGCATAACTTCATCATTAAAATAAAGGTATCTAACTGCTGCCTTTAAGTCAACTATTGCAGCAGGAGCTTTTCCTGTATAAGCTCCATTTTTATCAGTTAAAGTTCTACCTCTTGCACCAGGTGCTGCAACTACATAACCTTTTGATAGTGCATAACTAAGAGAGTTAGCTTTTTCCATCTCTACCAATTCCTACTTTATCAGCTTTACCTGGCATGTATCCTCCAACACTATTAGGGTAAAAAGATAGGAGCATTAGAGCCATTATAATTTCCTATAGAAGAATTGTTAAAATATTCTTCAGGAATATAGATATTCATATTTTGATATTCTTTATCTACAGGATTTTTTTACATAAACAATATTTTCATAAGCACGATACTTTACTTTTTTTACCATTAACTTCTGTTTCTTTTTGAAACATATTTATTTGGATTGAATTTTTAAATCATATTCATTTTTTTGTAACTTTTTGTAGTTTTAGGAGCTGCAAAAAGCCATAGAGCCAAATAAACAGAATAACATTAAAAAAATTTAAATTTTTTTCATATCAACCTCCATTGATTTTTAAAAATTAAAATTATTATATCATAAAAAAAGAGTTATTACTCAAAAACTTTTGTAATAACTCTTTAGTTAAATTTCTATTTATTATTTAAAAGCAGACCAGTTTTTTTCTTCTGTCTCCTTCTTTTTAAAAATTTTCTTTCTTAATCTAACATTTGTTGGAGTAACTTCTACAAGCTCATCTTCAGCAATGTAGTCAAGTGCTTGTTCTAGAGTAAATTTTTCTAGGTGTTGCAAGTTTAACTGCATCATCAGAACCAGCAGCTCTCATATTTGTTAATTTTTTTAGTCTTGCAAACATTTACAACCAAATCATTTTCTCTATTATGTTCTCCAACTATCATTCCTTCATATACAGGAATACCTGGATCTAAGAATAAAGGTTCCTCTGTCTTGTAAGTTATTTAAAGCATAAGGAACAGTAACTCCTGGTTCAGTAGCTATTAAAACTCCCTTATTTCTTGTAGGAATATCACCTTTATATTCTTCATAGTCAAAGAAAGAATGGTTTAAAAATTCCTGTACCTTTTAGTATCAGTTAAGAATTCATTTCTGAATCCTATAAGTCCTCTTGCAGGTACTTTGAATTCAAGCCTTGTATATCCATCTTGCCCTGGAACCATAGAAACCATTTCGGCTTTTTCTAACTCCCATCTTTTTCGATTACAGTTCCTGTAAAAGCTATCATCCACATCAATTAAAAGCAAGTTCGATAGGTTCTAATTTTTTTCCCGTCTTTTTTTCTTTAAATAATACTCTTGGTTTAGAAACTTGTACTTCAAAAACCTTCTCTTCTCATATTTTCAAGTAATATAGAAAGTTGAAGTTCTCCTCTTCCTTTAACTATAAATGAGTCAGGAGAATCAGTAGCTTCTACTCTCATACTAACATTTGTTTGAATTTCTTTTTGTAATCTATCCCAAATATGTCTAGAAGTTACAAATTTTCCTTCTTTTTCCAACAAATGGAGAATCGTTTACCATAAATGTCATTGCAAGTGTTGGTTCATCAATATCAATCAAAGGTAAAGCAACAGGATCATTTATATCTGCTAATGTTTCCCCAATATCTATATCATCAATACCAGCAACGCAAACTATATCCCCAGCTTCAGCCTCTTCTATTTCAACTCTTTTTTTAATCCTTCATAACCATATAGAACTGAAACTTTTCCTTTAACTTGTTTTTCCATCTCTTTTTATTAACATTACATCTTGGTTTCTTTTTTTAAAAGTACCATTGTGTATTCTTCCAACAGCCAATTTTTCCAACATAGTTGTCATAAGCAATATTTGTTATTAAAAAAATTGAGTTGGTTTAGCTACATCTCCATCAGGATCTTGAACATGTTCAAGTATTGTTTCAAATAATGGTTGCATATCTGTATTTTTCATCAGTCAATTCTTTTTCTAGCAAAACCTGCTTTTCCTGAAGCATAAAACTACTGGAAATTCAAGTTGATATTCATTAGCATTTAATTCTATAAATAAATCATAAACCATGTATAAAAACATCTTCTGGTCTTGCATTAGGTTTATCAACTTTGTTTACTACAACTATTGGTCTATGTCCTTGTTCTAAAGCTTTTTTTAAAAACATATTTTTGTTTGAGGCATAGGGATCTTCAAAAAGCATCTACAAGTAAAAGAACAGAATCAACCATTTTCATAATTCTTTGTACTTCTCCACCAAAGTCAGCATGGCCTGGTGTGTCAACTATATTTATCTTATAGTCTTTATATCTAGCAGAGGCATTTTTTTAGAGAAGATAGTAATTCCTCTTTCTCTTTCAATATCATCTGAGTCCATAACTCTTTCTTCAACTTTTTCAAGTTCATGAGTTTTAAAAACTCCTCCTTGTCTCAATAGACAATCGACAAGAGTTGTTTTACCGTGGTCAACGTGAGCAATAATTGCTATGTTTTTTTAATTTTCATTTTTTTCCTCTCATATTTTTTTAAATTAATAATATTTATATCCTTTTTAATAAATTATTATTTTCTATACTTGCCAAACCTAAGAATTCATCTTGATAATATACTCTATATTTTTTTGTTTTCCAAACTATCCTTTATTTTTTTACAGTATTACCATTTTTTTGAATAAAAGTAAATTCTTTTCTCAGTTTCTAAATGATATTTCTCATAAGAAAAATACATCTTCAACAGAATTTAAAAAAACTAAAAATCGTTATTTTGAGCCATTTCTTCCATCTGTTCCAGTGTATATGAATTAGTTAAAGAATATTCTCCAACATTTATTCTTTTGAAGCTCTGTCATAGTGGCATAAGTTCCTAAATCTAAACCTATATCATAAATTAAACTTCTTATATAGCAACCTTTAGAAACCTTTGTTTCAATTTTTAGCCTTTATTATCTTTAAAAATCTAAAAAGTTTAATATATTCAATAGTTACATCTCTTTCAGGTCTCTCATCTCAATACCTTTTCTTGCTAAATGATAGAGTTTGTTTCCATCAATTTTTATAGCAGAGTACATTGGAGGAACTTGCTTTTATATCTCCTATAAATTTTTTTTAAAGATAATTCTAAATTATCTTTTGAAACATCTATAAGATTTTCAGCAATTCTTTTTTTCCTTCGATATCATAGGTATCAGTAGCATATCCTATTTCAAAAATCAGCCAAATAAACTTTATTTTTTTAGCTTCTAAATCAGAAGCAAGTTTAGTAGCTTTTTCCAACACAGATAAGCATAAGTCCTGTCGCTAAAGGGTCAAGAGTTCCTGTGTGACCTATTTTTTTAGTTTTTAAAATCTTTTTAAGCTTTCTTATAACATCAAAGGAGCTTATTCCTTTGGGTTTATTTACAAGTATTATTCCTTCCAAAAATATCAATCCTCTAGTTTGTTTATATATTTTAACGAGATATTATACCATAAAAAAATTAGAATAATGATAGCATTTCATTATTCTATGAAGATAAATTTACATCAGGATAGAAAAATATGGGAATGTACTTTAATGATAAAAAAATTTTTTTCTATACAAATAAAAGAAAAAAATGAGATAATGAAGAAATTAAAAATTTAAATAGGAGGGGTAAAAAAATGGAAGATGTGATTAGATTAAATGAAGAAGAAAGAGGAAAGTTAAAAAGAATTTCTTAAAGAAAATTTAGAGATTATCCTAAGAGGAGAAGATAAAAAAAGTCCAATTATATAGAAGCAACAAAAATTAAAGAAAAATGGAAAGATAAATTTGAAAATCAAAAAAATATTACAGGAATATAAAAAAATTATTGGTAATGATATTTCTAAAGAAGATAAAAAAATCGTTCAACTACAACATATCCAGCTTTTTTTAGGGTTTTTAAACATCTTGTTTTTTTGGAGAAAAAATATGAAAAATAGATGATATTTATCCAAGTTTTTTTATCTATATACCAATAAAAAAATATTTCTAATGAAAAAAATATTTAATTTTAGCATTTGGTACTTCAATTACAACTTCTGAATTCAATCAAGTATTTACTGGGATAATAGTTTCAAAGATACTTGCTTAGATATTTATGATTATTTTAAGCATATATCTATCGAAGTAAAGGAAAAGTTTTTCAAGATACATATAGAGATGAAGTTTCTCCAAGCAATGATAAAAATTTTTAGTTTATAATTCATATATTATAGAAGATGACCTAAAAGAACATATTAAAAAAATAACTGATGACTTTGAAAAAAATATTAAAATTACTATATTTCTTATATCGAACTGTATAAGAAATATAAAGATAGAATTAAGAATGATGAAGAAATCAAAGAGAAAGATTTAAAAGAAATATTAGAATATTATATAGAATCTAAAGAAAAATACACCTGAAGAAAAAGACGAATGTAATAAGGAGATCAAAGAATATAATAAAAAAATTTTTTTGGATTTTCAAAAAAACAATTCAAAAAAAATTTGATCACAATTTTTATTTTCCATTAAATACAATTTTTATATGGAACTTCAAAAAAATAAAAAGATATAATGTGTAGCATTATATGTTGTTCAATATATATAATTCAAAAGAAAGTTTGTAGAGGACAAAAACAAATTTAGAAAGTTTTAAAGGACATTTTTTTGAACGGGCTAATTAAGTATATACCTTCTGATGAAGAATATAGTCTTAAAGAATTTTGAAGAATTTTTGTAACAAAGTAAAAGAAGATAAGTATAATAACAATTATGTTCTTATATTTGAGAATATTGATAAAAAGAGATAAATCAAAAAAATATTTGGAGAAGATTTTTCTAAATTAAAGGAGAGAATTTGTAATAAAGAAGATTCTGAATTACCTAAAAAAATTTATATATTTTAGCTACTACTTCTAAAAACTTCTTTTCATATAGAAGACATAGAATTTTTTTAAAAAAATTTTTGATTTTTGAAAAAAATAGATTCAAACGATGAATATAAAAAAATATTGGAGAAATGGATGAAGAAATAAAAGAAATATTTAAGATAAATAAAAAAAGATTTTTAAATTTCCATTAAATACTATACTTTATGACTACCAGGAACAGGAAAAAAACATATAATTCAATATTCTATTCTGTGGGAATAATTAAAAAAAGATAAAAAGTATAATAGATATAATTGAAGATAAAACTAAGAATATTAGTGATATAGAAAAAGAAGAAATTTTTTTGATAATTTTAATGATTTTAAAGGAACAAGGGCAAATAGAATTCATAACTTTCCATCAATCGTATAGTTATGAAGATTTTTATTGAAGGAATTAGACCTACTTTTAGCTACAAAAAGATAGTGAAGATAATAAAGATTTAAAATACACTATACATTCTGGAATTTTTAAAAAAAGATTTGTGAAAGGGCAAGAAATGATAAAGACAAAAAAATTATGTATTAATTATTGATGAAATTAATAGAGGAAATATTTCAAAAAAATATTTGGAGAATTGATTACTCTTCTTGAACCTTCAAAGAGATTAGGAGAAACTGAGGAATTAAAAAAATAAGATTAGCTTATAGTGGGGAAGAATTTGGAGTACCTAAAAAAATCTATATATTTTGGGAACAATGAATACTGCTGATAGATCAATAGCACTATTGGATATAGCACTTCGTAGAAGATTTAATTTTATAGAAATGCCTCCTAGATATGAGCTTTTAAAAACAGAAAAATTGAAGTTAAAAAATGACAAAATAGAGTTACAAGAATTTACTTAAAAGCTATAAATACTAGAATTGAATTTTTTTATTAGATAAAGACCATTTAATAGGGCATTCTTATTTTATTAATATAAAAAAACTTTTTGAAGATTTAAAAGGAAATATTTAGAAAATTCTATTATACCTTTATTACAAGAATATTTTTTTATGATGACTTTTGAAAAAAATAAGAGAGGTGTTAAATATAGGTGATAATAATGATAGTTTTATAATAAAAAAAGAAATTCCTCAAAATTTTTCCTGATACTTTAAAAACTAGATTTCAAAAATAAAACCTGTTTATGTAATAAATGAAACTGAAATTGAAGATAAAAGGTTTTAATAGTCATCAAAATTATACAAAAAAATTTATAATTAGGATAGGGATTATTATATGAAGAAAAATAATTACTATAGAGGAATATAAGAAAAATATGGATTAAAAGGTACTTCTAAAAAAATTCTAGTGATAAAGATAAATATGAGGTTATTGATAAAGATAAATTTGATAAACTAAAAAGAATTTATAAAAAGCTAATAAATTACACGAAGAACCTAAGTTTTTTTGAAATTTCTAAAGATTATGTAATTCCACAAAATTTTTATAGGAAGTATAAATATTGATGATATAAGCATAGAAATATTTCCAAAGATTCCATTGATAAAAAGATAATAAAGATAAAAAAAGAAAAAAAGGTTTTTTTAGAAATTTTAGAATATGTTGAAACATTTAATGAAAATATTTATGAAAATTTAGAAATAGGAAATGAAAATATGCCTATTCTAGAAATTTTTTTATTTCTAATTTTATTGAAGAAGTTGAAAAAAATTTTTAAAAAAAGGTTTAGTTTACTCCTATATTAATAAAAAGCGAGAATATTTTTATATTTTAAAGGGAAATTAGATTTGCCTAATCATATAAAAACATAATATTATAGAGAATAGATTTTTTTATGAATTTTTGATGAATTTTCTATTAATTCAATGGAAAAATTGTTTACTAAAAATTAGCATTAGAAAAAGATAAAAAAATATTTCATCAGATATGGAAAAATAAAGCTAAGATTTATCAATTATTAGTTCATTTTGATGATATTCAAACTTCTGGAATGATTCCAGCCCATTTATTTAGAAAGCTTCTAATTGATAGAAAAAAATGGTTTCTATAAAAAAATCATTAGATTTAGCTAAGTTCTTTTTTTGTTAGATGAAAGTCCTTATTCTGTATTTTTATAATGATGAGAGAGAAATAACAGGTCTTTTTCTTTCCAATGGAGATTATCTATGAAAGCTATATTGCTACTAAATTAAAAAGAAGTTATTGATAATAAATTTTCAATAAAGATTCAAGATAATTCTTATAAAAATTTTTTTAATAAATGTGAAGTTGGTGGGAAGGAAGTAAAAAAATAATATTACTTGTTTTAAATTAAAAACCTGATATTGTTTTAGAAAATGAAAATGAAATAATTATTTTGGATACTAAGTGGAAAGAGCTTAAAAAAATCCTGAAGAACATAAAGATACCTATAATTTTGATATTTCTAAGGAAGATATTTATCAAATGATAACTTATATTCATGTTTATAATTCTAAAAGCTAAAAAAAGTGCAATAAAGCATATTTAGTATATCCAATTAACAACAATGATAAAAACTCCTTTAATAGAAAAATATAGTCTTTTCTGGAGAAAATGAATTAGAAGTTAGGGCATGCTTTGTAGATTTGAGTTCAGAAGATAATACTAAAGAATCTTTGAAAAAAATATTAGAAAGTATAAAATAATCTCTTTTTACAACATTCCTATCTACATCATAGATATAATAATGTACTTAGAATTATTGTTTTTTTATAATGGTTTCTAAAAATTTTTAATATATAGTTTTAATTTTAACACATTTGCAAAACTCTTGCTATTTTATTTTTTTCTTAACTATGCTATACTTTTTTTGAGGTGATGTAAATGGAAAATAAAATTGAAAAAAACTAGCTGATATTATAAAAAAATTCTAAGCACCTTGTTTTTCTTTACAGGAGCAGGAGTGTCGACTGAGAGCGGATTGAAGAGTTTTAGAGGAAAAGAGGGCTTATATAGTAGTTTATACAAAGGAAAATATAGACCAGAGGAAGTATTAAGTTCAGACTTTTTTTGTTCGCATAGAAAAATCTTTTATAGAATATGTGGAAGAAGAATTGAATATCAATGGTATTAAACCTAATAAAGGTCATTTAGCTTTGGCTGAATTAGAAAAAAATGGGTATATTAAAAAGCAGTGATAACTCAAAATATAGATGATTTACATCAAATGGCAGGAAATAAAAAAATGTCTTAGAATTACATGGAAGTTTAAAAAAAGATGGTATTGTTTTAAGTTGTGGAAAAAAACATCAAATAAAAAAATTTCTCATGTGAGTGTGGTGGAATAGTTAGACCTGATGTCACTTTTATATGGAGAAAACTTAAATCAAGATGTAGTTAATGAAGCTATTTATCAAATAGAACAAGCAGATACTTTGATAGTTGCAGGTACAAGTTTAACAGTTTATCCTGCTGCATATTATTTAAGATATTTTTAGAGGAAAAAAATTTAGTTATAATCAACAATGAAAGTACTCAATATGATGGAGAAGCATCTTTAGTTCTAAAAAAACTAATTTTTGCAGATACTATGGAAAAAAAGTTTTTAAATATAATAAAAAAATAAAAAAAGAAAGAGGTTGTTATAATTTTGCAACAGCCTCTTTTTAGCATTTTATTTTAAGTTTTTTTAATAGTTCAACTAAATATTTATAGTATTTTTTTCAACAGAAGCTATCTCCATTTTTTTCCTTAGGAGTATGGACATCATAAAATGTTAGGATCCTATTGAAATCATATCTAAATCTGGATAGTGAGTAGAAATTGCTCCACATTCAAGTCCAGCATGAATAACTGTTACTTGCATATCTTCATTAAACAGATCTTTATAAGTTTTTACTGCTGTATCTCTTAGGTGAGATACTGGTCTAAATCTCCATTCAGGATATCCTTCACCAACTTCATAATTTACTTTATGTTCTTTTTATAATATTTACTATTTTTTTCTTCTAAGCTATCTAAAACACTAGGTTCAGAACTTCTTAAAGAAGTAATAATAGTTATTTTATCATCTATAAGTTTAACTATTGCTAGATTATCAGAACTTTCAACTATATCAGGATATTCTTTTTAACCAAGTATTTACTCCAGTAGGTAAAAGTACTTATTAGAGATAAAAGTCTTTCAAACACATCATTAGAGAAAGCTTCATTAAAACTATTTTTTTAAGTTTAGTTATTTCAAAAGTTATATTTTCATCTTGAGCTTTATATTTATTTTTAAAGTTTTCAAAAACTTCTTTCACTTTAAGAGTAAAAACTTTCTGAAGCATCCTTATCAATAGCTATATCAAAATAGCATTCTCTAGGGATGGCATTATCTTTAGATCCACCTTTAACATCACATAATCTTATATCAAATTCTTTCTTTAATTGTGTCATTAATTCACTTATAACTTTATTTGCATTTAATCTATTCTTATGAATTTCTGCTCCTGAATGTCCTCCAAATAGATTTTTTTAACTTCTAATCTAAAGAATTCTGGATTAGTGATATTAAGTTTTTTTCTTTCTTATCATCAAATATTGCTTTTTACAACTTTTCCACCAGCACTACCAACAGTTACCCAAGCTTCTTCTTCAGAGTCTATATTGATTAACATTTTTCCTGTTAAAATATCATCTTCTAGTCCAAGAGCTCCTCCCATTGTTGTTTCTTCTTCTACAGTAACAAGTAATTCAATTTGAGGATGTTCTATAGTGTTATCTTCAAGAACAGCTAGTCCCATAGCAACAGCTATTCCATTATCAGCTCCAAGAGTAGTTTTATTAGCTCTTAAATAATTTCCATCTACTATTAAATCAATTCCATCTGTTTTAAAAATTATGGTTAGAATCTAAATCTTTTTCACAAAACCATATCCATATGACCTTGAAGTATTACTCCAAGAGAATTTTCATAATTTTTTTACTTGCTGCTTTTTTTAATTACTATATTATTCATTTTATCTTGATATACTTCTAAACCAAGTTTTTTTAGCTGTATCTACTAGAAAGTCACTAACAGCTTTTTTTCATTTCCTGATTCTCTTGGAATTTTTGATAATTCTTCAAAAATAGTAAAAATACTCTTTCTGGTTTTAAATTAACTAATTTATTTGACATAATTTTTCTCCTTTTTACATCATTCCTGGCATCATTCCACCAGTACCCATTGAAGCTTTTTTTCTTCTTCTTTTTTTATGTGCTATAACAACTTCTGTAGTTAAAAGTAATGAAGCAACAGAAGTAGAATTTTTGTATTGCAGCTCTTGTAACTTTTTGCAGGATCTATAATTCCAGATTCTATCATATTAACATATTTTTTTCATTTTTTTAGCATCAAATCCAAAAACCTTTAGGTGACATTCTTACTTTTTCTAAAAACTACACCACCATTTAATCCACAGTTTTCTGCTATTTGTTTAATAGGGGCTTCTAGTACTTTTTTTACAATTTCAATACCCATAGCAATTTCACCAGTTTCATTGAATTCTTTCATAGAATCAATTATATCTAATAGAATTGTTCCTCCACCTGCAACTATTCCTTCTTCAACAGCAGCTCTTGTCGCATTTAAAGCATCTTCTATTCTTAATTTCTTATCTTTCATTTCAACTTCTGTAGCAGCTCCAACTTTTATAACAGCAACTCCTCCAGATAATTTTTGCTAATCTTTCTTGTAATTTTTTTCTTTATCATAATCAGAAGTAGTTTCTTCTATTTGACTTTTTATTAGATTAACTCTAGCAGATATATCTTTTTGTTCTCCAGCACCATCAACAATTACAGTTAAATCTTTTGTAACTTTAACAGTTTTTAGCTCTTCCTAATTGTTCAATAGAAGCTTCTTCTAACTTCATTCCTTTTTCTTCAGATATAACTTCTCCACCTGTTAGTATAGCTATATCTTCAAGAATAGCTTTTCTTCTATCTCCAAAAAGCAGGTGCTTTTACTGCTACAACATTTAAAGTTCCTCTTAATTTATTTATAACAAGGGTAGTTAGAGCTTCTCCTTCTATATCATCAGCAACTATTAAAACAGGTTTAGACATTTGAACTGTTTGTTCTAACAAAGGTAAAAAGTTCCTTCATAGAACTAATCTTTTTATCTGTTAATAAGATTAATGGATTATCTAATTCAGCTGTCATTCTTTCAGAATCTGTTACCATGTATGGAGAAACATATCCTTTATCAAATTGCATTCCTTCAACAGTTTCTAAAGTTGTTTCAAGAGATTTAGCTTCTTCAACTGTTATAACTCCTGTTTCGCCAACTTTTTTTCCATAGCCTGAGCTATTAATTTTCCTATTTCTTCATCTCCAGCTGAAATTGATGCAACTTGAGATATTTCTTCATTAGATTCAATTTTTTTAGCTTTATCTTTTAAAAACTTCAATAGCTTCTTTGGCAGCAAGTTCTATTCCTTTCTTTAAGAAAAATAGGGTTTGCTCCAGCACTTAGCATTTTTAATCCTTCTTTAACAATAGCTTGTGCTAAAAATTGTTGCAGTTGTTGTACCATCTCCTGCAACATCATTTGATTTAATTGCAACTTCTTTAACTAAAGCTGCTCCCATATTTTCAAAAAGGATCTTCTAACTCTATTTCTTTAGCAATAGTAACTCCATCATTTGTAATTAAAGGAGCACCATAAGATTTTTTTCTAGAACAACATTTCTTCCTCTAGATCCTAGAGTAACTTTTACTGCATCAGCAAGAATATTTACTCCTGTTTCTAATTTTTTCTAGCTTCATCATTAAAAATTTATAATTTTTTTGCCATTTGCTTTTACCTCCTATTATTCGATAACTGCTAAAAATATCTTCAGCATTTACTACTAAATATTTTTCTTCTCCATCTTCTATTTCATTTCCTGAAAAATCTATTGAAAAATTACTTTGTCTCCAACTTTTTATACCTTCTAATTTTTTTCTCCTTTACCTAAAAGCAATAACTTCTGCTTGATTCGGTTTTTTTCAGCAGGAGCAGTCTTTGAACTAAGTAAAATTCCACTCTTAGTCTTTTTCTTCTTTTTAATTGGTTTTATTAAAACTCTTTCTCCAATAGGTCTAATATTCATAATCAATTACCTCCTGATTTTTTTTATTAGCACTTAAGTATATAGAGTGCTAAATTATCTACACTAATAATAATATATTATCTTTTATTTGTCAATCTCAAAAAAATATTTTTTTATAAAAAAAGGGAAGTCGTAAATTCAACTTCCCAAATATATTAATATTTTCTCCAACTACCATATTTTGATTTTTTTATTTCTTTTAAATGGTAAATATAGTAAAAAAACTTAAAAGCTATATATATACCTACGATAGAGAATAAATAATAAGGCCATGGTCTCACATAATCAATCAATTTTGCAGCTGATGATGGTGGACGATTAACAAATAGATAATTTGTTCCCAATTTAATATTAACAAAGTACATTGCAAATGCCAAACTTACTAATAATAAAAATGACATAATGAAGCCTGTTTTAGTTGGTCTAAATCTAAAATGTATAAAAGGCATAAGCAGCACTAAACAAAAATAAAGAAATGAGTTATAAAAAAACTTTGAGAAGCAAAAGTCATGCATTCCCTCGCTTATATCAGGCATAATTATTGCAAAAAAATGCTCCCATACACCAAAAATAAACTGGTTGAAATAAAACTTCACTGTGAAAAACATCATAAATATAGAAAGTATTATTACCATTGGGCATAAATGTAATGGTAAAAGTTGTGCTACAGATTCGCCATAATACTTATGTCTATATATTAATTCTGCAATTTTTCACTCCTAATACAAGAACAGCAATAATTTTTGCAAATGCTTGTTTTCGTTCAGTAAAAAACCCTAAAAAAATATTAATAAAAAAACAAACTCCAAAACCTATCCCCATTGTTATTAAATGTGGATCACTAAATAAAAACAAACTTATCACCCAATTTTATAACCTCCTATTTATGAAAAACCTAAATCTGCTGGATTGATATCTCCAGAAATATGTTTTATCACTCCCTTATTTTTTTCAAATTCTTTTCTCATAAGAATTACTTTATTTATATAAGAAATTGTATCTAACTCTAAATTATTTTCATGAAAAATGTCCTAAAGACCAGTAATCTATAACTAAACGACTGTCTCCAGAAATTAAAGAGCAATCTATAATTTTTGCAATTTCTAATGCAAAAATAAAAGTCCTACAAGTTCACCAAAAATTATTAGTTCTATTTGCACCTAAGTAAATATTTCCATACTCATTCACTGTCCAGTTTCTACCTTTTTAATAGTTTTTTTGACAGTTTCTTTTGGTAAAGTTTCTAAAAAAACTCACTTTATTTTCATCAGTAATTCTTACTTCAACTCCAATCCCTCTTCCAGTTCCTGAATCAAAGTATATTCCCTTTTCCAGTTTAGTATTTATTGGGGTAGTAGAGCTTATTTTTTTCTTTCATAATTTTGCACCACTATCTAACCAATTTTGTGCAACAGCTTTATCTATAAAAGACTTATATCTAGCCTTTGTACCCTTTTACTATCTTTTTCACATTCAGTCCAACTTTCCACAATTCCATTACGCTTATCATCAAAAAATAAGCATAATATTTTTGTTTAGCCATTTCTCCTCCTGTAATCTCTTTTTGTATTTAATAGCAACTATCATTATAATAGCACATTTCTAAAAATTTTTTTCAAAAATCACATGTTTAAATAATAACTAAAAAACTATCTATATTTCAAGTTTTTTTCATATTTATTTAAAAAAACTAATTTAAAAATTAAAAAAATTAATATAGTTTATTATAACATAAATTATATATATTATTAATAAAGACAAAATCATTATATACTATTTTTAATATACAATTAGATTTAAAATGGAGGCTAATAATGAAAGATAGAAAAACAATAGAACAAAAAAATATAAATGGAATTTGAATGATATTTATGAAAATTATGATATGTGGGAAAGTGATTTAGAAAAATTTGAAAAAAACTTACTAAAGAAGTTCCTAAATATAAAGGACAAATAAAAAAATAACTCTAAAAAAATTTGTTGAGTTAGAATTATTGATGGAAAAAAATAGCGAGATTACTAGATAGACTTTATCTTTATCCATATATGTTAAAAGATTTAGATTCTACTGATGAAATAACATCAATAAAGATGCAAGAAATAGAAATGATTTATACAAAGTTTGGAACTGAAACTGCTTGGATAGCTCCTGAGATGTTAGAAATACCTGAAGAAACTATGAATGAATGGATTAAAAAGCATCCAGAATTAGAAGAAAGAAGATTTGGACTTAGTGAAATGTATAGATTAAGAAAGCATGTCCTATCTGAAGATAAAGAACAATTACTTTCACATTTCTCTCAATTTATGAACTCATCTTCTGATATATATGGAGAACTTTCTATATCTGATATGAAATGGAATACTATAAAATTATCTACAGGTGAAGAAATAGCTGTCTCAAATGGAGTTTATTCAAAAATTTTTAGCAACTAATAGAAATCAAGAAGATAGAAAAATTAGCTTTTTGAAGCACTATATAAAAGCTATGAAAATAGCAAAAAAATACTTTTTGCAGCAATATACAGAGCTATTATTCAACAAAAATGTTGCTTCTTGTAATGCAAGAAGTTATGAATCTTGTCTTGATAGAGCTTTTAGAAAAATAAGAATATTCCAAAAAGAAGTTTATTTTTTTCTTTAGTTAATTCAGCTCAAGAAAATACAGCTCCTTTTAAGAAGATATATAGAACTTAGAAAGAAAGCTTTTAAAATTAAAAAGAATATCATTATTATGACAACAGTATTAACATAGTTGACTATAACAAAGTATTTAAATATGATGATGCTAAGGAAATAGTTTTAAATTCAGTTAAACCTTTAGGAGAAGATTACCAAGCAAAAAATGAAAAAGAGCTATAAGTGAAGGTTGGCTTGATGTTTTTGAAACTAAAAAAATAAAAAGAAGTGGAGCTTACTCTATAAATATATATGATGTTCACCCATATATGCTTTTGAACTATCAAGAAACTATGGATGCTGTATTTACTCTAGCACATGAATTAGGACATACTCTTCATAGTATGCATTCAAGTGAGACTCAACCTTACTCAACAGCAGATTATACTATATTTGTTGCTGAAGTAGCTTCTACTTTTAATGAAAGATTACTTTTAGACTATATGCTAGAAAAACTCAGATGACAGCTTAGAAAAAAATTGCTTTATTAGAACAAGCATTAGGAAATATAGTTGGAACTTATTATATCCAAACTCTTTTTGCTAGCTATGAATATGAAGCACATAAGATGATAGAAGAATATAAGGCAGTCACTCCTGATATTTTAAGTGATATCATGTATAATTTATTTAAAAAAATATTTTGGAGAAAGCATAACAATAGATGAACTACAAAAAGATAATTTGGTCAAGAATACCTCATTTCTTTAGATCGCCTTTCTATGTTTATCAATATGCAACTTCTTTTTGCAAGTTCAGCAAAGCTATATGAAAATTTAAAAACTAATCCTGAAAGTAGAGAAAAAATACTTAACTCTTCTTAAATCAGGTGGAAATAATCATCCAATGGAACAATTAAAATTAGCTGGGGTTGATTTAACTAAGAAAGAATCTTTTGATTCTGTTGCAAAAAAGAATTTGACAGATTGCTAGATGTTTTAGAAGAAGAATTAAAAAAAGATTAATTTAATATAAAAATTAGGGAGGTATCAAATTGAAAAAGAAAGTTATTATTAGTTGCCTTTTGCTTTACTTTTTTTCTGTTTCTGCAATTTCAAATTCTCAAGAAATTAGAAAAAAAGATTTAAGAATAGTTGAAAAAACTTTATTATCTTAAAGATTCTGATGTTCCTTTTACTGGTAAAAGTAAGTGAAGGGAAAGATAGACTTTATTATCTAAATGGAAAGCAAGATGGTAAATGGATAAGTTTCTATAAAAAAATGGAAATATTAAATCTATTATAAATTGGAAAGATGGTAAATTAAATGGAAAAATATATCATCTATGAAAACAATGGAATGAAGTCTACAGAAACTATTTATAAAGATGGTAAGGAAAAATGGTGATTACTTTTTATATAATGCTAATGGAACTTATCGTACAAAAAGGTGCTTATATAATGGGAAGACCTGTAGGTCTATGGGAATATTATGATAAAGATGGTAAATTAAAAGATACAGTTATAGTAAATTAAAAAGCTTGTAATTTTTTTAATTTTGTACTAAAAATGTCTAGGAAATTTTTTTATTCTTAAGGAGGGATTGGTATGAAGTTAACATTACAGCAAGCTATATTTACAATTTCGAATTTATCTAAAAAAAGCAAAGAAGACTACTTGACTTAATTCGTGACAGTTATGTAGTACCTTTAAAAAGTTAATGGAAAAAGAAGTTTTTGAGCAAGCTCAAGCAGATGAAATGTTAAAAAAACTTAGCTGAATTAGACTTAATAAATCAAGATATTGTTACACTAAAAAGACGGAATAAATGTTGCTAACTCTGAAAAATTTTTATTGAAAAATAAATCTTTATTTGCACTTTTAGAAGAAGTTCGTTTAAAAAAAGAAGTATTCTTTTTGATTTAGAATATCTTTTTAAAGAGAGATAGTACAACAGTTGAAAACGGTGTTGGAGTTGTTCAATATGGAGTTTTAAACAAAAAAAGAATTAGCAGAAAAAGTTTAATAAACTAGAAAATGAAGTTAATTCTTTATCTGAAAAAAATTGATAGTGTAAATGCTAAAACAGAAATTGAAGTAAAATTATTCTCTTCGATAGATTAATTTGCTTTTTGGTAATAATCTAACTAATAAAAATCTAAAAAAAGCATAAAGGGATATCGAACGGAATTGAATGCGATTTATATTTTATCACGACTATCGAAGTCCAACGGGAGCTGGATAAACTCCTATAAAAAAAGTAGTTGGATTATGATGGATATGAAAAATATCAAAAACTTAGGGAGTGTAGTTTTGCCTTTAACACTCCCTTTTTATTTTAATTATTTTCTATTGATTTAAAAAAAGAAAAGTTGATATTTTATGTATTTATGATATACTATAAAAAAATATCTATATATTTAAGATAGTATCTTTTTATTTTTAGGGAGGATTTTTACTATGGAAAAAAATATCAAGTTTTAACTCTGGAAATTGAGAAATCAGGAAATCTAAATTTAGATAAGCTATCAGAAATGGAAAAAAACGAAAGTTTTAGAAAAATAGGGATATCATATATGTATATTTTGGGAAAAAAAGATCTCTATATTGGTCAAACTATTGACCTTTTGCAAAGACATCAACAACATAAATTAGAAATTGAATTCAAAAATGAAAAAAATTACACTAACTTAGTTTTTATTATACGGAACATTAATAGATAAACATTTAGATTACATAGAAAAAAATCATTAATTAATCTTTTTATCGCTGATAATGATAAGGGTAAAGATTTAAAAAAATAAAAAGAACAATTAGAAATAAGACAATGGGTAATCATTCTAATTACACAACTTTAGAAAAAGATATTGATGCTGAAGTTCTAACTCCTTTTTGGGAAAAAAAGATTTAAATGAATTAAATCTTGTAAATCTTAATGATTTAAGTGAAGTTAAAAAAATAGTATTTTATTTAAATATTCTCCATTTTTTTACTTTAAATAAGCAACAAAAAGAAATCATAGATAGAATTTTATCGAAAGATGGAAACTATCTTATAGAAGGAGGAGCAGGGACTGGAAAGACTGTATTAATGACAAATTTAGCTGCTCAAATATATAAAAAAATATGATGGTCAGAAAAAAATTGCAGTTGTTGTAAAAAGCAATTGGAGAAGAAGTGGAAAGAAAATCTTTACCAGCTATGGAATAAAAAAATGTTACGGTAGGTACATGGTGCCAAATTGTATCAAGTCAACAAAAAAATATGATTACATATTAATAGATGAAGCCCATAGATTACCATATAAACATGGATATCAAATGGCATGTGACTTAAAAAAATATTTAAAGAAAAAAAGGAGTAGATCATAGTCTTAAATTATTGGGAGAAATGGGGAAATCTCTAGTTCTATTCTATGATGAAAAAAACAAGCTATTAGACCAGCAGATACTCCTGTAGACTATTTTCAAAAAAATATGTTGAAAAATAAGAAATTTCACAAATTTTTCTTTAGAAACTCAATTTAGAATATCTGTAAATGACAAAAAAATAAGAAATACACTGCAGATGACTACTTAAAAAGGAATAAAGTATGTATTACAATTGTCTGAAGATAATAGTTTTGATAGAGAAGTTTTTAATAATCCAGATAAAGATTCATACTTTGGACTTGTAGATAGCATAGCAGATTTATTTAAATACATTGAAAGAATGGATAATCTTATTCAAGATAGTCAAAAATAGAGTAATAGCTGGATATGCAAGAGAATGGAAAAAGTAAAAACAGATCCTACTCAATATGATTGGGTTGAAGGAGAAAAAAAGCTTGGAAGTGGAATTCAACAAATGAAGATTGGATGAATACAGAAAAATAGCAGAAAAGAAATAGGTTCTATACATGCAGTACAAGGAATAGATATTAATTGTGTAGGTTTAATCATTGGAAAAAGACTTAATATACAGAGATGGAAAAAGTATTAGTAAATTCTAATGAGTATTTTGATAAATTTGGTAAACCTAAGAAAATAAAGACAGAAATTGCAGATTTAAATGATCTAGTAAAAAAATATATACTATGTTCTAGCAACAAGAGGAATAGATGGGATTAGAATATACATTGAAGATAAAGAGTTAAGAAATCACTTCATTAAAAACATTAAAGTTGGCTTAAAGGAGATTTTATATGGAGAAAAAAATATGAAGTTTTGAACTTAAAAATTGATAAAAAAATGCAGATTTGATTTTAAATAACTTAACAGAAAAAAAGAAAACAAAGTAATAGACAAGAGAAATGTTGTATACATTTATTATGGAAAAAGTCTTTACATAGGTAAAAGTGCTAAATTAGAGCAAAGGCACAAAACAACATAAATCAAATCCTGATTTTGAAATGAAAGAATATACTGATTTAATTGTACTGTATGGAGAGTCAGTTAAAGATAATATAAATTATATAGAAAAAGTACTAATTAATCTTTTTATTGCAGATAATGATAAAAACCAATAAAAAAATAAAAAAAGAATAGTTAAAAAAATAAGAAATCAGGGGATGATTGTGAGTACACAAATTTAGAAAAAAAGATATTGATGCTAAAGTTATAACTCCTTTTTTTGGGAAAAATGAATTAAATGAACTAAAAGCTTATAAATCTTAAAAACAATCACCAAAGTTAAGAATAGTATCTTATGTAAGTATTCTCCATTTTTTTATTTTAAGTGAACAACAAAAAGAGATAATAGATAAAATTTTAGCAAAAGATGGAAACTACCTTATAGAAGGTGCAGCAGGAACTGGAAAAAAACAGTAATGCTAACAAATTTAGCTGCTAAAATATATGAAAAGTATGATGGTAAGAAAAAAATTGCAGTTGTTGTAAAAAAAGTAATTGGAAAAGAAAGTGGAGAAAAATTTTTAATAATTATGGACTTGAAAAAAATTACTGTTGCTACATGGAGTAAATTAATAGAAAAATCAACAAAAAATATGATTACATACTGATAGATGAAGCTCATAGACTTCCTTATAAATATGGTGGAAAAACAGATTTCGACTGATTATGTTGGACTTAGAGATGAAAAAAATATAGTTTAAAAATCATTAGAAAAAAACTTGGGAAATTTTTAATTTTATTTTTTTGATGAAAAAAACAAGCTATTAGACCAGCAGATATTCCTATAGAGTATTTTTCAAGAATATTTTAAAAAAGAAAAAAATTTCAAAGATTTTTCTTTAAATACACAATTTAGAATATCTGTAAAAGATAAAAAAATAAGAAATACACTGCTGATGATTATTTAAAAGGAATAAAGTATGCATTACAGTTATCTGAAGATACTAGTTTTGATAAAGAATTATTTAGCAATCCAGATAAAGATTCATACTTTGGTCTCGTAGATAGCATAACAGATTTATTTAGCTATATTAAAAGAATGGATAATCTTATTCAAAGTAGTCAAAAATAGAGTAATAGCTGGATATACGAAAAGAATGGAAAAAGTAAAACAGATCCTACTCAATATGATTGGACTGAAGGAAAAAGTTTGGAAGTGGAATTCAAGAAGTAAAAATTGGATAAATGCAAAAAAATAGTGAAAATGAAATAGGTTGTGTTCATTCTGTGCAAGGAATAGATATAAATTGTGTAGGTTTAATCATTGGAAAAAGACTTAATTTACAGAGAAGGAAAAAGTTATAGCAAATCTTAAAGAATATTGTGATAAATATGGGAGAACTGATAATATAGATGAGCTAACTGGATTAATAAAAAAATATACTATGTTCTAGCAACAAGAGGAATAGATGGGATTAGAATATACATTGAAGATAAAGAGTTAAGAAATCACTTCATGAGAACTCTTGGAATTAAAAATGAAATAAATATAACAAATAATGGGCTGTATTGAGCTGCACCCAAAATCTTGGACACAAGATTGGAGGTGCAGTTTTTTTGTGAGTAAATTAACAAGAGAAAATAAAATTGAAATATTTGAAAGAAGAAAAAAATGGGGAAACTATTCCTTCTTTAGCTAAAAGCTTTTGATGTTCAGGAATCTAATATTAAATATTTAATTGCTTTTAATTGAAAAAAACATGGATATGATATTTTAAGAAAAAGATAAAAAAATAGAGCTTATTCTAAAGATTTTTAAACTACAAATAATTAATAGAATTTTAATTAATCATGAGTCTGTTAATTTTGTTGCTCTTGATATTGGTTTAGTATCTCCTGGTATTTTTACATAATTGGCTTTCAAAAATTTAAAAAAATGGGTATAATGTTGTAGAAAAGAAAAAAAGGAAGGAAACCTAAATCTATGACTAAACTTAAGAAAAAATGATAAGACATTATCTGAAAAAGAGAAAAATTAAACAATTAGAAGAAGAAAAATTTGTATCTTAAGGCTGAGAATGAATATTTAAAAAAATTGAGAGCTCTAGTTCAAGAAAGGGAGCTAAAAAGAAAAGAAAAAAAGTAAGAGTAATAGCCGAACTTAGAGCTAAATATCCTTTCAAAAATGCTATTAAAGATTGCTGGAATATCAAGATCAGTATATTATTACTATATTGATAAAAAAAGATATTGATGAGAAGAATAAAGATATCATTGAAAAAAATCAAAAGAAATTTACTACGTGAATAAAGGAAGGTATGGTTATCGCAGGGTAACATTGGAATTAAAAAAATCAAGGTTTTAATATTAATCATAAAAAAAGTTCAAAGACTTATGAAAAAGTTTAATTTACAAAGTATTATCCGTAAAAAAAGAAAAATATTCTTCATACAAAGGTCGCATAGGAAAGATAGCGGATAACCATATTAAAAGAAATTTTGAAGCAACAGCTCCAAATCAAAAAAATGGTTTACAGATGTAACAGAATTTAATTTAAGAGGAGAAAAAGTTATACTTATCTCCAATATTAGATGCTTATGGAAGATATATAGTTTCATATGATATTTCGCGCAGTGCTAACTTGGAGCAGATAAATCATATGTTAAATTTAGCATTTAAAGAAAATGAAAGTTATGAAAAATTTGATATTTCATAGTGACCAAGGATGGCAGTATCAACATTCTTCATATCAAGAAAGATTGAAAAAGAAAAAGATAACTCAAAAGCATGTCAAGAAAAGGAAATAGTTTAGATAATGGATTAATGGAAAGTTTCTTTGGGTTGTTAAAAAAACAGAAATGTTTTATGAACAAGAAGAAAAAGTACAAGACATTAGAAGAATTGAAAGAAGCAATAGAAGATTATATATATTATTACAACAACAAAAGAATAAAGGAAAAAAATTAAAAGGATTAACTCCTGCTTCTTACAGAAGTCAATCCTTATTAGTAAGTTAAATTAATTTGTCCAACTTTTTTTGGGGTCAGTACATATTAGCCCATTATTTTATATAATTATTTTGACTAGGAATTAATTCTATAACAAGTCCATCTGAAACTCCTAAGTAATCATTATTTTTAAAAAAAGACAATTTTTTTCATTTCTTTTTAGATCATAATCCTCATCACTAAAGCTCTCATCAATATCTTCATAACAAACAGTTCCATCATTTTTTTAACTCTTCTTATGTCCTGAACCTCCCACGACTGACACCCTACGAGTGCTAGAGTTGCGGGTTCCAAAAATCTTTAAAAAAATATTTAAAAATTTTTCTAAGAAGTTTGATAGCTTTACACTACCCTTATTCTTTTTAGGTGTGTTCAGTTCACCTCTATTGTATAGGACACTTAAGTCCACAACTTTACTTTTTCTTAGAATATTTAATGCTCCATTACAATCTGCATTTATGAGTTTACCTGCGCTTGTTTGATATAGTCCTCTTTTTTTATTCTTTTTTTCCACTGAATATATATTCTTGCGGATTTTCTTTATCATATATTGGAATTTCATCTCCATCAAAAGAAACTTGCTTTTGATGTATAACTCTCTTCTTGTAGTTTAAATTCTATTCCATATAGTTTACATAGATATATTAATTTATCTCTTAATTTTTCCATATGGTATATTTACAAAGTTCTGATTATTTATACTTCCTATATTTGATTTTCTTTTTGAAAAATCTTCATTATATCCTAGAACTAATTTTCCTATATCATTATTAAGACAATAATTTACAATTGTTCTTGCTGCTTTTTGAAAGATAATCATTTATACGATTATTTCTCTTTCTAGTTATTCTCTTTTTGTCTTAATGTTGTGCGCTCAATCTTTTGCTTATCTTTTTATACTTTGTAATTTTGCATTTATCTTATTATAGTATTGATTAATAGATTTTAATTTTTTTCTACCATCTATTATGAATGAAGCTCCAGTATTTGTAACACAAGTACAAAGATTGTCTATACCTAAATCAATTCCTAGTACATTTTCTTTATTTAATTCCCTTTGAATTTCTTCTATCTCATAAGTATATTGAATTTCAAAGTACCTAGAATGTTGTTTTGGTATTATTCTAATCTCTTTTATCTTCTTGTCTTTTTAATACTGATGGTAGCTTAACTTTAACTTCCTGATGAGTTTTCTTAAAAAGAATTTGAATAAGGAACTATCAGAATATCATCTTTTAATCTAACAAAACCTATAACAAGTAACAAGAGTTGTAAAACCATCTTTATCAAGATAATTAGGTAATTTTATTTTACCATTATATTGACCATTCTTAGCAAGTTTTTAAAAAGTGCAAAGAAGGATTTAAAACTTTCATCTACTTCTTTTCAAAAATTTGTTGAGCCATATTAGAATTTAACTTTCTTATAGTTCTCACTATTTTTTTAAGCATTTTATAGTTTTCATTATAGCTTAAATACTTTTTTTATTTGTTTAAAAATAGTGTTGTCTAACATTGTATATAGCTTGATTCTTTAAATTCTTAGCTATATGGCACAAATATTTTAAATTTCTAAACTCTTTTTTTGCTAAGATGTTTTTACTTGTTGTTTTAATGTTAAATACATATATAATCACCTCCTTTTCATCAGAGATATTATACCATATATTCTACATTTTATCTACTAAAAAAAGTAATATTTTTTTATTTATTTTTAAATATTTTTTTAAAGTTTTTTTAAAACCCCACAACAGTGGGAAGCGTCGTTCACATAAGTACGCTACTACTTATGCAGTTCTCTTGGCATATACACTCCTTAATAAATTAAGGAGATTAGCCTTGAACTTCTTGTTATCTCTAACAAGCACAGACTATATCTTATCCATAGTGTATCTCAACACCTTAGGCGAAACCACTTCCAATACCAATCGCTTGTATTGTACTCCCCTCACGAGGGATAGTCGTTGAACTTTCCTTTTCAGGCTTAGCTGCTGATTGTCTATTATCATAATGTTTAGGATTTAACCTTGCACCATCTAGTATATTTTTTCTGCTTTCGCCACCATCACACCTGCCTCCATCTCCTTAACCTGTTAAGGAGTAGGATTACTATGTTGTGGTTATACTAGCTTTAAGAGTTCCCAGCAATTCAGTTTCTTTGTTGCACAGTTTTGCTCCGTGTCTACATACAAGTTTCCCTATATGCTTACTAAAATCTTCGTGCAATTCATACCCTACGAGTACATAGTCTCATGACTAACACCCTACGAGTGCTAGAGTCACAAGTGTTCTTGCACTATTTAATAAACTCCTGATTTAAAATCTTTACCACAAATATAGTCGCCTGTTTTTAATATTATTTTTGTTCCAAGTGGTCTTCTGATAAGGTTTTTGTAAAAGATTAGCTTTTTTTGAAGAAAGTTTTACTACTAAAGCTCCTCTTATAATTAAAAATATCTCCAATTATTAATCTTGCATAGAATTTTTTTATTTTCTTCATCATCTACATCTAAGTTTTCATCAAAAGTATAATATTTATTGTAGATATTTCCAAAAATTTTTTTCATAGCCATAATTTTGTATCTACCCTCAGGAATATCCATACCAACAGTATAATTACCTGCAGTTAGTTCAAAAGAAACTTCACCATACTTAAGCTTCTTATTTTTTTCATGTGAAGTTTATCATCAATATCTTTAATATGAGGTCTATATAAATATAAATTATTGCTATCTATATCTTTATAATTTTCTAACTCAATATCAATATCATCATTTTCAACTTCTTCAAGTTGACTTGAATAAAGCTCTTTTAGCATAGGCATGGGCTAAGGGAATATTATTATGTAAAATTACCATGTAAAAACTAAACCATTCTGAATAAGATAGCTTACTAGCTTTTTTTATCCTTACTTTCCATAGAAAAATCCCCTCTCTTATCTATATATTTTTCATTGTACTATATTTATTTATTTTATCAAGGAAAAAAATAAAAGTTTTTTTGCTTTTTAAAAATAGGAAAAATATGTTAGAATAGAGATAAAAGTTAAAAAAATGATTTTTATTAGGGGGAATTATGAGCGATTTAACTATTAAGAGTATTCTACAAAAAGATATTGAAAGAAAAAAATTAATGGAGTTGTAAAAAGCAGATAGTAATGAAAAAAAGAAACTATAATTACAGAATTAAATGAATATGTTGTTACAGAAGAAATTAGAAAGAGATTAACAAAATTTTTTTGATAAATATGTTGATTCAATCAATTTTCCAACAGAAGATATGGGTGTATGGATTTCTGGATTCTTTGGTTCAGGGAAATCACATTTTCTAAAAAAATGATAGGGCATATTTTAGAAAAATAATACCTATGATGGAAAAAAACAGTTGTTGACTTTTTCAAAGAAAAAAATAGATGATGCAATTTTGATGGGGAATATTGAAAAAAAGCTGCTGAAATTCCAACTGATGTAATTCTATTCAATATAGATAATGTAAGTGATCAAGACACACATCAAAAATAAAGATAGTATAGCACTTGCTTTTTTTAAAAAAATTTAATGAGTATTTAGGTTTTACAAGAGATGATATAGAAATAGCAGAATTTGAAAGAAGGCTTTGGGAAGATGGAAAAATTAGAAGAATTTAAAAAAAGCTTTTTGAAGAAGAATCTGGAAAGACTTGGAAAGATGCAAATAGAAATTTAGATTTCCACTCAGATGATTTTATTGATGTTGTAGAAAAAAATTAGAAATTATGACTAGAGAAAGTGCTGAAAAGATGGCTTGAAAGAGATATAGTAAGATCTATAAATGCTGAAAGCTTTTAGAGATATAATAGAAAAACTATTTAAAGATGAAAGACCCTAAACACAGAGTAGTTTTTTTCTAGTTGATGAAATAGGTCAATATATTGGAGATAATTCAAAACTTATGTTGAACTTACAAACTTTAGTTGAAACTCTAGGAGTAAAAATTCAAAAGGTAGAGTTTGGGTTGGGGTTACATCACAACAAGATTTAGGTTCTATATTAAATAATAGTGAACATAGAAAAAAATGACTTTTTCTAAAATTCAAGATAGATTTAAGACCATACTTTCATTATCAAGTGGAAATATTGATGAAGTTATTAAAAAAAGATTGCTTATAAAGAAAAAAATTGAAGGAGAAGATTTAGAAAAAAACTATTTGATAAAAAAATAGAGTTGAGATTGAAAAATTTAATAAATTTTTGAAACACAAATGACATTACCTCTATATGATAGTGCTGAGGATTTCTCAGAAACATATCCTTTTGTTGCCTACCAATTTAACTTACTACAAAAAAAGTATTTGAAAAAAAGTTAGAAATATGGGACATTCTGGGCAACATATGTCAAGAGGGGAAAGATCTTTATTAAGTTCATTCCAAGAAGCTGGAATAAAAGTAAAAGACAAGAATATAAGAATACTTGTACCATTTAATTATTTTTTTATGAATCAATAGAACAATTTTTTTAGAAGATAATGTAAGAAGACCATTTATCCATGCAAGAAATGAAAAAAAGTAGATGATTTTTGGCTTAGAAGTATTAAAACTTTTTATTCTTATTAAAAAGGAATTAATGGTATAAATCCGACTTTAAATAACCTTACAAGTTTTATGATAGATTCTATAGATTGTGATAGAATTGAGCTTGAAAAAGAAAATAAAAAAAGCTTTTAGAAAAGCTAGAAAAAGAAGTTTTAATTCAAAAAGATGGAGACAATTATTATTTCTTAACAAATGAAGAACAAGATATAAATAGAGAAATTGAAAGAGAAGAAATAGATTTTAAGAAAATAGATGAAAAAAATAGACTCATATTTTTTTAAAGAAATATTTACAAAAAAATAGTATTATAATGGAAGACACTGGTAATAAATATGGTTTTAGTAGAACTCTTGATGAAACACCTTTTTCAAAAAGCAGGAGAAGAATTAGCTATAACTATTTTTTTACTGAAAGAGCTGATGATTATGATAATGTTTCTATAGTAGGTACAAGACCAGAAAGTGATTTAATTATAAGACTACCAAATGATGATGAAACTTATAGAAATGAAATAAAGCTATTTTTTTAAAGGTGGAATCATATATTAGAAATAAGCAAAAAGATAATGAAAGAGAATCTATTATCAGAATATTAGAAATAAAACAAAGAGAAAATAATATAAGAGATAGAAGAATAAAAAAATGAATTAGAAAGAATTATAGGAGAAGCTGAAGTATTTATCTATGGACAAAAAGCAAGATATCAAAACAAAAGATGCTGCTAAGAAAAATTGAAGAAAGTTTAAAAAGCCTTGGCAAATCATAGATTCCATAAAGCGAAACTTGTTAAAAAAACCTTATGATGAAGCTGAAATAAGAAAGACTCTATCATATGTTTTTGACACAAATAAAAAAATGGAATACTGTTTGATATTAAAAAGAATATTGAAGCCAATGTAAACTGTGAAGCTATAAATGAAGTATTAGACAGAGTAAAATTACTTGAAAAAAAGAGGAGATACTCCTATAACATTAAAGAATATAAGTGATTACTATTTAAGAACTCCTTATGGTTGGGGGCAATTAACTATCAATGGTTTAGTTGGAGAATTATGGAAATATAGACTAATAAATCTAGAAGAATCAAAAGTTCTTATTACAGATGAAAAATATTGCAACAAATTTACTTACAAAATTACAAAAATAAAAAAATTTAGAAAAAGATTGTAATTTCATTGAGAGAAGAGCTTGATCCTGAACTTGTTAAAAAGTAAATAATTTATTGAAAGAAATAAAGACTCTTAAAGAAGAAACTGGTGAAGTTACTATTGATTCTCCAAAAAGAAGATTTATTAGAAATATTAAATAGAAAAAAATAGGTATAGCTAAGAGATATAAGATTGAATGTGAACATAGTAAATATCCAGGAAAAAAAGAATTAAGTGACTGGATTGAGCTATTAGAGGAGATTATATTATCTAGAGATAATGCTGAAAAAAACTCTTAAGAATTTCTTAGAAATGAAAGATGAAATATCAAAGGAATATGATAAAGTTGATAGAGTTTTTTTGACTTCTTCACAAGTTCTAAAAAAAGGTAGATATGATGAAGTTATCCAAAAAAATCAACAAAAATAGAAGAATATAAAGATTACATTGGTGGCTTAAAAAGAAACTCCTGCCTATAAGACAATTGAAGAAATTAGAAATGATAAAAAAATATCTAGGAGAGAATTAGAGAGTTTGATGAGTTAATTACTGAGTTAGATAAAGAAAAAAAGATAAACTTATAGAACTTGAAAAAGAATCTTTAAGAGCTAAAGTTGAAAAAAATATAGAGAAGATTTTTTTCTGAAAAAAATTAAAAAGATAATACTGAAATCCTTAAAAAAATTAGAAGAAAAAAATTTAATAACTTTTTTTGGAAAAATGAAGTCAATAATAGTGATAGTTCTAATGACATGGCAATATTTATGAAATCTAAAAAAATTAGAAAAATATAGTTTCTAAATTTGAAGATGAATATAAAAAAATTATGCTAGAAAAGAAATTGAGAAATTAGAATCATATCTTAATGAAGTTGCTGAAGATAAAAACTGATATTGACAAACTTAGACAAAGTATAAAAATCTACTTATAATAATTATAAAAATGAAATAGTTAAGAGTGATATTAGAAATATTAGTGCTACTATAACAAAAAGCTATTAAAGATAAAGATGATTTTTATGCTGAATTAAATGGAAAAAGCTAAGAAAAAAAGAAAGAGTTATATTAAGAAAAGTTTCTATAAGCTCAAAGACTAATATAGAAACTGAAGATCAAGTAAATGACTATATTTCTCGTATTGAAAAAGATATTGAAAAGTTAAAAAAATGAAATGCTTGAAGCTATTAAAAAAATAATAAGATTGTTGATATTGGATAATTGATTATATAAACCGACATTTTATTGTCGGTTTGAGTGTCGTTTTACTAAAACAGGGAGTCTTGGAGGGTAGAAATGAAACTTTCAGATATTAAAAAGATAGCACATTCTATTTTAGAAAAATCAAAATGTTGAAAAATAGTTTTATTGAATACAAAAAAATCAATAAATTTCAAAGATAAAAATTCTAAAAACTGCCTGTGCTTTTTGCTAACAACTATATGAATAATGAAATAAATTTCTTATTTATAGGTGTTGAAGAAGTAGATAATAAAGAAAAATAGAGAAAAAGCAATCCCTAAAAAGACCGATTAGTGGAATAAAAAGAATCTATGATTGAGGGAGTTGAAAATGATTTAAAAATCTCTTCTTTCAAATATCAATCCTAAAAATCAATTATCATATTATGCAGGATAAAATTGACAATAAGTATTATCTTGTTGTTGCAATAGAGCAAGGTTCTAATGCACCATATCAAACAAAATGAAAGAGCTGAGAAAGATAAAGAAATAAAAATTAAAACAGGGAAGATATATAAGAATAAACAGAGATACAAAAACTTCCAAATCCAACAGAAGAATTTGAATTATTAAAGAATTTGCTAATTTTTTTCTTTTTAGTTCTGATTTGAATAATACAGCAACTATTGATGATTTAAACTATGAGTATATGAAAGAATATTTAGTTCAAACTAATGCAAAAACAAGATATTAGAAATATGTCTAAATTAGATATGGCAAAGAGTATGGGGCTTGTAAGTGAAAATGAATATGGTTCTTATAGAGCAAGGAATTTTGCTGTTTTAATGTTTGCAGAAACTCCTAATAAATTTATTCCTAATGCACATGTGGAAATTATTAGAGAAATAGTTGGAACAGATAAAATGGAAGCTAAAAAGGTTTGATGAATCTGTTTGGTTGCAAGTGAAACAAGTTAATAGATATTTTGAAGATAATATTATGGCTTCATATACAATAAGGGAAGCAGATAAAATAGAACATAGAATTGTTTACAATTATCCATTGACCGCTTTTTGAGGAATTAGCAACTAATGCTATTTTACATAAAGAGTACGATACTCCTGAATATGTTGGAATATATATTTATAGGGATAGAATTTCTTTTGTAAATCATAATAGACCTTTACCTCCTGTGACTATTGAAGCCTTAAATAATAATAGGAGTTTTGATAAAAAGGCAATATTTGAATAAAGAATTAAAAGATATGTTTTTTTCTCATTAAACTTGATTGAATCCTATGGTTCAGGAATAAGAAGAGCAAAAAGATGCTTTTAAAAAAATAATGGTTCACCAAAAATTAAAAATTTTTATCCTGATAATGATGTTGATAACTATACAAATGCTGTTATGAAGATTAATAAAGAATTTTTTTAATAGTAGTAAAGTAGGAAATACTACCCAAGAAACTACCCAAGAAACTACCCAAGAAAAATACTAATGTGATAAATAAAATACTTACTTTAATGCTGGAAAAATCCTAGAATTACTGCTAAACAAATATCAAATAAAAATAGAAAAATATCACATTTGATGGTGTTCGTTATCATATTAGTAATTTAAAAAAATCAGGAAAAAAATTAGAAGAGAAGGTTCAACAAAAATCTGGAAAATGGATAGTAAAAAGGGAGAGAAAATGAATAAAAAGTAGCTTAAAAGATTTTTTTGCAATAGAAGCCAGAAATGAGTTAATGGAAAAAAATGAGAACAAGGCTTGATATTCTTGGAATAACTAAAAAATGGAATAGAAAAAAAGCTAAAGTTGTAGGAAGAGAAGTAGAAATAAATGGAAGTCTTTACCCCAAGGAAAGTTACAATAGTTTGGTAAGAAAAATATAAACAAATAGGCTATGAAGAACTTATAGAAGAAAGTGCATATACTTGGTTCAATAGATTAACAGCATTAGCATTTATGGAAGCAAATGGATATATTGAAGAGAAAAATGATATTTAACAATGGTGTTAAAAATGAACCTGGAATAATTGATAACTATTATGACTTTGAATTCTTTAAGAATTTAGATAGTGAATTACAAAAAAAGAATTACATGATTTAAGAGATGAAAATACAGCAAATTCAATAGAAAAAAACTGTATTCTATTTTTAGTTGAAGAGAAATGTGAAGAATTATCAGCTATTATGTCATTTATGTTTAAGAAAAAAAGGGACTTATTCAGATATTCTATTTCCAACAGGTTTACTATTAGAAAAACCTCTATTAGTAAGAATCAGAGAAGAAATAGGAAAGAAGCTCCAATAGAATTAATAGGTTGGCTTTTATCAATATTATAATTCAGAAAAAAAGAGAAGTCGTATATAATGGTAGTATGAAGAAATCTAAAATAAATAAAGAATATATAGCGCCAGCAACACAATTATTTACACCAGATTGGATAGTAAAATATATGGTAGAAAAACTCATTAGGAAAAACTCGCTCTAGAGTCAACTGGAATAAATGAAAACTTAAAAAGATAACTGGAAATACTATATAGAATCTGAATTAGATAAAAAAACTCAGAGAAAAATAAAGATAGAAGATGTAAAAAAATATTAGATCCAGCAATGGGTAGTGGACATATCTTAGTTTATGCTTTTGACTTACTATTTGAAATGTATGAAAAATCTTGGTTGGAGTACAAAAGATAGTGTGCTATCAATATTAAAAAAATAATCTATATGGTTTAGAAATAGATGAAAGAGCAGGACAACTAGCATCATTTGCGCTTATGATGAAAGCAAGAGAAAAAAATTCTCAAGATTATTCTCAGTATTAAAAAAAGAGAAGAAGCTTTTTAAATTGAATACTTTAATAATTGAAGAGAGTAATAATTTATCTGAAAAAAATTAAAAAAATAAGATAAAAGATAATAACTTAAATAATCTTAGTAAAATAATAGAAGACTTCGAAGATGCAAAAAGAATATGGAAGTATTTTAAAATTAGAAACTATAGATAAAGAAATATTGGAAAAAGAATTTAATCTATTAAAAAGAAAGTCTAGATAATGAGCAAGGAACATTGATATTTAATGAAAAATGAATTAGATATCGATATAGAAGAGGATTTAGAACTTATTGAAAGTTTAATAGCACAACATATAGCATTGACAAATAAATATGAAGTAGTAGTAACTAATCCTCCATATATGGGAAATGCTAGAATGAATACTGTTTTAAAAAAATATATAGAAACAAATTATTCTGATGTAAAGAATGATTTATTTGGCAGTATTTTTTTATGAAATGTGGTGAAATAACAAAGAAAAAAAGGTTATTTAGGTTTTATGTCTCCATTTGTATGGATGTTTATAAAAATCATATGAAGAGTTAAGAAAAATCTTTATTGAGCAGAAAAACTATATCAAGTTTAGTTCAATTAGAATATTCAGGTTTTGAAGATGCAACAGTGCCTATTTGTACTTTTGTATTACAAAAATAGTTATACAGATAAAAAAAGGGGAATATATAAGACTTTCAGATTTTAAAGGTGCTAAAAATCAACCTATAAAAAAACATTAGAAGCTATTAAAAAAATCAAAATTGTGGTTGGAGATTTCAAGCTAAACAAAAAGACTTTGAAAAAGATTCCTGGAAGTCCTATAGCTTATTGGGTAAGTGATAAAGTAAGAGAAATATTTGAAAAAAATCAAAAAGTTAGGAGAAATTGCTGATTTAAAAAAATGGTTTTACAACTGGAAATAATGATTTATTTTTTTAAGATTATGGAATGAAGTAAGTTTTATTAAAAATTGGATATAATATGTCAAATTCACAAGAAGCCTTAGAAAGTAAAAAAAGAAATGGTTTCCATATAATAAAGGAGGAAACTTTAAAAAAAGTGGTATGGGAATCAAGAATATTTAATAAATTGGGAAAAATGAAGGGAATTCAATAAAAAGGATATGGACATTTAGTTGCCAGAAGTTTAAAGTATATGTTTTTACCTAATATAAGTTGGTCTAAAAATAGGATCTTCTACGATTTCATTTAGATATTATCCTTTAGGTTTTATGTTTGATGTAGCTGGATTAAGTATGTTTTTTTACAAAAAAAGAAATTTCATATTTTTTTATAATTGGTTTTTTTAAATTCTAAAAATTTCTCATAGAATTTTTAGCTTTTCTTTCGTCAACATTAAATTTTTGAAGTTGGTCATATTTCTAATATTCCAATTATAAAAAAGAAAAACACTTTAGTTGAAAAAAATTAGTAGAAAAAAATATCTCTATCTCAAAAAGAAGAATGGGATTCAAGGGAAACTTCTTGGGATTTTGAAAAAAATTATCTTTAGTTGATGGAAAAGATTTTTAGAACTGCTTTTTGAAAAATTATTGTTCTCATTGAGAGATAATTTTGTTCAACTTCATAAAAAATGAAGAAGAATTAAATAGACTTTTTATAGAAATTTATGACTTGCAAGATGAAATGGATGAAAAAGTTTCTTTTGATGATATTACTATTTTTAAAGAAAGAAGCTAAAAATTGTTGAGATAGATAATAGTAAGGCTAGAGAATTTTCTAGTGAATCAGAAAGATATCTATATGATAGAGGAGTTAGTTTAGAATTTAATAAAGATGAACTTGTAAAAACAATTCTTATCTTATGCTATTGGTTGTATTATGGGAAGATATTCAACAAATAAGCCAGGTCTTATTATGGCAAATAGTGACGATGTATTAGAACTATCTTCAAATAAATTCTCTGTTAAAGATGCTAATGGAGATATAAGACAAGAAGTTGAAACTGAATTTCTTCCTGATGAATTTGGAATTCTACCAATAACAGCTGAAAAAGATTTCTCAAAATGATATAGTTGAAAGAGTAAAAAGAATTTGTAAAAATTTGTTTATGGAGAAGAAAGTTTAAAAGATAATCTTAATTTTATAGCAGAAGCATTAGGAAATAAGGATAATAAATCTTCTGAAGAAATTATTAGAACATATTTTATAAAAAGATTTTTTTATTCAGATCATTTACAAAGATATCAAAAAAAGACCAATCTATTGGTTAATGAATAGTGGAAAGAAAAAAATGCTTTTTCTTGTCTATTCTATATGCATAGATATGAACCTTTAACAGTTGCAAGAGTGAGAGCAGATTATTTGATTCACTATCAAGAAATGCTTGAAAACAAAAAGAAAAATTTATAGAAAGACAGTTATATGCTGAAGACATAACTGCAAAAAGAAAAAGAAAAATGTTGAAAAGGAATTAAAAAGATCTTGATGTTTTACTAAAAGAATTAAGAGAATATGCTAATGAAGTAAAGCATATTGCTGAACAAAAAGATAGCATTAGATTTAGATGATGGAGTCAATGTCAACTATGAAAGATTAGGGGCTATTCTTAAAAAGAGGTAGGGGAGAGATTCTTATGTTTTATTCAGAGAAACCAATAATTTTAGGAAAAAGAAGACTTATTAGGTAGAGCAAACGTTGCTAATGAGCTATCAAGAGAAATTAAATCTTATAAAAAAATGAAGATAGTTTAACAATAGGGATAGTTGGTAAATGGGGGAGTGGAAAAAAACTTCATTTATAAATATGGTATTAGAAAATTTTTAAAGGGAATGATAATTATATAGTAATAAAATTTAATCCTTGGAATATTTCTTCAAGAAAAACAACTTATAAGTGATTTTTCTTCAATTATCAAATAATTTAAAAAAAGAGAATGTAAGTGGCGAAATTATAAGCACTATTGGAAAAATCTCTAGGGACACTATCAAAATTTTTTTAAACCATTAGGTTTTATTCCACCTCTTTCACTATTAGGTACTATTGGAGATATTACAGAAAAAAAGCAAGTGGGTTTATCAATGAATATGTTGAGAGTGAAAAGGAAGATTTAGAAACAATAAAAAAAGAAAGATAGATATTGAATTAGAGGAACTTGGCAAAAAAACTTCTTATAGTAATTGATGATATTGATAGATTATGTGATGATGAGATAAGAGAAATATTTCAATTAGTAAAAATCTATTGCTGATTTTAAAAAAATACAATATATTTTCTTTCTTATGATAGAGAAATTGTTACTAAAGCATTAGATAAAAACTCAACAAGGAAAAGGCGAAGAATACTTAGAAAAAAATAGTCCAAGTTCCTTTTAGTATTACCTTATATTTCAAAAAAAGAGATTTAGATACAATATTTATAAACAGACTTAATATGTCAATTAACATTCCAAATGAAGAATATGATAATTCATATTTTTTTCTGAAATATATAATAATGGATTGGGTAAAAAAATTTCGAGAATCTAAGAGATATAGAAAGATATATGAATGTTTTTAATTTAGGAGTTCATCTTGCAATAGAAGAGCTAAATATAATTGATTATATTGCTATAACTTTAATAAAGGTATTTGAACCTAATTTATACGAATATAAAAAAATAATAAAGAATATTTTTTTCTGGTATAAAATTTGATGAATTTCTTCCTAAAAAAATAAAAAAAGAAATTTTAACTGAGCTAGAAGAAATTTATGAAAAAAATTAAAAAAACTTGAAAAAAAGAAAAAGTAAAAAGACTGATGGAGGCAATTTTTTTCCAAAAATTAGAGAAATGAATTATGCTGAAGGTTTTATTAATGTTTGGGGTAAAGCAAGAAGAATAGCAACACCAGTATATTTTTGAAAGCTATTTTTAAATTAGATTTTCCAGAAGATGAAATAAAAAAATCAGAGATAAAGAATTTTAAAAAAATTTTTCCACTGAGGAAGATTTAATCAATATTTTTTTAATATAAATAATAAGAAAAAAATAAGATTTTTTTAGAAATAATATTAGAAGAAATTGAGGAGATAACAGATGAAAAAAAGCAATAATATTATTGAAATTCATTTTTAGTATAGCAGATGACCTAAAAATATGAAGGTTCAAAGGGAGTTTTTTTCTTTTATTGAGAATCCTCAATATAAAGTTACTAGAATATTTTATAAAAATAATAAGTAATACGAACAGAAATAGATATAAAATAATGGAGGAACTTTTTAAATATGATAAAAAGTTCACTTCAGTTTTTTTGTTTATTATCTTAGAAGCATTGGATAATAACTTTTTTTAAAAAAATAATTTAGAATCAGAGTATGGCATTGAAGAAAAATCAGTTAATTACTCTTAGAGATATAGCAGTTGCAAAAAAATATTAAAAGAGAGTGAAAAAAATCAGGAAAAAAATACAATCTAGATTATTAAATATTTTATACACAATGAAAAAGATTGAAAAAAAGAAGAAGAAGCTAAAAAAAGTATTTAGAAACTATTTAAAAAAATATAAAAAAATAAAGATTTACTAATAGACTTTATAAAAAGAATTTATAAGTACAAGAACTACTGAAGTTAATTACTCTGTCATAGAAAGTACATATTTACTCAAAGATTCTATAGATGATTTTTATGATTATGAAGAATTTGTAAAAATTAGTAGATGAAATTTTTTTACTAATCCTACTGAAGAAGAAACTAAAGTAATAAATCAACTAAAAAAATGCTATTACAAGAGAAGAGTTTCAAAAAAATATTAATAACTGAAGTAAAAAAATGATAAGAATAGATGTAAATAAAATAAAAAAATTGGGAACTAATAAAAGAGAAACATTCAGAATGGTATTATAAAGAAATATTTCCTCAGATTGATATTGCCATTAAAAAAATAGAAAAAAAGAATATCAAGATAATGAATCTAATCAAAAAAAGTTACATGTGAAAAATCAGAATATAGTAAAAAAAGATATATAGACTTATTAAAAAAATAAAAATCTGAAGAAAAAAATTTGTTATAAAAAGAAAAATTTATTTTTTTGATTATAAAATTGATGAAATAAATTTCTTATCTAAAAATAATGAAAAAAAGAAAAAAAGAAAAAAAGTATTTTAGAGGAAATGTTTTCGTTATTTAAAAATAAAATGAAAAAAATACTTGCCTCATAAACTATTTTCTTATGATAAATTTCCAAATCACACAGGAGAATGGAATAGGCATAAATTATTATCTTTAATGGAAATAGAAGTATGTCCATATTGTCAAAGAAATTATATAAGTAGTTTTGAAGAAAATGATGATAAAAAGAACAACAGCAGATTTAGACCATTTTTTTATCCAAAAATCACTTTATCCTTTTTTTAGCTTTATCTTTATATAATTTTATACCTAGTTGTCAAATTTGTAATAGCAGGTTTAAAGGGACTAAAGATACATATAATTCTGTCTATCCCTATGAAGAAAGTTTTGATGATTTAGGAGCAAAAATTTAAAAACCTCAAAAAGAAATTATATATGAAATTTTTAGGAGAAAAAGATTCTGAATTTTTTTGTAAATATTAATTATGGAAATCTTAAAGATGAAGATAATAAAAAAAGTTCAAAAATAGTGTTAGCAATTTAGGATTGGATAAAGTATAAAAAAATCTCATAATCAATATATCAAAGATTTATTAGACAACATTGAAAAAAATATCCAGAAAAGTATTTAGAAGGTTGTGTAGAAATTTTTTTGATGAATATTATAAAGATGATATAAAAAAAGAAATAGTTATAAAGTATTTTATTGATATTATAAAAAGAACCTTATAGAAAAAAATAGAAAATGGGGAACCTTTAGCTAAGTTGACTAAAGATATTTTTTTGATGAATTTAAAATAAAAAAATTTAAGGAGAAAAATAAAATGTTTCCAATATATATGTGGGTAAAAAGAATATAAAGGATTAAAAAGATTTTTGAAATTACTTTTTGATAATGATTATTTAATATCATGTAAAAAAAGTTTTAATATAGGGACTTTTAAATTTAAAAAAAGTTAAAGGGGAAAAAAATAAAAAAATTTTTTTATTCTACTAATATAGAAGATATCAATTTAATAATTGGAAAAAAATGGAAGTGGAAAGACAAATATTTTAGAAATGTTATCTTTAAAGGATAAAAAAATTATATGTTTCTTATATGGGAACTATACCTTTTAAAAAAAGAGCTTTTACTAAAAGAATTAGAATATAAAAAAATTTATAAAAACCATTGATAAAAAAATGGAAAAGATATTTTTTTATTACAGAAAGAGGAAGCAAAGATAATATAAGTTGTCAGCATCAAAAAAAGAATTTTTTTAGAAAAAAATAAAAAGAAAGTGGGATAGTAAAATTTAGTTTATCTATTATGGAGGAAGGAATTCATCAAAGAGAAAGAATAGTAAGTGATGATATACATAAAGATGATGAAAAAAATTTATTGTATGAATATTAGCCTTAAAAACAAATTCTAAAAAAATATATTTATAATTATTTAATATCTCAAAATAGAGAAAAATAATAATAAAAAAACTATAAAGATGCTTATTTATTATTAACTATTCCTAGATTATATGAAAATACTGATGAATATAAAAAGATAGATGAAATATTAAATAAATATTTTAATAATAACAAATTAAAGATTCAACCAAAAACTAAAATTATATAAAAATATCTGAGAATGATAATTTAAAAAGAAGTTATTTTTAAAAAAATTTTTTGTAATCATATTTTTTTATATTTAATTTATGATTTGATAAGAGAAAAAATTCAAAAAAATGAAATAGAAAAAAATAGTAAATGAAGAATTAGAAAAATAAAAAAATATGGACATTGATAAATTAGTAGAATATTTTTCTTAAAGAATTTTTAAAAAGAAAAAAATTGGAAAAAGCAGATGAACTATACAAAAAAATATTAGAGTTTATAAAACTTTTTGAAAAAAATTGAAGAACTTAAGAAAAATAGAAAAAAATCAGAAGAAACAGAAGACAGCAAAGAAAAATATCATAAATTATAGAATAAACTCTCAGGAATATTGTAAAAATAGTAGAAGAGATTATGGAGAAATTTGATTTTATAACTACTCCTAGTGAAAAAAACTAAAAAGTATGAATTACTTGGAAATAGATGGTATTTTTTTAATTTTTTTAATATAAAAAGAAAGTGGAATGAGTGAAGGTGAAAAAAAGTAAAATTAGAATATTTCTCAACTATTTATGGACTCTTAGAAGGAGAATTTAAAGATAAAAAAATATGTTACTCTTTTTATTTGATGAAGTGGAAGCCTTTTTGCATCCTGAATGGAGTAGAATATTTTTATATGAATTAATAAAAAGAATTAGAAGAAAAAAATATCCCCAAAAAAAGATTTAAATTAATTTTTGCAACACACAGTCCATTCTTGATAGCAGATGTTTTAGCAAAAGATTGTATATATTTGGAAAAAGAAAATGGGAAAAATTGAAGCTAGAATAGATAATAATAAAAAAACTTTTTGGTGCTAATATTATTGACCTATTTAAAAAAATACAATGTTTTTTTAAAAATCAACTTTTGGAGAATTTGCTACTGAAAAAAATTAAATGGCTAGTTAATGAAATTGATAGTGCTAAAAACTACTCTGATATAAAAAAATAATCCTGAAATTAATTATATCATAGAAGAAATTGGAGAAAAGTTAATTTCTAATAAATTAAAAATCAATGATTGAATCAAAACTTGAAGATAATGATAAAGAATATTATAAAAGTAAGATAGAAGAATATAAAGCTAAAAATAAGAGAAATAGAAGAGAAAGAAAGGGAAAAAAATAATGGAGTATATTTATCAAAAAAAGTTTATATCAATTTTTTTAAAAAAGAAGAAATTAATAAAAATTTTTTTATAAATAAAGACTCAAAAAGAAAAATAAAGAAGTAGAAATTGATGATGATACTTTTAGATTTTTTTCTTACAAAAACTTAAAAAAATTATAAAAAAAGAAGCATTTGAAAGTAGAAATGAAGCAGAAAAAAAGAAATTGGAAGATTTTTTTAAAAAAACTAGAAGAAAGAAATTTAAAAAAATTTCTAAAGATAAACTAGAAAAATTTATTAAAAAGAAAAACTATAGAGTAATTAGAGAAAAAAAGTAGCACCTTTTATCACTTCTGATAACCTTAATTTTTTTAATTAGTAATGGTTGTTCTATATATACTGGTTCTAAAAGGTATAAATGATACAGCAAAAAAATGATTTATTAGATATAATAAAAAAATACAAGTCTAAAAAAAAGGTTTAAAATCTTTATTGAAAAACAATTGATTTTAGTAATTTATCTCCTGAGAAAGTATTAGATAAACTTTATCAGATAGATAATTTTTTTATACTAATATTTTAAATAAGAAAGAAATATCAAAAATAAAAAAACTTAATAGAAGAATACAAAGAAATATTTTTTTAAAAAAATTATGTTTTAGGAGTAAATTATAAGAATCCATATTTACATGAAGAATTTCTATTAAAATTAGTCTCAATAAAAAAACAAAAATCATATTAATATCTTTACTTTAAATTATGATATTTTTAATAGAGGTATCTGCTGAAAATTTAAATATTCCTATAAATAATGGATTTCAAGGTTTTCAAATCAGAAAAATTCAATCCAGCAAATTTTAATTATAAAAAAATTATGTAGAAACAAGTAATGGAGATAAAAAAATAGAAAAAAAGCATAAATTTAATAAAAATTACATGGTTCTCTTTCATGGGAAAAAAGATGAATCTGTACTTCCATATAATATTATTGAAAAAAACAATTAGAATTAAATAAAACTGATAGTGAAAAATTGGAAACTAAATTATAATAATAAAGAGAAAAATAATAATTTATCCAGTTCAAACTAAAAAAATCATATACATTAGATTTACCTTTATAGTGAAATGTTTAGACAATTTAATGATGTTATAAATAAGACTAATTCAACACTTTTTATTATGGGATATAGTTTTTTTCAGATGAACATATAAATGATATTATAGAAAAATTCTTTAAGTAATCCTTTCATAAATATTGTTTTATTTCTTTATTCTAATCAAGATGAATGCTTAAAAAAATGAATATTTGAAAAAAATTAATAACTAGGGCTTATATAGATAGTAGGTTAACAATATTTTTTTGGTGATACATTAAGCGATTTTGAAAAATATAGTATCTGATATATTACCAATTGAAGCTGAAAAAAATCCTTATAGAGAGGTAATAAGACAATTAGAAGAACTTGTTAGAATAAAAAAATGGTGATGAAGAATAATGGAAAAAAATAAAAAAATTGGAAGAGTAGTTGAAATTGAAGGTCTAAATATTATTATTGAAATTAATGAAAAAGAAATTTCAGAAAAAAATAAACTTTAAAGTAGGAAATCAAGTTACTCCTGTATTAATAAATAAACTTGTATCAATTATATTATTGAATGGTAAGGAATTAATTGGAAAAAAATTGAAAAGATTGTTGAAAAATAATAGATTTTTATACAGAAGAAAAATTTTTAAAAAAAGCAAGATAATAAAAATTTGTGTTTTTTTGCTAGTCTTATTGGAATATATGATTATTATACAAAAAAATTTGATGAAGGAATAAATAATTTTCCATTTATAAATTCTGAGGTTTATTCTATTTCCTCAGAAATAAAGAAAAAAATATTATGAGTGTAAGTTCTGAATATAAATTAAAAAAATAGGAAAAATCTTTTTAATGACAATGATGTTGAAATATTTGCTAATCCTGATATACTATTTGGAAAAACATTTAGGAATTTTTTTGGAAATACAGGAACAGGTAAAAAAGTTGTACAGTTACTTCTATTATTCAAGGATTAAAGGATAGATTAACTGATGAAGAAGAAAATTTAGTAGAAGCATCTCCTAAAAATTATAATATTTGATTCTAATAATGAATATTCTAATGCATTTGAAAAATACTGAGTTAAAAATTTTTTTAAAAAAATAAAGAAGAAAGAGTTGAGATTACCACATAATAAATTAAGTTACATTGAATACTATAAATTATTTGGTGCAAGTCAAGGAGTTCAAGTTCCTGTACTGAAAGAATCTTTACAAAGAAATAAAGAAATTAAAAATGATAAATATAGTTTCAAAGATATAGAAATTGAAATAGATAAAAATTATTGAAGAAAAATTCTAAAGAATTAGATAGAAATAATAATAATGTAAGAGGTAATTTTAGTTATAATCAATGGAAAAAAACTGGCTTAATCCTCTTTTAAATAGAATAGAAATACTAGAACAAAAATGAAGAACTAAAAATCAATAATAGACTATAATGAAGAAATTGATAATACAGTGGAAAAAAATTAAAAATGATAAAGAAAAATAACATATTTATAATTGAATTAGATTTTTGATAAAGAAGAATTAGATATAATAATGTTTATTTTTAGTAAACTTCTATATAATGAATGTAAAAAAATGAAAAATATTGTATTAGTCCTTGAAGAAGCTCATAGATATATTAATGAAGAAGATATCAGTGAATATAAATTAGGAAATTATTATATTCAAAAAAATTGCAAGAGAAGGAAGAAAAATTTGGAATTAGCCTGATAGTGTCTAGTCAAAGACCTTCAGAATTATCGAAAAAGTGTAGTTTCACAATGTAATTCTTTTTATAATACATAGATTAACAAATAAAAAGTGATAGTGAGTTTATTTATAGAATTTTTAAGTAATCATAGTAAAGGTTATTTAAATTTGCTTTTCAGGTTTGGAAAAAAACAACATGCTTTAGTTTGTGGAGAAGCTTTTTGGATTTACTGATATAGTTAAAATAGAAACTGCAAATCCAACTCCGAAAAGTGAAGATCCCAAAAATGATTGAAAAAAATGGAGAAATAATAAAAAAATTGAATAATCTAGTTGATAATAAATTTTTAATTAACATATACTATGAAATATAATTCTCTGAAAGGAAGAATCTACATGAAGAAAAATCCCAATAGGAATAAATGATTTCAAAACCTTAATTGAAAAATAACTACTACTATATTGATAAAAACAAAACATATAGAAGATATTTTTAAATGATGGTTCAGAAGTTACTTTATTC
>BNJS01000938.1_pt1 | contig 119725 bp, 102 predicted proteins | sample 8540461 | NCBI WGS metagenome assembly BNJS01 (sample SAMD00202454, study PRJDB9452) | human saliva metagenome | isolation source: human saliva | place: Japan | reverse complement strand
CGAGGTTTTCGATAGGTTAGTGTCTTCTCCGTGGGTCTTTAACCCGCAGTGAAGACACTAACCTATCGACGAAAACACTAAGTCATTACCGGTTCCCACCTACCTGGCGCAGCCGGAGATTCGGTCATGGGTTACGGATTTGTGCCATGGTTTAGCGTCTTTGGTCGTAGTTAAAAACCATGGCAGAAGACGCTAAACCATGGCACAAATTCTGCGGGGGTACGACCATCCCCGTAGCGAAGAATCACATAGGAAGAGAACCCAACCAAAATTCGTTAACTACGATTCAGAGATTCCCACTTTTTAGAAATCCACAAAACTATCCGCTTGCTCACGGAGGCTTTTTTACCTTTCAGATTCTCATCTTGTTCAGTTTGTTCTCCCTCCGACACTTTCTCTGAAATCCCAAAAGTTTCTGGCTTATACTCGCCATAGTCATATCCGCGTTTTCCACTCCCCCAATTTATAATCCAATAGGGAAGACCAAGAATAAATGGTTCTATAACAGAAAAATATTTGGACCCTATCCATTTAGGACAATAGACAAAATTTCGATAATTCTCATCCCAAAGCGCAAAGAAAAATCTCTGCGAATTGTTCATTTTATTCAAAGAAGATTTAAATACATCCTTAAACTTATCATTCGGCAGATTTTCCTGAAGGATACGGAGATAACCATACTCAGCAAACCGTTCTCCAGATAGGCTCATCCGCGTAGACTCAACCAAATTAATCCCATAAATTAAGGCATACAAACAGACTAAGACAACAAAAATAAAAGATACGGTTGTCTCGATTATATCCCCAGCACCTGATAGGAGGCTGGTAGCAAATGATCCAACAACCAAAACCATAGTAATTAACATTCCCATAAATACAGACACAATAATCAGAGCCTCAATCCAGAGATATATACCGTATCTAAAATTAGGTAAAGTGATAATTCTTTTATCACCATGCACAACCAGACTTGCTGGAACATTCAAGAGCCGCTTCTGCCCACGTACATTAGGACAGACAGAAATAACTTTCCTCTCCCAAACAGCACGTTCAAGAGATGCTTTTCGAGATGCTTCAATCTCCCTATATTCTTCAGAAGTTATAGAAAGCGCATCTACATTTCCAAACTTGACAAGCTCTTTATATTTTTCAGAAATTTCAAGCCATTCTTTATACCTCGTCAGCTCAGGAGGTGTTCCTTGTTTGGAGAGTTCCATCTGCTTAGTCTCCCTGCGGGCACTCAGTATAAGACTTAAAGCAGCAATGACCGCCGTTGCAATCGGTGCGATTGCAGAAATCAGCACTTTGCCGAGATCCTGGTCATGAGTCCAGTGCCAGAGATAGTTCCAGTCAAACCCAGCAGCTAGCACCTGCGTTAACAGTAGTTGGTTCGTCATCGGTGATTGTTCCTTTCCTAGCAGGCGGCCCCGGATACGGAAGTGTTCGGGGCCGCTTTTAGCATATCGACAAAGTGCGCCTTATATTTGCTTTGATGGCTTTGAAAGGAATAGTAGATAAATTCCGAAGATGAGCTTAATTGCCGCGTCAACATATGCAATGACCTCTAACGGAATGTTGGTAAAAATATATCCCGCAAACACGTTAATGGCGCAGATAAGACCCAGATATATCATTGACTTTCCATGCACAAAATAATAAGGGAAGAAATGCAGTGCGGTTGCCATCAGTGCCCCCAGCCAAATCAATCTCCAATTTTCAGTCGCAAAAAATGGGCCACCCAGTAAAACCATTAAGACAAATAGTAAAACAACAGCATACGAGGATACTTTATTTTGAAATTCACTTGAAGGACCATCGGATAGTCTATTCAGCACTTTTTTATTCATGTTGATCGAGAAAAAGCTAATAACATAGCCAATGCTGAACACTTGCATATTTATTATTTGCTTTCCTCCAACCAAGGTAGCTACTGCTATAACTGCCGCCACCACAATTAACCACAGGCCGCATGCCCTCTTATAGTTAAATTCTAGCTTTTCATCTTTGTTATAGTTTAGAAAACTCATCGATACCTCCAATAGCCTCTCGTAGAGTCATTTCTCTTGTTACTTCACTAAATTTTAATATGAAAAAATTCTGCAATATATCAATACAACCAAGTCCTTCTGACTATTAATTACATCTCCTATGATTATATCAAAATGACAATAGAGAATTCGTCAAAAAGCGAAAGAGGCGGGCCCGGATGCGTGTGTGCATCCGGGCCCGCTCTGTTTTGCGGTACAGTGCCGAAAATTTCTGCCATAGGTTAGAGTCTTTGGTCGTAGTTAAAAACTATGGTCGAAGACGCTAAACCATGGTACAAATTCTAGAGGGGATTACTGCCCCCCCTCATAGCGAGAAGCCACATGTGTTTCGAAAAGCCACTTATGATGTGGCTGTTCGAAACACATGTGGCTTCTCAACGTTTACCTTTGCCGAAGCTGGAGGCTACTTACGACCTTTTATTCGGAGGCGATTCCACCACACTTTCTGAACATCAGGCGTTTTCTTTACTTCAGATTTATACTCAATTACCTCCCGAGCCTCAGATTCAAACGCACCAATTTCAGATTTATACTCAGAATAATATGTATGAACTTTCAATACCATACGATACATACACGCAACAAGAAGATAGAATTCACCTTTCTCAATTATCCTCTCATCTTCCCTCCTCGTGCACCCACTAGACTTTTTATCTCTATATTGCTCCCCCTTAGACATATTCTCATTATTCGATACCTCTACGACGCTGGCATACTTAATATAATTGGGCAAGTACTTTTCGGAATGCTTAATAAGATTTTGATAAAAATTTATCCGAGACCCTGTTCTAATCATCTTTGAAGACCGATGAACCAAGAATACCGACACGCTAAAAAGCAATGTAATAAAAAATGCATAAACCAGATTACTCAAATTTTCAAGATTCACAAGATAAGCAAGTAGAGACAAGACTGCCAGAATGACTACTAAGAAATAAGTTATCCCTATTACAAACTTTTCGACCCCCTTCTCAACCCTATAGGCTTCGAGCCGCTTACCCTTGCCTCCACTCCATCTACCCAAATCTTCAGAAATAATATTACATACATATTCATATAAATAACCTTTATCTACAATTGACCTCAATATCTCCAGAACAGACAGCAGACATATTGAACTAATACACGAAGCCCACAAATTAAGAGTCGCACCATCCAAAAAACCGCCAAGAGATTTGACCAATATAAGAAAAAGAATCCATAAAAATATGGCAGCACTCCAACAGATTAGACCTTTTCGAAAACTTTTATCTTTTTTATGCCTACTACGCGGTAGTACGAACCTAAAGCCTTGATAATCACTTGAATCTGGAAGCCTATCAACATAATCATTCAATGCTTTTAATTTTTTATCAAGGATTCCAGAAACCAACCCACTATCATCAATAGAACGCATAATAAGCTGATTCAATTTATTATATTTTATATTCTCTGACTCAAACATTATTCGCAACCTTCGTAACGTTAGAGCATTTCGAACTAATATATCTTTTTCATTGTATGTAAGCATGTATGAAGATGCTAGAGTAAACCATGCAATAAAGAGTAGTACCCAGAGAGGGATCTCAGCATAGCGAGACAGGTCAATATGTTCTGGAACGATATATTTACCCCATTCTGAGCCATGGCTTAATGGGCCAAAAATCTTAGGCGCATATGAGCTACCTTGGAAATAACCTGCAAGAAATCCGTGCCAAAAATTAAGAACAAGAACTACGAATACAAAATATCCAACAATTCTTGCAAACTTTCTATATGCTGCACGTCGTGCCTCCCCGGTGACACCTTCAGCATCATCAGCAAATTTACCAACACTCACATATAGGCTCAAAAGGATACTAGCCAAAGAAGCAATAATTCCGGCACGCACATCAAAAAAGTAATATGGAAAATTGAATACATATGCAGGTGAAAATATGTTTGGAGTACCTTCGAATCGGGGGCCAAACATATGAAAAACCCAAAAAACAAAAGTTGCAAAGAGATAAAATAAAGATACATCTCTGAATACACCTAAAGGCTTCCAAAAAATATTTTCCCGAAATATCTTTTTTCGTTTTTCTTCGTGTTCTTCGCCCCAGGTGTTGTTGACTTCGTCAATAACTTCTTGAATTTTCATCGGTGATTGTTCCTTTCCTACGTCTTTGTCGGCGGGTTATATACAAGAAAAGCGGTGACCCCGCAGGCGGGTGCCCATTACGCACCAGCCTGCGGGGTTCATCATCATGGTCTACTCGCCCAGGAGGGTCTTCGGGTTGACCGGAGTACCCGTACCCTCCGCCAGATGCTCAATACGCTTCAAGATCAGGCCCTCACGCAGCGCCCACGGGCACACACGCATCGTCTCAACCCCGAACGCCTCCATCGCCGCCTCCGCCGCAATAGCGCCCGCCAGCATCTGCTCCGCACGCGCCTTCGAAACACCCGGCAGGTCAGCACGCTCAGAGACAGTCATCGCCTCCATGCGACGAGTCCACAGGCGCAAATCCTGCAGATGCATCTCACGCTTCACATGCGGGCCCGCCGAATACGGCGCCGCACCACAAATACGCGCCAACGAACGGAACGTCTTCGACGTACCCACCGTCATATCCGGCGCACCATAACGCAACAGGTTCTCCGCCACCGGGGCAATCTGCTCACGCACATACTTACGCAGACGCTTCACCTGCTTCGGCTTCGGCGGCTGCTCATCAAAAAACTCACGCGTCAAACGGCCCGCCCCCAACGGCACGCTCATCGCCGCATCAGGCATGGCGTTCGTACCCGTCGAAAACTCAAACGAGCCGCCACCAATATCAAAATCAAGGATGCGGCCCGCACCCCAGCCCTGCCAGCGGCGCACCGCAAAGTACGTAATCGCCGCCTCCTGATCACCCGAAATACCGTTCAGGCTCACGCCGGTCTGCTCACGCACCTGATGCAGCACCGCCGCACCATTACCCGCCTCACGGATAGCGCTCGTTGAGAACGCCAGCAGGTCCTCCGCCTCATTCTCGATTGCGAAGTCGCGGGCACTGGTCACGAAGCGGGTCAGCGCGTCCGCCCCCTCCTGCGAAATATTGCCCTCAGCATCGAGGTACTGCACAAGCTGCAGCGGAATCTTATGGGACGCGTACGGTTCGGGGCGCGCTCCAGGGCTGCCGTCAATCAGTAGCAGGTGGACCGTATTCGACCCGACATCCAGAACTCCCAGGCGCACGATGCGCTCCCCTCCCCCACCCGCGGCGGGATATCGTCTGTGTGCGGTACCGCAGGTGCGGCGCCTCTTCCAGTCTGTCAGAGGCGCGGCTCACTCCGCAAACAATCCGGGCGGATGCCCAGCATCAGCACAGCGCAAGCCTAAGAAATACAGCGCGGGCAAAAAATGCGCCGGGCATGTACTCTCCCGAGCACGCAAAAGGCGCAGGAGGCGCCCCACCCCACTAAGGGGTTCGGGACGCATCCTGCGCCTTCAAGTAGAAACGCTACTCGGCTGTCTTCTTCGCCGCGGTCTTACGAGTGGTCGTCTTCTTCGCGGTTGTAGACTTTGCGGTCGTCTTCTTAGCAGTCGTCTTCTTAGCCGTGGTGGTCTTCTTCGCGGCGGTCTTACGCTTGACCGGGCCCTTCGCGCGCTTGTCAGCCAGCAGCTGCACCGCACGCTCGTGGGTCAGCGACTCGACCGACTCCGCACGCGGAACCGTAATGTTCGTAATACCGTCGGTGATGTACGGGCCAAAGCGGCCGTCCTTCACCACGATCTTCTTCTCGCTGACCGGGTCCACGCCCAGCTCAGCCAGCGGAGGCTTAGCCGCCGCACGACCGCGCTGCTTCGGCTGGGAGTAAATCTCCAGGGCCTGCTCCAGCGTAATCGTGAAGATTTCGTCCTCGCTGCCAATCGAGCGGGAGTCCGTGCCCTTCTTCAGGTACGGGCCAAAGCGGCCGTTCTGCACGGTGATTTCCACGCCCTCAGCGTCGGTACCGAGCACGCGCGGCAGGCTCATCAGCTGCAGTGCCTGCTCAAGGGTCACGGTCGCCAGGTCCATGGACTTGAACAGGGACGCGGTGCGCGGCTTGGCGGGCTTCGGCTTCTTCTTCGGCTTGGGCTTGCCGTTCTTGTAGTATTCGGTCGGCTGCGCGTCCAGGTACGCCTGAATCTGCTCCTCGGTCATCTCCTCGATCACCTCGGTGACGTAGGGTCCGTAGCGGCCGTCGCGAGCCACAATCTGGTTGCCGGAGACCGGGTCAACGCCGAGCACGCGGCCGTCGGACTTGCCCTGTTCGAGCAGTTCGCGTGCCTTCTCTTCGGTCAGTTCGTCCGGTGCCAGGTCGGCGGGTACGTTCGCGCGGATCGGTTCGGTCAGTTCGCCGGTCTCGGTGTCGAGGGTGCCTTCGGCTTCCAGGTAGGGGCCGAACTTGCCCACGCGCAGCACAATGCCGTCCGCGATCGGGATGGAGTTGATGCTGCGGGCGTCAATCTCGCCGAGGTTATCGACAATGGGCTTCAAGCCGCGCTTGGAGCCGCCACCGAAGTAGAACTCGCCCAGCCACTCGACGCGGGACTCCTCGCCGCGTGCGATGCGGTCGAGGTCTTCTTCCATCTGCGCGGTGAACTCGTAGTTCACGTAGGGGCCGAAGCTGGATTCGAGCAGGCGCACCACGGAGAACGCGGTCCAGGACGGAATCAGCGAACCAGAACGAACGTTCACGTATCCGCGGTCCATGATGGTCGAAATAACCGCCGCGTAGGTGGACGGGCGGCCAATGCCCAGCTCGTCCAGGGTCTTCACGAGGGACGCCTCGGTGTAGCGCGGGGGCGGCAGGGTCTCGTGGCCGGCGGGCTCAATAGCCTCGGCGGTCAGTGCCTCGCCGGTGGTCAGGTTCGGCAGGCGCTTCTCAGCGTCCTTCGCCTCACGCTCAGCCACGCGGGATGCGTCAACGCCCTCCTCGTAGGCGGCGAGGAAGCCGCGGAAGGTGATGACGGTGCCGGATGCAGCGAACTCAGCGTCCTGGCCGTTAGACGCCACGGCGCCCAGGCGCACGGAGGCGGTGGAACCGGTCGCGTCAGCCATCTGGGAGGCGACGGTACGCTTCCAGATCAGTTCGTAGAGGCGGAACTCGTCGTTGGACAGCGCGCCGCGCACGGCGTCCGGGGTGCGGAAAGTGTCACCCGCGGGACGGATTGCTTCGTGTGCTTCCTGCGCGTTCTTGCTCTTGGAGGTGTACACGCGCGGTGCGGAGGGCACGAACTCGGCGCCGTACAGCTCGGATGCCTGACGGCGTGCGGCGGAGATAGCCTGCTCGCTCAGTGCCACCGAGTCGGTACGCATGTAGGTGATGTAACCGTTTTCGTAGAGGCGCTGCGCCACCTGCATGGTCACGCGGGAGGAGAAACGCAGCTTACGTGCGGCTTCCTGCTGCAGGGTGGAGGTGGTGAACGGCGCTGCCGGGCGGCGCTTGTACGGCTTGGTCTCAACGGAACGTACCGAGAACGCGGCGGACTGCAGGGCTGCGGCGAGCGCACGGGCGGCTTCCTCGTTCAGGTGGGTGACCTTGGAAGAGTTGAGGGTGCCGTCGTCGGCGAAGTCCTTGCCAGTGGCGATACGCTGACCGTCCACGGCGACCAGCTTGGCGTCGAAGCCTTCGGAGGCAGCGGTCAGGAAGCGTCCGGTCAGGTCCCAGTAGTTGGCGGCGACGAAGGCCATGCGTTCGCGTTCGCGTTCAACGACGAGGCGGGTTGCGACGGACTGCACGCGACCTGCGGAGAGGCCGCGGCCGACCTTGCGCCAGAGTACGGGGGAAATTTCGTAACCGTAGATGCGGTCGAGGATACGGCGGGTTTCCTGCGCGTCGACCAGGTGCAGGTCGATGTCGCGCAGTTCGCCGAAGGCGCGCTGAATGGCTTCCCGGGTGATTTCGGGGAAGGTCATGCGGTAGACGGGTACCTTGGGCTTGAGGACTTCCTTCAGGTGCCATGCGATGGCTTCACCTTCGCGGTCACCATCGGTTGCCAGGTAGAGCGCGTCTACTTCTTTGAGCTTGCGCTTGAGTTCGGCGACCTTTTTCTTTTTGTCGGGGTTGACCACGTAGTAGGGTTCGAAGTTCTCTTCAACGTTGACAGCGAACTTGCCGACGGGGCTCTTTTTGAGGTTTTCGGGCAGTTCGGAGGGCTGCGGAAGGTCGCGGATATGGCCCATGGACGAGTCGACAAGGTAGTCCTCGCCGAGGTAGCTGCTAATGGTTTTGACCTTGGAGGGAGACTCCACAATCAGCAGGGCTTTTCCGGTCTTTGCCTGAGCGGGCACGGCACTCCTCTATCTGTGTGTTGAAAAGCTACGTATTCAACCATAACCTACGCTGGCGCTTGTGGGTGCCGGTCGGTTGTGGTTGTACGCGGGTGAGGTGATCGGTGGGGGTGTAGTTTATGTTGGGTTGATGTGGTGCGCTCGGTGCGTTTCATGCGGCGAGCGCGCGGTGGCCCGGCGCGAGGCGAGCTGGCACGGTTCTAGTTGATGTGAACCGGGCGTGTTGAGCTTGCACGAGTGCGCAGGGTACTCGGTACATCATACGGTACCGGAGCGGTGGTGTGTGTGCACGGTGGTGTGCACGGGTGCTGGGGCGAACCGCACCCGCTCACCTGCGTTTCTAGCTGGTGAGGGTGTCAGAGTCGGGGTGGGTGCCGTCCAGGTATGCGGGCAGCAGCGGGTATTCGCGGCCGTACACGGTCTGCGGCGCAATGCGCACCCACTGCATTTCGTGGGTTTCGGAGTCGGGCAGGTCGAAGGTGCGCACGATCTGCGGGGTCATTTCCGGCGGTAGCCAGTGGGCGATACCGACCACGATGACGGAGCGGATGCCGTCTTCGAGGGTTTCGTCGATTTCGAAGGCAACGCGGCGGCTGACCACCACGGAGGAGAACTTGTTGCCGCGGGTGGTGCGGATGTAGATTTCCTGCTTGTCGTCTTGGCTGGCGACGGCGTAGAGCACGGGCAGCACATCGACGTGCTGTCCGTCAGTGAGGATGAGGCGGCCGAGAGTGTTTGCGTGCAGACGCTCCCAGCACTTGTCGACGCTGATACTTTCATCGGGGTACAGGTTACTCATGGTTTCAGTGTATGCGATGGGGTGGGCGCTCTTGCGCAGATGACGGTTTTGGTCAGTGGGTGGGTCGGGGCCGTGTCATTGCGTTGCCGCCTATACGCGGTGGGCGCGCCCGGGCAGATGCGGCGGGTGCGTAGAATGGTGTGCATGACTATTTCTGCCGCCTCTTTCGCTCCCGAGTACGCCGCCGTTGCGGATGCTCCCCGCAGCGATGATTACGCCCGCCTGATCCCGCATCCGTGAACGCCTGTTGGCGTTGAACTACAGCTATGACGCTGTGCAGGAGCTGCTCGGTGTTGAGGCGGCTGAGGCGATGGCTCGTGACCAGGTGGTTCCGGGCTTGTGGCGTGTGGAGCATATTCTGCGCGGCGATTACAGTGCGGGTGAGAAGAACCTGGCGCGTCTGCTGGCGTTTTTCCTGCTGGCTCGCCCGCTCACTGAGACTGAGGCAGCCGAGGTTTTCGGCGATGCCCTGGTTGACTTCGAGAATGCCGCGCTGATTGAGCGCGACGCTGCGGATTCTACCCGCTGGTCCGCGAGCGTTGATTTGCGCCCGCACGCCGCCGATGACGGCACCGAAATCTTTGTTGCCGCCGACCTGGGTGCGCATCAGCGCCCCGGCGTGCTCCGTAAGGATCACGTGCTCGGCATTGGCCACGCCTCCCTGACCCTGGCGCAGATTACCGAGCGCACCCCCGTCAAGCGTGCCCTGGATGTGGGCACCGGCTGCGGTATTCAGACCTTCCACCTGCTCGCCCACGCTGAGCACGTGACCGCCACCGATATTTCGGAGCGTGCCCTGGCGTTCACCCGTTTTAACCTGCTGCTGAACGCGCAGGCGCTCAATATTGATCCGCAGAACCCGCAGGCGCGCGTGAGCCTGCGTGAGGGTTCCCTGCTGGAGCCGGTCGCCGGTGAGCTTTTTGACCTGGTGGTGTCGAACCCGCCGTTCGTGATTACCCCGCGCGTTGCCGGTGAGAGCGCCGAGGAGCAGTTCACCTACCGCGACGGCGGCCTGCCCGGTGACGAAATTGTGAGCACGATGGTGCGTCAGCTACCGTCGGTGCTGGTGCCCGGTGGCCGCGCGCAGATGCTGGGCAACTGGGAAATTATTCGCGATTCGGCGGACCCGGACGCACCGCGCCCGTGGGATGAGCGTCCGCGCGCCTGGGTTGCCGACGGCGGCGCGGAGGCGTGGTTTATTCAGCGTGAGGCGCTGACCCCCGCCTCCTACGCGGAGACCTGGTTGAAGGATGCGAGCGAGAACCGCGACCGCAGCCACTACGAGCAGACCTACGTGGCGTACCTGAACGACTTCGCTTCCCGGAACGTTCATTCTATTGGTTTCGGCATGATTTGGCTGCGCCGCCCGACCGAGGCAACCGCGGCAGGGGTGACCGAGCCCCTACAGCGTTTCGAGGAGATTACCTACCCGATTCAGCAGCCCATCGCCCGCGCCCTCACCGAGTCCGTGCGCCGCTACGACCGCCTCGCCGCCATGGACGATGAGGCGCTCCTTACCGCACACCTGGAGGTCGCCGAGGACGTCACCGAGGAACGCCACGGCCGCCCCGGCGCCGAGCATCCCAGCGTCATTTTGCTGCGTGCCGGTTCGGGTCTGTGCCGCACCCAGCTGCTCTCCACCGAGACCGCTGGTTTTGCGTCGGCGAGCGATGGTGAGCTTGCCGTGGGTCAGATTGTGGCGGCTCTTGCCATGCTACTGTCCTGGCCCGAATACGACGAGGCTGCCGCCGCCGCACGCGGTACGCAGGAGCAGCATCCGCGCGACACCCTGCTGCACGCGGTGCGCGAGCTGGTGCTCAAGAGCTTCCTGCACTTTAGCGACGAGCACGCGGGCGCAGCATCGGCTGACGAGAGCACTGCAGAAGCGCAGGGCTAGGCGTGCGTATTTGGTCTCTTCACCCCTGTCTGCTCGATCGGCGCGCCCTGGTCGCCTGCTGGCGTGAAACTCTGCTGGCGCAGAAGGTTCTGCGGGGCCTGACTCGCGGGTACACGAACCATCCGCAGCTGATTCGTTTTCGCGCGCACCCGCAGCCGCTGGAGGCGGTTGCCGCTTACCTGTCCGGGCTGGCGGATGAGGCGGATGCCCGCGGCTACTCGTTCAACCGCGCACTGATTGGCGCGGGCGAAGACGATGCGGGCAAAGATAGCACAAACGAAAATAGCGCAGGCAAAAACGGTACCGATAAAAACTGCGCTGACAAGGCAGAAAACCCGTACGCTTCGGTCGCGCGTATTCCCGTTTCTTTGGGTCAGTTGGAGTACGAGCTTGCTTTCCTACAGCACAAGGTGGCTGGGCGCGACCCCGAGTGGGAGCACCAGTTGAGCGAGCGCCTGGCGGCGCGCGGCGAGCTGGCGGCGTGTGCGCATCCGCTGTTTGAGGTGGTTCCGGGGGCTATTGAGCCTTGGGAAAAGACGAAAGACTTTTAGACAGAAGGATTTCTAAGAACGTGAGCATAGTAATGCCCCGGCGGAACCCTTGCGGGTGCCTGCCGGGGCATCGCTGTATGTATGGCTCAAGCTCATCTCAGCGCATTACAGAGCGCTGGAAACAGCTTGGCACGGGGTCTTTACCTCAGGGGCTTTACTTGGTGGTCAGCGCGGGCTTAATTTCCTTCACGATTGCCTCAAGCATCTTCAGGTTGAAGTCCACACCCAACTGCAGTCGACCCGCCGCAATGAGATCGGCCATGTCGGCAAGTTCAGCCATGTAGAGCGGGTTTTCGTAGCGCATGTCTGGGTTGCAGCACTGGCTCTTCATCGTCGGGTGACGGGTCAGTCGTCCTCGTCTTCGAGGTCCTCTAGCACTTCGAACGGCGACTCGACGTCGCCGCGCCAGGCCTCCAGGCCTTCGCGCACCGCGAGCACCGCCACGACCAGCGCCGCGACCGAGTCAGCCCACCACCAGCCGAACAGGCTGTCGAGGACGAGGCCGATGAACACCGCACCGGAGAGATAGATGCACAGGATGAGCTGCTTGGCGTCGGCCATCACGCTCTTGGAGCCCAGCTCCCGCCCGGTGCGGACCTCAATCCATGCCAGCAGAGGCATGACGACCAGGCTCAGCGCGGTGATACCGAGACCCAGCGGGCTGTGGTCGGGGCCCTCCTGGCCGACCAGGGCCAGCACCGCGTCGATCGAGACGTAGGCCGCCAGCGCGAAGAACGCGATGCCGATGGCCTTGACGGTGACCGTTTCCCACCGCTCAGGGTCCTTGCGGGTGAACTGCCAGGTGACGGCCGCGGCCGAGAGTACCTCGACAACCGAGTCGAGCCCGAAGCCAATGAGCGCCGCGGACGAGGCGAGGACGCCTGCCCAGACTGCGACGATTGCCTCGATTACGTTGTACGTGATCGTGAAGCCGACGATGAAGCGGACGCGCCGGTGCAGCATCGCGCGGCGTGCGGTGGTCAGGGTCTCGCTCATGCTCCCGCCGCCGTTCCACAGCAGCCCGACACCGAGCATGCCGGGTCGATGCACGGCGCGGCCTCGTCCACCGCGAGCGTGACGTCGATCAGGGACGTCAGTGCCGCGGCGAGGTGCGGGTTGGCGATCTCGTAGCGCGTCTGGCGGCCCTCGGGCTCGGCGACGACGATTCCACAATCGCGCAGGCAGGTCAGGTGGTTGGACACGTTCGAGCGGGTCAGCTCCAGCTCGCGCGAGAGCACGGCTGGATAGCTCGGGCCGCTGAGGAGGGTCATCAGAATCCGGGAACGTGTCGGGTCGGCCATGGCGCGGCCGAGCCGGTTCATGACGTCGAGGTGTGAAGCAATAGTCAGCATACGATGACTATACAGTGATAACTGACCAATTGTCCACTTGTGCGGGCTGCCGCACGTGCTCCGCGCCCTTGCCCTCGGGAGGCGGCAGAGTTCGCGCTCATCAGCGACCACCGCCCATCACGGAAGCGACGGCGGCACGCTGGCGCGAAACTCTGCTAGCGCAGAAGGTTCTGCGGAATCTTCACCTCAGGGGCTTTACTTAGTGGTCAGCGCGGGCTTGATCTCCTTCACGATTGCGTCGAGCATCTTCAGATTGAAGTCCACACCCAGCTGGTTCGGGATCGTCAGCAGCACGGTGTCTGCCGCCTGAACCGCCTCATCACGAGCGAGCTCTTCGGCGATATCCGCCGGATCACCAATGTAGCTGCGACCAAAACGGGAGAAGCTGTTGTCAATAATGCCGGTGTAATCCTGCGAGTCCTCCGAAGCGCGGCGACCGAAGTAGCGCGCCGAGGTTTCGTCGATAACGGGCAACACCGAGCGGGACACCGAAACACGCGGAACACCCGAATTACCCGCCTTCACCCACTCGGAGCGGAAGAGGCGAATCTGCTGCGCCTGCTGCTGATCGAAGGGAATACCCTTATCTTCCAGCATCAGGGTTGAGGACATGAGGTTCAGACCCTTCTGCGCGGTCCACACGGCGGTGCTATCGGTGCCCGCGCCCCACCAGATGCGGTCGCGCAGACCCGGCGACTGCGGCTGAATCGGGGCGTACTTGCCCGCCACGCGAGCGCTGGGCGCCATGCCCTCACCCTCAATTGCCTTGAGGAAATATCGAGGTGGCGGCGCGCCATATCGCTCTCGTTTTCGCCTTCTGCCGGGTAGTAGCCGAAGCTCTCAAAGCCGCGGATAACGGATTCGGGCGAGCCGCGGGAGACACCGAGCTGCAGTCGGCCCGCCGCAATGAGGTCTGCCATGGCGGCAAGTTCAGCCATGTAGAGCGGGTTTTCGTAGCGCATGTCAATCACGCCGGTACCCAGCTCGATGCGTTCGGTCTTGGCGGCGATTGCGGAGAGCAGCGGGTAGGGGGTTGCCTGCTGCTGGTCGAAGTGGTGCACGCGGAAGAACGCGCCGTCCAGTCCGATGTCTTCGGCACCTACGGCAAGGTCGATTGCCTGGTGCAGAGATTCTGCGGCGGAGGGTACGCGGGAGCCGGGGACCTCAGCCCAGTGGCCGAAGGAGAGGAAGCCGAGCTTCTTCTCGTCGCCGCGCATGGGCTCGAGGTGGCTGATGCGGATAGACTCGTCAAGCTGCGGGGTGCTGTTCAGGTTGGTGCTCATGGTTTTTCCTTTGCGGGTTGCGCTCGGGCTCTTGTAGTGCCGGGCTAGTGTTTTAAATCTAAACCCAATTACTTTACATGTCAAGTATTTTGTTTCAGGGTATTACGCACAGAGCATCCCTCCCCAACTTTCGCTGCACACACCACCTGCACGCCTCACCCGCCCGCACGCCTCACCCGCACGAGGCACACATACCGCCACAAAATGCTGGCGCAAAATACAGCCGAAAAGGGCACAAAAAAGCCCGGCGGAACGAACACATCGCACCACCGGGCTCTCCACTCAGCAACCAAAGTTACCGAGACAACCTACATTAGGAACGCTTCGCCAGCGGAACCCACAGCTCCATACGGTAATCAGCCGCCTGCATATCGCCGCGACCGTACACCTCAAGGCCACCCACCGGGCGGTACTGCGGATTCTTCGCGAAGAACGCCTCCTCAAAGCTCGCAAAGCCAGCCGGAATGGACTCCGAAATCGGGCCGGTCACCTCAACCACCGCGTAGGTACTCGCAGGCAACTCAAGCACGCCCAGACCAAGCTTCGCCGCGCTCGCCGGCTCCGACACCAGGAAGCCCGCTGTGTAGCGGACCTGACCCTTCGGGTTCGGCTGAGTGCACACACCCAGGTACTGGGTCACCTTCAGAACATCCAGCATCGCCGGGGACGCCTTCTGATTCAGCTCATCCCACAGCGAGGAGAAATCGCCATCCAGGGGGAACACCTGCGAAACGCCGGCAACGACCATCGCCGGGTGCTCCTCAATGCGAGGTTCAGAAATCTGAACCGCACCGCCCTTAGCGGCTGCCATTAGGCGTTCGCCTTAGCTGCTTCGCGGTCCACCGAGCACTCGGGCACGCAGTGGCGCTTCGCATCATCAGCTGCGCACTCGGGGCAGAGCAGAACCAGCTCGCGGCAAGAATCGTTGGAGCAGTTCTCGAACTTGTTCGAGGGCGCGCCGCACTGTTCGCACTTGCCAATGGTGACGGTGTCCGGCGTAAACTCCATGTGCATGCGCTTGTCGAAGACGTAGAGCGAGCCTTCCCAGAGTTCCTTATCGCCGTACTTCTCGCCGTAGCGCACGATGCCGCCGTCGATCTGGTAGATCTCCTTGAAGCCGCGGTTCTTCATGAGCGCGGAGAGAATCTCACAGCGAATACCGCCGGTGCAGTAGGTGACGACCGGCTTGTCCTTAATGTGATCGTACTTGCCGGACTCGATCTCGCGGATGAAGTCATGGGTGGTGCGCACGTCGGGAACGATAGCGTTCTTGAACTTGCCAATCTTCGCCTCGAACGCGTTACGGCCATCAAAGAAGACCACCTCGTCACCGCGCTCTTCAACAAGCTTGTTGACCTCTTCAGGCTTCAGGTGCACGCCGCCGCCAACGACGCCGTTCTCGTCCACCTGCAGCTCGTCGGGAGCACCGAAAGCCACAATCTCGTCGCGTGCCTTCACAGACAGGCGGGGGAAGTCCTCCGCGCCACCCTCGGACCACTTGAACTCCATGTTCTTGAAGCCGGGGTACTTGCGGGTTTCCTTGGTGTACGCCTTGACCGCGTTGATTTCGCCGCCGAGGGTGCCGTTAATACCGTGCTTGGAAATGAGGATGCGCCCGCGCAGGCCGAGCTTCTCACAGAGGGCACGCTGCCAGAGCATGACCGCCTGCGGGTCGGCGATGGGGGCGAACTGGTAATACAGAATAATCTTATTTTGAGCCACGAAACTATTTTATCGTCATATACGTCTAAAGCATGCAAATTTTTTGATATGTGCGCGCTGACTAAGGGGTTGGCGGCGCAGAAGCGGTTCTGGGGCGGGGTTGGGCTCTGAGTCGAGGGAGGGAGCCGAGCGGGTTCGGAGCCGGGCTCGGAGCCAGCATTCAGGGTAGCGCGTGACCGGCGACAGGTCGGGGTGTAGCCCGCCGCTCTACAATGGAACCCATGCCGCACAGCACCTCCTCGCAGAACACCAACCAGCATCCCGAACAACAGCCCGCTCACCGGCCCGTGCAGGGGCAGTTTGCGGCGCGCCCAAAAACGTTGCGCTACCGCGAGCTACCCGCGAGCGCACAGCAGGTGCTGGCATCCCTGTTGCCGGAGGCGGAACGCACCGGAACCCTGCCCGAGCAGGTGACCCATATTCACACCATTGCCGCCAGGGAGGCGAGCTACGCGCCCTGGCCGCAGTGGTTGCATCCGCGTGTGGTGGAGGCCTTTGAATCGCTCGGCATTGCCGAGCCCTACGCCCACCAGGTGCAGCGGCAGACGCCGCCCACGCGGGTCTTGATGCGGCACTGGCGGCGAGTGCGGCACGCTACGGCTGGCAGGCGGGGCGCGTTGAGCCTGAACGCATTGAAGCACCGACTCCCGCGCATGCCAAAGGCGTGAAGAGTGCCGGCAGCGGCGGGCACGTGATTGTGGCGACTGGTACCGCCTCGGGCAAAACCCTGAGCTACCTGATGCCCACCCTGGATGCAATCTATCGTGCATCCTGTGGCGAACCAGTGAGCTCAACTTCCGCGTATTCGGGGGCAGAAAACCTCAATAATAGATCGAACGTTCTCTACATTTCACCGGCGAAGGCGCTCTCCGCCGACCAGCTCACCGCCCTCACCTCCTACAACCTGCCGGGACTCCACGCGGCAAGCTACGACGGCGACACCCCCACCGGCGAACGCCGCTGGATCCGCGAACACGCCAACTTCATCCTCACCACCCCGGACATGCTCAACTACTCAATCCTGAGCAACCACCGGCAGTGGGCATCCTTCCTGCGCGGGCTGCGCTACGTGGTGCTCGACGAGGCGCACAGCTACCGCGGCGTTTTCGGTGCGCACATCGCCAATCTGCTGCGCCGTCTGCGCCGTGTCTGCGCGCTCTACCGCACCGTGCCCGTGTTCTACGGCGCCTCCGCGACCAGCTCCAACCCGGTCGAGTCTTTCTCCAAGCTCATTGGTGTGCCGCCGCAGGCGGTCACCGCCATTACCGAGTCCACCTCCGCACACGGTGAAACCACCGTCGCGCTCTGGGAGCCCGAATTTATGCCGCCCAAGGCGCACGATCAGCTCGCCAAGGGTGCCCGCAGCACCCAGCAGCAGGCGGTCCAGTCGAAGGCTGAGCAGGAGGCGCCGCGCCGCGTCTCCCCCGTGGAGCAGGGCGCGCAAATGCTCACCGACCTGGTGCTTTCCCGCACCCGCTCCCTGGTTTTCGCCGGTTCGCGCCGCAGCGTAGAAATCCTCTCGCAGAAGACCCAACGCTACCTCGACGAGGTGGAGGCGGGCCTCTCCCACCGCGTCGCCGCATACCGCGCCGGGTACACCCCCGAAGAGCGCCGCGAGCTCGAACGCAAACTCCGCAACGGCGAACTGCTCGGCCTGGCGAGCACCTCCGCGCTGGAGCTGGGCATTGACATCTCCGGACTGGACGCCGTACTCGTGGCGGGCTGGCCGGGCACCCGCGCCTCCTTCATGCAGCGCGTGGGCCGGGCGGGTCGAAGCGGTCAGGACGCGCTCGCCGTGCTCATTGCCGACGACAACCCGCTCGATACCTACCTGGTGCACCACCCGGAGGCGATTTTCGGGCAGGACGTTGAAGCCACCGTTTTCGACCCAACCAACCCCTATGTGCTCTCCCCTCAGCTCTGTGCGGCCGCCCAGGAGGCCCCCATCCGCGTTGAGGAGCTGAACCTTTTCGGCCCGCACACCGAGGCGCTCCTGGATCGCCTGGTGCAGCAGGGGTACCTGCGCCGCCGCGCCGACGGCTGGTACTGGACGCACGCCGAGTCTGCCGCCGACCTGGTCGACATCCGCGGAACCGGTGGTGGCCCCTACCAGCTCATCGACGGGCAGGAGGGTACGCTCGTCGGCACCATGGACGCCGCACACGCCATGAGTCAGGGGCACCCCGGAGCGGTATATATTCACCAGAACGTTCTCTACGTGGTCGAATCCCTCAGCGAGGACGAGCGCGTGATTCTGCTCAGCCGCGCCAACCCGGACTTCTACACGCGCGCCGTTGAGAGCACGGAGGTTCGTATTCTGGCGGAGCGTGCGCGGGTTAGTTACGGTGCGCAAAACGCTGTTGGGGAAGCGGTTCCCGGCGAGACTGCTCCCGGTGTAACTACTCCCGCCGAGTCTGCTCCCGGCGAACCGCAGCTCGCCCCGCTCACCATGCACCGCGGGCAGGTTCAGGTCACCGACCAGGTCACCGGCTACCGGCGATTCTCCGTCTACGGCGGCGAATACCTAGGCGAAGAGGCACAACCCATGCCACCGGAAGTGCTCATGACCGAGGCGGTCTGGTTCACCTTCGAGCCCAGCTACCTGTTCGGCGCGGGCGTGACCGAAGAGGACGGCCCCGGCACCCTGCACGCCGCCGAGCACGCCGCCATCGGACTGCTGCCGCTCATCGCCACCAGCGACCGCTGGGACTTGGGCGGGCTCTCCACACTGCTTCATGTGGACACCGGAAGGCCCACCATTTTCGTCTACGACGCCGCCCCCGGCGGCGCGGGCATTAGCGAGCGCGGCTTCAACGCGGTTGCGCAGTGGTTGGGCGCCACCCTCGAAGCCATCGAAAGCTGCGGATGCGACAACGGTTGCCCCTCCTGCGTGCACTCACCCAAGTGCGGCAACCGCAACGAGCCGCTCAGCAAGCACGGCGCGCGGGCGCTACTGCAGGCAATGCTGCGGAGCATGGCGGAGGCATAGAACGCACTGGGATGACAACTCCCGGCGAGCGCAAATAGCCTAGTCGGCGGGTTTTTCTAGCTCGGCTGGGCTTTCCGGCTCGGGTGGGTTTCCGGCTCGGGAGGATCGGATACCGAGTCCTGCTCGACCCCCAGTTCCTCCTCCAGCTCGGCGACCTCATCGGGGTTCAGCTCCTCCGCATTGCCCGCCGCGGCGTGCTCTTCTTCGGCGTACTCTTCTTCAGGGTGTTCAGCCCCGGCGCGGGCACGCACCCTCGCCGGGCCCAGTATCCCCATGGGCCCTGCGACGGGGACGGCGACCGTCACCTCCACCGTTTCAGGTCGATCCGGAAACGTACAGGATTCCAGGTGCGCACCGTGGCGGGCGGCAAGATCCGCCGCGACCGCGCACGGGTCGCCCTCAGTGAGCCCGCGGTAGGCGTCCGCTGCCGCGAGGGCGCTCAAATCGGCGGCTGCGGACGCCCTGCGGTTCGCGGACACCGCCCCGATCAGCCCGGCAATCACCACGGTCACCACCAGTAGCGCGGCAATAATGGTGAGGGCGAGGACGGTGCCGCTACCCTCTTCGGAATATTCGTCCGCAGACCAAGCAAGAACCGCGCTTCTATTCGCCATCACTGCCGGTACTTTCTTCACTGTCACTGCTTTCCTGAGTGCCACCGTTGCCTTCAACGCGGGCGTGAGCGTCCGCCCGCAGCACCCAGCCGGTTGCCGAGCCGATTACGCCGGGGGCGAGGCGACTCACCCGCACGTGCACTTCCCGGGCACGCCCCGCATCCGCGGCGACCGCACCATCAGAAGCGACAGCATCAGGAGAAACAGAAATCTGCACGCTCTGCACCGGGTCGATGCGGCTGACGGCGGAGCGAATCTGCGCCTCGGAATCCCCGCGGGCGGCGGCTCGTGCGGCCGTTCGCGCGGACTCCTCCACTTTCAGCTGCGCAACCCCCGTAGAGGCGGCACCCAGGCAGAGGGCGAGCACCACCGTCACGGCGGGTAGGGCAACCGCAAACTCGGCGGTAATCACACCCTCTTCTGCTGGGCTCTTGTGCGGGGTTGAGGGTGCCGGTTCCGCCCCGACTTTTCCTGCGAGACGAGCGCACCGCAAAGCACCCAAATTCACATGAGCATTCATTCTTTATTCCTCCTTTCTGACTTGATTTTCCAGGACTTCCAATACCTAGAAGCAAACCCTACGCGGGTTCACCAAAGGTTCTAGAGCAGCCCCGTATTGCCCGCAATGGACAGGGCGTTACGCACAATATCCAGGAGCATGGAACGCACCTCATCTGACTTGAGAATCAGCACCAGCAGGCCCGCGAAACCGACCGCCGCGAGCATCACAATGCCGTACTCCGCGGTGGAGGCGCCTTCCTCTGGGTCCCCCGCGGGGGCGTAGTCTTCGAGCGCCTTTTCGTGCCCCTCAGCGGGTACATATTCGGTGCAGCCGGGCGCGTGCTCACCCAGGCTGCGGCAGGTAGCGCCGCATTCGTCCAGGGTGCAGCCCTCGGCGAGCGCGCGGGCAATGGTCAGCGCCTGGTCGGGGTTCAGACGGTCCGTGTTCATATCAATCTCCATTTCGTTAGGGTCAATCCTGGGGCCGGCATGCTTCTGCTCAGCGCCGGCGGAAAGCTCAGCATCAGTAAAGAGTTCGGGGCATTCTTCGCGCAGCTGCTTCATGGTGGTTGCGATGGCAACGGACAGCGGCACGGGGCCCAGAATGGTCTGCGTTTCAGCGCCCTGCACGGCACCGAGCGCGGCGGGCTGAATTTCGCTCGGAGCACCGGCCGGGGCGTTTACCGGAGCGCCGACGGGGTGCAGGTCGTGGCGGATTGCTTCGCAGAGGGTGTTCGTCATTGGTTTTCCTTTCGTTGTGCCCTAAACATGCGGGGCGGGGTGGGTGCTCATCCGCGTTCGCTGCAGATGGGCGAGGGTCTAAACTTTTCGGCATTTCAGCTGGTCAACAGCGCTTATGCGCATGGTTCTTTAGCCGGTCAGCGTGGGTAGTAGCGAAATGATGATGGGCACAATACCCAAGCAGATAAAGGCGGGCAGCGAGCACAGCCCGAGGGGTACCACGAGCGCTACGGAGAGCTTTCCGGCGGCGCGTTCTGCCGCGCGGCGCTCGCTGAGGCGGTGCGCATCGGCAAGGGAGAGCAGCAGCGCAGTGCTGGGTGCGCCACCCGTGTAGGCGGGAGCGAGCGCGTCCCGCAGCTCACCGAAGGTTCCCGCCGCGGAGCCCGACCAGGCGCTCCCCCAGCTACTGCCCATCTGTAGGCGCTGGCAGACCGTATGCAGGGGTCGGCTGTTGAGCGCCTCAGCGAGGGTACCCAAGGCGGCGAGCGGTGCAAGCCCGGCTCTCAACTGCGCGGCGAGTAGTTCCAGTACGAGGGCGGTATCAACAGTCGGTGCATTCAAGGCCTGCTCGCCTCCTGTATGCCCAGCTCGTGTACTCTCCACCTCCGCCCGATGCACGAGCGCGGCGGTCCAGCGGCGCCCGGCGAAGGCGAGCCCCAGCCCGAACAAACCGGTAAGCGCCCCGAGGATGGAGCCGGTCAGCACGCCCACGGGGTCACTTCCCATGAGCACACCCAACCCCAGGCCGAGTAGCGGCAGCCAGGAGAGAATCCTGCCAGTGGCACGCGGCGCGGCAAGGGCGCTCTGCCGCCCCAGGAGCGCGTCGATGCGTTCTTCGGCGTGTTCTGCGGCGCGTTCCAGGCTCGTGGCGAGCGGCGCACCGGCGCTCTCGCTCATACGCAGGCTCAGCTGCAGGTCGTACAGGCGGGCGCGGCTGTGCGGGCGCATCCGGCTGCTGTTTTCGAGTAGCTGGGCGCAGGCGAGGTGTGCGGGTGCGCCCCAGGAGGCAAGTGCGGCAAGCGCCTGCGTGAAACGACGGATATCTTCGGCGCACCGCTTGTGCCCGTAGTCTTCGGAGAGGGGCGAGAAGCCTCGTGCCCGTCGAGCTTGGGCGCTTTTCCCAGCGCTTTTCCGGGCTGTTATTTTCTTCGCGTGCATTTTCCCCGCATCCGGCACCGGTTCGTTTTGCCCGAACTGTGCAAACTGCCCGGTGCCAGGGTCGGCGTGCACCGCCTCCTGCAGGGGAATGCCGGCGCGCAGGTTCAGGGCGAGGGTGCGTAGCATGAGCGGCCACATGCGCATTTCCTCGGCGCTGGCTGCTCCGGCGAGGTGCTCAGCCCAGCGTTCGCGAAGGCTTCCTCGACTCGTTTCTTCCCTTTTCATGGTTCCTCCTTTCACGTTTTCCGTTTCCCCTTTACGGGGGCTAGTACCCAACTTCGGAGCCCACAGAAATACGCCTGACCTGCAGATACTCTTCGCTCCCCTCAACTGCGGGGTGCAGGCTGTAGATACCCTCGATACGGCGGTGTCCGTCCCGGTGTTCCAGGTGGATAATGCATTCAAAAGCCGTCGCCGTATGTAGAGCGACCGTTCTACTATCCAGCCCGGCGAGCGCACCCAGGGCGCACAGACGCAGGGGCACCGCCTGCGCACTATTGGCGTGCAGGGTCGTTCCAGCTCCGCGGTGACCGGTATTCATGGCGGTCAGCAGGTGCACCACCTCCGCACCGCGACACTCGCCGACCACGAGCCGATCCGGGCCCATGCGCAGCGCCTGCACAATCAGCTCACCCAGCCCAATTTCGCCGGCACCTTCGGAGTTCGCGGCACGGGTTTTGAGGGCAATCACCTGCTCATGTTGCGGCGCCAACTCCGGGGTGTCTTCGAGCAAAATAAGGCGCTCCTGCGGCGTACACAGCCCCAGCAGGGCGTTGAGCAGAGTGGTTTTGCCGGTGCCGGTACCGCCGCTAATCAGGAACCCGCGGCGCTCGGCAATCATGCGGCGCAGATAGGCGGCGGTCGCCTCATCACACAGCCCCGCGTCCTGCAGCTGCGCCAGGGTGGGGCGCTCGCGGGCGGGTAGGCGCACGGAGAGCCGGGTGCGTTCGCTCAGCGGCGGGATAATCGCGTGGATGCGCCTGCCGTGCTCGTCGCTAATATCAGCCGCCGGATGCGCGGCGTCCAGCTGCCCGCCGTGCCTGCGGATGAGCCGCTCGGCGAGGTCGCGCACGCGCCGCTCGTTGCCGAGGCTCAGCGCCACGGGGCGGGTGGTTCCGTTGATGCCCACCCAGATATCGCAGGGCGAGTTCACGTAGATATCGGTGATGGTTCCGGCGCGTTGCCCCTCGTCGAGGAGCAGGTCGAGGGCACCGAGGCCGTAGAGTTCCGCGGCGAGGTAGCGCAGCGCGGTCTGCCGGTTGACGGGCACGTATTCCACGCTGGGGTAGCTCCAGGAGGCGGGCGCGGGTTGCACCGTTTTGGCACGGAATTTTCGGGGCTTCACTACATTAGTTCTGTCTGCGCCTGTTCCTTCTGCGTTCGTGTTCCCCCGAGCATTCCCCCGGCATCCGCCGTCGATGGCGCAGATTGCCTCGTCCACGGCGTTTTCGAGGATCTCGCGGAGGGGCTGGGATTCCTGGAGTAACCCACCGCCCGCGGTGCTCGCAGTGTTTGCACTGCCCGCGGCGGCTACACCCTCTGTGGGCGGCCGCTCCCCTGCCTTCTCAAACCCGGCGCTGGATCCGTTACTGAATCCGCCCAGGGCGATAGCGCTCATCTGCGGCGAGCGCAGAATCAGCTCGCGGGCGTGCAGGGCGACGGCGCGGGCGCGATAGTCTTCGGGAATGAGCAGGGCGGGTAGCGAGTGCGCGCCGGTGTTCTGGACGCCCGTATTCTGTGCGCCCGGCTGATTCACGCCCTGTGCGGCACGCAGCGGGCAACCGTTGGGGCTGCCGGGATTGTTGGCAGGGTGCCCGGCGGGATTGTTGGCAGGGTGCCCGGCGGGATTGTTGGAGGGGTTCATGGCGGGGTTCATGGCTCTAGGAGAGCATTGCGCCCGCCCCGAATTTTTAAGAGAATGAGCGTTCTGTGGATAACTCCTCGCGCACCCCGAAATATCCGCGATGCACGCACCTCAAACGAACAAAACGCACGCATCCGGCGCTTTTATGACAAACCACTCGTAAATTCTGGTGATAACCACGCACCACCCGTTCTACCGACACATCCTCGATAATGGAAGAATGTACGTTCTGCTCAGTCCTGCCACCGGCGCGGGTATTACCGCCCAGACCGGCGCCCCCGCGCACCCGGTCACGTCGGCTATTGCCGCGGGTGCGTCCCCGCGCGGTGCTCAGCCGGTAACTTCATGGGGTGCTTTTCATTTTTCGGCGCCGACCGCTGAGCAGTTGCAGGACCCGACCTTTATTCCGCGGATTACGCGTGCGGATCGGGTGAGTGCGGCGAATCTTCCGGCGTATGTGCGAGAGGTAGAGCGGCAGGCGGCAGATTCGGCGCAGGCGCGTTTCCCCCGCTGGATTTGGGCTGATACCCGCCACGTTGACTCGTTGCTTCTGCGCCGCGGGGTGCGGGTGCATCTATGCCATGATTTGCGTCTGGTGCAGCGAATTTTGGCGACTGCCGCTACGCATCCGAGCGGTTTTGTGGAGTACAGCCCGGTGCTGGATCTTTCTGATGTGCGTGAGGCGGCCGATCCTCAGGGGTATCTGCCGGTGGCGCGGCAGATTCAGGGTCAGGAGGAGCTGTTCGGCGCTGATTTTTTGAGTGCGCCTGCTGCTCCTGATTCCTCCACGACTCCTATCAGCACCGCCCAGTCCCCCACCGATTCCTCCCCCGATTTCCTTGAGGCGGCACCTCATGAGCCTTTTGCCCCGCAGTTGGCGGCGGGCCCGGTGACTCTGCTGCCGGAGCATCCGGTGGTGCGTGTGCTGATGCGTGAGTGGCTGGCACAGGCGCGCGCTATTAGCGAGTCGAGGCACCCGGAGCGGCTGCGTCTTTTGGCGGCGGCTGAGTCTGCCGGTGCGTTGGTGGCCACTGAGATTGGTTATTACGGCATCCCGTTTAATGTGCAGGCGCATCATGAGCATCTGTGCGAGCTGTTGGGTCCGCGTCCGGTGCCTGGGGAGCGTCCGCAGAAGATGCAGGAGTTGGCGGAGCAGATTCAGCGCATGCTGTTTATGCCGTCGTTGAACCCGGATTCGCCGCAGGATCTTTTGCGTGCTCTGCAGTCTGCGGGGGTTTCGGTGAAGTCTACGCGTTCGTGGGAGTTGAAGAGTTGGGCGGATGCGATTCCGGCTCAAAGGGAGAAGCGTTGGGCGCTGATTGACCCGATTCTGCGTTATAAGAAGCTGTACCGTATTTGGACTGCTAACGGCTGGACGTGGGCTGATACCTGGGTTTCTGAGGGTGCGTTCCGCCCGCATCTTGAGGTGGGTGGAGCCGCGACCGGGCGCTGGGGCGCTTCCGGCGGTGGTGCGTTGCAGCTTCCGGCGGAGATTCGTCAGGCGGTGCAGGCGCCGGAGGGTCAGGTGCTGACGGTGACGGACGGCTCGCAGATTGAGCCGCGCATTCTGGCGGCGTTGAGCCGTGATGAGGCGCTCGCTTCGGCGGGTCGTGGCGCTGACCTGTATGCGGGTATTGCCGAGTTGGCGCGCCTGAAGGGTGTGGGTTTGACGGAGCGTTCCCACGCGAAGGTGGGCATGCTGGCGATTATGTATGGCGGCCGCAGCGGTGAGATTGGTGCGCTGTTGCCGCATGTGGCGGCGCTTTTTCCGCAGGCGATGGAGTTTACGGAGCGTGCGGCTCGTATTGGTGAGGCGGGCGGTCAGGTGACGACTTTTTTGGGTCGTACGTCCCCGCCGGTGGATGAGCGTTTCCGTGAGATTGTGGCTGATCGGTCTTCGCCGGCGGCTGAGTCGCGTGCGGTGTCGACGGCGCGTGCGCACGGTCGTATGACCCGCAATTTTATTGTTCAGGGTACGGCGGCTGAGTGGGCTCTGTGTTGGATGGGCGCCGTGCGTTCTCGTCTGCTGTCTGAGCGGATTTTTGGCATGCCGATGCGCACCCGCATTGTGTATTTTTTGCACGATGAGCTTCTGCTGTGCGGTCCTGAGCTGGAGGCGGATCGCGTGGAGCGTATTGTGCGTGAGGGCGCTGCGGAGGCGGCGCGTCTGCTGTTCGGTCGGGTGCCGGTTGATTTTCCGGTATCGGTGGCGCGGGTGCACAACTACGCAGAGGGTAAATAATCTGCGGGCGGGTTAAGACAAAAATAGGGGCGGCGGGTAGCTTCATTCAAGCTACCTGCCGCCCCTATCTGCGCACTATTCTGCTCCCTATATCCGCTGGTCAGGCGTTTATTCTGCGAAGAGCTTTACTCCTCGTAGCCGGGTGCCGGGCACATCTTTTTCTTATCCCAGGGCACGGTCCAGCCGAGCGAGTCGAAGATCCGGTCCAGCAGGATTGCGGTGAATCCCCACACCGTGAATTCTTCGCCACCGGGCATGCGTACCTCGAAGGCGGGGGTGCGGTGTGAGGTGCGGCCGCGTTTGACGTAGGCGGTGTGCCGGTTGGCGGGGTTGAGCAGGTCGCGCACGGGCACGCGGGCGATGAGCGCGGATTCGTTGTGGTCGACGACCTCGACGGGCACGGGGCTGTTCCACCAGCCGATGACGGGGGTGACCATGAAGTTGCTGATGGGTAGCGGCAGGGTGTGCAGCTGGCCGAGGATCTGCACGCCGGCGGGGTCGAGCCCGGTTTCTTCGACCGCCTCGCGCAGGGCGGCGATGTGGGCGACGGGTTCGCCGGTGGTTTCGGCGAGCGCGTAATCTTCGGGGTCGATTTTGCCGCCGGGGAAGGCTGGCTGACCGGCGTGTGAGCGCAGGGTTGCGGCACGTACGAGGAGCAGTACATCCAGGTCGGCGCTGACGTTGTCGGGGCAGCCGTCAAATTCGCCGGTGGAGGGCGAGTTGTCGAGCACGCCAAAGAGGATCAGCACGGCGGCTTCTTTGCTCAGGGGGCTGGCGGGTGCGCTGCGCAGCAGGGCTTGGACGTCGAATTCCACGCCGCCCTCTGCGAGAGCCGCCAGTGCCTGGTGGGCGGGGTGCTGTGCATCCAGCCCTGCCTGTTCGGGTTGCACCGGTTCGGGTGCGCTCATCTGTGTACCTCTCTTCTGCGCGGCTGCGTTCCGGCTCAGTCGCCGTTAGGCACTGAGCGGGTAGCCTTCTGCCATGAGTTCGCGGCGGGTTGCGCCCTGCAGGAATCGCAGGTGCAGGTCTTCTCGGCCGGGTGCCATTTCGTATTTCATGAGTTTACGTGCTGCCTGTTCGTTCGTCTCCCCAGCGCCATAGGACGGGCAGAGGTCGGCGACGGGGCATACGCCGCAGGCGGGCTTTTTGGCGTGGCAGATGCGGCGGCCGTGGTAGACCATGCGGTGTGAGAAGAGCGTCCAGTCTTTGCGTTCGATGAGTTCGGCAACGTCTTTTTCGACTGCTTCGGGGGCATCTGCAGTGGTAAACCCCATGCGGCGGGCGAGGCGGCCAAAGTGGGTATCTACGGTCAGTCCGGGCACGTCGAATGCGTTTCCGAGGACCACGTTCGCGGTTTTGCGGCCGACTCCGGCGAGTTCTACGAGCTCTTCGAGGGTTGAGGGAACCTGCCCGTTGTGGCGTTCTACGAGCTGCTGGGAGAGTGTGACGATGGAGCGTGCCTTGGCGCGGTAGAAGCCGAGGGACTGAATGTAGGGTTCGACCTCTTCGGTGCGTGCGGAGGCGAGCGCGGCGGCGTCCGGGTAGCGTGCGAAGAGCGCACCGGTGACGGAGTTGACGCGCACGTCGGTGGTTTGCGCCGAGAGCACAGTGGCGATGAGCAGCTCGAAGGGGTTGTCGAAGTCGAGTTCTGCGACGGCGTAGGGGTAGGTTTCGCCGAGGATGCGGTTGATTTTGCGGGCACGGCGCACGGTGGCGAGGTGGCTTTCGGGCGCGCGTGCGTTGAGGCGGCGTGCGGCGGCTGCGGCTTTGAATTCGGGAACGAATCGGATCTGCAGGAGCGATTCGGTGTTCTGTGCCGCAGCGTTGCGTGCTGCGGTGTTCTGTGCGTCTGCTGCGGGCTGGGTGGCGTTCTCGGTCATAGCGCGAGGGTACCGGGCATGGGCATGTGGGCGGTAGCGAGGTTCACCGTACTTGGCTCGCTCCCCCATCATTTTCTGTGTCCCATCTTTTTTTGGGCAGTTCGCGCCGACTAGCGCTCAGCGGGCGCCTACTGTGCCACACTGGTTTTATGTCAGATACGATTTTTGTGCTTAATGGACCGAATTTGAACCTGCTTGGGCAGCGCCGCCCCGAGGTGTACGGCTACACCACTCTGCACGATATTGAGCGTATGGTGCGTGAACGCGCGGCGGATCATGGTTTTGATGTTGAGTTTATGCAGTCGAATCATGAGGGGGCGCTGGTGGATGAGATTCAGCGTGCTCGCACTCGTGGCGCGGCGATTATTATCAACCCGGCGGCGTACACGCACACCTCGGTGGCGCTGCACGATGCGTTGGAGGCGGCTGAGCTTCCGGTGGTTGAGGTGCACCTGTCGAATGTGCATCGTCGTGAGCAGTTCCGTCACCATTCGTTTGTGTCGCCGCAGGCTACTGCGGTGATTGCCGGTGCGGGTGCGTACGGCTATGTCATGGCGGTTGATTTCCTGGCGCAGCATCTCGCCGAATAACAGCTCAGCATCTTGCCGAATAACCCAGCACAGCATCTCGCGGAATAACAGCTCGGCACCTGGCGGAATAGCCCAGCGCCGCCTCCTTTCGTTAAATAGTTCAGGCTCCCGCCCTCACACGAGGAACGGGAGCCTGAACTTTTATCGCTATCTAGCGGCTGGTTACTTGCGGCAGGAGCCGGTGGAGACTGCGGCGGTGTTGTCGCCGCCTTCAGCCAGTGCCTGCTTGAGGGTGCTTGCGGTGACGGCGTAGCCGGTCTGGCCGGTGGTTGCCTTGCCGAAGATCACGCCGACCACGTTGCCGTTTTCGTCGAGGACGGGGCCGCCGGAGTTGCCGTGCTGCACGTCGGCTGCCAGCTGGTAGACCTGACGCATGGCGTTGGCACGGCCGGTGTCAGCGTCGATGGTCTGGGTGTTGCCGATGCCCTGCACGGTGGCGGGCAGTGCCTTGAACGGGCCGCCCTTGGGGTAGCCCATGAAGGTTACGAGGCTACCTGCGGCGGCGTTGGAGCCGATGTTCAGCGGTTCGAGCGGCAGCTTGGGAACGCTGATGAAGGCGATGTCCTGTTCGCTGTCCATGTAGACGACGGTGCCGGGCCAGGTGCGTCCGCGGGAGTCCTGTACGACCGGGGAGGTCACGCCGGCGACCACGTGGGCGTTGGTGACAACCAGGCCGTTATCGGCCACGAAGCCGGAGCCGGTGGAGGTGTAGCCACACTGCTCTGCGGCGCCCAGAATCTCAACCACGGAGGCTGCCGCCCGATCCAGCCCCGCAGATTCTACGGTCTGGGTGGGGGCACTGGTTTCGGGGGCGATGAGCTGGCTGACTTCCGGAATGGTTCCGAAGGCGAGCACGTCATTGCGTACCGTGTTGATGCGGTCCTTGACGATCTCGGGGGTGGAGGCGACCATCCAGGAGAGGGTCTTGGATTCGCTGAGCGCAGTGTTGAGCTGCGGGATGGGTACGGTGCGCATGGAGATGGTCAGCACTACCATGACCAGGGCGCAGGCGGCGAGGTTCAGCACGCCGCCGAAGAAGCGTTCAATGCCCTTGAGCGGGGTGATGTCAGTGACGCGGCGGATGGTGCGCCCGGCAAGGATACCGAGCCACTGTCCGATGGTCAGGCAGATGACGAGCACACCGACGGCGGTAATGAGGCTCCACTGGGATCCCACGGATGCCACGGCGAGGGGCACGAGCCAGGCTGCGGCGCAGACGCCCAGGCCCAGGCCGAGGAAGGTTCCGAGAGTGGTGAAGAATCCGCTGCGGACTCCGGCGAGGAAGTAGAGCAGCAGAATGATGGGGATAGCAATATCAAGCAGTTGATGCCAGTCGTCACGACTAATTGCCTCCTTGGTGGGTAGAAATGGTCACAGTGTGCCCATTGTGGTTGGTGCGGGCTGTGCCCGGTGAGTGTGGCGGCGCGTTAACACCCAGTGGTGGATGCGGCGGGCTTGTGTTCCCGGGGTTTTTGGGCTCGGGTTTCTGCCTCGTCGCATCGTACCGTGTGTGGAGGCGGTGCGCCTCCTGGTCATGAGGGTGTCTGCGTGCTTGGTACCGAAAAAAGTACACACCTGAATGCCTGATATTAGGTGCTGAACCTGTGGGTAAGCTTTGAATTTTCTCGGAAGAAATAACTTTTGCTGTAAAGCTCGCCCTATCGGAATGCACAAACAGCTTTTTTAGGGTACGCTCATATCAGTTGAATATGTCACACTAGCTTGAGCCTTCTCACATTTCAGATGTTGAGACGCATGGCACCGGTTCGGGCTCACTCACTGAACATTTACGAGCTTCGGCTCATCACCTCACATCTAGGAGAACTTTATGGATCTCGAGATCCTCCGTCGTACCCCTCTCTTTGCTAACCTCGACGACGCAGCTTTCGCTCTGCTGACCGATGACATTCAGGAGATTGACCTCTCCCGCAACGCTGTCCTTTTCTACGAGGGTGACCAGGACGATCAGCTCTTCGCTGTGCTCTCCGGTAAGGTCAAGCTGGGCCGTACCGCCGCTGACGGCCGCGAGAACATGGTCGCGATTATGGGTCCCGGTGATGTTTTCGGCGAGATGGCTCTCTTCGACCCCTCGCCCCGTTCGACCAACGCTGTGGCTGTTTCTGAGACCCGCTTGGCTGCCATCAAGCACGAGTCCTTCAAGCGCGCACAGCAGCTGGATCCCTCGATTTCCGATCAGGTCATTAAGACTCTGGCTCGCCGCCTGCGCCACGCTAACGAGGCACTGGCTGACCTGGTCTTCTCCGACGTTCCCGGCCGCCTCGCTAAGGCACTGCTGGACCTGGCTGACCGCTTCGGCCGCCCCGCAACCGACGGCGTGCTCGTTGCTCACGAGCTGACTCAGGAAGAGCTGGCACAGCTGGTTGGCGCATCCCGCGAGACCGTGAACAAGGCTCTTGCCGAGTTCGTTTCTCGCGGCTGGATCCGCCTGGAGGCACGCGCAGTTGTCATTCTGGACCTGCCCCGCCTGCGCCAGCGTTCCCGCTAAGGTCTCTTTGAGTTAGGGCATTCTAGGACGCCCTCGCTAAAAGACGCACGACTTAAATAAATCAGGAGCCATTTCCCTCTGCATGGGGAAACGGCTCCTGATTTCTTTAAGGCTTCATCTCGAAAGCAAGTGTAGGCGGCAGCTCGCTAGAGCACGCCCATTGCGCCGGTGTACATGGAACCGGTCGTAGCCGGAACCACCTCAGTGAAGGAGAGCATACACGCACCGTTGTGGGTGACGAGCACGGGCTTCTTCACCTCAATCTTGCGGCGCTTCGACAGCCACGCCACGGAGGTCTGAGCCTTCGCCAGCGATTCGAGCAGGCACATCACGCCAGGGGTGATGAGCTGGTCGAGGGTACGGCCCACCGTGTTGGGCTGGCCGATGCGGTCACCCAGTTCACTGGTGTCCTTGGCTTCGAGCAGTTCACGCACGTTCAGCCAGTCACCCCACACGCCCTTACCGAGCAGCAGCTTCGGGTCCTGACCGACGGGCAACGCCGTGGTGAAGTAGGCGATGTCGTAGCGCTTGAGGAAGAAGTCCGGGGACTGCCAACGCGCGACCGGGCGCAGCAGGTCGGCGCGTACGCTCAAACCACTGGAGGTCAAGAAGTTAGAGAAGCTCTTGTCCTGCTCGGCAACCGCCTCGCGCCACGCCATGAGCTCGGGAGTGCTGGAGCGCTCCACCACGTCCTGGTCGTCCTCACCGGCAAGTAGGATGCCGGTCTCTTCGAAGGACTCACGGATGGCAGCCATGACGCTGCGGCGTGCCTGAGTTACGTCAGAGAAGTGGAACTGTTCTTCCCAGTATTCGGCGCCGGGGCCGACCCAGGAGGCCGCCTCATCATCACCGGGAAGAGCTGTACCACCGGGGAAAGCCACCACGCCCAGCGGAGAGGTGCCGGGGCGGTAGGTCAGAATCGTTTCAAGGCCGTTGTCACCATCGCGCACAAAAATGACGGATGCCGCCTGGCGCATCGTACAGCCGGTCGCACCTTCGTTACCGCCTTCACGCCAACTTTCGGCTGCGGTGCGCATGAACTCGGGAATCGTGTAGAGACGCTGAATGCAGGAGGTTCGCGGGTTAGCCGCAGACTGGCGGCCGGTAAACATGCGGGGGCGTTCCACGCCTTCAGCCGGGGTGGGGGTGCCGAAGCGGCGTTCCTGCACCGGCAGGGGCAGAGTCTTGATATCCTGCGATTCGCCGGATCCGTGACCGTCGATACCGTTCACCGTCTTTTGGGCGCCACTTTGTGCTGCCCGCTGAGCCTGGGCAGCACGAATAGCAGACAGCGGCAGCGCGCCGGTGTACAGATTAGACATATTCAACAATGATCTCGACCTCTACGGGCGAGTCCAGGGGAAGAACGGGAACGCCGACGGCGGAGCGGGCGTGCTGGCCTGCCTCACCGAAGATTTCGCCGAGCAGTTCGGATGCGCCGTTAATGACGGCGGGCTGAGCGGTGAAGTTCACCTCGGATGCCACGAAGCCGACAACCTTCACGACGCGCTGCACTCGGTCCAGGTCGCCAATGACGGACTTGACCGCTGCCAGGGCGTTGAGCAGGCTGATACCCGCGTACTTCTTCGCATTCTCGGGGGTCACGAAGCCTTCAGCACCGGAGTCGGACACCTTACCGGTTTCGGGCAGGGCGCCCTCAACGAAGGGCAGCTGGCCGGAGGTGTACACGTAGGAGCCGGACGTAACAGCCGGAACGTAGGCTGCAACGGGGGCGGGTGCTGCGGGCAGTTCGTAACCGAGTTCGCGGATACGTGCTTCAATACGGGATTCAGTCATGATTACTCCAGAAGGATGGCGGGTGATGGCACCCAAACGGTGATAGGGGAAATGCCGTAAATCTAAACGCTACTGATATTCAGGCAGCTGTTAAACGGCTAACCGGCGGCCTTCCTCATCTATTCCCGCGCTCCCCTAGTTAAAGGAGAGCCGGGATAGCGAGGTGACCGCCGGGTACGCTGCTCTTAGTCAGCCTTCTCGCGCTTAAAGTAGGCGATGGGGTTGCCCTGAGTCGGAGCGACCATGTTCGATGCGGGGGTTGCACCGGCAGGTGCGGAGGCACCGGGCAGCACGGTGACGAGCTCCCAGCCATCTTCACCCCAGTTATCGAGGATTGCCTTGGTCGTGTGGATCATCAGCGGTACAGTTGCGTATTCCCATTTCTTCATACCCTCTAGCCTAGCTTTCAGGGTCGAATAAGTAAAAGGGATTCACTATGGTTTCGGTCAATGTCCGGGGCTTTTTGGGGCTTTATTCTCAGGGCTGAGGCGCCCACCTCCCTGTGGGGCGGCGAGACGGGCTTTCTCTCACAGCTTCATGGGATAAACTGAATGAATGGCTTCATCTAAGAAAACCCGTGCGCGTCGCCGCCCGGGAGATTTTTTGCAGTTCCTCGCGTTCAGCGTGATTGCCGGTTTCCTCGCGGCAATTATTGTCGTACCCCCGGCAGTGAGTGCCGGTATGGTCGCGAACGCGTCGATGTCATGGTTCCAGGACCTTCCTGACGACATTGCCGATGGCATCTCCTCCCGTCCTTCTACTATTTACGCTGCTGACGGCAAGACCGAAATCGCAACCTTCTTTGAAGAGAACCGTGAACCGGTCAAGCTGGATCAGATTTCTCAGCACATGAAGGACGCTATCGTCTCAGTGGAGGACCGTGACTTCTACAACCACGGTGCGGTCTCCGCTATCGGTATCGGTCGTGCGTTCCTGAACAACATCATTAACTCCAACAGCGGCCGCCGTCAGGGTGCATCTACCCTGACCCAGCAGTACGTTAACAACCTCATTGTTGACTCCGCTGTGGCTCGTGGTGAGGACGCAACCGCGACCCTGAACGGTAACAAGACCTACGCCGCAAAGATTCGCGAGATGAAGCTTGCGATTTCTATGGAGCAGAACAAGTCCAAGGACGAGATCCTTGAAGGCTACCTGAACATCGTGAACCTTGGCGGTTCGAACTACGGTGTTGAGGCTGCTGCACAGTACTACTGGGGTATTTCCGCTAAGGACCTGAACGTGGCTCAGTCCGCGCTTCTTGCCGGTCTGGTGCAGGCACCGAACGTGTACGATCCGACCGTGAACCCCGAGCTCGCCCGTGAACGCCGCGACATCGTTCTGGGCACTATGCTCCGCGACGGCAAGATTTCCGACAAGGAATACAGCGACGCCATCGCCAGCGACATTAAGCTCAACGTCCACACCAAGTCCCAGGGTTGCTCCCTGGCAGGCGACAAGGCGTTCTTCTGCCGTTACGTGGTCAACTACCTGCTGCAGGATGAGTCCCTCGGCGCAACCGCTGAGCTGCGTAACACCGCTATCAAGCGTGGCGGCCTAAAGATCGTGACCACCCTCAACCCCGAGGCCCAGACCGCGGCTAAGCAGGCAGTGGACTCCACCCAGCCGGCTGCAACCAACTGGAACGACGTGAACTCCGCCCTGACCAGTGTTGAGCCCGGTACCGGTCGCGTCATCGCGATGGCACAGAACACTGAGCTCGGCACCCCGGCTGACGCAAACGACCACTCCAAGACCGAGTACAACTACAACGTTGATAGCGCCTACGGTGGTACCCGCGGCTTCCAGCCCGGTTCGACGTTCAAACCGATTATTCTGGCTCAGTGGCTCATCAGTGGCCGCGGCGCTAACGCTACCGTGAACGGTACCCAGCTGTTCTGGCCCACCAGCTTCGGCTGGAACGCCAAGTGCTACGACGGCGGTAAGTACTACTACACCGGTCAGCCGAACGGCTGGTCCTATAAGAACGCAGTCAACGGCGGTCTGACCTACGGTACCGCTGCGTACGGTATTCGCCAGTCGTTGAACTCGTACCTGTACGGCATGCTCTCCCAGATTGACCTGTGCGATGTGCACGACCTGTCAATCAAGATGCACGCCCTGGACGGTACCGGCGAACCGCTGCACAGCATCCCCGACCTGGGTACCAACATTGGTGGTACCAAGTACGGTATCTCCCCGCTGACCAGCGCATCCATGTACGCTATCTTCGCTTCCGAGGGTAAGTACTGCACCCCGCGCCCGATTGAGAAGATCACCAAGACCAACGGTGAAACCATGAAGGAATACCAGAACCAGTGTGAGCAGGTCCTGGATCCGGACATCGCGAACGGTGTCAGCTGGGTTCTGAAGGGTGTTATCCAGCCTGGCGGTTCCGCTTCTCAGCGCGGTATTGGTCTGCCGAACGGTTCGGCTGCGAAGACCGGTACGAACGATAACTCCTCCCAGACCTGGCAGGTTGGCTACACTCGTGGCCTGTCCACCGCGTCTTGGGTTGGTTCTAACAACCTCGGCTTCCGCTCCCTGAACGGTGTGGGCATTAACGGTCGAGTCCTCGAGTACGTCGATGGTGCAACCTACGCGGGTGCACAGTGGCAGTCGTTCATGAAGACGATAGCACCGAAGTACAACACGAAGGACTTCACCGCCCCCAGCGATAAGATTCTGTCGTACAGCTAGAATCACAGCTCACCAGCTGAAGCCTGAAAGGCGATTGATAATGTGTGAAAACGCAGTCAACGCCCGCGTCCCCGTGGCGGTCCCCGGCGCACGCGGCTCCTCCCCTCTCCTGAAGAAGGTAGCGGGGGCGGTAGCCGCCACTGCAGCCTTGGGGGCCGCCACGGCGGCGTATGGGCACTTTATTGAGCTGAATAATTTTCAGCTCCGCACCGAGTCCCTGCCGGTGTTGCCCCCCCGGTAGCCCCGACTTCAGGATTCTGCATATTTCGGATATGCACATGATTCCGGGCCAGCAGAAGAAGATTGATTTCATGCACTCGCTGGCTGCCCTGGAGCCGGATTTGGTGATGAACACGGGCGATAATCTCTCCCACGTGGACGGTATGGGCCCGCTGCTGGAGGCGCTCGACCCGCTCATGGACTTCCCCGGCGTGTTTGTGCCCGGCTCGAATTGCTATTTCGCGCCGGTTTTCAAGAACCCGGCACGCTACCTGTGGCAGCCGCGCACCCCGCAGATGATTGAGGAGGGCTCGCGTGTAGCACTGCCCATTGAGCGGATGCACGAGGCGTTCGAGTCGCGCGGCTGGACGGGCCTGGTCAACCGCTACGATACGCTGAACCTTAAGGGTCTGCGTCTGGAGTTCTCCGGTGTGGATGACCCGCACCTGCGCTACGATGAACACCCCGGCTTCGCCCCCGGCGCCTTCGATGAGGGGCAGGAGCCGAGCGTCCGTATCGGCGTGGCGCACGCCCCCTATATGCGTACCCTGCACCGCTTCGTGCAGGACGGTGCGCAGGCTATTTTTGCCGGTCATACGCACGGCGGTCAGGTCTGCCTGCCCGGCGGTCATGCCCTGGTCAGTAACTGCGATTTGCCGCCTTCGCGTGCGAAGGGTGTCAGTGAGCAGTCCGGTATTCCGGTTCAGGTTTCTGCCGGCTTGGGCACCTCTCGTTTTGCGCCGGTGCGTCTGTTCTGCCCGCCGGAGGCAATCCTGGTGACCCTCACGGCTCGCGATAAGGGTGAAGCCGACGCTTCGAAAGGTGCCGCCGCTAATGTCTGAGGCTTCTACAGCACGCACGACTAAGCACCGCCGCAACCCCTTCTTGGAGACGGCGAGCGAACCGACCCCCGACCCGATCGACTACGCGCACGGTCAGCGTGCCCCGCACACCCTCGCCGCGTATGCGCGTCCGATTCGTGTGCGCTGGGGCGTGGGTCTGCTCGTGGCGTTCGGTGCCGGTGCCCTTGAGATTTCCATCCCGCAGGTACTGCAGATTATTGTGGATCATCTCTCGCAGAGCACCACCGAGAGCGCCATCTGGATTGCCGGCGGCCTGGTGCTTCTGCTGGGTATTGCGCATGCCTCCTTCATGTATTGGAGGCGCTGGCTGATTGTGGACCCGACCTCCACGATTGAGCTGTCCATGCGCATGAATTTCTTTGACCGCCTGCTCAGCGCCCCGCTTTCTCTGCTGGATCGTTGGCCCTCCGGTCAGTTGCTGACCCGCTCCATGAGCGATCTGGGGACGATTCGCCGTTGGTTGTCTTTCGGTATCGTTCAGATGCTGACTGTTGCGGTGATGTTCCTGGTCGGTGGCTTCTTCATGCTGCGTTCTTCGCCGTCTCTGGCGCTGGTGTTCGTGGTGACCGTGCCTATTCTGGTGCTGTCGCTGGTGAACTTCACCCGCAAGTACTACCGCGCTTCACATGAGATTCAGCAGATGACGGGCGACCTCTCCACCCGTATTGAGGAGTCGGTGCGCGGCATCCGCGTGATTAAGGCGCTGGGCCGCTCCCCCGAGCAGATTCAGGAATATTCCGAGTCGGTGGACGCCCTGCAGGTGCGCGAGTACGGCAGGTCGATGCTGGTGGCTCGTGTTGCCCTGTACCAGGGCCTGATCGTGGGTGTCTCTACGGCGGTGGCGCTGGCTGTGGGCGCTTCGCAGGTTGCGGCAGGCACCTTGAGCCTGGGTGCGATGACCGCCTACTTTGCGGTGCAGACGACCGTGCTCAGCCACGTGACGCGCTCGACCGCGCTGATGTCTGCCTATTTGAGCTATAAGGTGGCGTTGGAACGCCACAACGAGGTCATGGACGAGCCCGGCTTTGAGGCGGTGCCGCTGGTTCGTGGCTCCGCGGCTGTGTCTGGGCCCGAGCATCCGCAGGGTGCTTCTGATTCGTCAACAGTAGCTGGAGTATCTGCCGAGGGCGGCTCCGGGAAGGAAACTATGCAGTACCCCAGCGGTGGCGCAGTATCTGTCACTTTCGATCACGTTCAGTTCAGCTACGACGCTATCAAGGCGCCGGCGGAGGCTACCACTGAGGCGAATTCTGAAGTTGCTTCTGAGACGAAGGCACCCGAGGTTTCCGTGCTGAAGGACGTAGATTTCAAGGTCTTCCCGGGCGAGATTCTGGCGCTGGTGGGTGCAACCGGTAGCGGCAAGTCGACCGTGCTGTCGCTGGTTCCGCGTTTCTACGAGCCGACCTCCGGCTCCCTGCGTTTTGGCACCCGAGATACCGCCGACATGTCTATTGAGGAGGTGCGCGCCCAGACCGCGTTCGTCTTTGAGGAGGCGGTGCTCTTCTCCGGCACGGTCCGCGAGAACGTGCTGATGGGCGTTGCTGAACAGTACGAGCGCGGCACCGAGGATGAGGACTACCCCGCCGCAGAAGAGCTGGAGGCGACCCTCCAGACCGCGCTACAGCTGGCTGCGTGCGATTTCGTGGCGGAGCTTCCGCAGGGTCTGGATACCGTCATTGGTGAGGAGGGTCTGAGCCTTTCGGGTGGTCAGCGTCAGCGTCTGTCGTTGGCACGTGCCCTGGCGAAGCGCCCCTCCGTGCTGCTGCTGGATGACCCGTTCTCGGCGCTGGACGTGAACACAGAGGAGCGTATTATTACCGGTCTGCGTGAGGGTCTGGAGGGCCTGGGCGGCGCTACGACCCTGTTGACGGCGCACCGCCCCCTCCACCGTGGCGTTGGCGGACCGTGTGCTACTGATGGTTGATGGTGCCGTGGTCGCCGAAGGCACTCACGCTGAGCTGATGGACTCTTCGGAGCAGTACCGTCAGCTGATGACGATGGAGGAGGGCTAATGGCCCATCATCGTCCGGCGGAGCCGCGGGAGCAGATGAGCCCGCAGGAGCGCGCGGAGACCCGTGAACGCTCGATGGCTCTGCTGCGCCAGATGTTGCGCCCGCACCGTGGGGCGTTGGCTCTGTCGATTATTTCAGTGCTTTTGGTCTCGGGTTCCTCGGCGGTTGCGCCGATTCTGATTGCCCGCGTCCTGGATAGTTCCATTGAGCCACTCAAGCAGGGTGACGTTTCTCCCCTGCTGACCCTGCTGGCGTTTTTTGTGGCGGCTACCGCGGTGACCGCGATTTTCTCGTGGGTCAACGTGGCGTACACGGTGCGTGTGTCGCTGGGTGTGGTGGTGTACCTGCGTAAGCGGGTGTTCCGTCACGCGCAGTCGCTGAGCGTGTCGTTCCATGAGCGGTATACCTCGGGCAAGGTCATTTCGCGTTTGACCAGCGATATTGATACGGTCCGCAGCTTCTTGGACAGCGGCATCAGCCAGTTGGCGATTACCTTGCTGTCCATGGTGATTTCTGCGGTTGCTATTTTCCTTCTGGATTGGCGTATTGGTCTGTTCATGCTGGTCATGGGCGTGCCGATTTACTTCTTGACGCGCTGGTTCCAGAAGGCTGCGGTGCCGGTTTTCCGTACGATGCGTACCGAATCTGCGCATTTGACGAGCCGTTTTGTGGAGACTTTTACGGGTATCCGCGCGGTGAAGGCGTTTGGTGCGGAGGCGCAGATGCGTTCCGAGTACGCGCAGGCGTCGGAGCGTTACCGCCTTGCGGTGATGGATTCGATTAAGATTTTCGGCGTCTACTCGCCCATGCTGATGCTTTTAGGCAATGTGTTTATTGCCGGTGCGCTGGTGCTGGGTGGTTATGCGGTGCTGGGCGGCACCATGCAGATTGGCACCCTGCTGGCTCTGGTGATTTACGCGAACCGTGTGTTTGAGCCGGTCATGCAGCTTTCTGAGTTCTACAACATGTTCCAGTCTGCGATGTCTGCGCTGGAGAAGCTGTCGTCGTTCTTGGCTGAGGAGCCGGAGGTTGCTGAGCCGGATCATCCGTATGAGCGCGCTGTAGAGTCTACCGCCGAGTCTGCATCTAAGTCTAGTGCTGCTGAGGGCACGTCCGGCACGGTTCAGGGCGCTTTGGTGGAGCTGGATTCGGCGGTCTTTGGGTACACGTCGGATCGTCACGCGCTGAAGGAGACGACCCTGCGCATCGAGCCGGGTACGACCGTGGCGCTGGTGGGTGCTACGGGTGCCGGTAAGTCGACTATCGCTAAGCTGGTAGCTCGTTTCTACGATGTCTCAGCCGGTCAGGTGCGTATTGACGGCGTGGATGTCCGCCAGCTGGCGGATGTGCAGCTGCGCCGTGAGGTGCTCATGCTGACCCAGGAGGTGTTCCTGTTCTCCGCGTCGATTCTGGAGAATATCCGCATGGGTAACCCGCAGGCCTCCGATGAGCAGGTGAAGACAGCCGCGAAGGCGGTGGGTGCTGACGCGTTCATTGAGCGTCTGTGTGAGGGCTACGAGTCGCAGCTGGGCCGCGGCGGTATTACCCTGTCGGCGGGTCAGCGTCAGCTGGTGTCCTTTGCTCGCGTGTTCTTGGCGAATCCGCGGGTGCTGATTCTGGATGAGGCGACGGCTTCGCTGGATATCCCGAGTGAGCGTGCGGTGCAGGCGGCGCTGCGAACCGTGTTGGCGGGGCGTACGGCGCTGGTGATTGCGCATCGCCTCTCGACAGTTCTGGGTGCTGATCGTGTGCTGGTGATTCATGAGGGCTCCGTGGTGGAGGATGGCTCCCCGCAGCAACTGATTGCCTCCGGCGGTCGTTTTGCGGCGATGTACGCCTCCTGGGATGAGCTGAATCAGGTTCAGGAGGCTGAAGCCTAGGAACTTTATTTGCCTCTCCCCCGACCGGTGGTGTGCCGTTGTGTTGCGTTCTGAATTTTTTTGGGTTATCCTAGGTGAGTTGCCTACGGTATTCGCTGATAGGTCAACATCGGGATGTGGCGCAGCTTGGTAGCGCGCGTCGTTCGGGACGACGAGGTCGCAGGTTCAAATCCTGTCATCCCGACAACTAGCCCCGGTCCTCTGGACCGGGGCTTTGTCGTACCCGCAGTATTTTTGCTGCGCAGTTTGAGTGTATAAAAGCGGCCCTCTCCCCGCGCAGGAACGCAGGGAGGGGGCCGCTTTCACGTTGAGTTCAGTACGGTTAGCCGCGCCCGGAGATGAGGGCGAGAATCGCCTCTAGAGGGCCGCGTCCGGCAATGGAGCGTGCCATGCGTGACCAGAGGGTGCAGAAGCCCAGGGCGATTGCGGCGCCGAGCAGCAGGAAGGCGCTCCAGTACACGGCGGTGCCCCAGCCTCCGGTGGCGACGTAGTGCTCGCCGACGGTGAATGCCTTGATGGTGGGTCCGGCGTAGATGATGATTCCGCTCAGCACAATGGAGGCACTCAGCGACATCTGGCCCAGGCGGGCGATGGGGGTGAGCATTCCCGCCTGTGCGGAGAGCAGGCGCGCGCATTCGGCCCAGAAGTAGAGGGTTGCCGCGAGGTTTAGGGTTAGCAGCACCTGCGGGCTGTTGAGGAAGCCGAGCTCGGTGTAGGGGTTGAAGGTGCGGTAGACGGCGAGCGCCAGCACGGCGAGTACTACGGGGATTGCGAGCTTTGCCTGCAGGTTGTCGTAGAGGCGCACGAGCACGATGCCCAGGCACATGACCCAGATGAGCTGGGCGCTTTGGGCGTGGTTGACGCCGTGGCTTGCGAGGAAGGGTAGCTGGACGGCGGTCCACGCATCTGCCTGGGCGGCTACGTCCATGAGCAGGGTGTAGGTCCAGGTAATGAAGGGGCTGGTGACTACCGCTAGCACTGCGATTGCCCACAGGGGAAGGTGCACGACGAATAGGGTCAGCAGGGTGAGTAGCGCCAGGTGCACGAGCATGTCGAAGGGCAGGGAGTAGGAGAAGCCCTGCGCGGGTACGGTCACGTCAGCTTGCGGCAGGTAGGTGATGCCCTGCATGAGTGCCACGCCCAGCAGGAGTAGCGCGAGGAATCGCACGATGGTTCCGGCGAAGAGCTGCGGAAAGTTTGCGGTGCGGGCGTAGCGCCAGGCGGCGGCACCCAGGATTGCGGCGAAGAGCGGTTCAGCCGGCACGAGGGTCTGCGGGATCCAGAACTTCCAGGACACTGGGATCAGTTGCAGCCAGTATCCGAAGGGGATGAGCAGGCTGAGCACGGCGAAGGCGCGGGCGAGGTCGAGCCCGAGGTCGCGTCGGGTGCCTCCGAGGGAGGCGGCGCGTGCCCCGCTGCTGACGGTGGGGATGGGTTGTGTGCGCCCTGCTGCCATGTCCTCGCTCCTTGTAGTGCCGTGTTTGAGAGTCTGTGCGCCCTGCTAGGGCTACGCCAGGGGGTGTGCCCTGCCGGGGTATCTGCCGCGTCCGGTGGTGTGAGCCGGATGCGCTGGCATAGGTGTTAAGTGTAACGGTGGAAGCTGTGTCTGGTCCGGCGGTGTCGCGGAGGTTTTGCTCTCATGTGGTTTCCTCGTGCGGTTATTTTCGGTGTTCAGGCGCTCGATACGTGCTGTTCAAGTGTTGTTGCACGAGGTTGGGTGTGTACCATTGGTACGTTCTTAAAGGTGGGGCAATCCCGCGGGAGCATGATTTCGCTCCTTTTACTGTCCCAAACGCGCCCCACCTGCACACACCACGTTGAGGTTTTATGTTTTCGACTTTTTCCCCGCTTTTCTTGACGGATTTGGGGGCGTCTGGTGCTCTTCTTGCTTCGGGTACGACTCTGTCGGAAGGGTCGAGCCACGATAGCGGCCAGTTTGTGTCCATTTTCTGGATTACGTTGGTTGCGTTGCTGTCGCCGATTCTTTCGCGGCTGACGGGCAAGAAGATCCCTGATGTGGTTTTCCTGCTCATTTTTGGTCTGCTGATTGGCCCGAATATGCTCAACCTTGCCAGCAGTGAGGGCGGTATCCCGTTGCTGAAGGAGCTGGGCTTGGGCATGCTCTTTTTGATTGCGGGCTTTGAGATTAACGTGTCGTCGTTGCGTAGCCGTCAGGGTTATAGCGCTATTGCCACGTGGGTGGTGTGCTTTGCTCTGGGTATGACGGGTGCGGCGGTTATTACGTCGTTCTCGCATGAGCTGAATACGTATATTGCGGTGGGCGTGGCGTTGAGTTCCACGGCCTTGGGCACGCTATTGCCGATGTTGAAGTCTCACGGTGCTGCCGGCACACCGGTGGGTAATGCGGTGCTGGTGCACGGTGCCGTGGGTGAGCTTCTGCCGATTTTCGCTATTTCACTACTGCTGTCTTCGCGTTCGCCGGGCATGGCGTTTGTGGTGTTGCTGGCGTTTATGGTGGTGGCGGTGATTGTGGCGCTGATTCCTCACCGTCTGTTTGCGCATGTGCCGGGTCTGCGTCAGATTATGGCTGCGGAGGCGAATACGACCGGTCAGACGGTTCTGCGTCTTGCCATGTTCCTGCTGGCGACCCTAATCATGTGCACTGCCCTCTTTGATTTGGATGCGGTGCTCGGTTCCTTTGCGGCGGGCCTTATTCTGCGTACCCTGACCCCTCCGGCGGCTTTGCATATGATGACTCGCCGCCTTGAGGTAGTTGGTTTTACGTTCATGATTCCGCTGTTCTTTGTGGTTAGCGGTATGGGCATTGATGTCTCTGCTGTGGTGGCTAAGCCTTTGGGTCTGCTTGCCGTGGTGGTGGGTATTCTGCTGTGCCGCGGCGTTCCGGTTCTTTTGGCGGAGCATTTCTTCGATACCCGTTCGGGGTTGACTACTCGCGCACAGAAGGCGCAGTTGGCGTTGTATTCGGCTGCGGGTCTGCCGATTATTGTGGCGGTAACGGAGGTTGCGACCAGTTCGGATCTTTTGGAGGAGTCCACGGCGTCGCTGCTGGTTGCCGGCGGCGCACTGACGGTTCTGCTGTTCCCGCTATGGGCGTTGGGTATTCGTCAGGCGTTTGGTTCTGGTCAGCCGGCGCAGCAGGCGCCGAGCCGTAAGGAGCAGATGAATGCGTTGAAGGCTCAGCGTAATGCTCAGACGAAGCTTGCCACGGGCATGATTCCGGTGGTTCGTTTGAAGTCCCAGGCTGATACGGCGGATAGCTCTGATGTTCAGAGCGACTCTCAGGGCGCTGCGGGCGCTTCCGCTGAGGCAAGCGCTGGCTCTCGGGCTGAGGCAAAGAAGCGTAAGGGTTCTGCGGAAAATACGGGTTCTGCAGAGATCTAGCAGCGGCTACGGTACGGTTGCGTTCGGCGTTTCAAGATTGGGTACAAACCGGTTTGAGTGAGAATCTCGCTTACAGTCACCGCAACCTTATGTGGGATTGAATTTATAAAACCACACAATACCAGGCAGTTAAAGCCCTGCAAACCAACATGCATCCCACATATAGAATCAAAACCCACCGCATCCCCTCTTGAGGCTGCGGTGGGTTTTTTGCACCCGAAAGACCCTATAAACCGCGGAAAGATGAGAATCTTCCTTAAATTCGGATTTTTTATGCAAATATTACAGAACATGACGTGTCTTAGCTTTCACGACTGACACTTTGTCCTATAAAATTGAAAGCGGACAGGGAATTTCCCTAAAACACACATAAACCAACATACATACACAGAGTCGCTTCCGCCCCAGCGGGAGCTGGCGCACCTCCCATCTCACACACGGGAGGCGCCCCTTTCGGGAGTATCCGCGACGATACCCCCGGCGGCTCCCAACTATGGAGGAGGATCATATGGTTCAGAAAGGTAACTATTTCTAACTTCGCATCTCAAGGCCTCGCACTGAATCCTAACGATTGTCTGCACACACAGTCATTTCCGAAGGAAATATCATGCACCAACTACTCCTCACCGCGAGCACTGGTGGCGTAGAGCTGGACTTCCCGGCCTGGCTCCGAATTACGCACTTTATCAACTTCATTATGATGGGCTTCCTGATTCGTTCAGGTTGGGAAGTTCTCGCCTCTCACCCCCGCCTGTACTGGAACAACCACTGCACCCCGGGTTCTGAGTGGATTAAGTTCACCAAGGACAAGGTCCCTACCACCCCCGGCGCATTTACTGCGCGCGATGACCAGCGCACCCTGTCTCCCCTGATTTCTCTGCCCGGTAAGGCTCAGATTGGTCTGGGCCGCGCATGGCACGCGCTGGTGACCGTCATCTGGATTGTTAACGGTCTGGTATATGTCTCCCTGCTGTTCCTGACCGGTCAGTGGCGCCGCATCGTCCCGACCAGCTGGGACATCATCCCGCAGGCGTGGGAATCCATCCAGATTTACGCTGGCTTCCAGATTCCCTCGATTGAGCATTTCCAGCCGTACGACGCTCTGCAGCAGATTATGTACTTCACTGTGGTGTTCATCGTGGCACCGCTGATGATTGCAACCGGCCCGATTATGAGCCCGGCATTCTGCGGCCGCTTCCCCGGCTACGTGCGCCTCTTCCGTAACCGCCAGACCGCACGTTCCATCCACTTCCTGGGCATGGCGTTCTACTGCGTCTTCACCGTCATTCACGTGGCGCTGGTGTTCGTGGTTCACCCCCAGTACAACATCGCCCACATGATGCTGAACAAGCCCTACAACGAGGTGGACGCAGCACAGTTCGCTCAGGCAGTCACCATGCTCATTGGCGGCATTGTCTTCGCTGTGGCTCTGTGGATTTTCGCTTCGTACTGGTCCCTGCGCGACCTGCGATTCACCCAGACCTTCATTTGGGGTCTGACCCAGCCGATTCGTAACGTCTTGCTGGACCGTATCACCTCCCGTCAGGTGCAGAAGAAGACCTTCACCGATGCCGACATCTCGCCCTTCCACTGGGTTAACACTCGCCCGCCGACAGAGCGTGAGAGCACCGAGTGGAACCGCCTGAAGGAGCACGAGTTCGTTGACTACCGCCTCGAGCTGGGCGGCCTGGTGAAGGAATCCAAGTCCCTGAGCATTGACGAGCTCAAGCAGCTGGGCAAGGAAGTCAACATCACCATGCACACCTGCATGCAGGGTTGGACCGGCATCGCCAAGTGGGAGGGCGTGCGCCTGCGCGACGTTCTCGCACTGGTCGAGAAGACCGACGAGGCACGCTACGTTATGGTGACCTCCTTCGGCCACGTGGGCCACACCTACGACGGCCGCCCGACCGAACCCTACTACGAGTGCCTGGACATCTCCATGGCAATGGAAGATGAGACCATCCTGGCGTGGGGCATGAACGACAAGCCCCTGCCGGATGTGTACGGTGGCCCGCTCCGTCTGCGTGCGGACTCCATGCACGGCTACAAGATGGTCAAGTGGGTTCAGAAGATCGAGTGGATCAAGGACTACCACGATGTTGGCGATGGCCAGGGCGGTAGCCGCGAGGACTCCGGTCTGCAGCACTTCGACGCACGCGCCTAAGCACCCTCACGGGGCGCTACGACGCTAACCGTCGATACACCACCCTATAAAGCACAGAACGGTGGCGGGAAACATGGGCCCGCCACCGTTCGCTTATCTTCTCCGCCGCTCTCTACTGCTCTGAAAGATGCAGAAGCCGAGAGGGCATAAAGAAACCGCCCGGGAGCCTTAGCTCTCGGGCGGTTTCTTTAGAGGTTTGCCTTCTGGCGCTTTACCTTAGGCATCGTAGATGATGACGTCCAGGGTACGGGGGCCGTGCACGCCCTCCACGCGGATCAGCTCGATATCACTGGTTGCCGACGGACCGGAAATCATAGTCACGGGGCGGGTGTAGGTGATACGCTCGATCGACTCGGGAACCAGCTCCACCACGGTGGAACGGGGCACCACGCAGATGTGGTGGTCGGGCACCAGGGTGATGGCGCGGCGACCCTCATCGGGGTTGGTGTTCAAGAAGATCGTGCCGGTCTCTGCACAGGAGACGGTCGAACCGGTCACCACAGCGTCAACTGCGTCCAGTTCCTTCAGGGACAGGCAGCCGGGCTTGAGGGTGCTACCGGAGTCGGTAACGCGCTTGCGGTCAGCGGTGTCAGCCGGCAGCCACTCCATGTTCAGGCCCTCGGGAACCACGTAGGTGGACTTTTCACCCAGGCGCTCTGCGATGACCTCGGAGATGTTCTCCTTGTTCGCGTGGAACACGTTTGCCTTGTAGTCAATGAGGCGGTCGACGAGCATCTCAATGGTCTGCTCTTCGGTCAGCTCGCTGACGCGGCGGTAGTTACGTACGGGCTCGGGGGCGACGGGTGCGTCAGCCAGGGACGAGCGGATACGTGCGAGGATATCTTCCTTAGCAGAGGACATTAGTTGTTCTCCTTAGCTTCACGGGCTTCCTGAGCAGCCTTAGCGTTTGCAGCCGCTTCAGCTGCCTTACCCTTGTTAGCCTCGATGAGGGCCTGAATGTCAACGCGCTGAGCGTTATCGCGTGCCGGAGCCTGACCCTTCTCCTTCTTCCACCAGTTGCGGAAGGATTCCTTGGGGGGGCTCGGGGATGTCGCGGTAAGCGGTCCAGCCGCCGACGATACCGGGAACAGCGGTGATCCTGTGCTTGCGGCCGCTGATGAGGCGGGACATGGGCAGACCACGCTCTGCAATCGACATCATCTTGCCGGAGGTGAAGAGCTTCTTCGCGCCGAGCATCATGCCGTCCATCTGCGAGAAGGGAGCCTTCTTGTTGCCCTCGAACTCGCGGACAGCGTGCTTGGACTCGACGTCCTTAGCGCGCAGGTGCACGAGGACCTCGGGGAAGTTAATCTTCACGGGGCAGACCTCGTAGCATGCGCCACAGAGGGATGATGCGTACGGCAGGGAGTTGTTCTCTGCAGCCTCGATACCGGAGAGCTGCGGGGACAGGATTGCGCCGATGGGGCCCGGGTAGGTGGAGCCGTAGGCGTGACCGCCTGCGCGCTCGTACACGGGGCACACGTTCATGCAAGCGGAGCAACGGATGCAACGCAGTGCCTGGCGACCCAGTTCGTCGGACAGAACGGCGGTACGGCCGTTGTCGATGAGGATGACGTGCATGTTCTGCGGGCCGTCACCGGGGGTCACACCGGTCCACATGGAGGTGTAGGGGTTCATGCGCTCACCGGTGGAGGAACGGGGCAGCAGCTGCAGGAATGCCTCGTAGTCCTGGAAGGTGGGCAGAATCTTCTCAATACCCATGAAGGTAATGAGGGTGTCGGGCAGGGTCAGGCACATACGGCCGTTACCTTCGGACTCCACGATGGTCAGGGTACCGGTCTCAGCAATACCGAAGTTGGTGCCGGAGACTGCCACGGTGGTGTTCAGGAACTTGTTACGCAGACGGTTACGCGATGCCTCTGCCAGTTCTGCCGGCTCATCGGTGATGTCCGGGTTAATACCCTCAATTTCGCGCAGGAAGATGTCGCGGATTTCGCGGCGGTTGCGGTGAATTGCGGGCACCAGAATGTGGGAGGGGCGGTCGTGGCCGAGCTGGACGATTTCTTCCGCGAGGTCGGTCTCAATAGCGTTGATGCCGTTTTCCTCGAGGAATTCGTTCAGGCCGGTCTCTGCGGTTGCCATGGACTTAATCTTGATGATTTCGTCCACGCCCTGCTCGCGGATCAGGTCCAAAGCAATCTGGTTTGCCTCGGTGGCGTTGCGTGCCCAGTGCACGTGGCCGCCTGCGGCAGTGAAGTTACGCTCGAACTGTTCGAGCAGCTCGGGCAGGTTCGCCAGAACGTAGTTCTTGACGGACTCACCGGTGTTACGCAGGTCCCTGCCAGTCGGGCACCTCTGCGGTGACGCGTGCGCGCTTGTTACGGATCGCGTGGGTCACGAAGCGCAGGTTGGCGCGTAGCTGCTCGTTCTTGAGCTCTTCCTTCGCGTACTTGGGGAAGGGGGTTTCTTCGAAAATGTTGCCCTCGCCGTAGTGAACGACCTTGGGCATACCAAGCTGAATAGCGGTCATGAGGTCTTATCTTTCCTTAGCCGATCGAGAGCTCAACACGCTCGGAGTTGATCTTGAGCGGGTTTTCCTTGGTGGATGCGAGGATTTCAGCGAAGTGGATGGTCTGAACGTCCGAGCCGCGACGCATCAGCGCACCGCCGATGTTCATCAGGCAGGAGCAGTCGCCGCCGGTGCAGACGGAAGCACCGGTTGCTTCAACGTTGTCTGCCTTGTCGTTGACCATTGCGCCGGAGACGTCAGCGTTCTTGAAGGAGAAGGTACCACCGAAGCCACAGCACTGGTCCATGCCCTCGAGCTGGGTGTACTTGATGCCTTCGACGGTACGGAGCAGGTCCTGCTGGCGGGTGCCCAGGCCGAGCATACGCATACCGTGGCAGGAGCTGTGGTAGGTGACGTGCTCGGGGAAGTAGGAGCCGAGCTGCTCAGCAGCGTTGGTGATGCCGAGGATATCGATCAGCAGCTGGGAAAGCTCGAAGGTGCGGGAAGCGATCTGCTCTGCCTTCAGAGCCAGCGCTTCGTCGCCGCGGCTACGTGCGACCATTGCCTGCTGGTGACGCAGGGAAGCAACGCAGGAGCCGGAGGGTGCAACAGCTACGTCCCAGTCCCAGGAGTCGAAAGCTTCAACGTGGTTCTTGATGACTTCGTAACCGTCATCGAAGTAGCCGGAGTTGACGTGCATCTGAGAGCAGCAGGTCTGGTTCGGGGGGAAGACAACCTCGTGGCCCAGGCGCTCAAGAATTTCGACGGTGGCGCGTGCTACGCGGGGGTACATGCCGTCAACGATGCACGTGGAGAAGAGTGCAATGCGCATGACTTGTCCGTCCTTTCCTCTGTGTTCAGAGTTTCTCGGTCTCACCGCCTGCGTCTGGGGCAGGCGGGGCACAGTCCGAATAAGTTCGGTCTTCCAAAGAGGCGACTCAGATGTATTGAGTCGGGGAAGCTGGGCCGGATGGTTCCGGCTGATGTGCGCGCCCCAAGTGGAGGTGGGATGCGGTGGGATCAGAAACCGTGGTGATGTCTTTTATCTTTCTAGCCATTTAACACCGTTGGGCGGCTTTTCTCTAGTTGGAATAGCACATACTTTCCTTGTTAAATAACCGGTTAGGTCGACCTGACCTTAAGGTATATTTCCCTACCTTCCGGTACATGTGACCTCATCTCCCATGCACCCCCCGTAAGACCTCTATATTCTTTTCGCAGATTGAACATTTATCAAACACACAGAAGTGGACCATAAACCCCCTAGAAATCCGCCGTTCTGAAGATTTTATGGTTGTTTTATGGGGCTTTTCCTTTTTAAAACAACATTCTTTTCGGGTATATGCGTCCAAATGAAGACTCTCCCCTGGGTAAACCAATGACCCATACACCCGACTCGTGATGTATCTGAAAATATTCGAGTTTCAGAACCTGGAATTAACTATCAGAACCGCAATATTTCGGCAGTTTCACTGGAAGCGAGCCCAGGTTCCGGTCGCCTTCCACAAAAATGAGTCAGGTCACTTTTGGTGAAACACCACATTATCCGGTACTCTTCTAAACATGCGATCAATGGTCTGACCACATCCCCGCATGGGAAACAATGACCCGTTCCCCAGCGGGATTATCTATGGTCTGACCACACACAAGACACACCCTGAACCAAAGGAGTTCCAGTGGAAACTTATACCGCTGTAACCAATGCAGTGGGAGGTAGCCTCGGCCTCAGCGCACTCGTGGCAACCATTCCCCTCCTCACCTTCTTTGTGATGCTACTGGGCGTTAAGGCACGCGCTCACTGGTCCGCACTCGTGGCACTGGCAGCATCCATCCTCGTAGCAGTCCTGGGCTTCCACATGCCCGCTGACCTCGCCGGTCTGAGCGCCGTCCGCGGTGGCATCTACGGCCTGGTCATCTGCTGGGTTATCCTCGGTGCAATCTGGTTCTACCAGCTCACCGTTCTCTCCGGCCGCTTTGAAGACCTGCGCCGCGTCTTCGACCGCCTCGGCGGCGGCGACCTGCGCATCCAGGCTATCCTCATCGCATTCTGCTTCGGCGGTCTGCTCGAGGCACTGGCTGGCTTCGGCGCTCCCGTTGCAATTACCGCAACCATGATTCTCGCCCTGGGCGTTAAGCCCCTCAAGGCTGCTATTACCGTTCTGCTCGCTAACACCGCACCCGTGGCATTCGGCGCAGTTGCTGTCCCGATTACCACCGCAGCTGACGTCGGCGGCAAGGACGCACACGTTATCGCAACCATCGTTGGTCACCAGGCTCCGTTCCTGGCAATGCTCGTTCCGCTCATCCTGCTCGTCATCCTTGACGGTATGAAGGGTCTGAAGGACGCATGGCTGCCCGCACTGATCATCGGTGTTTCCTTCGCAGTTGCCCAGTGGGTCACCGCTGCTACCCCCGCGTTCAACCTGACCGACGTTGTTGCTTGCATCGTCTCCATGGGTGTTGCTGTTATCTTCCTGCAGTTCTGGAAGCCGCGCGGCGTCGAGGGCGTTCGTGAACGCTACGGCCTGCCCGCACAGGCTGAAGAGAAGGAAGCTCTGCCCGCCGTTCGCGTCTGGATGGCACTGCTGCCCTACGTCATCGTTGTCGCAATCTTCGGTGTTGCTAACCTGCACGCCGGTCTGAAGGCATGGCTGAAGAGCTTCGTCATCAAGATTGATATCCAGGCTCTGAGCTCCCGCCTCGTCACCGCTGACGGCAAGCCCGTCAAGGACGCTGTCTACAACTTCGCGTGGATGTCCAACCCCGGCACCCTGCTGATCATTTCCGGTCTGGTTGTTGCTGTCGTCTACTTCTTCTTCAACGAGAAGGGCCGCTACGCATTCAAGTTCCCGGCAATCTTCACCGAGTTCGGTTCCGTTGTCTACCGCATGCGCTGGTCCATCCTGACCATTGCTTCGGTTCTGGCACTGGCATACGTCATGAACTTCTCCGGTCAGACCATTGCTATGGGTACCTTCCTGGCAGGCCTGGGCACCGTCTACGCGTTCCTCGCACCGGCTCTGGGCTGGATCGGTACCGCTGTGACCGGTTCGGACACCAGCGCGAACGCGCTGTTCTCCAAGCTGCAGGTGTCTGCTGCTGAGAACCTGCAGCACGCAGGTATCCACGGCGCAACCCCCGAGCTCATGCTGGCTGCTAACACCACCGGTGGTGTGGTCGGTAAGATGATCTCCCCGCAGTCGCTGGCTATTGCTGCTACCTCCGTGGACATGGAAGGCAAGGAATCCGACATCCTCAAGGCTGTCCTCCCCTGGTCCTTCGCTATGCTCCTGTTCGTCTGCGTCCTGGTCTTCCTGCAGACCAACGTTCTGTCCTTCCTGGTTCCCTAATCTGAGGCTCACCCCTTAGAGAGTTCTTGAGGTGAAAGCCTCAAGGGCCGTAGGACATTCGCCCCGGTATTTTCCGGTGGCCACGGCGGGGCGGCGAACCTTATCGGTTCTGCCGCCCCGCTTTTTATGCCCCTTATGACTCGATAGGTTGCCCCAATAGTTTGGGGGAACATGCTGAGTCGAGACTTCTTTTCGTTATCCGCCTCGTTATCAGGAGAGAGTATGCCTCGTTCTTTTGACGACACCCAGCCTGCAGAGGCGCCCCCTGTGGTTGAGCGCCAGCCGATTCTGGCGGACCGCAGCTACAGCATCATTCTGGAGACCTTTGAGCGGCGCCTGCGCCTGGGTGAGTTGCGTGTGGGCGATAAGCTCCCCTCCGAGCGTGAGCTGGCGGCACGGCACGGTATTTCCCGCCCCTCGGTCCGTGAGGGTCTCCGGGTTTTGAACGCGCTGGGTCTGATTCGTTCCAGTACCGGTTCGGGACCGAAGTCGGGCGCGATTATCATTTCGGAGCCGTCGGATGCGCTCAGCTGGGCGCTGCGCATGCACATTGCGACCCGTAGCCTGCCGGTGAAGGATGTTGTCTCAACCCGTCTGCTGCTGGAGGGCCCTGCGGCGCGTGCAGCGGCTGCCGCGCCGGACACCCCGGAGCGTACGGCGGCGCTGGAGCGGGCGCGCGTGCATCTGGCGGAGATGGATGAGCAGATCAGCGATGAGCGCTTCCACTTCTGCGATACGCGTTTTCACTATGAGCTGTCGAAGCTCGGCGGCAATATTGTGCTTGATACGGTGATCGACTCTCTGCACATGGCGACGATGAGTTATGTGCAGGAGGCGGTTCCTTTCCTGAAGGATTGGGAGGCGGTCAAGCGCACGTTGCAGCAGCAGCATTACGGCATTATTGAGGCGATTTCCTCTCACGATGAGCAGGCAGCCTATGAGCGGGTGTGCGATCACATTACGTGGTTTTATTCGCTGTCTGACCGTGCTGCGGAGGAGCGGGCGCGGCAGCATCCGGCGCGGGATATTCTGCACGAGGATTTGTGCCACGAGAACGTACATGACGAAGACGTTCACGCCGGCTAGGCTTCGTCCCTCAATCGCATAAACCCACATAGCTAAAGGGCGGTGCCCCGGAAGAATGACCTTCCGGGGCACCGCCCTTATGCGCCGAGCAATTATTTCAGCGGGGCAATTATTGCAGGAGCTCAAGCGGCTGAACCTTCGTTGCCGCGTAGCGGGCAATGCACCCGCCACGATGCCCACACCCAAGCCGAGGAAAGGAATCCCTAGGATAAGGGGCGGCAGAGATAGCGCCCATCCGTTGAGAAGGCACACAACCCAGGAACCGAGAATACCGAGGATGAAGCCTCCAAGAGCGCCCAGGGCCCCGAGGAGAGCCGCCTCTGCAAGGAAGCTGACCGCCACATCTCGTCGTCCCAACCCTAATGCACGGTTAATGCCGATTTCCCGGCGGCGTTCCCAGACCGAAATCTGCATGGTCATCACAATGCCGAAGCTTGTCGAGACGATAAGAACCACCAGGATGATGGTCGTAAGAGTTCGACTGTCCTTCGTCAAGGAAGCACGAAGAGTCACCGGTGAAGGGGGAATCTCAATGTTTGTATCAACGGGGGCGCGCTGCGGATCGAGTACCTGCTTGAGCTGTTCCGCGACCGTATCTGCACTTCCTGGATTCACGATGACGTCCATACCGCGTTGCAGGGTGTGGGCTTGCGGCAAGAAAGTGGAGGTGGTCGGCAGGATAAGAGCGCTACTGAGAGCAGCGTTTTTGCCGCCGTCACGGATAATGCCGAGCACGTAGGCTCGCATTCCGTTGACCTCAATCATGTTCCGCCCGGGCTCAGTACTGACCCCTAGCTCCTTCGCGAGGGCAACGCCCAGATAGACGGTAGGCTCACCGAGGCGTTCGCGGGCAGGCTCCGAAAAGTGCCCTTCGACAATGTGCGCACCTCGTGCTTTCAAACCTGCTTCTGAAACGACTGCGAGGGGTGTCTGTTGGCCCTCCTGCCCCGGCCTGTTGACCTGCGGGCGCGTTGTCTGCGTATCGATGGTGACTGTACCGGCAGCTTTGACCTCTGGAACTTGGTTAACACGCCAGAGCAGTTCATCCTCCGGTATATCCCAGGTTTGCGGCTGGAGGCGCACACCGAGCCGGGTGGAATCGTAGCTGGCCAGCTGCGAGCTCGTATTGAGCGCTGACGACTCGCTGACGCCCACCAGCATGATGATGGTGGTTGTTCCTGCGAGCATCGCCAGTACCGTGAGCAGGTTGCGGCGCCAACGGCGAACAACTGCAAGGAGAGCGTAGTGAAGGTTATTCCTTAGCATCTATCCTCCCCTGATAACGGGTTCTTTGAGCGTTTGGTGGGCCGATTCTTCGGGACGAGTGAGTTCCGGGCTAACGAGCATCCCATCGACCATGTGTAGTTGCCGGTCGCAGCGAGCCGCGATATCGGGTTCATGGGTGATGATGACCAGGCTTTGCTTCTCCGCACGGCCGGCGAGGAGCAGATCCAACACCTTGTGAGAGTTTTCAGTATCGAGGTTTCCTGTAGGCTCATCGCACAGCAGGATGCGCGGGGCGCAGGCTAACGCGCGTGCGACCGCGACTCGTTGCTGTTCACCACCGGACATGTTGCGTGGAAGAACCTCCAGGCGGTGCCCCAAACCCACCTGTTCGAGTGCCTGCAACGCACGCTGATGTGCCTGACGGCCCGGTACGCCGCGCATCCGGAGGGTGTGGGCAATATTCTCGGTGGCGTTCAGATGAGCAATGAGGTGGTACGCCTGAAAGACGAAGGCAATATGCTCACGGCGTGCTACAGTTCGCTCGGCGTCGCTGGCGGTGCCCATGTTTTGACCCAATATTTTCAGCTCACCTTCGGAGGGCTGATCGAGTAGCCCGATGATAGAGAGGAGCGTAGATTTTCCGCTTCCGGAGGCGCCGGTAATGGCCACTGATTCGCCTTCATGAATGCTGAGGGTTGCGTTTTTTAGCGCCCAGGTGGAGGGCGGGAAGAAACGCGCAATATTGTGGCACTCGATATTAGGTTTTGTGGCGGTAGCGCTCGCGGGGAGGGCACGTTCTGTCTCGTGATGAAGCATTTTAGCGCTCCTTCAGCTTCACGACGGTACCTGCCTTGAGTTCTGCAACGGGGTTGACGAGCTCGCAGATTCCGGCGGAGCACACACCGAGGGTGGCGGGAACGCTCTGACCGTTATCCAGGGTGATGGAGTGCGTTCCGTTTTCTTCGGTTTTGACGGCGGCTTCAAGCACTGCGAGGGCGTTTTCAGCGCCTCGGTTGAGGGTGACGGTTGCTTGAAAACGTGTTGATGCCGTCGTGTTTTCCGGCAAGTCGATTGTGATGGGGTAGCGTTTCCGTGCGGTAGCTCCCGGTGCGGAGGTATCGCTGTTAGTCGCGCGCTGTTCTGCGCACCGTTGGAGGCACCTGCGTTAGCGCCGCCGTCAGCGTTAGTTGAGCCTTCGGGTGTGAGGGCCGCGCCCAGGGTGCCTTCGAGCGAACTTCCGTTATCGGTAAGAATCTGGACTTTCTGTCCCTCAGCGAGTTCATTGCTGAGAGCGCTACCATCCGCGGAGAGTACCAGACGGTATCCACCCGCGGATAGGGTGCACAGCGCCGGAGTTGAGGTTTGGCCTTTGGTGCCGCAGCTGTTGTCTACGGTGTATTCATTGCCGTCAGCGAAGAGGTATTCAGAGAGCGGCAGTGCGGTGCTGTAGCGTCCTTCTTCGGTTCGGTCAGTATCCCCGGGAGGGTAGTAGCCACGATCCAGGTAGAAACGGTAGACAGCGTTAGCGGTTGCTTCGCCGTAGTTTCCTTCCTCATCCCAGATACTGTAGCCGAGCGATTCTAGAGCTTCTTGGAGCTGTTTAACATCATCGCCGCGAGCGCCTACGGCAAGGTCGCGGTAGGCGGGAATACTACCCTTGAACGCAATGATGGGACGCTCATTGATAGTGGTGATAATTGAGCCGTTACTCAGCTGGGTACCCGCCTTGGCGCCGTCCCTGGTCACCACTCCTTGAGGGGTTCCTACGGTGTAGCTTCGAGCGGGTGACACGCTGACTTCTCCCGAGTAGGTGCGGGTAACAGTCTGCGTGCTGATTCGGGTTGTTAGTTGCGCGGCGCGGGACGGCTGCGCATTGGATTCAACATTGGTGCGTAGCCCCGTGTTGAGCGCGTAGATGGAGAACCCGCCGGTGATGACGAGCAGAATGACGAGCACCGGAACCAGGTAGGCGCGTATGGTTGCCGTCGTGGCGGCGCGGCGGGGGTTTTCTGAACTCTGCTGCGTGTTCATGGGTTCACCTTTCTGCGGTGAAATACGGGGCAGGGGGGGAATAAAGGGCTGTATCCTCTGCCCTCATCCGCGGGTGAAAGCGGTTGAGAGCAGAGGACCGGTAGAAAAATCTCGCTAGAAAATGTCCAACGAGGAATCAGCGTTTACTATTTGCCGTTGGCTAGTTGCCCTTGGCTAGTTGCCGTTGAGTAGAGCTGCTGCACGCTCCTGGGCCTGACGTTCGATATCGCGTACTTCAAGGATGAGCGGCTCATGCTCATTGAGCCAGGTCGCAGCCTTTTCGTAGTAGATATTCTGTGCCTTAGTCAGGATTCCAGTGGACTTTTGGCAGTTGTAGTCGGCGTGAGCTAGGGACTGCTCTTCCGCATTGGCGGCTACATTGGCTGCCTTGTACTTACCCCAGGTTTTCTCTGCGTAGCTGGGAGCATCTCCGAAGTGCTGGATATCGGCGTATCCGCTTTCTTTCATGCATGCACCGTAGGTGGTGTCATTACGGTAGTATTTCCCCATTTCTTCTACCGCGTTGTTTTTGGATCCGCCCGTGTTGAGTTCGTTAACGAAGTTGGTGTATTTGAGGTAGTTTTCTGCTGAGCCGAAGACAGCTTCTGCCGCACGTCCGAGGCATGAATCTGTTGCCATGCTGGTCTGGGCACCGTTACTCATCGTGATGGTGACAGTTTTGCTGTCTGGGGCTTGAGGGTCGCCTAGGAACGCCTTCCGATATGCCGGGTTTTCCATCGCGGGTGCATTGCTGGAGCTAGCGTTGCCCTGCCGGGTGGACCAGTATCCCTGGGTGGCCGCTTCTTCGTTGGCGAAGTGGGCGCCACTCATCGCAAGTTCATGAACGGAGGAGCCGTCAATAATGTTCTGGCTACCGGAGTAGGTGAAGGACTTCTCACTCATGCACTTTTTGACCTCGTTGACGAGGGCCACGTTAATATCCGGGGAGGGATTCTCGTAGCTTGCCAGGACATTACGAATGTCTTGCTTAACTTCAACAGTGGTGGAGCAACTCGATACGCCTAGGCAACAGGCAATACCGATAAGGGCGAGGGATGCGAAGGGCTTCTTTGCCATGGACTTCACCTTTCTCAAGCATCATTGATGGGCGAGAACCGGCAGTGATACGAGCGTATCGTGAGGGCTATCTACAGACCAGCTATATGGTGTAAACCTGCGTTTTGCGGAGTAGAAGCATCATGAGCCGATTACTAAGTATGATAGAGGACAACCCCCCCCCGTACAATAGACACACAAGATGTATTTATGACGTATAGCACCTATAAGAATGCATGTAAAAGAGCTTATGGATTAAAGGGCGGTGCCCCGGAAGAATGACCTTCCGGGGCACCGCCCTTTAGCTATCTCAAAGACTTATTTCAGCCCGAAATATAGAGTTTAGAACTTCGTGCCGGTCAGACGCTCATACGCCTCAACGTAACGGGCACGAGTCTTCTCCACAACCTCCTCAGGCAGGTGCGGCACGTTATCCGAACCGTCCCAACCCGCCTCCGGGGAACGCAGCCAGTCACGCACATACTGCTTATCAAAGCTCGGCTGGGCATGACCCGGCTCGTACTGCTGAGCGTCCCAGAAACGCGAAGAATCCGGGGTCAGCACCTCATCACCCAGGGTGATCTCGCCGCGGTACGAATCGGTACCGAACTCCATCTTGGTATCCGCCAGAATGATGCCCTGCTCACGAGCAATCTTCTCCGCAGTGGTGTACAGGCTCAGGCTCAGCTCCTCCAGGCGCTCACCCACCGGCTGACCCACCTCAGCGTACAGCTCCTCACGGGTCACCAGCTCATCATGCTCACCCACCTCAGCCTTACCGGTCGGAGTGAAAATCGGGGTGTCCAGGCGGGAACCATCCACCAGACCCGCAGGCAACTTCACGCCAGCAATCTCACCAGTCTCGTTGTACACAGCCAAACCCGAACCGGTCAGGTAACCGCGCACAATACACTCCACCGGGAACATGTTCAAGGAGCGGCAAATCATTGCTCGACCAGCCACAACATCCGGAACGTCAGTGGACAGCACGTGGTTCGGAACCTGCTTAAGCTGCTCAAACCACCACAGGGACATCTGAGTCAGAATCTTGCCCTTATCCGGGATCTCGGTGGGCAGAATACGGTCAAAAGCGCTAATACGGTCCGAGGCAACAACCATAACCGAACCGGCACGCAGCTCAGCGTCATCATTGACGGTCAAGCCGGTAGCGTCAAAACGTTCCTCATTCGGAACGTACAGGTCGCGGACCTTGCCGGAATAAATGTGAGTCCAGCCGGGGATTTCCACGGGGTTAGAACGAGAAGTCATGAGAATTTCTCCTGATGAGGTGGTGTGATGTGGATGCAAAAAGTCTGTGTAATTACAATACCGCGACAGGCACGGCTCCCGATAGTGCCATCAGTTATCAATACGGCACAATCTTGAGAGCCCAACCTACCCCGGTCGCCGCCGCCAGCACCCCGAGCTGAGGAAATGAACCCGGAAAAGCTGAGGCGCGAGGAATAAAGAAGCGAGTGGCAAAGAAGCGACCGGCTCCCCCACCCTCAAGCGGGGAAGCCGGTCACCTTAGTTTTAGCCGCGCGGAGCGGGAATGTGGATGCGGTTCTCCACAGCCTTCAACGCGATATCGGTACGGTACTGCGCGCCAGCCCAAGAGATAGCGCGAACACCCTCGTAGGCGGCATCGCGGGCAGCGCCCAGGTTCTCACCGAGCGCCACAACAGCCAGCACACGACCGCCAGCGGTGTGAATCTCCTCGCCGGAAACCACGGTACCCGCGTGGATCACGTGCACGCCCTCCAGAGCGTTCGCCTCGTCCAGACCTGAGATGACGTCACCCTTGCGGGGAGTGTCCGGGTAGTTCTCAGCAGCCATGACCACGTCCACCGCGGTGCGGGGATCCCACTCCAGCTCGGTACCCTCAGAAATTTCACCGCGAGCAGCCGCACGAAGCAGCTGACCCAGCGGGGTGCGCAGACGCGCCAGAACCGCCTGGGTTTCGGGGTCGCCAAAGCGGGCGTTGAACTCGATAACGCGCACGCCGCGGCTGGTCACAGCCAGGCCGCAGAAGAGCACGCCCACGAACGGGGTGCCGCGCTCAGCCATACGAGCCACGGTCGGGCGTGCCACCTTCTCCACGACCTCCTGCACGAAGCCCTCGGGCAGCCAGGGAAGCGGGGTGTAGGCGCCCATACCGCCGGTGTTCGGGCCCTCGTCGTTGTCGAAGATGCGCTTGAAATCCTGAGCCGGGGACAGCGGCAGAACGTTCTTACCGTCAGAGATGACGAAGAGGGACACCTCGGGGCCGTCCAGGAACTCCTCGATGACCACGGTACCGCCAGCGTTGAAGCATGCCTGAGCGTGCTCCAGTGCCACAGCACGGTCCTCGGTCACCACAACGCCCTTACCTGCAGCCAGGCCGTCGTCCTTGACCACGTAGGGCGCACCGAACTCGTCCAGTGCCGCCTGCGCCTCAGCGGCGTTCGTTGCCACGTAGGCGCGGGCAGTCGGCACGGAAGCCTCTTCCATGACCTGCTTAGCGAAAGCCTTAGAGCCCTCCAGCTGAGCGGCAGCTGCAGAGGGGCCGAAAACATCAAAACCCGCCTCACGCAGTGCGTCAGAAACACCGGCGACCAGCGGCGCCTCCGGGCCAATAACGACCAGGTCAGCGTTCAGTTCGCGTGCCAGGGCGGTTGCCTGGGCGGGATCATTCGCATCAATTGCGTGGACGGGAACATCCTGGGCAATGCCGGCGTTGCCGGGGGCGCTGTGCACCTCGGTTACCTCAGGGTCGCGCAGAAGCGCTCGAATAATTGCGTGTTCGCGGCCGCCGGGGCCCAGTACCAAAACCTTCATAGTATTTAGGGTACCCGGTACCCTCTCAAAAATGTGAGCTGAGCACACTAAAAATGCGGCCCTTCTCATGTAGCGGCACATTCGTAAGAATGCGCGCTGGGAGAAGAGCCGCACAGCTCGGCAGTTGAAGCTACCGAATCAAGCTAAAGCCTTAGATGAGGGCGGTAATAGCAGCCAGGCCACCGAAGACAATACCGGGAGCGTTCGCGATGATGATCGGGACGTCCTTCTTGGGGCGCCACAGACCGTACAGAACCCACAGGGTGCAGTTCACGGCAGCGACCAGGGGCTGGATCCAGTCACCCTTGTGACCGTTCAGGTTACCGATAATCTGCGGGAAGTAGAAGACGTACATGAGCACTGCCGTCACAGAAGCAACGCGAGCCAGGATGGGGAAGAACTTTGCGTGGAATTCAGATTCTGCGCTCAAACCGCCCTTGGGGGAAGAGTTCTGTGCGGAGGTAGAGGTGTTGTGCTGCTCTGCCATGGATGTACTCCTTTACGTAATTGTGTGCGCCGTATGAGCCACCTAGAAAAGTGGCTGAAAGTGACGGTGCAAAAATCCCTGTAAACCCCGAGTTCTAAACCCAATGGCTTCGTACCGTCATATTTACCTTAAAGGTGATGTTTAGAGTGAGGGGAGGTAAACGGGCGCGCTAAAGCTCAGCGTACCGTTTAGGGGTGGGTAAGTGGAGAAAAAGCTCATATGCCGCTGCCTTGGTCTTCGCCATATATGTTGGGCGGTGACGTCTATACGTCGGTCGGTCCTATGCGGTGTGCAGGGTTGATGCGGAGGCTACCTGTAGTGAGGGAATCGTGCGGGCTGTACCTCGCTCACGATGCTTGCCTCAACGCCACCTTTGAAGGTGTTCTGCGCGATGAGCACCCTACCATTATAAAAATGAGTTACTCATAGAATCAACCTTTTGAGGGATATACGCTTCCTCACATTCCTTATCAGGCGCATATAAAGTCCCGTTTTCAGCTACCTTTCACCGCACAAATAGGGCGATGCAATACGCCCCGTTTAAACTAGAAGAATGACCAACAGCACCACCTCACAGGCCACCACTCACACCACCCAACAGAGCAGCCCCTTCGACGTAGAACTGGCACAGCTCACCCGCAACAACTTCATTGAGGCACGCCACCGCGGCCGCCTCATTCTACTCAACCCCGACGGCGATGTGCAGCTTGCCCTCGGCGACATTCACGAACCCTTCTACCTGCGCTCCGCCGCCAAACCGCTGCAGGCTATCGGATCCATGAAGGCGGGCGCTCCCCTGCGCGGCTCCCAGGTCGCCATCGCCTGCGGCTCGCACCGCGGCACCTTCGAGCAGATGCGCGCCGTGCAGGACGTACTCACCCAGGGCAGCACCGAAACCCACCCGCTCACCCCGGCAAACCTGGCGCTCAAGCCCACGCTCCCCTCCGACAAGCAGGCACGCCAGGCAATGATTCAGGCAAACCTTGCCGCTACTGCCCTGGCGCACCCCTGCTCCGGCAAGCACGCCGCATTCCTGTGGGCGTGCACCGCCAAGCTTGAGCGCGGCGACCTTGAAGAGGGCTCGCAGAACTGGACTCTGCACAACTACCTCGACCCCACCCACCCGCTGCAGCAGGTCATCACCGAGGAGATGGAGGCGTTCACCGGCGAGCCCGTAGCCGCTATCGGCGTTGACGGCTGTGGTGCGCCCGTGCACGCCGTCTCCCTGACCGGTACCGCACGCGCCTACTCGACCCTGGGTGCGGCAATCCGCAACCTCGGGGCGGATGCGCGCGCCTCCACGGTCGCGACCGCCATGGTGGACTACCCCGAGCTGATTCAGGCACCCGGATCCCCCGATACCGTGCTCAGCGAAGAACTGGACGCGATTGTCAAGGGCGGCGCGGAGGGCGTGCTCTGCATTGGTCTGCGTTCGGGCGCGTCCGTGGTGGTGAAGATGAGCGACGGTTCGCACCGCGCCATGTACGCCGTGGCTCTGCGCGCTCTCGCCGCTGGCGGCTACCTGAGCGCCGAGGAATGCGAGCGCCTACTCGCGCTGGTGGTTCACCCGGTGACCGGCGGCTTCGTGGACGGTAAGCCGGTTGAGGTGGGCGAGCTGCGCGTACATGAGGAGCTTTTCACCCGCGAGGGTCTGGTTCCCGGCGCCCCGGAAGAGGACTAGTCGTGGCGATTCGACGTAAAACTTCCGAAGCAGACGGCATGGCGGCGGTACGCGAAGTGCGTGCTTTCTTTGAGGCGCAGCGTGCGGCAGCCGGCGAGCCTGCGGAATTGCATAACCGAGGCGAGTACCTGCTGATCAGCCCCGAGGTGGAGCAGGCGTTTGCCGCGCTCCCCCGCCCGGTGCGCGCTACCTTTGTGCGCTTCACCCTGGAGGAGCTGGCAACCCTCGCCCCCGGCAATAGTGTGGAGGTGCGCGTACCCCCGCTGGGCGTGACCCAGTGCGTGGCGGGTCCTCGCCATACGCGCGGTACCCCGCCGTCCGTGGTGGAGGCGCGTCCACTCGTGTGGGCGGCGCTGGTTCTGGGTGCCTGTTCGTGGGCGCAGGCGGTGAGTGCCGGTGCGCTGGATGCGTCGGGTGAGCGTAGTGACCTTTCGGGTTTGTTGCCGCTCTTCTAGAATTCGCTACGAGCTCACAGGTCCACGCAGTTTTCGTGATTTGGCGTGTTTGGTGCCTGTTCTAGTGGTCCATCCTGAGGTATTTAGCGCATCTTTCACCGCATCGGCTCCGAAACCCGGTACACTTTTAAAGGTCTGGTGTATGCTACGGCACACACAGGCAGGTGTGAGTGCGGCAACACGCCCTAATCTTGCGCTTGCACAGACGCATCCGCAGTCCCATCGTCGAAAAGAAGTGAATTGATTCGCCCCGACGGAAAACTCACTCACGACCTCGATCCAATTGACCACGGCCCCAAGGACGCCTGCGGCGTCTTCGGTGTCTGGGCTCCCGGCGAGGACGTGGCAAAGCTAACCTACTACGGCCTGTACGCGCTCCAGCACCGCGGCCAGGAATCAGCAGGTATCGCAACCAGTAACGGCAAACGCATCCACGTGTACAAAGATATGGGACTGGTCTCCCAGGTCTTTGACGAAGCCACCCTCAGTTCCATGCCCGGCGACCACGCTATCGGCCACGCCCGATACTCCACCACCGGCGCATCCCACTGGGCTAACGCACAGCCGACTCTCGGTACCACCCCGCACGGCACGCTCTGCCTGGCGCACAACGGTAACCTCACCAACTCGGCAGACCTCTACGAGCGTCTGATTGAAAAGAACGGCGGCAAGCCCCCCAAGCACGGCGAACTCGCCCAGGGCAACACCACCGACACCGCACTCGTCACCGCCCTGCTGGCGGAGCACGACTTCGACTCCCTCGAAGAAGCAGCACTCGACCTATTGCCGACCCTTCGCGGTGCTTTCTGCCTCACCTTCATGGATGAGCACACCCTCTACGCTGCACGCGACCCGCAGGGTGTACGCCCCCCTCGTGCTCGGTCGTCTGGAGCGTGGCTGGGTTGTCGCATCCGAAACCGCGGCACTTGATATTGTCGGTGCGTCCTTCGTGCGTGAAGTGGAGCCCGGCGAGCTCATCACCATTGATGAGAACGGTCTGCGTTCCCAGCGTTTCGCAAAAGCTAAGCCCGCCGGTTGCGTCTTCGAGTACGTCTACCTCGCTCGCCCGGACACCACCATCTCCGGCCGTAGCGTCTACGAATCCCGCGTAGAGATGGGCCGTCAGCTTGCCCGCGAACACGCTGTTGAAGCTGACCTGGTCATGCCCACTCCCGAATCCGGTGTTCCGGCTGCTATTGGTTACGCCGAAGAGTCCGGCATTCCCTACGGTAACGGCCTGGTCAAGAACGCCTACGTGGGTCGAACCTTCATTCAGCCCTCGCAGACTATCCGCCAGCTCGGTATTCGACTCAAGCTGAACCCGCTCAAGTCTGTGGTTGCAGGTAAGCGCCTCGTCGTCATTGACGACTCCATCGTTCGCGGTAACACCCAGCGTGCCCTCGTGCGTATGCTCCGCGAAGCTGGCGCGAAGGAAGTGCACGTGCGCATCTCCTCCCCGCCCGTGAAGTGGCCTTGCTTCTACGGTATTGACTTCGCTTCCCGCGCGGAGCTGATCGCTAACGGCCTGTCCGTGGACGAAATCGCGTCCTCCCTGGGTGCCGATTCGCTCGGCTTCATCTCTCAGGACGGCATGATGGCAGCCACCGAGCAGCCCGCCGAAAACATGTGCACCGCATGCTTCACCGGCAAATACCCGATTGAGTTGCCGAGCGAGGAACGACGCGGCAAGTCCCTCTTCGACTCCTCGGAGAAGGGCAAGGGCGGACCCCTCGCCGGTAAGGCAGCTGAGGTGACCGTGGAGCGCCCCGTCCCCTCCAAGCCTGAGCATGCTGAGGCCGTCTCCATTGAGACCCGCGAAGGCACCGAAACTCTCGAAACGAAGTTCGATCCCTCCGCAGTACAGGTTGCCGCAGACGACGCCGGTATGGGCATGTGCAACCCCGGCCCCGACGCCGACCTCGAGGCATTGCTCACCGAGCAGGACCGCATCCCCGCAAACTCCTCCGCTACCGCTACCCCGAAGGAATCCTAATGAGCGAGAACACCACCACCGTAACCTACGCGAGCGCAGGTGTTGACGTAGAGGCTGGCGATCGCGCCGTTGAGCTGATGAAGGGTGCTATCAAGGCGACCCACAACTCCTCCGTCGTTGGTGGCGTGGGCGGCTTCGCGGGCCTGTACGACGTCTCCGAGCTCGTCAAGTACCGCAAGCCCTACCTGGCTACCTCCACCGACGGTGTGGGCACCAAGGTCGCTATTGCGCAGGCACTGGATATTCACGACACCATCGGTTACGACCTGGTCGGCATGGTCGTGGACGACATCGTGGTCTGCGGTGCGAAGCCGCTGTTCATGACCGACTACATTGCCACTGGCAAGGTCGTTCCCGAACGTATCGCTGACATTGTGCGCGGTATCGCTGGCGCATGTGCACAGGCTGGTACCGCCCTGGTTGGCGGCGAAACCGCTGAGCACCCCGGCCTGCTCGCAGAAGACGAGTACGACGTCGCGGGCGCAGCAACCGGTCTGGTCGAGGCAGATGAGCTGCTCGGCCCCGAGCGCGTGCGTGAGGGCGACGTACTGATTGCTATGGCGTCCTCCGGTATTCACTCCAACGGCTACTCCCTGGTCCGCAAGGTCCTGAACGTTGCCGGTTGGGGTCTGGAGCGCCAGGTAGACGAGCTGGGCCGCACCATCGGTGAAGAGCTGCTCGAACCCACCCGCGTGTACGCGGCAGACTGCCTGGATTTGGCGGCAGCATTCCCCGTCAACGGCGAAGACGGCACCACCGGCAGCGGTGTGCGCGGCTTCTCCCACGTGACCGGCGGCGGCCTGGCTGCTAACCTGGCTCGCGTTCTGCCCCAGGGCCTGGAGGGTCGAGTGGACCGCTCCACCTGGCAGATTCCCGCAATCTTCTCCCTGATCGGTTCGCTGGGCAACGTGCCCCTTGCCGACCTGGAGCGCACCCTGAACCTGGGCGTGGGCATGATCGCTATCGTTGACCCCTCCGTGGCTGAGGCTGCTACCAAGCGCCTGAACGACCGCGGCATCCCCTCCTGGATTATGGGTGACGTTGTTGCCGCCGGCGAGCCCGAGGCTAACAACCCCGATTACGTTCAGGGAGCTAAGGGCGTGGACGGCGGAGCGGTTCGCCTGCTGGGCTCCTACGCTTCCTAAGGACGCTTTCTCCAGTAGGTAGCGAGCGCCAGCGTGCTGGTGCTGATGATTCTATAGACCGGGGCGGTCACCGATGCGGTGGCCGCCCCGGTCTGTGTGTCTACCGGCGGTGCGTGCTGTCCAGCGTATTGATGCCAGCTTTTTATTTATTTTCACGCGCATTTCAGGCTATTTTTATTTTTTGCTATCAACTGCATTTTTAATGCATTCTAGTGCTTACACCACAGTGTTAAAACATTTATTTCTCTCCCCTGTCAGCAAGAGGTACCGCATATCCTGCCTCACATATTCCAACCCTCAAGCTTTACTTACATAAACTCTCAATCATTGGGCGCTATTCAGCCTCCAGAGGTTGATTTTCTGCACATTAACCCGTGAAAAGCACCTCAAAAATCCCTCAAGTTCACCTTGAAGTGATACCTTAGAAATGTACGTTGCACACCGTCCAAAAAAGGGTTCTTTCGGTACGAAAAAGGGTCTACAAAACACTATTCCCTCACCCCATTCATTACTTCAGCGCGCCCAAAAACAGGCCCCTTTGCCGCCCCGTAAAACCCTATGCGCACCTCGTGCACCTACAGACGGAAACACCAGTACACATCACACAGTTCGCATACCACCTACATCAGGAGAACCAGATGAGCTTCCATACATCGGTGCGCAGCGCACCGAAACACCTCCTCGCCCCCGCATCGATAACCACTGCATCGATAACCACTGCATCGATAACCGCCGCCGCAAGCGCCCCGCACGCGCAGCACTGAGCCTGCTCGCCGCCGGCGCCATCCTCTTCGGAGGCGACCTACCCGCCGTCCTCGCGCAGGCACCCAGCGACGAAGCCATCCTGGTAGCAGCTCAGGCAGCGCCCCAGGTTGAAGGCCCCGTCAGCCCCCTCACCCTCACACGCAACGGCGTAGCACGCCCCACCACCCCCACCGCGGCGGCACCCGGCACGCTCCCCCAGCAGAACTTCGACCGATTCATCGTCACCTACACCAACGAAGCCAAGCAGCGTAAGCAGCAGAACGAAGGCAATCGGGATGCAATCCAAGACATTGCTAATGACGTTAAAGACACCGTTGATGTTGCCAGTGAATCTCTGAACGTTGACACTCAAATCCTGCGCAGTACCTCCACCGATGACGCCGTCATCCAGACCTCCAAAACCCTCAACAAAAACGAGGCGAAGGAGTTCATGGCGAAGGTCGCCTCCGACCCGGACGTAGCCTCCGTCGAGCCCGACTACATCAACTACCCCGCCGCAGAGGGCGACATCACCTTCCAGTTCAACGACCCGCAGTACAGCAAGCAGTGGAACCTCACCAACCCCACCACCGGCGTTCAGAACACCGGTAATGCGCGCCTGCGCCGCGGCGCATACGTGAAGGTCGCCGTACTCGACACCGGCTATGTGCCGCACCCCGACCTGGTCACCGGCATGGCGAACGGCTACGACTTCATCAGCGACCCGCTCAGCGCCCGCGACGGCAACGGCCGCGACCCCAACCCCAGGGATGAAGGCGACTACGCACCCTACAACCTCTGCAAGGATCAGGCGAACGCCCACACCTCCACCTGGCACGGCACCAGCGTTGCCGGCATTATCGGCGCCCGCGGCAATAACGGCATGGGCATGGTTGGTACCGCCGACCTCGCCCGCGTACAGCCCGTGCGCGTGCTGGGCCGATGCGGTGGTCGCACCTCCGACATTGCCGACGCCATCATTTGGGCTGCCGGCGGACACGTTGACGGCGTGCCGGACAACACCTACCCCGCCAAGATTATCAACATGTCCATCGGCACCGTAACCCAGTGCCCCGCCGCTTACCAGCGCGCCATCAACATCGCCCGCTCCAAGGGCGCAATCGTGGTCGCCGCGGCAGGTAACGGCAACACGGAGGCGTCCAAGTACGCGCCCGCCAACTGCATGGGCGTCATCACGGTTGGTGCAACCACCAAGGCTGGCACGCGAGCTTCGTTCTCCAACTACGGCACGAGGGTTAACATCTCGGCACCGGGTGAGGACATCCTCACCCTGTCCATGAACAGCCTCGACCGCCCTGATAACACTAAGTTCAGCTACGACTATGAGAGCGGCACCTCCATGTCGGCACCGCACGTCTCCGCTCTGCTGGCACAGCAGCTGGTCAACGGCACCTCCATGACCACTAAGCAGGTCGAGGAGGCGTTCACCCTCATGGGGACGAACCGCATCAAATGCGATAAGTACTTCTGTGGACGAGGCATTATCAACAGCTTCAAACTGGCTAAACAGGCTGGAAACCTGGACGCGAACGGTAGGGTGACCTACCTGCGACCGCGCAAGACGATCAAGGTGATCTCTAAGGGACTGAGCGCAGGCGCATCTAACACTAAGATTGCCGATAGAGCCGCCGCCGACGAGGCAGCCGAAGCAACCGCAGAAGCTCTCACGGCAGGAGCCAACGGCGAGAGCCTCACCGGTGACTACGACCGGATTCCCGGCGCGCCCGCCATGGAAATCCCCGAAGATGCCCAGGTCTACGACCTGAACGGTGACGCCGAGCCCATCACCCAGGACGAACCGCTGGTCACCAACCCCGCGCAGAAGCCCCGCGAGGTCAATGAACAATAAGCTATCCGCTACCGGCTCCGCACCAGGCCCAGTCGACAGCGCATAGTAAAAGCCCCCGATAAGAGAACTCATCGGGGGCTTTTCGTATCTAAAATCAGTTTTGACTAGCGGTGATTACCGGTCGCGAAGCCCAGGTAGCCAGTGTTCGGGTATGCACTGCTCGGGTAACCGCTGCTCGGGTAGGTGTTCGCAGAAGCACCGTACCAGGAGCGGTAACGGGAGGTGTGACCGTGACGCGGACGCGACGGATAGGAGGGGCGAGTCACCGGGCGGGACGGGCGGGTCCTAGCCTTCGGAGCCGGGGTCACCTTCGGTGCAGGAGTTGCCTTAGGTGCGGGGGCCTGCTGACGCTTAGCGTCCTCTTCAGCCTTCTTGCGTGCCGCCTCTTCAGCCGCCTTCTTACGTGCGGCCTCCTCCTCAGCCTTCTTGCGTGCCGCCTCTTCAGCCGCGGCAGCATCCGCAGCCTCACGGTCGGAGCGGACCTGCTGAACCGCGCGCGCCGCATTCACAATGCCGGAACCGCACGCGGACTGGTCGCACTCAACACCCTGAGAGGTGGATTGCAGAGCCTTCTTCGCCTGAGCGTACGTCAGCTTCGGGTCGACCGACTTCATGAGCGCCACAATACCGGCAACATGCGGTGCCGCCATGGAAGTGCCCTGGTACTCGGCGTAGTCGGCCTTACCGGGAGCAGTCTTACCGGCGTTCAGGGTGGAGAGAATACCGCCACCCCAGTAGCGGCGGTCGCCACCGGGTGCGCTCACGTCCACGCGGGAGCCGTAGTTAGAGAAGTAGGAGCGCTTGCCATTCTTATCGGTTGCGCCCACATTGATGACGTCCTCGCAGTTGCCGGGGCTGGACTTCGAGGCATCAAAGTTGTTGTTACCCGCCGCGACAACCACGATGGAGCCGCGCTTATTCGCCTGAGCAATCGCCTGGCGGTACGGGGTGGTGCAGGTGCCCTCGCTACCGATGGACATGTTAATGACCTGGGCGGGGTTCTGGTTTGCCGGAACGCCGCGCACGCTACCGCCAGCAGCCCAGATAATACCGTCGGTGATGTCCGAGTCGAAGCCGCCGCAGGCGCCCAGAACGCGCACGGGCACAATCTTCGCCTCGGGTGCCACGCCGGCAATGCCTTCGTTATTGTTCGCGATAGCGGCAATAGTGCCCGCCACGTGGGTGCCGTGCCAGTCGGAGGCGGTCGCCTTCGAACCGGTGAAGCACTGGTTATCTACGGTCCAGTTGCCAGCATCGGTCGGGTCGGAGTCGCGGCCGTTACCGTCGTTGGAGAACGCCGACTCGGCAATGAAGTCGTAGCCGGGCAGCACGTTAGCGTCCAGGTCCGGGTGGGCGGTAATGCCAGAGTCCAGCACCGCCACGGTCACGCCCTTGCCGCGGGTGGTGCCCCACGCCTCCAGGGCGGAGATGCCCTTCTCACCGGTGAGGGACCACATTCGGTTCATCTTCGGGTCGTTGATCTTGACGGTCTCCGAGGTGTTATCCACGGTGGCGTAGCGGCGCATATCTGGCGACACGGAGGCGACCTTGGAGTTCGCGCTCAGGGCGTCCATGTACTGCTGGGCCTGAGCGGGGGTGAGCTCCGCGGAGGTGGTGACCACGCTGGCATCCAGCGCGGTGGAGCGGACGTAGCTGGTCTTAATGTTCAGCAGCTCGTCAATGCTCTGCACCTCGGAGGTGATGCCCGCGTAGAGTGCGTCGTTCCAGGTTGCCTGCTGGGTGCCGGCGGCCGCGGACCAGTCAATCTGATCTGCGGTGGCATCGGTGGAGGCGGCGTTCTTCGCCTCATCGGTGTAAGTGATGATGAAGCGGTTGTATGCCACGGGCGCGGACTGGGTGGTGTTAGAAGCCTGTGTCGCCACAGAAGCCTGGGTTGCGTGGGTAGCCTGCGCGGTGGGTGCCGCCACGGCGGGGATCACGCTTGCCGAGAGCAGGCAGGTTGCGGTGACGAAGCTCAGCAGGGAACGCTGTGAGGAGCGTGCCTGCGAGGGGCGAGCAATGCGAAGCATGGACGTCCTTGAGGTGAGTGGTACCGGGTGCGCACGATGCGGCGTAGCGTTGCCGTCTCGCGTTGAGGGCGTGTGCTCGGTACGAGTGAATACGGAAGAGTGAGGTGTTGGTGCATTGTGTGTGCTGTGAAGTGGTTCCACAATGTGCGTGCACGGGTACGCACCGTGAGATACTCTAGCACCCTTTTTCAGTTACTTTATGAATAAAATAACCTTTGTGATGCAGGTCATTTTATGCATAGATGAGTAAAACTTAAATCACTACTTTAAGTCGCGAGAATATTCCGACTAGGCATTTCTTTATCTGCATTTACATGAAAGAAAAATCTCATTATTTACGCCACACTATCGAGTTTTAGCCCCGCCAAACATAGAAAAAGGTGCTAGGATAGCGATATCTCACCACATAAACTACTTCCGATGAACTCCCGCACGGGGGTTTAGAGAAAAATACACATCAATGCAGTGATGTGCATTTTCTTTTTCTATTCGCTCCTCACAAGCAAATATGCAAAAGAATGCAAATATTTTCTCGAAGGTGCATTTATGTGAGTGGATGACCAACCCACTTGCCGCTTCCGGCACTCACATACGCAAAGGACCCCGATGTCTTTTACCACTCACCCCTCAGCGCGCGGTGTCGCACGCACCGCTCTGAGCCTGGGTACCGCCGCAGCACTCGTCACGACCCTGGGCGCCCCCGCATCCTTCGCGGCACCCGCCAAGGCTAACGGAGCCGAGCGCGCCAAGGCGCACACCACCATTTCCTCCCTCAGCTCCGCACAGCAGAAGGCAGGCTTCAACCGATTCGTTATCACCTACACCGATAGCGCTCTGAACGCAGGTGGCATCAACTGGGCAAGCCCCGCAGGCACCCAGGTTGCCACCTGGAACGACGGCCTCTACCAGGGTCTCACCTCCGAGGTGAAGAGCGTCGATGACCTCTTCAAAATCAAGACCAACTACGTACGCACCACCGCCCAGAAGGCAACCGTGGTGACTCTCTCCTCCAAGCTCACCGCAGAGCAGGCAGAGAAGTACATGGCAGCGCTGAGCTCTAACCCCTCCGTTGCGTCGGTTGAGCCCGACCTGCTGCGCCGCTCCAACGCACGCACCCGTACCGCCGCAAACTCCAAGGTCGCTCAGGTAGCCCAGGCTGCCCAGGCGTCGAACCAGGTTGTGGCGCCGAACGACACCCTCTACCCGCAGCAGTGGAACCTGCACGGCACCAAGGGTCTGGCTACCCCCGAAGCGTGGAAGACCACCCAGGGTGCCGGCGTGACCGTTGCTGTGATTGACTCCGGCATCGTCAAGCACCCCGACCTGGACGCTAACGTCCTGCCCGGCTACGACTTCATCACCGAGCCCTCCATTGCTCGTGACGGCAACGGCCGCGACTCCGACCCGACCGACCAGGGCAACTGGGAAGAAGCGGGCGTCTGCGGTGCTGATGCAGAGGCAAGCGAGTCGAACTGGCACGGCACCCACGTTGCCGGCTCCATCGCGGCGATTATGAACAATAAGCGCGGTATCGTCGGCGTGGCACCCTCCACCAAGATCCTGCCCGTGCGTGCCCTGGGCATGTGCGGCGGCTACGACTCTGACATTGCGGATGCAATGGTTTGGGCAGCCGGCGGCACCGTTGAGGGCGTTCCCGCGAACTCCAACCCCGCCAAGATCATTAACCTCTCCCTCGGCGGCGAAGGCACCTGCCCCGCAACCTACTCCAAGGCTATTGCTGAAGTGAACAAGCGCGGCGCGATTCTCGTTGTCGCTGCTGGTAACGATGGTCAGGACACTTCCAAGGTCGCTCCGGCTAACTGCGGCGGTTCGATCGTGGTGGGCGCTACCGACCAGAACGGTAAGCGTAGCGACTTCTCCAACTACGGCAAGATTGTTGATGTGAGCGCTCCCGGCAGCAACATCATGTCCACCGTGGATCTGGGTACCACCGTGTCCACCGGCGCAGGCTACACCGAGTACGACGGCACCTCCATGGCAGCACCCCAGGTTGCTGGCGTGATTGCTCTGATGAAGTCCGTGGATCCCTCGCTGAACGCTGAGCGTGCAAAGCAGATTCTGAAGCAGAGCTCCAAGCCGCTCACCTGCGATGTGAACGGTTGCGGTTCCGGCATTGTGAACGCCGCGAGCGCACTGGCTATGGTGCAGGGCAAGAAGGACCCGAACCCGCAGGCAAAGCCCTGGCCGAAGCGTGCACCCAAGCACCCGACCCGTGCGGCTCGTGTTGGTTACGTGACTAACCCGGCTGTTAACCACAACCCGCCGTTCCTGATTACTGCTCACGGCCTGATTCCCGGTCAGTAATCGGCATGTTGCCAGCTCGGAAGCCGGTGAGCCAATAGGCTTCTGAAGGATGCCACATACAAAAAGCCCCCGTTGAGTTTTCTCAGCGGGGGCTTTTTGTGAACAGAAACGCTGCGGCTTTTGGTGCTACAGCTTGCTTCTCCCACCCACCCTCACGACTGACAGGTGGGAGAAATCTTTGGGTACGCCCCGAGCCTGTTGGAGGCTAGGGTAAGCGAGCTAGGGGCGTACCTGGGAGGCGCGCACACCGGTACGGATACCGGCAGCCTCCATGCGAGTGGACTCGTAGCTCACCGCGCGCAAGCCGGAAGAGGCGGCGATTGCCTGAGTCTTTTCTCGCGTATTTTCCTGACGCTGGGTGGGTAGAAAAACCCAGCGGCGCTGGACCGCGAAGCTGATCGGGATCAGAATCAGTTCGGTCAGGATCTTGGCGACCAGCAGGGACGCGCCCAGGCCGGTCAAAGCTTCCATCAGAGCCGCGTTGGCTGCGAGGATGCCCACCGCCAGCACGGTGTACCGTACCAGCGAGGAGGATGCCGAGGGGCGTGCGCCTCCGTCGTGCATGAGCATTCGGTTGACGGTGAAGTTCGTCAGCGCCGAGATGACACGCGCACCGACCACGGCTGCCAGCAGTGGAGCGCCCAGGCCCACCAGGATGAAGAGGGCGATAGCATCCACGAGGAAGCCGGTCAGGAAAGACGATGCCAGGAAGGCAAGCAGCGGTGCGTAAATGAGCGCCGAATCCTGCAGAGGCCTAAAGTGGCTGGTCGGGTTGCCGGGCTCGTAGACCTTCACGATGGGTACCTGCACCAGTTCCACGTCTGCGCGGGTTGCGCGCAGCAGCATGGAGAACTCGTACTCGTACTTATCGCCGGGAATCTGCAGTAGCCAGTCCAGGATCTGCGGGGTAAAGCCGCGCAGACCGGTCTGGGTGTCTGCCACGCGGGCTCCGGTCGCCAAGGCGAAGAAGCCTACGGTTGCGCTGTTGCCAATCTTGGAGCGCAGCGGCACCCTAGTACCTTCTTCACCGGCGTTCGGGTCGGGCTTGGTACGCACGCCGAGGATGATGCTCCTCTGCCCTGCCGCCGCGGCGGTTTCGGTGCGCACACCCACACGGAAGATATCCCGAGGTAGGTGCTGGCCGTCCGCGTCGGCGGTGACGATGACCTCGCCGGGGCGGTTTGCTTTCGCCCAGGCGATGCCGGTGCGCAGTGCCGCACCCTTGCCCCTGTTGGCGGGGTGGGTCTGCACGGTCACGCCGTCGATGCGCAGTTCGGTAAAGATGGGTGCGTAGGCGCTGCCGGATCCGTCGTCAATCACGAGGATTTCGACGGCAGGGTCCTGTGCGCGCAGGGCCCGGGCAAGGCGGACCAGTGATTGGTCCGGCTTATAGGCGGGTATCAGGATAATCACGATGCGCTCCCTGCAATGTAGAGGATGTCGCTGGTGCCGCGTTCCTTGGTGCCACCCTGCGGGCGGTTGACCAGCTTGTTGTTGAAGACCATGGCGGAGGAGCCACCACCGTCCAGGTTGTAGGCGCTCACGCAGCCGAGGTCCTTGAACATCTGGGCGAACTCGGGCATGGTCACGCCACGCGAGTAGTTGGTGGAGCGGCCGTCGACCACGATGAAGACCAGGTGGTTGGTGCCGAGCACGCCCACACCGGTTCGCGGCTGGTAGCCCTGGATGGAGTGGTTACCGAAGTTGGTGTCCACTTCGACGCTGTCGATGCCGTCGACGATTGCGGAGTCCTTGACCAGTGCGGGGCCGAAGGAGAGGGTGTTCCACACGCCCTCGTTGACGAGGGTCTGGGCGTTGGTTGCGGTTTCGTCGTAGAGCTTGACGGAGCCGTCGCGGTAGAAGGCCAAACCCTCGCGAGCGCCGGAGTCACGGTAGACGACGCCGTTTCGGATCACGATGCCGGTGGTACGGAAGCCGTAGTAGTCGCCGTTAATCGCCCAGATGCCGTTGTGTTCGGAGGCAATGTTCGAGGGGGATGTCGATGATGTTCTGGCCGAACTTGTTGTTGGCGAAGGCACTTCGCAGCAGGGTTGCGTTGTCGAGCTTGATGTCTGCTACGAAGGAGACGACCGCATCCGAGCCGCTGCCGGTGGTGTTGGAGGTGATGGTGATTGAGCCTTCGTTAGCGGTGAGGCTCTGGCCGTTGACCTTCACGCCGGTCAGTTCGGTGGGATCTGCGGTGGCGGAGCCGGAGGCGCTTGCGTTTGCCTGAGCTGCTGCCGCCTCGTAGGCGGTGGTGTCTTCGATTTCAGTGTGCTCTGCCAGGTAGCGGTTGTACGCCCAGCCTGCGCCGCCGCCAACTACTGCGAGTGCGCCGAGGCCGCCGCCGATGAAATTCGACGGGTGAGCTTCTTCTTGGCTAGCTTCTGCTCTGCGGCGGTTTGTACGGTAGTTGCTTGTTCAGCCGCGGTCTGGGTGGCCTGGTCAATGTTCTGAGTCATGTTCTGTTCGTTGTTCATGTCTCTAGAATGCCGGTCTATTCTCTGCGCCAGGCATGACTAAGCTGTGCAGAAGCTATGTATGCTTATTCATTCCAAACTTTTTTATTACTGCCTATGCTTTATTACCAGATGGCGCTATGCATATATATGTATAAACATGTGTATTGGCTTTGTGTTCCGCATAGTCAAGAACCCCCGCGGGCAGCCTGTCCTCGCGCACACACCTGAGAGTGCATCCTCAAAAACTGGGGGCACGAAAAAACCGGCTGAGCACCCCGTGCGGGGCCTCAAGCCGGTTCATCATCTATGAAATACGCTCGGTCGATATGCACCGAATCATTCCGCGTATTCTTTATGCCTCATCCTCGTAAGACGCGTACTTTTCTGCGTATGCCGAGTAGTCGTCCTCGTCGTCATAGCGACGGCGGGACGAATCGGAGGACTTCGTTTTCTTCGCACTGCTGAGCTCGCGCTCGAGTGCGCTGTAGTCGGTCTCGGGGCTGAAGTACTTCATCTCCCGAGCCTGCCTAGTTGCTTTAGCCTTCTGACGGCCGCGCCCCATGGCGTGACCCCCTCTTTCATCCTGTCCGAGGCGAACAGCACGCGCGGCGCATCGCTCTCGGATCGTTCAACAGTCTTTACTACACTATAGAGTACCCTGTTTCAGCCCTGAATGTCTCGCTCAACGGCACCTATTTTGCGTATCAGAGCACTTCTTCGCACCGGAACAACCGTTTTATTTTGCACCCGCGGCTTTTTTACCCCAGACGCCACACACCCTATATAACACGTAGCCCCGCACCGGATATATCACTACATCCGATGCGGGGCGAGTGTCTCTCCTACCGGCTCACTCACAAGACCGGGTTCAGAGAGGGTACCGTGCAGGTCATGACATCCCGCACGGGGTCTAAGGGAGAGCCCCCTGCCGCTGAGCCTGCGGCAAGGGAGCCGCGAAGGAGCTGCTAGCTTGCGGTAAAGGAGCCCAGCGAGGTGGCGTTAGAAGCCAGGGTGGTACTGGAGGCATCCACGCTATCGGTGGTGGTGTACACGGTGTAGCTCTCGCCCTTGGTGATCTTGGAGCTGGAGACCAGGATCAGTGCGGTGCTGGAGTTAGTCACCTTGTAGTTCGCCACCACGTTACCGGAGGAGTCGGCAACCTGTACGGTGGTGCCGGCGCTCAGGTTCGATACGTTGCTGATCTTCACGTAGCCGCTGGTGGAGTTGGTCGAGGGCGCCTCGAACATGTCACCGGAGTTACCCGCGGCCACGGTCGTGCCGTTGAGCAGCAGGTCGCCGTTGGTGTCCAGGGATGCGTTACCACCGGTGAAGGGACCGTTCACAATCAGCGTGCCACCGGAGAGGGTTGCCGTACCGTTGGAATCGATGCCGTCGCCGTTCGTGTTCACGGTGACGGTACCGCCGGAGATGTTGATGGTTGCGTCGACGACCTCGAAGGTGCCGCCGCCACCGCCCATACCACCGCCCATACCGCCACCAGCCGGGGGCTGGCCCATAGTACCGGAACCCATGGAGCCGGAGGGAGCCTGACCGCCTGCGGGTACCTGACCTGCGCTACCGCTGGGCGCCTGGGGTGCAGAGTTCTGGCCGCCCTGCGCGCTCTGCTTAGTCGAGGTTGCAGTAGCCGACTCAGTGCTGGTCGAGCTAGTGCTGGTCGAGGTGGTGCTGTACGAGGCGTTGATACCGTCATCGGAGCTGGTCACGTTCACGGTGCCGTCCAGGATGTTGATGTACTGCGCCTCGATACCCTCGTTCGCCTGGGTGATGTTCAGGGTACCGCCGGAGATTTCAAGCACGCGCTCAGCCTTGAAACCGTCATCACCTGCAGAGATGTTCACGGTACCGCCGCTCAGGCGTACCCAGCCGCGGTTGCCGTCGGTGTCATTGGTTGCCTTGATGCCGTCCTGGCTTGCGGTCACGGTGATGGTGCCGTCCAGGATATCGACGTAGTCCTTACCCTTAATGCCGGTGTTTGCCGCGTTCACTTCCAGGGTGCCGGAGGCAATGACCAGGCCATCAGAGGTGTGGATACCTTCTTCGTACTTACCTTCAACCTTCAGGGTGCCTTCGCCCGCCAGGGTCAGGTCACTCTTGGAGTAGATAGCTGCGTCGGGGCTGCCGCTGGCGGTATCCGAGTAGGAGGAGCCGTCAGAGACGGTGTTGGTGGTACCCGAGGCGGTGTAGATGACGACCTCGTCCGCCTCAACAACGTTGATAGCTGCACCGGTGGAGTTGGTAATGGTCGCGTTGTTCAGGATCAGGCGGACCATGTCGCTGTCGGCTGCCTCAACCTTGATCTGGCCCTCGTAGGTGCCGGTGAGCTTGTAGTTGCCCGCCTTGGTGATGGTGATGACGCCGTCGCTGACGGTCACGCCGTCAGTCGCGGTCGGGTTAGAAAGATCGATAGTAACTTCGCTGGAGGAATCCCAGGTCAGATCCTTTGCGGAGTAGTGGGTGTCCTCGGCGAGCTTCGCGCCGCTCTTCACGTCGGTGGAGAAGGAGTCTGCCACCTTCGACGTGGTGCCCGAAGTGCTCGAAGCGGAGGTGCTGGTTGCGCTCGAAGCGCTAGCGTTCGAGGTCGAGGTTGCCGAGCAGCCGGTCAACGCCAGGGCTGCCAGGAGGGTAATGGAGGTTGCGCTCTTGATCATATTGCTCTTTTTCACGGGTTTTCCTTTGTGTTTGGGTGACCACTCGCGTAGAGCCAGCGCCACAGGGGTAAGACGTATGTGAAATGTGAATATGTGTGAGAGCGGTTATTGCCTGTGTGGGGCGAATAAAGCCGATGTTGTGCTTGGTTCGGGGGATATAGATGAGGGGCTGGGGTGCGGGCAAGGTAGGTGCTCTACCCTACCCGCGCATTCCAGATTGCCGTTTTAGGCGGCTGCAAAACGCTCGGTCAGCAGCTTCTGGTAATCCTCTTCGGTCATGTCATCCACGTTCAGGCGGGTGCCCTCAACCGGTTCCAGGTGCATCCAGTTCTTCAGGGTTTCTTCCCACTTGTTGCTTGCCAGCTGCGGGTTCAACGCCGCCATACCGGTTGCAAACTTGGAAATCTTCGCGGGGGTGATGCCCGCATCCCAGAGGTGCTGGTCTGCCACGGAGGGCTCCACGCCGGACTTGGTTTCGATGATGACCGCGTTCGGCAGGCCGTAGGTGGTGCCGACCAGGTTGCCGTGGAAGTTGCGGTAGTTCACGCCCGCCATGAGGATGTTCTCGGACATGGGGGTCCAGGTCAGGGCGTTATCTACGGTCATACGGGAGGCGACCGGGTTCTTCTCGCTCTGCGGCAGGAAGACCGTGGTACGGCGGTAGCCGGTGGTCAGGACCGCCTCGAGCTTGTGCACGGGGCCGGCGAGGATATCGCCGAGTGCTGCGGTGATGTACTCGTGACCTTCCGCGGTGAGCGTATCGCGGTTCTCGAAGGTGTACGGGATACGCTTCTTGACGGTCATATCCTGCTCACCGTCGGTCTTGACCTCCAGGAAGGTCAGCTCCGAGTCCAGGTAGCTACGGGTACGGATCTTGAAGGTGTCATCGCGGCTGTAGGCTGCCGAGTGGTAGCTCTGCATCTGCGGGGTGTCGAAGTAGACCGAGTCGTAGGCGAAGTCGCGCTGGCCCTTGATTTCCATGACGGAGGCGTCTGCGTCGAGCGTGGAGAGTACCTTGGCGGCGGTTTCTGCGTCGACAATGTACTTGCGGTCCACGCGGGTCTGCATGGCTGCCTTCTCATTCATGGCTTCAAGGCTGATGCTCTTCCACTCTGCGGGGATGATGTTTGCGGCTGCGTTAGTCATGGGTCTTCGTCCTTCTGGGGTGCCGTCCCTGCGTGCTGGGGGGCGGCGTGTCGTGGGTATCGGAGATGTTTGTGCAGTTGGAGTGAATCGGAGGCTTTTATGCCGACTGGTCTTACTTGCCCACCAGGGTGCGCTGGAGCGGAACCATCCGGGTGTCCAGGGTGGTGTGCGCCTCGGCGGTGGATGCTACCGGCTGGCGGGTTGCGGTCATCTGCGGTGCTACCGGCTGAGCTACTGCCGAGATGGGTGCTGCGTTAGCCGGTGCCGCCTCCACTGCCGCGGGGGTACCACCCTCGGTGGTTTCCTTGGGCTGGTAGGTGACGGTGGCGCGGGTCAGGTTGTTCACCATGTCCAGCTCGGTGATCTTCGTCGAGGTGACGGTGTAACCCAGGCGAGCGCTCAGGTATGCCTTGAGCTCCTCCTCGTCGCTGATCGCACAATCGGCGGTAACGGTCTGAGTCTGATCGGTAGAGACCGGGGCGCTGCGCGAGTCAAGAATCGCGATGAGGCCGACCAGGGTAGCCATGAGGCCGAAGGCGATGTACGCCGGGCTAATGTTCACACCTGCGATCATGCCGACCGAGAGGGCTACGAAGTAGTAACCCACCTCGCGCTGGCTCAGGGCGGTGGAACGCAATCGGATAATCGACAGGACACCGAAGAGGCCCATACCCATAGCGGATGCGTTCGATCCGGCGGATACCAGCGCCACCGAGACGGTGAAGATACCGGCGTTGATGACCGCGTAGGAAATCATCAGTTCGCGGTTGCGGTGCCGCACCATGTAGAGGGTGCAGAGAGCTGCGATGGCTACGGCATCGGCAATCGCCATGGTCAGAATAGTCATTGGGTGCTCCAGATATCGTGTCGTGATGTTCGCGATGCTCTTTGCTGTCTGTTCTTCAGCTCCAAGCTGTGCGTTCTTTGTAGTATCTAGATTCCCGTGCAAGCCTGTGTTTACCCTGTGCTGCCCTTAACTTAGAGATAAGTGTTATATGTCTCTAATAAATACCCTTATCGTGGCGCTATTCAATCGTAATTTTTCTCTTTTCTCGCGTCCTTGACGGAGCATCCCACAGCTTCAAAAGGCATAAAAAATGGGCTCCCTCCGATATGGAGGGAGCCCATAAAAGCAGCTAAAAATTTAGCGACTAGGCGTTATTATGCCTTCTTGCGCATGCGGGTTGCCACGATGGTCGCGCCACCAGCACCCAGAGCAATCAGACCCAGGCCAGCAGCGGTCATCGCATCGGATGCACCGGTCTTAGCCAGGGAAGAAGAGCTCTTAGAGGATGCATTGGAGGAACCGGAGTCCAGGTTGTCGCCGGAGCCGGAGCTCAGCGAAACGCTGTCAGACTTCTTGGAGTTCTCGTAGTCAACGGGCTGCTCGCAACCAACGCCGTCGCCGTCAGCGTCGAACTTCTCGCGGAAGTCCGGGTGACCCTTGCGGATCGGTGCTTCGCCTGCAGCCTCAACGTCGGCGCAGTTCTGGAAGCGGAAGCTCTCGGAAGGCTGGGGAGCCGGAGCCGCGTTCTCGTCAGCGGGCTTGGAGGAGTCCTCGGCGGGCTTCTGGTCCTCAGCGGGCTTGGTTTCCTTAGCGTCCTCAACTGCGGGTGCGGAGGTCTCATCAGCAGGCTTGGGAGCCTCGGTGGTCGGAGCCGGGGTCGAGTCCTCGGAGGGAGCCGGAGTCGGGTCCTCGGAGGGAGCCGGGGTGGGCTCTTCGCTAGGTGCGGGAGCGGGCTGCTCTGCAACCTTAATGGTCACGGTAGCTGCCTTACCGCCGCGGGGAACGTCACCGTCCTTCAGGGAGCCGGACAGCAGGTAAATGTCGACAGAAACGCTGCCGTGCAGCTCTGCCTGCCAGGGAATGGTAACGGAGAAGGTACCATCGCTATCAGCGTGGATTTCCAGGTAGTCCTGGCCGTCAATCTTAACGGCACCCTTGTTCAGCTTCAGCGCCAGAACGGAACCGGAGGTACCATCAGCGGTCTTGAAGCCCTCGCCACCAATGTTCAGACCCTGACCCTCAACCCATACGTCGGGGGCGATGAACTGTGCAGAGTCTGCGTAGGTGTGGACAACCTGAGGTGCGCCTTCAACAGCGAAGGTTGCGGGGACGGAAGTAGCAACGAGGCCACAGCCGATGAGTGCGGTGGCGCCGATGCGTGCAATATTGTTTCGAATGTTCATGCCCCCCATTCTAACGAGCGAAGCTTAGGATACCGGCACCCAAGACGTCAATTTATTATGACCTAACTCACAAAACATATTTTTCTTGAAGGTTTCTTGAAGGCATGGTTGAACGATATAAGCCTTTTACACCGCCGTGCACACCCAAACTCTCAACCCCACATTGAAGAAACTAGCAAGTACATACCCCATCCCATCAGCACACCCCAACAGCAAAAACCACCCCGTTAAACGCGAAAATCCCCTCCGCCCGAACGCTCAAAAGCATTCAGGGGAAGGGACCCTCACGTACCACCGCACCGGCGGCGGCAACAGTTCTTAGGAGTTCTTGCGCTTACGCACAGCGGTCACGCCAGCAACACCCAGACCCAAAGCTACAAGACCCATACCAGCAATGGTGAAGGCGTTAGAAGCACCGGTGTTAGCCAGGGAAGAGCGCTGAGCACGGCTCGAAGTGTAGCTGCTCGAAGAGGAGGAGTCGCCGCCCAGGTTATCCAGGCTGCCAGAGTTGCGGGACGAAGAACCCGAGGAGTCGTTGGAGGAGGAACCGTCGGTCACCTCACTGTTAATGACCTCGCAACCCAGGCCGTTACCGTCGTTATCAAACTTCTTGCGGAAGTCCGGGTGGCTTTCGTGCATGGGCGCCAAGCCAGCGGCCGCAACCTCTGCACAGTTCGCGAAGCGAGTGCTCTCAGCCGAAGCGGTCACCTGCTCGGTAGCGGAGGTGGAATCACCCAGCTGATCCTTCGCCTCATTCGCAACGACTGCGTTCTGATCAGCAGCAGCCGAAGCCGATGCGCTCGCAGAAGCAGTTGCCGAAGCGGAGGGGGTAGCCACCACAGAAGCGGAAGCCGATGCGGTAGCCGAGGGGCTCACCGAAGCGGTAGCGGAAGCCTTCTCCTCGGCACGGTCCTTGATCTTTGCATCCACGGAGGCAACAACCTCATCAGCGGCAGTAGCCGAAGCAGTCGCAGAAGCGGAGGGGGTTACAGATGCGGAGGGGGTAGCCACCACGGAAGCGGTTGCCGAAGCAGTCGCAGAAGCAGATGCGGAGGGAGTTGCTTCCTGAACGGAACGAGCCTGAATCTTCACGGTGGCTGCCTTGCCGCCGCGAGCGGTGTCGTTGTCCTTCAGGGAGCCGGAGAGCAGGTAGACGTCCACGGAGATACGCTCATCCAGGTCGTCCTGCCAGGGAATGGAAACGGAGAAGTTGCCCTTCTCATCAGCCTGAACTTCCAGGTAGTCCTTGCCGTCAATCTTGACGGTACCCTTGTTCAGCTTGATAGCGATGGTGGAGCCGGAGGTGCCGTCCTGGGTCAGGAAGCCTTCGCCGGTAATCTTCAGGGTTTCGCCCTTGTACCAGACCTCAGAAATGTGGGAGGTTGCCTTGTCGGAATAGACGTAGGTGACGGACTCTTCACCGTTCTGAGCGAAAGTTGCGGGGATTGCGGTGACCGCCAGACCGCAACCGATCAGGGCGGTGGCACCGAAGCGAGTGATAGTGTGTCGAATGTCCATCCCATCATTTTATCCCCGCACGGTGGGTATATCCGCCTGTCCAGGGGCTATTTGCAATGACTTGCAACACAAAATAGCACTTTCGTGCACTTAATGATGGGTCAGTGCACACGCGGCAAAATTTGCTAGAGAAACAGCATGCACTGAAAAACGGCATTCACTGCAGAAACAGCGCCGTCTAGACCTCTGCAACGACTCCGGCAACGACCCCCGCAGCCTTAACCGTCAACGGCGTCGAGCATGAGTTCCAGCGCCTCACCCACGCCACTGCGCCACAGGTAGGTTGCTTTCGCATCCGCACGACCCGGACCGCCGTTAATCACAGCCACCGGCTTGCCCGCGCGCAGAGCCTCCAGCACAATCTTGTAGCTGCTCATAACTGCCACCGAGGAGCCCACCACCAGCAGCGCCGTACATTCAGCGAGCATGGCATCCTTGAGTGCCTTACGTTCGGCGGGCACGGATTCGCCAAAGTACACCACATCCGGCTTGAGGCGGGTCGAACCGCAGGCGATGCAGGGCACCATCTGAAAATCGCGGATATAGTGCTCGTCCAGTTCCACGTCACCGTCAGGGTTCACGCGCAGGTCTTCGTCTTCTAGGCGCGCCAGGTAGCCGGGGTTCGCCGCGTCCAGGCGCGCATCCAGGCTTTCGCGGCTCTCGTCCTGCCCGCAGTCCAGGCACACAATACGGGAGAGGTCGCCGTGCAGCGCCAGCAGGCGGGAGCTCCCAGCGCGGGCGTGCAGCCCATCCACGTTCTGCGTAATCACGCCGCTCACGGCGCCCAGCTGCTCCAGCTCGGCGAGCGCATAGTGGGCGCGGTTCGGTTCGGCGCGGCGCATGCGGCGCCAACCCACGTAGAGCGCGCCCAGTAGCGTTGGCGGGCTACGTCATCGTAACGGAATTCCTGGTAGGTCATGGGGCGGTGGTCGTGCAGGGAGCCGCCGGGCCCACGGTAGTCGGGGATGCCGGATTCGGTGCTCACGCCCGCGCCGGTGAGCACGAGGACCTTACCGGCCTTGAGTAGCTCGGCAATACCCGCGGAGGCATATTCTTCGTCGTGCGGGGTGGCGTTCTCAGAGACAACGCGCTGAATCGAGCGGATTGCGGCACGGTGCACGGAGGCGATTTCTTCGCGCTGCTCACCGGCGGCGGCGAAGTTCTGGTGGTCAGTCCAGCGGTCCATTCTTCTCCTCAATGCTCTGTGTACTAGTGCGATCAGCGCGGTTCAAACGCGTTAAACGGCTGTGGGGCACCCCCTTTCGAGGGTACCCCACAGCCTATTTCTTATGGTTTCGAATGTGCAAACTCAGCCACAGGCTAAGTCCGCCCAGCCAACCGGTTGAGCTTAGTCCTCAGCCTTCTGCTCACGCTCGGAGGTCACCGACAGGCCATCGCTGGCAACGTCCGGGTTCACGTCCACGGTCACGGTGTCGCCGTCGTGGATGGCACCGGAGAGGATGCCGCGAGCCAGGCGGTCGCCAATCTCGCGCTGAACCAGGCGGCGCAGCGGGCGGGCGCCGAATGCCGGGTCGTAGCCGGTCTTGCCCAGCCACTCGAGGGCTGCCTCGGTCACGTTCAGGGTCAGGCGGCGGTCCTCCAGGCGCTTAGCCATGCTCTTGATCTGCAGGCCCACGATCTGGCCCAGGTTCTCAGCCGACAGGGGCTGGAACATGATGATGTCATCCAGTCGGTTGAGGAACTCGGGGCGGAATGCCTGGTGAACAACCTCCAGCGCCTTCTCGGATCGCTCGTCGAAGGGCAGGTCCTGGTTGACCAGGTACTGCGAACCGAGGTTCGAGGTCAGGATCAGGATGACGTTGCGGAAGTCCACGGTGCGGCCCTGGCCGTCGGTCAGGCGGCCGTCATCGAGTACCTGCAGCAGGATGTCGAAGACCTCGGGGTGTGCCTTCTCAACCTCGTCGAGCAGGACCACCGAGTAGGGGCGACGGCGTACAGCCTCGGTCAGCTGACCGCCCTCTTCGTGGCCGACGTATCCGGGAGGGGCACCGACCAGGCGGGAAACGGTGTGCTTCTCGGAGTACTCGCTCATGTCGATGCGCACCAGGGCACGCTCGTCATCGAACTGGAACTCAGCCAGTGCCTTAGCCAGCTCGGTCTTACCAACACCGGTCGGGCCCAGGAACAGGAAGGAACCAATCGGGCGGTTCGGGTCGGAAATACCGGCGCGGGCGCGGCGCACAGCGTCAGAAACAGCGACCACTGCGGCTTCCTGACCGATGAGGCGGGCACCGATGCGCTTCTCCATTTCGAGCAGCTTCTCGGACTCACCCTGCATCATGCGACCTGCGGGAATGCCGGTCCAGGAGGAAATCACCTCGGCAATATCGTCCGCGGTGACCTCTTCGGAGACCATAGATTCGTTCTTGGCGGTGTCCTCGGCGCGCTGTGCTTCTTCCAGCTCAGCCTGCTTTGCGGGAATTTCGCCGTAGAGCAGGCGGGATGCCTCGGCGAGGTTGCCCTCGCGCTGTGCAACCTCTGCGCGGGAGCGCAGCTCGTCAATCTGGGTCTTGATGTCGCCCACACGGTTCAGGCTAGCCTTCTCGGCCTCCCAACGAGCGTTGAGGGCGTCGAGCTGTTCCTTCTTGTCAGCCATGTCCTTGCGCAGCGCTTCCAGACGCTCCACAGATGCGGGGTCGGTTTCGCCGGCAAGTGCCAGTTCCTCCATGGTGAGGCGGTCCACGGCGCGGCGCAGCTGGTCGATTTCCTCCGGTGCGGAGTCAATTTCCATGCGCAGGCGGGATGCCGCCTCGTCAATCAGGTCAATTTGCCTTGTCAGGCAGCTGACGGGAGGGAATGTAACGGTTGGACAGGGTTGCTGCGGCAACCAGCGCGGAGTCAGCGATCTGCACCTTGTGGTGTGCCTCGTAGCGTTCCTTCAGACCACGCAGAATACCGATGGTGTCATCTACGCTGGGCTCGCCCACGTACACCTGCTGGAAGCGGCGCTCCAGGGCGGGGTCCTTCTCGATGTTCTCGCGGTACTCGTCCAGGGTGGTTGCACCGATCAGCGCAGCTCACCACGGGCAAGCATGGGCTTGAGCATGTTGCCTGCGTCCATGGAGCCTTCGGATGCGCCAGCACCGACGACGGTGTGAATCTCGTCGATGAAGGTCACAATCTGGCCTTCGGACTTCTTGATTTCTTCGAGGACTGCCTTCAGGCGTTCCTCGAATTCACCGCGGTACTTTGCGCCTGCGACCATGGAGCCCAGGTCCAAGCTGATGAGGGTCTTGCCGCGCAGGGATTCGGGCACATCGCCGGAAACCATGCGCTGTGCCAGGCCTTCCACGACGGCGGTCTTACCGACGCCGGGCTCACCAATCAGAACGGGGTTGTTCTTGGTTCGGCGGGAGAGCACCTGCACGACGCGGCGAATCTCAGAGTCACGGCCGATGACCGGGTCGAGCTTGCCTGCGCGAGCAATAGCGGTCAGGTCGGTGCCGTACTTTTCGAGCGCCTGGAAGGTGCCTTCGGGGTCGGGGGTGTCCACGGTGCGGTCTCCTCGGACGTTGGGGATGGTCTGTGCGATGAGCTCTGCGGTAGCGCCGAGCTTGTGCATTGCGGTTGCGGTGCTATCGGTTCCGCTGGCAATGCCGAGCAGGATCATTTCGGTAGAAACGTAGGTATCTCCGAAGCCCTGGGCACGGGTCTGTGCCGCCTGCAGAGCAGAAAGCGCTGCACGGCTGAGGGAGGCGTTCTGCACGGAGGCACCGGATGCCTTCGGCAGCTTCTTGATTTCAGCGGATGCCGCCTCGGAGATAGCGTCCACATCCAGGCCTGCAGCCTTGAGGACTGCTACGGCGACGCCTTCGCGCTGGTCCATGAGGGCCTTGAGGATGTGCGCGGTTTCAATAGTGGGGTTACCGGCGGTTTGAGCATTAGTATTTGCCGCCGAGATGACTTCTTGACTCTTGGTGGTGAACTTGTTGTCCATGGTGTTCCTTTCGCATTTCGAGGGGCTTATCCTATGCGCCCCCGCATTACATAACTTGAGTCTACTACACTCAATTATTCTGCGCAAGGGGTTAACCAAGGTTTTTGAGATTAAAATTTCGACAACAAACTAAGGGATCACCACACGAATAAAGCGGCGAAAGCACCAACTCCAGCCAAAAACTCCACCCAAAAGCCCTATTGTTATAGTGACCACGCTGGGTACATGTAAGGCTGGGCGCTTGCGGGCTCCCGCAACAATCACAGTCACGAATGGGGACCCACATGAAAATACTGGTTCTAGGTGCAACCGGCCGCACCGGTTACCTCTTCACCCGCAAAGCCCTAGAAGAGGGGCACACCGTCACCGCCTACGTGCGCAACCCCGACAAGGCGCTAACACTTTTGGGGGCGCACCAAAATCTCACTATCGTTCCGGGAGCCCTGAATGATGCCGAGCAGCTCGCCGCAGCATCCTCCGGGCAAGACGTGATGGTCAGCATCCTGGGCCAGAAAGCCACAGTACGAGAGTTTCTCTCCTCCACGTTCATGCAGGAGCGCCTGCCCCTCATCATGGAGGCGGTCACGGGCGCAGGCGTAAAGCATTGCGTTCTGATGAGCGCCTACGGCGTGGGCGATACGGTACGGACCGCATCCCTGCCCATGCGCCTGGTCTGCAAGGTCATCATGCGCGGCATTTTCACCGACAAGGTTAAGGCGGACGCCCTGGTTACCGAATATCAGCCGTATATTTCGCGTGCACATCCGGGCAGGCTGACCGATAAGCCCAGCAAAGGCGGAGTGAAGGTGTTTGATATGGCGAGCGTCGAGCGAACTCCGGGCATTCCGACGATTGCCCGTGAAGACGTTGCCGATGCGCTGCTCACTATCGCCAAGAACCCCCAGAACGCTGGCACGGATTTTTTGGTGACGACTGGGGACGCTGTCCTACTCTCACCCCAGAAATAAACCGGTAGGCTTAATGACATGACGACTACGAACACCTTCCCCGCCGCCATTCTCTTCGACCACGACGGAACCCTCGTCGATACCGAACCCGTATGGGCTGCCGCAAAGGTTGCTCTCACCGCAGAATTTGGTGGCACCTGGACCGAACAGGACACCCTCGATTGCCTGGGCCTATCCATGCAGTTCACCCTGGATCGTCTGCGCGAGCGCGGCGTGAACCTGCCGGACGAGGAGATTAACGATCGACTGGTGGCGAAGGTGCGCGAGACGCTGGCGCAGCAGCCGGTCGAGTTCCTACCCGGCATTGAGCGCTTCCTCTCGGAGGTTCGCGATGCGCAGATTCCGGCCGCCATCGTCACGAACGCCACCACCTCCGTGGCTCGCCGCACCGCGAACGCGGCACCCGAGGGCACGTTCTCGGTGGTTATTGGCAACGATGAGACCACCAACCCCAAGCCGGACCCGCAGCCTTATCTTTTGGCGGCGGAGCGTCTGGGTGTTGACCCGACTCAGTGCGTGGCTCTCGAGGATTCCCCTTCGGGCGTGCGCAGCGCGACCGCGGCGGGCATGCGCGTCATTGTTGTTCCGGGCGAGCTGGAGGTTCCGGCGGAGCTGGGCACCGCGCGCCTCAAGCATGAGGAGCTGACCCTGGAGGCGGTTCGCGCGCTGGCGTAGCCGCGTAGTTTGCGGGCTGAAAGCTCTACAGAAAACTGAATACACTTCACCGTAAAGGGGTGGGATGCACAAGATGAGATATCGCGCATCCCACCCTTTGTGCGCGCCTGGGCGGTGAGCCGTGGGGGGTGAGCAGGGGCTTTTGGGCGGGGGCTTTTAAGGGTTGGTGCGACACATAGATGACAATTTATTACGAATTACTCAAAATAACCTTGACAGCAGTTCCTTAAAATGATTTACTCATAATAACGATTCGGTGGGGCGACAAATCCTACCGAACCACAAACATCACAGCATCATGAAGGAGACCATCATGGCATTCGCAAACTACACCGCACCCGGCCTGACCCTCGAAGAAGGCAAGGGCATTTCCGAGGTTCTCCAGGCACGTCTGCACGACCTGAACGACCTGCACCTGCTGCTGAAGCACGCTCACTGGAACGTGACCGGCCCCGGCTTCATCGCCGTTCACGAAATGATTGACCCCCAGGTCGACACCGTCCGCGAGTTCGTCGACGCCATCGCAGAGCGTATGGCAACCCTGGGCGCAACCCCTAACGGCCTGGCTGGCGCACTGGTCGCACAGCGCACCGTCGAGGACTACCCCGTCGGCCGCGCACGCGTTGCTGACCACCTGCACGCCCTGAACGACGTGTACACCCGTGTGATCAAGGATCACCGCAAGGCTATTGCTTTTGCCGGTGAGTCCGACCCCGTCACTGAGGACCTGCTGATCGGTCAGACCGCTGAGCTGGAGAAGTTCCAGTGGTTCATCCGCGCGTTCCTGGAGAACGGCGAAGGCAACATCTAAGCCGCAACCATCTAAGTTGTAGCCTCTAAACTGCAGCCTACCTATGGCGGCAAACCATGTAGACGCTAGTTTTTAGAGCCACCAACCGGGCGGGTGCGCTCTCCTTATGGAGGGTGCACCCGCCCGGCTTTTTATGCTCGAAGATGCCCCGCTTCTTCCCGACACTTTTACCTTTCCCGGCGCTTGAGTCCTCGTCCGTGCGGTATCACAAAGTACGTTGAGGCGAACAATAACACCGGGTTAGGCCGTCCTAGATTTTCTGTTCGGAGTGCTCTACAGTGGTTCACTGTTCATGACAGAGCACACAGACATGAACGCATCATCAGGCGCAGGGACCCCGCCCTGCACGCACGGCACCCGTGGAAAGGGAACTATGAGCATGCACGCCCAGCACGAGCACGGCGAAGAAACCGAGAAGCTTCAGCCGGAAAACACCGCTACCGAAGCTTCGCAGGCCACCCGCCATAGCGCCGTCACCTCCCCCTCCCCCACGCAGATTAAGCGTTGGCGCCGCTACCTGGCTGATGAAGAGTCGGAGGCGCGTATCTACCGCTACCTGGCTCGCCGCGCCGAGGGTACCGACCGCGAAATCTTGTTGCAGGTTGCTAAGGCGGAGAAGCGTCACCAGCAGCATTGGCGTGACATGCTCGGTGAGCACGCGGATGTGCACGTGCGCCCGTCCTTGCAGTCTCTGGTGCTGCAGTTCTTGGCGAAGAACTTCGGTTCGGTGTTTATTCTGGCAATGGCGCAGCGCGCGGAGTCCCGCTCCCCCTACGCTGAGGACCCGGACGCCACCGAGGAAATGGCGGCTGACGAGGCGATTCACGAGGAGATTATTCGTGCTCTGGCGACTAACGGTCGCGAGAAGCTTTCGGGTAATTTCCGTGCGGCGGTTTTTGGTGCTAACGACGGTTTGGTGTCGAATCTGGCGTTGACTATGGGTATTACCGCCTCGGGTGCATCCAGCTCAATGGTCCTACTCTCGGGTATTGCGGGCCTGCTGGCGGGTGCGCTGTCGATGGCTGCTGGCGAGTTCGTGTCGGTGCGTTCTCAGCGTGAGCTGCTGGATGCGTCCCAGCCGACCCAGGTGACCCTGCGTGTTGCCCACGATTTGGATTTGGATTCGAACGAGCTGGAGCTCATTTACCGTGCGCGCGGCATGGAGCCGGAGGCGGCGCATCACCGTGCGATGGAGCGTTTCGGCTACCTGGATTGTGACTGCGATCCGTCGCTGTCGCACCGTGATGATGAGGAGCGCGAGGAGAACGTGGCGCTGGGCACCGATATTGGTGCCGCGGCGGCTTCCTTCTCGTTCTTCGCTTCGGGTGCGCTGATTCCGATTCTGCCTTATATCTTCGGCTTGTCGGGTGTGTTCGCGATGGTGCTGTCCCTGCTGTTCGTGGGTGCGGCGCTGGGCTTCACCGGCGGCGTGGTGGGCCTGCTTTCGGGTGCTTCCCCGCTCAAGCGCGGTATTCGTCAGATTCTAATTGGCTTTGGCGCTGCGTTCGTGACCTACCTGCTGGGTCTGGCGTTCGGCACAACTGTCGGTTAGATTTATCCCCTTATTTTTAGGCTTTAACAAGTTTGTATAGTTACTCTGGCGTTCATTTTCAAGCATTTGAGAACTATACAGGTGCAGAAATCCCCCGGCGGATACACTCAGTGTATCCGCCGGGGGATTCATCGCTCTCTGCACTTGCACCGCTCAGCACGGGGCAAGCAACAATGCGGGGCGGACCTCGCGAGGCATTAGCTGAGGCCCTACAGCATAACCAGATTAGGGGTTAATCTGGGTGGTAGTCTCAGCGCCAGAGAGCGCCTTGGTGTCGGTGTAACCGTTACCGGAGTAGGTAATGGTTGCATTCTGGATGCTGGAGGTCTGCTTGTAGGAGATCCAACCCTGTGCAGGGCTGAAGGACACAATACCGGGCATAATGACGACCTGACCGTACAGCTTGTTACCGGTCTGCTTCAGAGTGTACGCCTTGGTAGTAGTGAAGGTAATACGACCCTTGAAGGTGTAGGTGCCATCAGAATTCTTGGTCACGGTCGGGACCGAAGCAGACCAGTTGCCTGCTGCCTGAGCAACCGACAGGTAGCGTGCCTGACCTGCCGAAGCAACCAGCTCCGTAAGCCTACCGCTCAGTGCACGGCCGTTGGGGGTCCACGCCTGACCATTAATCCTACCGCTCTTAGCAGCATTCAGAGCATTAGCAGGCACGGTGTACTCAACATCAGTCACGAAGGTTGCCCCGGCAGCCAGGGTCGCGGTAGAACCTGCAACGTAGCCGGTACCAGTCTTGGGCGCGGTGGTCGGAACAGACCACCAGAAACCGCTAGATGCCACGTAAGAGCCGGGGGATGCAGTCTGGGAGTTGTTAACCGGGGTAAAGGTACCCTCACCGTTGATAAACAGGTCACGGTTGGTCGGCTTGGAAGCGCTATCGTCCCAGTTCAGGTCGGATTCGGGCTTAGAAGAAGATGCGAAGTACGCCTCAGGAGTGGTCGGGTGAATCGGACCGGTGCTGGTGGACGAAGCGTAACCAACAAAGCCGCCACCGTACTGAGCGCTGACAAACAGACCGCTCTGGATAGTCAGCTTATCGTCAGAATCCTCGCTCCTGGTAGATGCTGCATAGGCCGGCACAGCAGCAGAAGCTGCAATAACAGGTGCAGACCAGACGCCTGCCTTAGCGACAGAGCGACGGGAAATGGGCTGAGTCATGAGTGAATGTTCTCCTCGTATGTGATGAAATATAGATAGAGCCTACATGTATAACAATCTGACTAGGCTCAATGGGCATTATTATATGTCTATTAACATAGACTTTTCATCTTTTTCACCATGATATATATAACAAAGCAGGCTCTTCAGCTCACTGAACTATTTTCAAAAACCTGATTTAACGCACAGATGCCGGTAGCCTCATGGACTACCGGCATCTGCCGCATTATTTATGCTGTTTACTTCGCTGCGAAGATTTCGCGCATCAGGTTTGCAGCCTCGGAGGGGGTCTTACCGACCTTCACGCCTGCTGCTTCCAGAGCTTCCTTCTTCGCCTGAGCGGTACCGGAGGAACCGGAGACAATAGCGCCTGCGTGGCCCATGGTCTTACCCTCAGGAGCGGTGAAGCCTGCAATGTAACCAACGACGGGCTTGGTCACGTTTGCCTTGATGTACTCTGCAGCACGCTCCTCAGCGTCACCACCGATCTCACCAATCATGACGATTGCTTCGGTCTCGGGGTCAGCTTCGAAAGCTTCCAGAGCGTCGATGTGGGTGGTGCCGATGATGGGGTCGCCACCAATACCGATAGCGGTGGTGAAACCAATGTCGGACAGTTCGTACATCAGCTGGTAGGTCAGGGTACCGGACTTGGAAACCAGACCAATCTTGCCCTTGCCGGTGATGTTCGCCGGGATAATACCAACCAGGCACTCCTCGGGGGAGATGATGCCGGGGCAGTTGGGGCCAATGATACGGGTGATCTGCTTGCCGTTCTCGTCCACGGATGCCTTAGCAGCTGCCCAGAACTCTGCGGAGTCCTGAACCGGAACGCCCTCGGTGATGACGACGACGAGGCCGATCTTAGCCTCGATAGCCTCGAGAACTGCTGCCTTGGTGAAGGCCGGGGGAACGAAGACGATGGAGACGTTCGCGCCGGTCTTCTCCATAGCCTCAGCTACGGAACCGAAGACGTCCAGCTCGATGTCGGAGCCGTCCTTCGCCTTGTGGGTGACGGTGGTACCAGCCTTGCGAGCGTTCACGCCGCCCACAATGTTGGTGCCTGCTGCGAGCATGCGTGCGGTGTGCTTGGTACCCTCGCCACCGGTGATGCCCTGAACGATGACCTTGGAGTCCTTGTTCACAAAGATAGACATATTACTTCCTTGAAATCCTTTGCTGGCGATTACGCCTTGTGAGCGAGCTCTGCTGCCTTGTCGGCGCCGGAGTCCATGGTCTCAGCCAGAACAACCAGCGGGTGGTTCGCCTCGGAGAGGATGCGGCGACCCTCAGCAACGTTGTTGCCGTCCAGGCGCACAACCAGGGGCTTGGTTGCTGCGTCGCCCAGAATCTCCAGAGCCTTCACAATGCCGTCTGCCACTGCGTCACATGCGGTGATGCCGCCGAAGACGTTCACGAAAACGCTCTTGACCTGCTCGTCGCCCAGAATGATTTCCAGACCAGCAGCCATAACCTCAGCGGACGCGCCGCCACCAATATCAAGGAAGTTTGCGGGCTTGACGTTGCCGTGGTTCTCACCAGCGTATGCAACGACGTCCAGGGTGGACATAACCAGACCTGCACCGTTACCAACGATGCCGACCTCGCCGTCCAGCTTCACGTAGTTCAGGTCGAACTGCTTTGCCTTAGCTTCCAGCGGGTTCTCAGCGGACTTGTCCACGAGAGCCTCGTGCTCGGGCTGGCGGAATTCTGCGTTGTCGTCCAGGGAGACCTTGCCGTCCAGGGCGAGGATGGTGCCCTCGGGGGTCAGAACGAGGGGGTTAACCTCAACCAGGGTTGCGTCTTCCTTGGTGTAGACTTCGCCCAGCTTAACGAGAACGGGAACAACCTTCTCCTGCAGTTCTGCGGAGAAACCTGCTGCCTTAGCAATTTCCTCAGCCTTAGCCTGGTCCAGGCCAACCAGCGGGTCAACCTCGATCTTTGCCAGTGCCTCGGGGCGCTCAGCAGCGAGCTGCTCAATTTCCATACCGCCTTCTACCGAGCACATTGCCAGGTAGGAGCGGTTTGCACGGTCCAGCAGGAGGGAGAAGTAGTATTCTTCGGCGATGTCTGCGCCGTCAGCGACCAGCACGCGGTGAACGGTGTGGCCCTTGATGTCCATGCCGAGGATTGCCTTAGCGTGCTCGTAAGCTTCTTCGGGGGACTTTGCGAGCTTAACGCCGCCAGCCTTACCGCGGCCGCCGGTCTTAACCTGAGCCTTAATGACGGTCAGGCCGCCAATTTCCTCAGCTGCTGCCTTTGCTTCTTCAGGGGTGGTCGCAACAATGCCCTTGAGCACGGGTACACCGTGCTTTGCGAAGAGCTCGCGCGCCTGGTATTCGAAAAGGTCCACAGGTGTCCTTCTTCTTCGAAGTGGTGCCGAGCGCTGGTGCACTCGGCCTGGTCATTAGAGGTGTCTTCCCCTGTGTGTCCGGTACGTGCGATAGGTATCTCTCGCACCCGGCGCACACGCATCATTGACGCGGGGAATTTCTCTCGTCTCTACTCTATCGGATTCGGCGTGAGCTCGCACTCACAGAGCCCCAAATCTGAGATTTTAGCGACTCAGCTCACAAATATTTTGGGTACATTCCACCCAAAGGCTGTGCACCGGGTAACTAACCCGAACTAACACTCCCCTATCTGCCGCGAAATACCGGCGAAATGCGGCGTTTACCGCCGTGCTCTGCCAAGCCCCGAAGCCCTTCTCAGCAGGCGGACAACACGCCCGGTACAGCACACAAAAGAGGGGCGGGCATCCTCATGCACCCGCCCCTCCATCGGCGTTGTTAGGTTCGCACGCCTGACGCGTTAGCTCACCTTCTCCAGCGGCGCGTAACGCAGCAGCAGGCGCTTCTCTTCCGAACCGAAACGGACCTTCGCCACGGTCTTATCGCCGCTACCCTCAACGGCGAGCACGCGACCCTCACCGAACTTGGTGTGGCGCACGGTATCGCCGACCGCCAGGGTCGGAATTTCCTTGCTCTGATGAACGCGGGAGCGGTTCGTCACCTTCGAGGCAGCCGCCGCCAACCCGTAGCTTGCCGAGCCGTTAATATCCGCGGTGGACGGCTCAGAACGGCGGGCGGTGCGAGACTCGTAGGGGTCGTATGAGCCGCGCGAGCTACCGGAGCCGTAACCACCGGAACTGCAACCACCCGAGCCATAGCCACCCGAGCTGTAACCACCCGAGTAGCCGCCAGAACCGTAACCGGAACGAGAACCGCCCGAATAGCCGCCACCGTACGAATTACCGTAGGAACTGCCGCCGTAGGAGCTGCCGCGAGCGCCATACGCGCCCATACCGGAGGCACCAAAGCCCGAGAAACCGGCGGTGCGCTTCCACTCGATGAGGTCCTCCGGAATCTCTTCCAGGAAGGGCGAGGGCGGGTTGAACTGGCTCTTACCCCACATGGTGCGGGTTTCCGAGCGGGTCAGGTACAGGCGCTCCATGGCGCGGGTCAGACCCACGTACGCCAGGCGGCGTTCCTCGCTCATTTCCTTCTCATCGGTCAGGGCACGCTGATGCGGGAACAGGCCGTGCTCCATGCCGGTCAGGAACACCACGGGGAACTCCAGGCCCTTGGCGGTGTGCAGGGTCATGAGGGTGACCATGCCCTGTGCCTTCGCCTCGGCGGCTTCGGCGGCAATCTGTGCGGCGGAGGCGTTCTCACCATCCGCGTTGGCGGGGCGGTTCGGGATCGAGTCGGCATCAGCGACCAGAGCCACGTGTTCGAGGAACTGCTCCAGGTCGGCGCCGGGGTTCTCGGTCTCGAACTCGACCATGGCGTCGAGCAGCTCAGACAGGTTTTCCACGCGCGATTCGTCCTGAATGTCCTTGGAGGCGCGCAGGGCCGCCAGGTACCCGGTCTGCTCCAGGACCGCTTCCAGGCAGGTTGCGGCCGGTTCGGTGCGGGCAATCTGCGCCAGGTCGTCCATGAGGCGCACGAACTCGGCGTACTTCTTGACCGCGGCGGCACCCAGGCCGGGGATGTCGGCTGCCTGGCGTGCGGCGGCGTAGAAGGAGATGCGGTTCGCACTCGCGTACTCCGCCACCACGGACTCAGATTTGGCGCCGATACCGCGCTTGGGTTCGTTGAGGATGCGGCGCACGTTCACGTCGTCATCGGGGTTGCTCAGGGCGCGCAGGTACGCCAGGGCGTCCTTGATTTCCTTACGCTCGTAGAACCGGGTACCGCCGACCACTCGATAGGGCAGACCAGCGCGCATGAGCATGTCCTCGAGGGTTCGGGACTGCGCGTTGGTGCGGTAGAAGATGGCGACGTCACCGGGCTGCACGCCGTGCTCATCGGCAAGGCGGTCAATTTCGCGGGTGATGTAGCGTGCCTCGGCGTGCTCGGATTCGGCAACGTAACCGATGATCTTCGCACCCGCGCCGGAGGCGGTCCACAGCTTCTTGGGGCGACGATCGGGGTTGCGTTCAATAACCGCATTCGCCGCGGAGAGGATGTTCTGCGTGGAACGGTAGTTCTGTTCCAGCAGGATCGTGTGGGCGTTCGGGTAGTCCTTCTCAAAGTCCGTAATATTGCGGATATCCGCACCGCGGAAGGCGTAGATGGACTGGTCGGAGTCACCCACCACGGTCAGCTCGGCAGGGGGCACGGCGTCCGGGTAGGGGCCGCGGTCAGCAGGTGCCTTCGTGTGGGCGCCGACCAGTTCACGCACGAGCTGGTACTGGGCGTGGTTGGTGTCCTGGTACTCGTCCACGAGGATGTGGCGGAACTTACGGCGGTAGTAGTTCGCGATTTCGGGGAACTTCTTGAGCAAGAAGACGGTGCGGCCAATCAGGTCGTCAAAGTCGAGGGAGTTGGCGGCACGCAGACGCTGCGTGTAGACGGTGTAGATCTGCGAGATGGTCTTCTCGTACGGGTTATCGCTCGCCACGCGGGATGCGTACGCTTCGGCGCTGACCAGCTCGTTCTTCAGCGCGGAAATGCGGTTGCCCACGGCCTTGGCGGTGAACTTCTTGGGGTCCAGGTTGAGCTCTTTAATGATGAGGCTCAGCAGGCGCTGCGAGTCGGTCGAATCGTAGATGGTGAAGGTGGACTTCAGACCCAGCGCGGAGGCCTCACGGCGCAGCACGCGCACGCAGAAGCTGTGGAAAGTAGAAATCCACATGTGCTTGGCGCGCGGGCCGACCAGTGCCTCAATGCGTTCACGCATTTCGGCGGCAGCCTTATTGGTGAAGGTGATGGCGAGAATCTGGCCGGGGGTCGCGCGGTGGGTTGCGAGCAGGTAGGCGATGCGGTGGGTGAGCACGCGGGTCTTGCCGGAGCCGGCGCCCGCGACGATGAGCAGGGGCGAGCCGGAGTGCAGCACGGCTTCTTCCTGGCGTTCGTTGAGCCCGGCGGTGAGGGAGGCGGGGTCCACGGCGTTGAGGCTGTGGGCGCGTTCGCCGTAGGGGTCAGCGGGGTCGAAGTCCTCACCGTAGCCGCCGACGCGGTAGGCGGGTGGCATGAAGTCGCCGAGCGGGTCTGCGGCGGTGAAGACTGCGGGTGCGCCGGGTTCAGGAACGGGCGCGCTGGTAGCAGGGGTACCGTAGGCGGGCAGGGCGGCGGGTACGTCCTGTGCGGGCGCCTCCATCATCGGGGCGTCCATCACTGCGGCGTCCATGGGAGGGGCGTAATAGTCGTCCTCGGCAGGGGGTACGTCGTAGTAGGGGTCGAAGGGCGGCTCATCATCCGCTACCGGTGCTGCAGGGGTGACGAGTTCGGCGGCGAACAGGCCGTCCTGTTCGGTGAAGGGCTGCTTCTGCTGTTCGGGCTTGTCGCTCATCATCTACCTCGCTGCCTAGAATACACGTTCGATATTCCATGCTACCGCATTTACTCCGCGGCTCCCACCCGTTCAGTCATCCGCCGCACGTCCTATATCGGCAACGGTAAACCGGTGGCACAGAATAGTCATGCTAGGATGACCGCATGACCCAGACCTTACCTCCGAGCCTCTCAATAGCCCTATGGTGCAATGGCTCAGCCGACGAAGCGGCACAGTTCTATACCAGGGTTTTTCGCGATGCTTCCATCATGGAACAGATGCCCGGACTCACGACTCTAAGCATCCACGGCTTCCAACTCTCGCTCATTAACGGTGATGACCGGTACGTCCCGAACCAGTCCATCAGTTGCATCCTAAACTTTGACCCGCTCCTCTTCGGTGGTGAGGCGCAAGCGCGAGCATACCTCGATGAACTCTACGAAGAGCTAAGTACCGGCGGTGTGCTGATGGAACTGGGTGAGTATCCTTTCTCCCCACGCTACGCCTGGGTGCGTGATCGTTTCGGCATGACCTGGCAGCTGATGCTTACCAATCCTGCAGGCGACCCGCGACCCTTCGTCGTGCCTTCTTTCATGTTTGGCGGCACGAATCACGGCAATGCAGAGGAAGCCACCAACGGCTGGATTTCCATGTTTGATGATGCCCGCCGCGGCACCCTGTACCACTATCCGGAAGGTAGCCCCTTTGAGGCAGATGCGGTCATGTTTACCGACTTCAACCTGCACGGCACCTGGATGGCGGCTGCTGATTCCAGCACTTTCCACGATTTCACATTCACGCCGGGGGTTTCGGTAGTTCTTTCGTGCCGTACTCAGGAGGAGATTGATTACTATTGGGAGCAGCTCTCGGCTATACCTGAGGCGGAGCGTTGCGGCTGGTGTGTAGATCGCTGGGGTATTTCTTGGCAGGTTGTCCCGCACAATATTGCTGAGCTGATGGCAGATAAGGCCTCTCGCGAGAAGATCCTGCTGATGGGCAAGATTGACCTGTCTCAGCTATAACAACGTGTTTTCTTGAGTACTCGTTACGTGCAGAAACAGAGAAACCGCCCGCGCCTGCTAATGCAAGCGACGAGCGGTTTTCTCGTACCGGCGTGACTACCAGTTCTGTGTGCCCCCGAGACGATTCGAACGTCCGACACCTTCTTTAGGAGAGAAGTGCTCTATCCCCTGAGCTACGAGGGCGTACCTATCCAGTATAAAGCACCCCGCACCGCGAGTCCGCACAGCCCGTGTTCACCGCCCTGTGTTCACCGCCCGAAGACACCCGCACCCGGCGGCAGAATCGCTCTTACAATGTACGAATGAGCATCTACATTGACCCGCCCACCTGGCCCGCACACGGCACCGTCTTCTCGCACCTCATCTCCGATGTATCCCTGGCGGAACTGCACGAGTTCGCCGCAGCGGCGGGCATCAGTGAGCGTGCTTTCGACCGCGACCACTACGATGTTCCGGCGCACCTCTACGAGAATCTAGTACGGGCGGGCGCAAAGGAGCTCAGCGGTGCACAGCTGACTCGCACGCTCATTGCCAGCGGTCTACGGATTCCCCTGAAGGAACGCCCGGAAAAGATTCGCCCGCGTCTGCTTCGCGCCTGGGAGGCGGCGTTTGCGCCCCGCCTTAATACACCCCGCCTCAAGCATGTGGAGGCTCCTTCCGTGAGCCAAGCTCAACTCACGGCGCAGGTAGCGGAACTGGGTGAGAGCCTGTTGCAGGCATGGGAGCAGCCGCACCGCGCCTACCACCACAGCGGGCACCTTTCGCAGATGCTCACCGATCTGGACCGTCTCTACGCACACCGCACGCAGGGTTCTACTCCCCTGGCGTTGGTTTTGGCGGCGTGGTTCCACGACGCGGTGTACGAGGGCGCGCGGGGTGAGGATGAGCGCCGTAGCGAGCAGCTGGCGAACACCTCCCTGGAGCCGCTGGTTACCGCGGGCCTGCTCAGTGGTGACGAGCTGCAGATGGTGAGCCTTCTGGTGCGTGCCACGGCAACCCACGAGCTGCCCAAGTCTGCCGACCTACCGGCGGGCTATGAGCCGGCGGATATTCAGTTTTTCCTCGATGCCGATATGGCTATCCTGGCGGCTGATTCGGCACGCTACCGCCGCTACCTGCGCGGGGTGCGTAGCGAGTACTCCCATCTTGACGATGAGGCATTCCGTGCCGGTCGTACGACCTTCCTGCGTTCGATCCTGGGACGTAAGCGCATCTTCCTCTCCGAGGAGGGTCTACAGCTCTGGGAGGAGCCCGCGAGGGCTAATCTGAGTGCGGAGCTCAGCGAGTGGGCGCAGGACCCGCAGGGGCTTCTGCAGGCTCTCGCGTCCTAGCCGCATACACCTAAAACACATACCGCCGAGAATGCGCCCATACTAAGGTGCGTTCTCGGCGGTATTTTCGTGGAATCTCTCGGGTACGCAAAAGGCGCCCACCCCGTGTGGGGTAGGCGCCTTTTGAGAAGTATGTTGGGCTAAACCCAGCTCTTATGCGCTAAGGCTTAGAGAGCGGTGTAGTAGCCGTCAACGGACATCCAGGAGGTGGGGTGCACCAGGGTACCGTTGGTGGGGTTCAGAGCGGAGATCATCTTGCCGTCGCCCAGGTAGATACCAACGTGGCTGTAGCCGTTCTGGAAGACGATGTCGCCGGGCTGGGGGTTAGCGGTCGGGCGCAGCTCGTTCTTCATTGCGTAGGTGAAAGCGGTCAGCTTGATGCCGTGCTGAGCGAAAACCCAAGAGGTGAAGCCGGAGCAGTCCCATGCACCGAAGGTCTTGCCGCCCCAAACGTATGCGCCGCCCAGACCGCTCATTGCGGTTGCAACGATTGCGTCGCGGGATGCGTTACCGGTGGAAGCGGAGGAAACTGCGGGAGCCTCGGTCTGTGCTGCAACGGGTGCAACGTAAGCCTGCTGTGCCTCAGCCTGGGGTGCTACGTAGGTGGTCTCAGCTGCGGGTGCCGGAGCTGCTGCGGGAGCAACGTAGGTCTGCTGTGCCTGAGCCTGGGGTGCAACGTAGGTGGTTGCGGGGGTGTTGTAGCTGGTGTAGTCGAACTCGTAGTTGGTGTAGTCGTAGGACAGATCAGCAGCAGCGGGGATCTGTGCAAATGCGTTCGCGGGAACGGTCGAGCCGAGCAGGATTGCGCCTGCTGCGAGGGTTGCACCTGCGGTACGTACGATCTTCTTAGCCATTGGTAATTCCTCCATTGCCTGACGAGGTGAGCTGTCGGGCTCGAGCATGGATTCGCTCGGCCACCGAAGTGACTTAGCCCCGAGGCTTCTCGATTGAGATGCCGTATCCCAGCTTGGGGATTGGGTCCCCCGCTTCTGCCATATTGGGTAGACGTACATCGAAGCGTTGGCAGAACTCAGCGGAACCGCTTCGACGGTGCCCTCTTACGATGAGGATTTGGGCACAAATCGAGAATACACAGAAAACTCCCAGTTGTCACTTCATTCGGGCTTAAATTTTGGACTTTCACCCTGGGGGGAAAACTTGGCACTCCAGGCATTTGACCCCCCTCTCAATGGAACCAACAGCTACCGTTTAAGGCTCTTGACTAGGTGTTTCACAAGGATGCACATTCGCTTTTAATGCACCAGCACCCCTTAAGGACAGGGTTCAAAACTCTTAAAAATGACCCTTATCTCTTAAGTGTCCACTCCCAGAGATTGCTCAAACATCGGCGTTTCCATCAGTTTCAACCTCAGATTTAAGCGAAAAACCCGAAAAATGCACTCAAGCGCAGTTGCTAAAACTCTGAGAGAGGAGTATATGCGCCCGCGCACATGACCAAACTCTGAAATACCCCGTCCACTAGGCACCTCAGCTCCCCCGAAGCCTCCCCCGCAAGGCCGAGCAGCCCTAACATATGAACAAAAACGGTGGCACCGCCTCCACAAAGGAAGGCGATACCACCGTTTAGCGTGAACTGGGTTAGCGGACTCTCAGAATTAGAGCTTAGAGGTTGCCGCCGCGCTTGACCACAATTGCGTTTGCCACGTCCATATCCAGGGAGAGGGTGTCCTCTTCGCCATCAGCGTGAACAATCACGTCATCGTCCTGGCCAGCAACCACGGACACCGAAGCGCCGTAAACAATACCTGCGTCAGCCAGCAGCTTCAACAGCTCAACGTCAGTCTGAATGGACTCGGGGAAGCGAGAAATAGTGAAACGGTCCTCGGGACCGGAGTCGCGTGCCGCCAGGGACATGGGCACGGTACGCTCGTCGTTCTTCTCACTACTGTGGCCCAGATCCTCCAGGCCGGGGATAGCGTTGCCGTACGGGGAGAACTTGGGGTCCTTGAGCATCTCCAGGATGCGCTTCTCCACCTTGTCACTCATGACGTGTTCCCAGCGGCATGCCTCTTCGTGCACGTACTCAAGTTCCAGACCAATAATGTCGGAGAGCAGGCGCTCAGCCAGGCGGTGCTTACGCATCACCTCGACCGCCTTGTGGCGGCCTTCCTCGGTCAGTTCGAGGTGGCGGTCCGGCTCAACGGTGAGCAGGCCGTGCTTCTCCATACGTGCCACAGTCTGGGAAACGGTCGGGCCGGAGTGCTCGAGTCGTTCAGCGATGCGCGCACGCATGGGGACGATGCCCTCTTCCTCCAGTTCGAGGATGGTGCGCAAATACATCTCTGTGGTATCGATGAGGTCTGTCATATATCTCTCCCAGCTATCACCGCAACAGTACTTAGATAGCACTGCCTAAGTCGTTACTTAATTCAATAATCTATTATGTACTTTTTCAGCGGCTTTTGCCACGGCTTAAGTCATTGAGTCGCCCAATGAAAACTCATTGGACGACTCAAGACACCTTATATATACGCTTTTGCTAACCTACCCCTTATTAAGAGGAGTAGACGGTAGGCTTACTCTGCGGACTCAGCCTCAGCGGTTTCTTCCACGGCAGATTCGTTCTCTTCCGCTTTGTTCTCTGCGGGCTCAGCAGATCCCTCTGCCTCAGCGGTTTCAGCAGACTCTGCGTTCTCCTGCGCGGTGTTCTCCTCCAGGTCTTCCGGGCGAACGCGGTCAGCCCACGGCACCCAATCCGGCGCAATCAGTGCGTCGTCGCCGGGTAGCAGGCCCACCTCGCAAGATCGTTGCCACGCGGGAGCGAGGCGCACGCGAGAGGGTCGCGAACCAGAACCAGCCGCGGTAACCGGGCAGGGTGCACTCGAAAAGGTGAGTGCTTAGACGCTCTTCCTCGGCGCGCACGTGATGCACCAGGCCGATAGCGTGTGCCGGGGCGATTTCCTGAACGCCCTGCAACGCCACATCCTTGGCAGCGGCAAGAATCTCATCCACCTTGGAGGTGCGGCGCAACTTGTGCGGAACGCCCAGGGAGGGGGCGCCCACCTCTTCATCCAGCGGGGTGAAGGGGTCGGGGGTGGAGTCTTCGTTCTGTGCGGTTTCTTCGGCAGCAGATTCCTCGGAGGCAGATTCCTCAGCGTTCACGGAGGGCTGAGTCTCAGCAGGTACAGCGCTACCCTCGTCGGTGCTCTCAGGCGCGGCAGAAGGCACAACGGACTCTGCGGGTGCGTCAGTAGCGGGCGTAGTTTCGGGGAGCAGTTCAATAACCTGTTCAGACATACCCCTATTAAAGCATCTCGCGTGCGCAAACATTGCGGCGCCCACCCCAAGCTTCACATACGCTGTGAATTTGGGTCTCAAACCGCTAAATCTGGGGCTTCGCCCACGAACAGCTGTGTGTGAGCTGATACGGTTAAATTTATGAGTAATGAACCCGTACAGGACACGCGCAGTACCGCAGACCAGGCGCCCGCGCCCCTTCCCTACGCCGGAGCTATCCGCTGGCTCGGCGCGGCAGGTGCGCTTCTCGCCCTGATTTGCCTGCTCACCGGAGTCGCCATGCTCGTGATGAAGTGGGTTGGGGCAGCGCCGCCCGCCCTCATGAGCCAGATTCCGCTGGTCCTCCTCCCCGTCGCCTTTATCGCCCTCATGGCCGCACTCGTCCTGTCGGTCATGCGCCGCAACAAGGCATAAAGATTTGAGCCGCAAGCTCACACACATCATTCACTTATCAAGTACAGCCTGCCATTCAGAGAGAAAGATAGAGTATGTCTGCTGAAGCAAAACTCCTAGTCGTCGATGACGAGTTCAACATTCTTGAATTGCTCGCCACCTCCCTGCGTTTCGCCGGTTTTGAAGTAGTTACCGCCGGCAACGGCCGCGAAGCCCTCGAAAAGGCACACGCCGAAAATCCCGACCTCATCGTCCTGGACGTCATGATGCCCGGCATGGACGGCTTCGAGGTGACCCGCCGCCTGCGCGAAACGGCACCACCACCCCCGTGCTCTTCCTGACCGCAAAGGACGCCACCGAGGACAAGGTGACCGGTCTGGGTGCCGGTGGTGACGACTACGTCACCAAGCCCTTCTCCCTCGACGAGGTAATCGCCCGCATCCGCGCCATTCTGCGCCGTAGCCGCAGCGTCCAGGAAGAGGACGACGCCGTACTGCGCGTTGATGCCCTCACCCTGAACGTGGACACCCACGAAGTGTTCCTCGGTGACGAAGAGATTGACCTCTCCCCCACCGAGTTCAACCTGCTGCACTACCTGATGCTCAACGCCAACCGTGTGCTGTCCAAGGCGCAGATTCTCGACCACGTGTGGGAGTACGATTTCAACGGCGACTCCTCCATCGTTGAGTCCTACATTTCGTACCTGCGCCGCAAGATTGACAACAACCGTGAAAACCACGAGCCGCTCATCCACACCAAGCGCGGTGTGGGCTACATGATTCGCGGTTCTCGAGGCTAACGTGGCGCTCAAACCCCTCGACCGGATCCCCCAGTCTCTCTCCCTTCGCACCCAGCTGGTGCTCATCACCTCCATGCTCATCGCCCTCTCCATTGCGGTGACGAGCCTGGTGGCGATTTCCGCTCTGCGCGCCCAGATGGTGCACCAGCTGGACGAAGAGATGAAGAACAGCGCCCCCTCACTCGTGCAGCTGGCGACCGTGCGCCCCTCCGGCAATCAGGAACAATCCCTGAGCACCTACCGCCTGTACCTGCTCGACAAGGACGGCAACGTACTGTACTCGCTCAAGTCCGAGGACAGCGAACAGTTCAGCGAGCCGGCACTGCAAGGCTGGACCGAAGAGAAGGTTCGCAAGCAAAACGAAGAGGCGGTCACCGTCAATTCGGTGGGCAGCTCCTCCGATTGGCGTGTGCTCGCCGTACCCATTGAATCAAAGATTCTTCTGGGCTGACGGAGGCGGCATCCCTGGTTATTGCCATGCCGCTGAAACAAACGAACCAGGTGGTCGCCCTCGTGGGTGTGCTGACCTTCGCGTTTGGTTTGGCGACTCTCGCCTCCGCGATTGCGATGACCTGGGTGATTGTGACCCGCACCTTCGAGCCGCTGGCTCGCGTGGAGCAGACCGCCGCCAAGATCGCTGCCGGTGACCTCTCTCAGCGTATTGAGGACTACAACCCCAGCAACGAGATCGGTAACCTCGCGGTTTCGCTGAACACGATGCTCACCCAGATTGAAATGCTCTTCAAAGCCCGCGAGAAGAGCGAGGCGAAAATGCGCCGCTTCGTGGGTGACGCTTCGCATGAGCTGCGCACCCCGCTGGTCAGTATTCGAGGCTACTCAGAGCTGTACCGTCAGGGCGCGCTACCGACCGACGAGGCTGTCGCTACCGCGATGAGCCGCATCGAATCGGAGTCCAAGCGTATGGGTCAGCTCGTGGAAGACCTGCTGACCCTGGCGCGTATTGATGAGCGCCGCGAATCCAAGCTGGCGCCCTTCGACCTGTTCAACCTGGCGGTAGACGCTAGTAACGACGCCTACGCTACGGCACCCGATCGTGCGGTGTCCCTGGTGGGTCTGAACGAAGAGGTGGCGCCGACCTCCGCAACCGTGCTCGGCGACGAATCACGCCTGCGTCAGGTCGTGGCGAACCTGCTGACCAACGCCATGCGCTACACCCCCGACGGCTCTCCCCTAGAGATTGCGGTGGGCGTGCGCGAAGAGGTTCCCGGCTTCCCGCTGTCCGTGCTGGAGGTGCGCGACCACGGCCCCGGTATTCACGGCGAGGACCGCGAGCGCGTCTTCGAGCGTTTCTACCGCACCGATGCTTCACGTTCGCGTGAGACCGGCGGTACGGGTCTGGGTCTGTCCATTGTGGCTGCGATTATCGAGCAGCATGAGGGCAGGATTCACATTGACGAGACCGATGGTGGCGGTGCTACCTTCGTGATTTCTTTGCCGTTCTATCCGCCGCCCGTCTCGGATGATCAGCTGATGAAGTAGCGCTGATGCATAAACCCCCGGATTGTGGAACTTGAGTGTTCTACGGTTCGGGGGTTTTGCTGTGCCCTGGAGGCGGGACTATAACTCGCGGCGGCGCGAGTAACGAGAGCACGAGTGAGAAGAAGCTTCGCGGCTAAAGAACAGCGGGAGCAACCGAGTGCGCGTCATGGCGGCGTCATTTTCGGGAGGGTTTTCGATTTTTTCGAGATGCTGGAGTGAATCTGGCGGGTTTATCCACAGATTTATTTAATAATCATTTTTCAGCTCATTTGATGCATTTTGAAAGATATAGTGATAACAAGCTTCCGGTCAGGAACTCAACCCTTCCAGAGATCCAAACCCCAAGCGCCACCACGGGGCAACCGCCCCACCTATCTCACATATCTCAAAGGAGAAAAACCATGGCACAGTTCAATGTCGATTCCGAAGTCATCGCAGCCAAGAGCGCACAGGCACGATCCTACGTCGCATCCATCACCGCAGACGTCAACGGTATGACCGCATCCCTGCACGATTTGCAGAGCTCCTGGACCGGCTCCGCATCCGCTAACTTCCAGGGCGTACTGGACCAGTGGCATGCAACCCAGCGCCAGGTCGAAGCATCCATCACCCAGATCAACGAGGCACTCACCCGCGCAGGCGTAAACTACGCAGACACCGAGCAGGCTAACGCCTCCATGTTCGTCGGCTAAGGGGTCCGGGCTACAGATTCTAAGGCCCACCCGCAGGCAGGCGGCAGACCGGGCAGCTAAAAGGTCCCGGACGCACAGCACACCGCCCGCTAGATTCGCCAGAAGGCGGCGAACATCTATTGAGAAACCCCCGCCACATCCTCGAAAGTGAGGATGCGGCGGGGTTTTAATGTACAGAAATCTTTGGGCCCAAGAGCCCATTCCTTAGGAGCAGAGCCTTAGGAGCTGAGCTTTAGGAAGCAGGGGTCTCCTGACGGAAACGCAGACGCCACAGGCCGCGCTCAGCGTCGTAATGCCAGATGCTCGAACGGCTCACGCGACCACGCGCGGTCGCAACCGCCGCCATGACCAGCACGCTGGAAGAATCCAGTACCTGCACACCCTGCTTGAGCGGGGCACCCTGCTGAGTGAAGGCGCGTTCGCGGTACTGCAGCACCGAGGAGCGGGACACCGACTTGCCGGTAGCGGTCACCCACACCAGACGCTCGTGCAGCATGGACTCCAGCTGCGCCGCCTCCATGACGGAGCCGCGGCTTTCGAGTAGTTGTTCTGCGGCGGCGGCTTCCTCAGGGTTCAGGACAACCGGGTTCGGGGCAGGCGCGGCGGGAGCAACGGGCGCAGGCTCAGCGGGCTGAGCGGAAGCAAATGCGGGCGCTTCCTCCACGGGTGCCTCAACCTGAGCAGGCTCTACGGTCTGTGCGGGCGCCGCGGCAGACTCTAGGGCAGGCTCTACCGTCTGCTCTTCTGCATGTTCTTCCGTCTCACCCAGCAGTTCCGCCGGGTCAACATCGTTCGGGTCCAGACCCGCGAACTCTTCCAGACCGGTCAGGTCATCCTCTTCTTCCGCCTGCGCGGCGTTGGATGCCTGCTGAGCGGTCTCCTGCTGGCGAGCCAGCACCTTTGCGTCACGCTCGGCGGCACGTTCTGCCGCGAGCGCCAGTTGCTCCTTGCGGGTGCGAACCGCCTCCGGGTCGGGGGCGTTCACTGCGGAGGCGGGGCGCAGCAGACCGGACAGGCGCAGGCTCTCCACGCCGCGCTGGGCGTTCTCAATCTCGGCTGCGGTGAATTCCTGTACGGGCAGGTGGGCGTCCGCGGAAGATTCGGAGGGCACCGGCTCAGAGAGGGCAACGTCAGAGAGCGCAGGTTCTGCAGCCGGAGCGTTCACAATCGGCGCTTCAACAGCCGGAGCCTCAACAGGTTCAGCGGCAGGTTCACCAGAGGCACCGAAGCCGGGGCCGTGCGCGGGTTCGCGGCCCTCCTGATAGGCGCGCGCGGCACCATTCGCCAGGGAATCTGCCTTCTCGTTGAGCTCGTGACCCGCGTGGCCCTTCACCCAAATAAACTCGTAGTCGCGGCCGGTCAGCGCCTGATCCAGCGCTTCCAGCAGGTCGCGGTTGAGCACGGGCTTGCCGTCGGATTTCTTCCAGCCCTTCTTCTTCCAGCCGGGCATCCATTTGGTCAGCGAGTTAATGACGTACTGGCTATCGCAGTACACACGTAGCTTCGCCTCCGGGCGAGATGCGGTCGCCTCGAACAGATCCAGAACAGCCTTGAGCTCACCCATATTATTGGTGCCGTGCGCCCAGCCGCCGCTCGCCCAGTGGTCGTCGTCGATATACCATGCCCAGCCCGCCGGTCCGGGGTTACCCAGCGCCGAACCGTCTGCGGCGGCAATGATCTCTTGCGTGCTGTTCACGGTACCTTCTTTCTGCGCCGCCGCTCTATTGTGCGGGCGGCAGTCCGTAATGATGTCTGTGATGACTTTACCGCACCGGCGGCGAGGGTGCGTAGCGCGCGGTCACGGCTGTGGACAACCTATAGGAGCCCACCATAGCCGGGCGGGTACACTAAACCTATGAGCTATTCTGCCCCCGAAACACCTAGCGCACAGCGCCCGGAGCGCCCTACCGCCCGCCCGAGCGAGCGCGTGCAGATTTTCGCTCTTCCCACCCGCACCATGTACGGTTCCCTGCGTTTTAGCTGGTTGAGCTACCTGGGTCTTGCCGAGCAGCAGCATGCGGCGCAGTTGCCGACCTCCACGGCGGCGGTCAGCTACCTGAGCACTCAGGCGCTTATGCGCGCTATGGCGGCGGCGCGTCTGGATGTGCCGTCCAGTGCCGCTTCTGAGATTGAGGTGGATCGTTCCTGCACCCTGTGCACCAGCGGTAAGAAGCACGGTAAGCCGCGTATTGCGGGCGTAAATTTCAATATGTCGCAGGTGAATCCGCTGGTGGTGGGTGCGTTTAGCCGTAATTCCTCGGCGGTGCTCGGCGTGGATGTTGAGACTCTGGATGCGCGCCTGTTCTCCGGTTTTGCGCGCCTAGCGCTCTCCAATGAAGAACGCTCGTTCTATGAGCGGGTGGCACAGGAACGCCCTGCGCCCGTACTGCACCTGCTCTCGGTGGCGCTGTGGACCGCTAAGGAGGCGGTGCTCAAGGCGACCGGCCACGGCCTGAGCGTAGTGCCCTCCCTGGTTCGGGTGCAGCTCACCGATGCACTGCTGGATGCGCTCGAACTTGCCATGAACGAGGAGGTCCCGGGGGACCTTCTGGGCAGCAACGCTCCCGAGCCGACCGCCCTGCGCGTACTGACTCAGGACAGCTTGACCGCCCAAGCGACCTTTAGCGCACCCCATGTCGGCAATCAGGGTGACGATCAGGACGGCGAGGCTATCGAGCGAAGCTTTAGCCTGCAGTGGGTACCCGTGGCGCTCCCCGACGCGGAGAACCCCGAGCACGCGCAGAAGATGCTCATCGCCCTGGCTGTGGAAAACCCTGCCGAGGGTGAGCCCGCGCAGGTTGAGGCTCAGCTTCTGCCGGTGGCTACTCCCCTGGAGCTCAAGCGCCTGCTCACCGATTAGCCGCGCTCAATCCCCTAACACCTGATACAACGACGGAACGCGCCCGCCATGCCAGCGAGCGCGTTCCGTCGCTTCCACCCCGCGCGGGGCGGTTCGAAAAGAGTGTTAGGGCGTATCTTCGCCCAGGGTATCCACACCCAGGGCGCGGCCAAAGCTACCGAGCTTCGTGCCGGTCTCCGTGTGCTCCAGCTCCGGGTCGGACTCAGCCACAATACCCGCACCAGCGTACAGCACCGCCTCATCCGGGCTGACCTGGGCGCAACGCAGCACCAGCGCCCACTCGCCGTTACCCTCGGCATCCATGTAGCCGACCAGGCCGCCAAAGTAGCGGCGCTCGAAAGACTCCAGCTGGCGAATCAGCTCCAGCGCCTTCTCAGTGGGGGCACCGCAAATCGCGGGGGTCGGGTGGATCGCGCGGGCACCGTCCAGGCAGGTCAGCCCCTCCTTCAGCACGCCGTCGATGGGGGTCCCCAGGTGCCACAGCTGCGGAGTCTGCAGCAGTGAGGGCACCTGCGGCACGTTCAGCTCCTCGGCAATGGGTGCCAGGCGCTCGGCAATATCGTTGATAACGTAGGCGTGCTCGTCGCGATCCTTCTTCGAGGCGAACAGTCGGTCGCGAATCGCCTCGTCCTCGGCGCTACCGGGCTCAGCGATGCGTGGGGCGCTACCGGCAAGCGGGTGGGTCTTGAAGGCGCGGCCCTCGGTGCGGAACACCAGCTCCGGGGAGGCGCCCATCAGGTAGCTTCCGGTCATGCCGCGCTCGCCATCGGGCAGTCGCACCGCAAAGTTGAATGCGGAACGCTGCTGGGCGCGCAGGTTGCTGTACAGCGCCTCCAGGTTGAGGGCGCCGGGAGCATAGCGGGCGGTCAGCACGCGCGAAAGCACAATCTTGCTCAGCTCACCCGCCTTCATGCGCTCCACTGCGGTCGCCACGGCGGCACGGAACCGGTCGTTCTGGCGGCCGGTGACCGACACGGGCTCGGCCAGCTTCACGGTGTGCTCGGGGACGGGCACCTCCTCTTCCTCAAAGCGCTCGGGGACGAAGAGGTAGGCGGGGGCCCCCGGGTCGAAGGGGATGAGGCCCACGACGGCGGTGCCGGCGCGTTTTGCCTCGTCCAGGGCGTTATCAAAGGTGACAGGGGTCATCGCACCGGCGGCGCGGAGTACGCGGGTGCCGGTGGCAAAGATAAAGTCAGGAAGGTTCGTCATCGTACTTCTATCAGTGGTGTGTAGGTTCGCGCCGGGCATCTAAACGCCGGACGCGGAGTGCCGTTAGAGGGTGGCGCCGCCGTCGGCGACAATCTCCTGCATGGTGATGTGGCGTGCCGCCTCCGAGATGAGGAAGGCGTTGACCGCCGCGATGTCGGCAGGGTCGGCGATGCGACCCAGCGGAATACCCAGGCGGAACGTCTGCGGGTTACCGGCAACCGGCAGGGCGGAGCGGTCCTCGCCCTCCCAGGCGTCGGTCACCATGGGGGTTCGGGTGGTGCCGGGGCAGACCGAGTTCACGCGAATACCGTGCGCGGCAAGCTGCAGACCGAAGCTGGAACTCACGCGTGCCGCCGACGCCTTGGACGCACCGTAGGCGCCGAACTCCGCGCGGGGCACACGCGCCGCGTTGGAGGCGACCGTCACCAGGGAGCGGCTGTTGGTCGGGTCGGACTCCTGCTGGTCAATCATGATGCGGGCGAATTCGCGCAGGCACAGGAACACGCCGTCGGAGTTGACCGCGTGCAGGCGCTTCCAGGTGGCGAAGCTGGTTTCCAGCAGCGGCTGACTGTGGGCGATACCCGCGGCGAGCACCGCGCCGGTGATGGGTTCGTCAAGCGCCGCAACGGCTTCTGCGAGGGCGGTGACGGACTCTTCGCTCGTAACGTCTACAGCGCGGTAGCGGAAGATGGCGTCCCCGTAGGTGCCGAAGGAGGCAATGGGCTGTTCCGCCAGGTCAGCCGCAAATACCGAATAGCCGTTCTTAATGAGCTGGTGGACGGTAGCCTCACCAATACCACCGTTCGCGCCGGTCACAATCACCCAGCTCATGCGCGCGCCTCCTCAGCAGCCTCAGCCGTTTCAGCACCTTCTTCAGCATGCAGGTCGGCGAGTACATCGGCGGTGTTCAGCACGCGGGCGCAACGACCCGAAGCGTACTCGCACGCCATGCGGTGCTCCTCCTCCGAGAAGTCAGCGAGTGCGTCCGCGACCATGAACGGCTGAATATCGCGCATGAACGCCTCCAGGGCGGTGGTCAGGCAACCAATGTGCGCGTACACGCCGCCGATAATGAGCTGGTCGCGGCCGGATTCCTTGAGCAGATCCTCGAAGGGGCTGCGCACGAACGCGGAGTAGCGCCACTTGGTCAGCACGGTGTCACGGTCAGTCGGTGCGAGGTCGTCGAGCACGCGGGCGGACTCGTCGTTCTGCAGGCCGTCGCCCCAGAAGTCGATGAGCAGGCGGCGATCTTCGGGATCCTGGCGCGGCGGCTGCGCGGTGTAGTAGACCGGGATTCCGGCGGCGTGGGCGGCGTCGATGAGGCGGCGCAGGTTCTTGATGGCGACGTTAATCTGGGCGTCCGGGTTGCCGTTGCTCTCACCCAGATTGGCGCCTTCGAAAGCCTGGACGAAGTGTACCTGCATGTCGTGCACGAGCAGTACGGCTCGGCCGGGGTCTACGGGCCAGCTCACGCGGTTGCTGTGCTCACGGTCAATGTAGGTGTAGGGCTTGATTTTGGGCAGTGCCATGATTCTCCCGATTCGTGCCTATGATGTTCGGTTGTATGTGTGGCGCAGGTGGCGCACTGCGGTGGGCGTAGCGGTGAGTGGGGCTCTCCTCCGAGCCCCTCGCATCGACCACTCGGTCAGTGAGCTTGCGCTTATCTCATAACCATCTTAGGGCATGCTTAGCTAAAGGGTATATCTGCGCCTTAACAAAAATGCTTCCCCACCCGCACCCCCGTTGACAGCACAACGGGCGGAACGGGCAGGGAAGCACTCAGACAAGCAGAAACGCTATACGAACCGCGAATCCAGACGCGATTCTAGTTCAACTAGTTCACGGGCGCCGCGACAGCCAGCACCTCATTCAGACCCTCAGTGATTGAGGGGTGAGTGTAAATCTCATCGCGCAGCTGCGAAGCAGTAATACCGTGACGCATCGCCAGAGCCACCAGGTTAATAACCTCCATGGACTCCACCACGAGCAGCTGGGCACCCAGAATCTGGTCGGTCTGCGCGTCAATCACGAACTTCATGATGCCACGCGGGTTCTCCATAGTCTTAGCACGCGGCATCGCAGCAATTGCGGCAACCGGCTTCGAAGCAACCTTCACCTTGTGGCCAGCCTCGATTGCCTCACGCTCGGTCAGACCAACCGAGGACAGCGGCGGGTTCATGTAAATGGTCGAAGCCACTGCCTTACGGTCCTTAGTGGAGCGGGAACCGTCACCGACCAGCTGGGAGAGCACAACACGGTAGTCGTCCAGCGAAATGTAGGTGAACTGCGGGCCGCCGTTCACGTCACCGAGCGCAAAAATATTCGGCACGGTGCTGCGCAGGTACTCATCCACAACAATTGCGCCGCGGTCAGTGGTTTCGATGCTGGTGTTCTCCAGGCCCAGACCCTCGGTGGCGGGCTTGCGGCCGGTGGCGACCATGACGTAGTCCACCTCCAACTGCTGGGTGGCACCCTCGGAGTCGAGGTAGGTCACGGTCACAGAGTCAGCGCCATCCTGAATGGACTGGATACGAACTCCGGCACGCGTAGCAATATCCTGGTCTGCGATGATTTCGCGGGCCACCTGGGCGACGTCCGCATCGTAGCGGCCAAAGAATGCCGGTACACCATCTAGCAGGGTCACCTCAGTGCCATAGGAAGCAAAAATACCGGCAAACTCAACACCGATGGGGCCACCACCGATAATACCCAGGCGCTTGGGGCGCGGGGTGAGCTTCTGCAGTTCGGTGGAGGTGAGTACACGCTCAGACTCGCGGATACCCTCAATCGGCGGGATGGACGGCACGGCACCGGTGTTGATGATGAAGTAGTCGGCGGTAACGCGTAGGGTGTCTTCGCCTGCGGTGACCTCAACCTCGGTATCGGAGATGAAACGTGCGTGGCCATCAATGAGCTTAGCAGTCTCGTTGGACAGCAGGATTTCGCGGTTCTTGGCGCGCATCATGCCGGTCAGCTTGTCACGGAAGACCACAGCGGATTCGTAGGCGGCGTTTGCTTCTTCAAGGCTGTGCTCACCGCGGGCGCGGAACTCGTCGGCGCGGTGTACGAGTGCCTTGGTGGGTACGCAACCGATGTTGATGCAGGTGCCGCCGTACATGCTGGTGAACTGTTCGATGAGGGCAACGTTCTTGCCGGTCTTGGCGTAGGCGCCGGCGAGGGTCTTGCCGCCCTTACCGAAGCCGATGACGACCATGTCAAAGTGTAGCTGAGCGGGGGTGGTCATAATATTCTCCTGTGAAACATAGATGATGATGTCTTCGCAGAGTTCAACGGGGAGAAATAAGTATTATTCCCGCGCGCCGCATTTTTTTGCCGCCCCAATTCACGCCCCCACCGCTAGGAAGTGAGCAAAGCCCCCCTCCCTTCTTCCACATCCACCCCTCAGCCCGCGCGGGCGTAGACTGAAACTACCCGGCTCCCTACAAGAAGCCAGCCTACAAGAAGCCAGCACAATCAGGAGGATTCCATGAAAACCCACGATATTCTGCGTGACGCCGCCAGCCGCCCCGGCATCGAAGCCGCCGTAGCCGTCAAGGGGCTATCAGCTGAGGCGCTCAACGCCCACCCGGGCGGGCACCCGAACTCTATCGCCTGGCTGCTCTGGCACGCCGGACGACAAATGGACATGCAGCTTTCTGCTCTGAACGGTCAGCCGCAGGTCTGGGAGGCTCAGGGTTTCAGGGAGCGTTTCAACTTGGGCGAGCTGGGCGACACCATGGGCTACGGCCACACCGCCGAGCAGGCACGCTCCATCGTGGTGGAGGATTCTGCCCTGCTGGTGGAGTACCTTGTGGCAACCGGCGAGGCGCTCGCGGCCTATGCGGAGACGCTGAGCGAGGCTGATTTGAGTGAGATTATTGACCGTTCGTGGACTCCGCCGGTGACTCGCGGTGTGCGTCTGGTCAGCCTGATTGACGATGCGGCGCAGCACGTGGGTCAGGCGGCGTACGCGGCGGGGATTCTCGCAGCATAGGGTTAGAATTTCACACTTGACAGACGACATGAAAAAGCGGTGGCACCTCGGACACAACCGCCCGAGGCGCCACCGTTTAGTCATTAGAAGGGATAATACAGCTGTTGGATAAATTTTCTATTTATCAATCAACTATAAATTTTTTAAAGAATCAGTCATTACATATGCTTTGTCCATCATCTGTGACATATACATCTCCATGTAGTCCCAGTCAGGATTACCAGAATCCGCAACCGGTAATTTTACTGTCAAAGAATCCGCATCGGTCTGGCGAAACTGCTCTCTGTAGCTATATTTATGGACAGTTTGAGAATTAATGCTAGTTGCCATAAACATTTTCGACAAATATGAGATTTGATCATTTACAAAAAAATATACATTATCATCACCGCAACACGCATAAGGTTGATAAAAACAGTTTCCAAACATATCGACAGTAATTGGGTTACTGTACACAGTTCTATCTGTTGCAATGTACTGTTTTAAACCACGATTTTCTGAACCTGCCGTAATAAATGGTATATCACCATCAACGCGATGGGCCTGATTAAGACGTTGACCGTGGAATATGCTAAATCCAAGATCTCTTAGGCTAAAGTCTACCCAATTAACAACATCAATCTTTTTCTTTGGTAAATCTTCAGAAATCAATTTCTCTACTATCTCACATGAATCATTCATGATACACATCATATAAGAATGCATATATTCCCAATCAGGAATTCCCTGAGAATTGACAGGAAGTTTTACACTCAACTGTGATAATTTATCCCAAACACATTTATCATCATAGCTAAATCTTCCTTTGATTGATTTTTCCAAAACCAGAGATAAGAATATTAGCACGTATTTGGAGTCAACCTCCTGCTTTAGTTTAATCAGATATGCATCCCACAGGACTCCTGTTTCTTGCGGTTGAGCATATACATCACCCGTTGCCACAGCGCCATTCTGGACAATGTCTATTGTCATGGCAGCTGTTTCAAAATCCTCTTTACGACCATAGAACATAATACCATTATTTCCATGCTTTGCATTAACCACTGGAATATTAAATTCATCTGTCTTTTTTTCTGAAACATCTAGAGCCTTGTTGAAATTTGGGTTCTTAATCCCAAGATTAAGCTTATTAAACAAATCCCCAATAATAAATGACTTCCACTCACTCGTATCAATTTTACTCATTATTAGTGTCTTTCTTCAGGGTTATCACTACATTTTCTCTATCATTATCAACCTGGCTCGAGTACATAACTGCATCCAGCAGGTTCTCACTAAAGGACTTAGCATCAACACCCTTCGTAAACATCAAATACTCCACCGCTGTTTTACGAAAATCTTCCTCGTATATTTCAAAGGGCTTCTGCGGCACCTGATACGACAAATGTTCCAGAGGATCAATCCACTGGCAAGTATCATCTCCACTCTGCCTACGGACAATCCTCACCCAACGGTCCTCTATATCCGGCCAGAGACCGCGCACATCATGACGTCCCTTATTCTTAACCGTCTGAAGACCATCTTCCTTCATCCAACAGGCAAAGATTGCTTCATTGTTCTGAGGGATTCCAGCATCAAATATAAAAATACTTGTCGTCCTCCCGATACCAAAGAACAGGTCTTCAGGAAGTTTTACAATCTTCCGCAAACGGTGCTTTTTCAAGATTCGTTTCATCTGAACTTTACTTGCCTTTTCCAGGTTCTTGTCAGGCAAAATAAAGCCACAAACAGTACCAGAATCAACATTATTAAGAACATTCTCAACAATTTTCATGCATCCAAATTTTCTCTCAAAGGGAGGATTCATCAAAACTTTAGTAATACCATGTTTTCCAATCCAAGCACCAGCTTCTTTAGACCGAGCATCCATCTGCTCAAGATTGGTCTTACCATCCTTATGAATCAGCATATTTGCACAGGCAAGAGCATATATCTCAGGGCTAAATTCAATGCCATATAGCTGATGAGCTTTAATCTCTTTCGCCTTCTTGGTCTTCGCTCCACCTGCTTCAGCAATCATATTTGCCATAGATTTGACTAGAAATCCACCACTGCCGCATGTTGCATCCAGAACTTTATCATGCTGATTCACCTCTAAAATTTTATACATAAAATCCGTGATATGTTCAGGAGTAAATACCTGACCATCTGTCGGCTTACGCTTATAACGATTAAACTCATTAAAGAAGATGCCCATGACATCTTCTCCTCGCCATGCATCTGAATTAATACATTCAGAAATATCAGTAACCCACCCAATAAATTCACCAATTATTGTTTTAATGCGCTCCTGTTCACTTGCATTGGCACTGTCAACATTCAATCCCATCTTAATATCAGAGAAAACTTCAGTCAGCATTTTGAGCTTACTATTTTGCTTTTCATCATCCGCAAGTTCAGCCTCTAGACGCTCTTTAATTGAGTTCTGAAAAATAGAGTAACTCATCCCTTCCGTCATCAGAGCATTATAACGTTTAGCCACCAGTGCGCAAGCCGTAAAAATCATACGATGATACAGATTTTCAATCTTAAATTTATCATGGAGACAATTATTAATCTTTGCAGTCAGCTCATAAATACGCTCTTTGTCAATATTGTCAACCACAAAAAGAGAAATATAATATTCAATATTCTGCAGAGTATCAGCGCCGTTACCTACATATTCCCCAGAATCTTTATCGGACCCTTTATAAACTTTAGTATCTTCACCGTTATAAAGAATGCCAACAACGTTATTATATTTACTCTCAACAATTTTTACGTTCTTCAAAAGTTCAGAAATTTGTTTATCCCCAAGAGAGATATGCTCTGCCTTCGTCTCCAGAACAACAGCTGTTTCCATCGTATTTTCAGGCAGGTACCACCCATCCGGCTTGTCCAGCACACCAGAAAATCCCAGCTGATTAAAGGTCGTTGTCTGACCGACGCCGACTTGAACGCCGTCCTTATCAGTCAGTCCGAGGATATCTCGTGCTTTATCACGCACCTGATCCTCAGTCATTTTTTTTGCCATGGGTTCTATGTCCCCCTACCTCAGTACTTACTTGTCCGTGCCTACGATACAACCATCAGTTGCATCCCAGGTTTTCGATGACCATCATCGGTATCTACATACCAATATCGAAGTAGCCAAAAGCCAAGCAGTTATTCATGGCTAATGCCTCAGCAAGTTGAAATCTACTTCCATATATCATCAAGATACAGGTATATCACAGCCACAACATATCAGCTCAGCAAATCGTCATCCTCTGCCCTTGGCTCCAGATAACCAGCCCATACAAAAGGGGCCGCAGAAGCAACAACTTCCGCAGCCCCTCATCCTTATAACACGATGCCGCTACTGCCTCTGCAGCAACACCATGACCTCGTAGTGGTCCGTATGCGGGAACATATCCAGCACGCGGCCCTGCACCGGCGCATACGACGGCATGCGCACCAGGTCCTTCGCCAAAGTCACCGCATTACAGCTCGAATACACCACACGGTCAATACCCGAACCCTCAATCCACGCGCACAGGCTCTCACCAATACCGCGGCGCGGCGGGTTCACCACCAGCATCTGCGGCACCGTGCCCGAAGACACCGCGAACTCCGGCGCATCCTGAGCCGAAAAACTCACGCCCTCCAGGCCGTACTCAGCCACCGTGCGCTGCGCCGAAGCGACCGCCTCCGCACTAATCTCAATACCCGTCACCGAGCCGCCGTCCATCACCGAAGCGGCATGCAGAGCAAAACCACCCACGCCGCAGTACAGGTCCCACAGCGAGCGCGGAGCCACCTCACGCACCCACTCACGACCCTGCGCGTACATCGCCTCCGCAACCTTCGTGTTCGTCTGGAAGAAGCTCTGCGGACGCAAATGCAGGTCAGGTCATTCACCTGCATCGGCAGAGTCTGACGCTCCGAAAGGATAATCTCCTCATCGCCCTCAACACGCGCCACCGGCTCACGCAACAGGTTCACCGACAGCACCGCCAGATTCGGCAGCCGCTCCTGCAGCCAGCCCATCTGACGGCGAATCGGCACCAGCAGCTTCTTCGAACGCAACACGAAACGCACCATCAGCTCACCCGCCGCCGAAGCGGTCACCAGAATATTCTTCAGCTCACCGCGACGATTCGGAATATCATAGGGGGTCAGGTCCGCGCGCTGAATCAGCTCACGCAGCACCGGAATAGCAGCCTGAATCGGCTCCATATAGAGCGGGCATTCGCCAAGATCTGTGGAGGCGCCCGTACGGTAATCCACAATGCCCAGGGTCGGGTTCTTCGCCGAACCGCCCACCACGAGCTTCGCCTTGTTGCGGAAGCCCGCCTCCGCGCTGGTCACCGGGTCCAGCCACTGCAGTTGCGGGTGGGCGGCAAGCAGGGCGCGGGCGTGCTCCTGCTTCGCCTGCACCTGCGCGGTGTAGGCGGTCTCAATGCTGGGGCAGGAGGAGCAGAGGTCATCACGAAAATAGGCGCATTCCATAAGGAGCCATTCTACCGCCTCCACGAGCCAGCACGCCGCCTGTACGTCACGCGCAGACACTTAGGAGCATGAAGAACCAGACCGCCAAGTCCCCCGGCGACGATTTACTTTCAGCACCGACCGATACGACCCTACCGAGAGCACAGAGAGCCCCGAAAAGACCGACAGCACGCCAAGAAAGCCTAGGCACGAGGCAATAGCCCCAGCAGAAAAGACAGAGCCGATGGACCCAAGCGAGAATACCGAACCAATCGAAAACGCCGAGTTCACGGAACCAATACTGCAGAACGAGTTCACCGACCCGATGCTCAGAATCGAGCCCCGCGATCCGATGCTCTTCACGCTCCGATTGGCGCGGTCCGGGGTCTGCAAGAAATGACAGGATGACGTAGTGTGAGAGCTCATGTTCTCAGCATATCGCTTACCCCTTCTTCGCCTCACAAACACCTCTTTGAGCTACTGCCCAAATGGCAAAAAGCGGGGGCGGCCACCCTTCATGGGTAGCCGC
>BNJS01000820.1_pt1 | contig 119796 bp, 141 predicted proteins | sample 8540461 | NCBI WGS metagenome assembly BNJS01 (sample SAMD00202454, study PRJDB9452) | human saliva metagenome | isolation source: human saliva | place: Japan | reverse complement strand
AAAGTAAAAGTAAAAGACCAACGTTATCCACGTTGGTTTCAGATTTAAGACAAAGCCTTTAGACTACAAGTTTCTAAGGGCTTTTCTTTGTTGACTAAACTGAGATTTTCATTGATGGGATTCGTATTATGGTCGCAGACAATAGCCACAAATATACTCACTAAGTTCTAGACAAGTAAGCTGGGTTCATGAGCGGCAACTGGAAGTTGACATTGGCTTGGATCTGAAAAAACACGGGGAAAAAGTCGCTTGCCCCTCAAAAGAAAGCGAAAATCGAAAAAAATTCTACGTTGAAAAGTCATGTGGAAGTTGCTTTTAGAGCTTACCTTTATTTTTCTATCTTTATTAGAATGACTTCTAATGTAGAAGTATAATAGATTTTTTGGTATAATAAAAGTTATGGAAATCGAAAAAACCAACCGTATGAATGCGCTCTTTGAATTTTATGCGGCGCTTTTGACAGATAAGCAAATGAATTATATCGAGCTCTACTACGCTGATGATTATAGCCTTGCTGAAATTGCCGAGGAATTTGGTGTCAGTCGTCAGGCTGTTTATGATAATATTAAGCGGACAGAAAAGATTCTAGAAGATTATGAGATGAAATTGCACATGTACTCGGACTACATTGTCCGCAGTCAGATTTTTGACCAGATTTTGGAGCGCTATCCCAAGGATGACTTTCTGAAGGAGCAGATAGAAATTTTAACAAGCATTGATAATAGAGAATAAGAGGAAGAAAAATGGCATTTGAAAGTTTAACAGAACGTTTGCAGAACGTCTTTAAAAATCTACGTAAAAAAGGAAAAATCTCTGAAGCTGATGTCCAAGAGGCAACCAAAGAAATTCGCTTGGCTTTGCTCGAGGCCGACGTTGCCTTGCCTGTTGTAAAGGACTTTATCAAGAAAGTTCGTGAGCGTGCAGTCGGCCATGAGGTTATTGATACCCTTAATCCTGCGCAACAAATTATTAAAATCGTTGATGAGGAACTGACAACCGTTTTAGGTTCTGATACGGCAGAAATTATCAAGTCACCTAAGATTCCTACAATCATCATGATGGTCGGTTTGCAGGGGGCTGGTAAAACAACCTTTGCAGGTAAATTGGCTAACAAACTCAAGAAAGAAGAAAATGCCCGTCCTTTGATGATTGCGGCGGATATTTACCGTCCTGCTGCCATTGACCAGTTGAAAACTCTGGGTAAACAGATTGATGTGCCGGTTTTCGCTCTTGGGACAGAGGTTCCAGCTGTGGAGATTGTTCGTCAAGGTTTGGAACAAGCCCAAGCTAATCATAATGACTATGTCTTGATTGATACGGCAGGTCGTTTGCAGATTGATGAGCTTTTGATGAATGAACTTCGTGACGTGAAAGCACTAGCTCAACCAAACGAAATTCTCCTCGTGGTTGATGCCATGATTGGTCAAGAAGCGGCCAATGTTGCGCGTGAGTTTAATGCTCAGTTGGAAGTTACTGGGGTCATCCTTACCAAGATTGATGGGGATACTCGTGGTGGTGCGGCTCTATCGGTTCGTCACATTACTGGAAAACCAATCAAGTTTACTGGTACAGGTGAAAAGATTACGGACATTGAAACCTTCCACCCAGATCGCATGTCTAGCCGTATCCTTGGTATGGGGGATATGCTCACTTTGATTGAGAAAGCTTCTCAAGAATACGATGAGCAAAAAGCCCTTGAAATGGCTGAGAAGATGCGTGAAAACACATTTGATTTCAATGATTTCATTGATCAGTTGGATCAGGTGCAAAATATGGGGCCGATGGAAGACTTGCTCAAGATGATTCCAGGTATGGCTAACAATCCAGCCCTTCAAAACATGAAGGTAGATGAACGCCAGATTGCTCGCAAACGTGCTATTGTGTCTTCAATGACACCTGAAGAACGTGAAATCCAGATTTGTTAAATCCGAGCCGTCGCCGTCGTATCGCTGCAGGTTCTGGGAATACCTTTGTCGAAGTTAATAAATTCATCAAAGACTTTAACCAAGCTAAACAGCTTATGCAGGGTGTCATGTCTGGGGATATGAACAAAATGATGAAGCAGATGGGAATCAATCCAAACAATCTTCCTAAAAATATGCCAAATATGGGAGGAATGGATATGTCTGCCCTTGAAGGAATGATGGGACAAGGTGGTATGCCTGACTTATCAGCTCTAGGAGGAGCGGGAATGCCAGATATGAGTCAGATGTTTGGTGGTGGACTAAAAGGTAAAATTGGTGAATTTGCCATGAAACAGTCCATGAAACGCATGGCTAATAAAATGAAGAAAGCGAAGAAGAAACGCAAATAAAAAGGGAAGCAGAAGTGCTTTCCTTTTTGATATAGCATATGTGCTTTCTATGATTAGGCAATTTTCTTAATCGAAAAATTGACTAAATAGAAAGAGAGATTTCAAATCCTTGCGTCCATTCGGATTTTACTGTGATTTCGATTTTTAAAGCATCTGCTAATTGTTTGACTAGATAGAGCCCCATACCTGTTGATTTTTTCCTTGTATCACCTGAATCACCTGTAAAGCCTTTTTCAAAGATATGAGGGAGGTCACAAGCTTTAACTCCGCAACCATTATCCCTAATAATCAGACTTGTGCGCCCCTTATCTTTTGACATAGAAATACTGAGTTCGGGCTTGTCAGAGCTATATTTAAGGGCGTTGGCGAGGATTTGAGAGAGGATAAATTCAAAACTGCGTTGATCGGTGTAGCAGATTCCTTGTATGTTCTCTAGCTGAATCGTAAATTTCTTTTCTTTGAGCAAGGGATCAAAGTTTTCCAAAAGATCTTGGATACACTCTTTGAGGTCAAGGTCTTCAAATAGAAAATCATTTTTTTCACTTTTCACCCTGTAATAGAATAGTATCTGTGATACATTTCCTTGGATTTGATTTTTCACATAGTCCAACTTAAAAGTTGTATCCTTTGGCAACTGGTCACTTTGATTGTCCAAAAGGAGGGAAAGAAGCGATAGAGGGAGTTTGATTTCATGAGCCCATTTTTCAACATAGTCCTCGTATTCGGCTAGTAATGAGTTGAGCTTTCCTATTTCCGCTTGCCTTTGGTAAAGCGCATTTGCGATTTCTTCGATGCTTTCTTTCTCTGAGGCACTTGATAAACGCAATAATTCCAGCTCCGTATCCATCTTAGGATTGGCTATGAAGGCTTTATAGGCAGCGGATTTTTTTCTTTCTTTTCTTATCAGTAGGAATGATAGGATGAAAAAGAGCAGGACAGTAGCTAAAAGATAGAGAATGATGAGGGCTTGAAACTTTCTCACGTCTGAAAGCCAAAGCAGGACAGCTGTGAATAGATCAAATGCCAAGAGAACAAGTAACCAAGGCAGATAGGTAGCCAAATATTTAGATTCTGTTTCATATTCCCTTTCCTCTTCCAATTTGTAACCGATGCCTCTGACGGACTTGACTTGAAGTGCAATGCCAGCCTGTTTCATCACCTTTTTGAGTCTTGCAATATTTACTTGAAGGGCATTTTCATCGATGAACTCAGTTGTATTCCACAGTTTCATGCTTAGTTCTTCTTTTGTGACGACAGAATCAGTTGCCACTAATAAAGTTTCTAACAATTTCCCTTGATTTTGGGGGAGTAAAATCGAGTGTCCATTGATATAAAGGGTATAGGTCTGTCTATCCAGCAGAAAATTATCTTTTTCAAGTAGATTTTGTCTGCCTTCATAGCGTTTCAAGATATTTTCTATACGTGCCAAAAATCTTTCTTTCTTGAAAGGCTTTGTTAGATACTCATCTGCCCCTAATTTCAGGGCGTAGATTTCATCTTTTAATTGTTCACGGGAAGTGAGAACCAATATAGGGACAGAGCGTTTTGACTTGAGATTTTTACAAATTTGAAAACCTGTTTCTCCTGGTAAATTCAAATCCAGTATGATTAGATCTGTATCGTATTGCAGCACTTGCTGGCTTGTATCTTTGAAGTCAGTCAACTTATCAACTTGATAACCCGCTTTCTCTAACAAGATGACAATTTCATCTCGAATCAAGGCTTCATCTTCAATAACTAGAATATGCTTCATATCGGTTCCTCCTTTTCCTATTTTATTCTACCTTATTCATCTCTTTTGGGTTCCATTAATGACAATAAGTACTTGTTGCTATTTTTCTTTACAATTCTGATATAGATGACTTCAAAGCCAGCTAAGAGCAGTACGATCAGCATGGCTGTGATAAATCTCTGCCCCATAACCATTCTTACGCTAGTGGGCACTATTCCTGTGAGGAGGGAGCTCACTCCGAAGCTACTACTGATAAGTGCAAGGGCTATTGGTAGACCGAAATACCAGTTGACTTGCTTTTCTGACGATTTACAAAGAGTTTCGTAGTTGGCACCAAGATGGATTAAGGTCTGGTATCGTCTATAGGATTGTCTTTGTCCCATCAAAAACTGAACGCTGATAATTGTATTTGCGACAACAAGGAAGATGATAGACAGATAGATGGTGACATAGCTGGCAGAGATAATGTAAAACAATTGTCTTCCCATATTTTGTATATAGCTTTCATAGCCAAGAGAGGTTTGATTTAGCTTTTCATTGGTATCTGAGATAGCTCTCATCAAGCCTTTTTCCTTGACTAGCTCAGGAGCCAAGATACCGCTAACATAGTTCGAATAGCGACCGTCTGTATAGCTCATAAAAATCTCATCTGGAACTATGAGAGCGACAGAGAGGGTTATCTCATGATCCGTTACGATTGGCAAAGACTCCACCTCGCCAATCAATTTTACATCATTTCCCATGACTTTGATTTGAGGCTTTGTCTTTAGGACAGAGTTGACGAGACTTTCATCTGGCAGAAAATCTTTCCCCATATACAAATATGCTTCCTTATTAGTTAGTTCTAGAGGAGGAAGATTGGCAGCCTTTTTAAGTTCATTGTATTCGGAAACTGGTATGAGGTGGGAATTAGTAGACTGTTTAAATTTATGGAGCAAAATTTCCTTGTTCTTGTTGTCTTTTTGATTTCAACTCCTTGATGACCTCTTCAAAGGACACGGATTCGTGTTCTTTAGTTTGGCCTACTTTAATTTGCAGAATCTTTGAAAACTGTGATACTAGTCCGGCAGCTTCAAGCTCTTTTTTAACTGCATTTACATCAAGATTTTCATCTGTTTCCTGCTTGCTATCTCTAAATGTATAATCCAATACGTGGGTTTGATTGCCTGGATTGCCGCTTGTAATGGCCACACCTGCTCCAAAGAGGCACAAGGCAGAGAAAATTAAGAGGGAGCAGACAGCCAGTATAGTTGAGCGTTGGATAACTAATTCCTGAATCTGTCTAAAATTATAGGCATGAAGTTTTCGATTGTTTCCAAGCTTGACCAAAAAGTCTATAAATAAACGCATACCAAAGAAGAGTAGGATAGTTCCCAGAGTTCCTAAGAGAACGGTGATGCCCATTGTTATGACATTTTCCCAAGCTCGTCCACTCATACCCATGTAATAGGCTGTTCCTAGAAGCAAAATTCCGAGGACAGAAGCAAGAAGGTACACCCCCTTGGGGAGTAGTTTCTTCATCCCAGAAGGAGAATAGGCGAGCAGGTTTCCGATTTCCATATTGGCAGTCTTTGCACTTAAAAGGACAAAAACAGCTAATTTTACGGCTAGGAAGCCGATGACTGTATAGAGTAGAGCTGTGGTAGATAGAGAAAAATGATGTTCAATAATCCCTAGTCCCACAATTTTAGCGGTTATTAGGCTAATCAATTCTGAAATTAAGATGGAAATAGGAAGGCCTATTCCAAGGGCAAGGACACTGTTTCTCAAATCCTCGAGCAGAAGTAGCAAGAACAGTTTGCTTCTTTGCATTCCCAGTGTGAGATAGACACCAAATTCATGTTTTCTCCTTTCCATCTGCATACTGCTTGAGAAGTAAACTAGAAAAAAGAGAATAAAGAGCGTTGCTACATAAAGAATGGGAATCATGCTAAAGAGTTTATTTACAGCGTCACTTTCTATTTGTTTTAGAAAGTGCATCACATCTTGATGAGTCAAAGAAAGGATGATGTAAAAGGAGATAATAGACAGAACCATAGAACTGAAATACAAGCCGTTATTTTTTCGATCTCTCTTGCTATTTCTTGAGACTAATTTAGAAAACATTACCATCACCTCCAGCTAGTGCAGCCATGACCTTTAGTATTCTGTGATAGAAGTCTTCTTGACTTTCTCTTGGATAATCGCGACGGATTTCATGGAATAGTTTTCCATCTTGGATAAACAAGATGCGGTTGCAAAAGCTAGCTGCTACGGAATCGTGGGTCACTATGAGAATGGTGGTTTTTTCCACTTGATTCATTTCGGATAATTTTTGCATCAAAATGGTCGCATTTTTTGAATCCAAAGCTCCTGTGGGCTCGTCCGCAAATACAATCTTAGGGTCTAAAATTAAGGCGCGCGCAGCAGCTACCCTTTGCCGTTGACCACCTGATAATTGAGAAGGGAACTTATCCAGAAGTTCAGAAATATCCAGATATTGGGAAAGTAATTCTAACCGAACCTTGCTTTCGTTGGCATCGACCTCGTGCAAAGACAAGGGAAGTAAAATATTTTCTTTGGCTGTAAGATTGTCCAAGAGCTCAAAATTCTGGAAGAGATAGCCAATTTCCTTGCCTCTATAATCTGCTAATTGGCTCCCTTTAACTGACCTAAATCCTTTTCTTGCATTTGAATGGAACCGTCAGTTGGCTTGATGATTGTGGCTAGACAGTTAAGAAGAGTTGTTTTCCCAGAACCGCTACTCCCCATAATTCCTAAGAACTCACCTTTTACAACTTGAAAAGATATGCTATCCAAGGCTTTGGTAATATTGGGACCTTTCCCATAATACTTTTTTAATGATTCTACTCGTAAAATTGTGTCCATGTGAAACACCTCCATTTTTTGTTACTATCATTATAATATGAATCAGAGTAGAATAATACTTACGGATGATGTAAGAAATCTTTATCGCTGACTTTTATAATCAGGTTATTGGAGCTATACTTACTATATTATAGCATGGTTTCAGGGATTTAAAAAGAGGAGTAGAGGTTGAAAAATTTTCCTAATATTGAGATCATAAAAAATAATACCACTGAAGTTCATGATCCAGCGGTATTATCTTACAGGAAAATCTATTTCCGTTCTTATTTTCTATTGTTACTTCATTTAGATCTGTCAAAGAATAATTGTAGCAAGCTAGTTTTAAAGAATTCTCTTCAGCCTACACTATTTTTTATCCAAAGATAAATCTCACTATACGATTACTGGCTTTCTCTATTGCCTTATTAATATCATCTTTTTTCCAATATGGCTTTACATCATTGCCATAAGTTTCTACAAGAGCAGTCGCTAAGGGATAAATGCTATTAACATAGCCTAATTTACTCTTTTGTGTTGTAGATACCTTTGTTCTAAAACATTCATTTCCAATTGTTTATAACCAATAAAACAGTAAGAGAATTTGATTTTATTGATTTATAATTATAATAGGTTAGATTTGTATAGTATTAAATTTCCGGAGGATACATGGATGCCAAGAGAAGGAGTGACTATTTACGATATATTAATTTCGTGTCCCGGGGATGTTACTGGCTATCTTCAATTAATTAAGGAAGCTGTTGATAATTTTAATAAACTATATGGTAGTTTGAATAATATACAAGTATCAATCAAGCATTGGTCAACGGATAGTTTTCCTGAATCAGGTGATAAACCACAGGAATTATTGAATAAGCAAATTGTTAGAGAATGTGATGCAGCTGTTGCTATATTTTGGGACAAGATTTGGTACAGCAACAGATAATTATGGGTCAGGAACGGAAGAAGAAATTGAGGAGATGCTATCAGCTGATAAACAAGTTTTTATGTACTTTTTAGAAGCTCCGATAATTCCGTCTAATATAGACATTAAGCAATATGAAAAAGTGCAAGAATTTAAAGAAAGATATAAAGATAGAGGGATATTTTTTATAGTTAATGACGAGAGTGATTTTCAAAGGCTTTTTAAAAATCATCTATCACTTTATTTTTTAAAATTAATTTCAGAAAAAGAAACTTATCAAAATGAAAATATAAAACCGTTTGTGACAATAAGGGATAAAAATACATTATCTGACGAAAATGTTTTACCTAAACAATTTAGTTTACTGGAGTCAAAATTTATCAATGAAAAACAAAGTAGGATTAATGAATATATAGATGAACTAAACAGTACCGTAATTTCTGAAGAATCAGGTATATTAGAAGATAAAACCAAAAAGTTGATCATGCCTTCAAAAGAAGATGCGAATGTTGATTTTCTTTATAAAATGGCTGATTCTGTGGTTATTAGTGATGAATTCAAAGATACTATAAATGATTTCGCTAAAGAAAACCAAATCAAACTACATGGAAATTTTTGGCACTTAGGAAATTTAAGGAAAGATAAATTTCAGGTGAAAATTCCTTTTGGTAACAGTAGACCTTCGTATATAGGGTCTGACAAGGAAAAGAAACGCTTTTCTAAATTAAACAAATTATATTGGGAAATAGTATCTTACAAAGAGTACATTGAATATTTCACATACATAGATAACATTAAATTTGTCGAATTAATCGTTTCTAACTTAGGTAAAACATATGATGAAGATATCGATATAAAACTGATGGTACCAAAAGGTTGTCTGCTAAAACATAATAACTTGCTTTATCCAGGAGAGAACATAATTGAGGAGATACAGGGAATTGAATTAGATGAATTTCTATTTAAAATTAAAGAAAGTGACTCAGTTGATGCTTACGCTTATTTTCAAATAATCCCATCAAATATAGAAAGAATTAATATTAATCCACTTATCGCATATACTACGAGACCTGGTTATGAAGATCAAAAATACAACTATAAAAACTCTTTAGAACACATATTTATATATAAAAATTTTACAAATTCAGAATTTGATATTTTAAGATTTGGCATTGAGTATTTGAAACATAACTCCTCAATGGCATTTCCATCGATACTAATGTTTGAGAATGTTCCTCAAACGATTGAATATGAGGTTACTTCAAAATATATACCGGATGTAGTGAAGGGTAAGATACATTTAAAAATTGATTAATAGGTGTTTAATTGGTTAATAGAGCTCAGGAAGTATTCAGAAAATTTAGGTAGTAAGGAAATAATAAATAAAGAAATAGACTTGATTAGTGAGTTTGAATATAATAATGATTTTTACCGTGTTTATGAATTGCGCGAGGATAATGGAGATTATTCTAGAATTGTTAGAGAGTCTAAGAAAGGTATGTATATAGAAAGTACCAAAAAGGTTAAAAAGATATTAGGTTTAAATACTGAAAAATAGTTTTTGTCGTTAAAATATTGTTAATGCAAAATAAAAAGCTTTAGAAATCAATATTTCTAAGGCCTTTTAAACTTATTAACTCTATTCCCACTCAACGGTTGCAGACTCCTTGAGAATCGCTATATAATAGGCTTTTTAAGGAGTTAGTAATTCTTTGGTGGGGTTTTTGGTGGGAATGTTATTTTAAAATTGATTGGTTCCCGTTGAAATGTACTAAGCTAGAAGATGGAAAAGAAACATTAATAATTCCTACCATTTCATTAGTGATAACTTCATCAGCACCATCCCATAGATGTGAGTAGTGTTTCAAGGTGATTTCAGGAGAAGAGTGTCCTAAACGTTTTGATAGAATAAGTACAGAAACATTTAATTCATTAATTAACAGTGAGGCATGGCTGTGGCGGAGACCCTTTGCTTGGATAGGTTTTACGTGAGCAATCTTGGCGTACCTTTTAATAATCCTTGAGATTGTAGACTTCAGCATAGGTAAGCCATCGTATGAAAAGATAAAATCGTTCTCGTGTCCTAGTCCAATCTTTTTTTGAGCTTCACGCCATTTTTTTAACACATCAATTGTATCTTTATCTAAACTAATCATCCTTTTCCCGTCATTGGTTTTTGCGTAGGAATTACGAGTCCATTCTTTTTTGTTTTTAACAATAAGCATATGATGAACTCGTAGGCGTTGCTTATCAAAGTCAACATCATTCCATTGAAGGGCACAGCCTTCATTTACACGTACGCCAGTCATGAAATATACCCAAATCATCACGAAGTTTAAATGTTCATATACATCTTCAATGTAAATTTGCGAAATAACAGCTTCAAATTCGCTTTTTGTCCAATATGGGATATTACTTTTCCCTTTAGGAATGGCATTAGATTGCTTAGAAATATTTTTTTCCACATATCCCATTTGCAAAGCATAGTCTAATGATTTCCTAAACATGCCAAAGATGAGGCTAGAATATCCTTGCGAATACCCGGCACCACCCTCATCTTGACTAGTCAGTAACCATGTACGAAACATCTGGACTTGTTCAAGTGTTATAGAACGGAGTGTGGTGTCACCAAAACGCTCACAAAGCTGTAAAAGATTTTTCTCTCTAACTGAAAATGTGCTATGCTCAACTGTTGTTCTGTAATATGGAATATAATGTTCTTCCATAAATTGCCTATATTTCATACGGTAGTTAGAATAACCTTGAGCTTGATGATATTCATGCTTCAGTCGGGTTAATTCCTTATTTGCATCTGCTGCCGAGTTAAATGGATTTCCGTGTTGATCTACCCTTGATTTCTTTCGTACACGTTTCCCGGTTACTCTATCTCTACCAAATTCGGTTTGAATAAAATATTTTCCGTCTTTGTCAGTATAGACTCCAGGAAATTTAGTTCTCTGTTGATTTTGTGGCATTATTCCTCCTTGTGAAGTGAAACACCCAGAATTTCTTCAACAGCAACGATAGGGACATGCCCTAAACGACGATTATTATAAAAGGCATACCCCTTTTGTACCATAATTTGCTTAGCTTGTCTAATAATTGAAACGGCAGTATAGGGATTGTAACCCATTTTAATTAAATCTTCTTTGTTCAATGTTTGTTTCATAATTAATAATCCTCTTGAAATTTCTATATTTTATTGCGATAATATAAGTAGGTAATAGATATTATTACTAGTATATTTTGAGTTTGTTTCTGACACCGACCAAAGTTTGGAAACAAGCTCTTTTTTAGTTCTAAAAAATTCACACATATCTATTTCCTTTCTCAAATATTAAACTCAAACTGTTTACATATAAATATATGCTTATTGTCATATCAAGGTTTACAGCCATAAATATAAAAAAAGTTATTATTTAATTTGCTTTTATTTTTTTATTGATCTCTAAATCTTTATCAGGGAATTTTTTTCTAAAAACATGATTTCTAATTTTATTTTTTTTGATTTCGAGTATTAGATTTTTATAATTTTTCTTAAAAAAATATTATTTCTATAATCTAATGTATAATCTTTTTAAAGAATGTTTATGTGTATGAGTCGATGTAGTATCTTTATGACATCCTAAACCTTTTTCTCTAGCAACGTCTAGTGATTCATAAAATACTTTAAATATATCTCGAACGTGCCAAGTAATCATTAATCCAGTCTCGTTTTTTTCAGAATAATATTTTTTTCGCTATTTTGAAAATGTTCTATTATTGTTTTTTTGGTTCTACCTTTATTTTTTTGCTAAAACCAATATTTATCAATGCTAAAAATTTCTTCGTCTAAAAACCAAAGGGGACAAAGTTGTAAGAGAGTAGTTGTTTACTTGCATTAAAAAAATTCTTTAATATTTTTTTAGGACCGTATTTTCTATACACATCTTCAAGTACTTTTTTAGTTTTGCTACTTGATTTTTCAATTAACTTTATATACACATTTATTGTTGAATGAAGTTTTGATTCCAAATATTCTATCAATTGTGCATCATTCAGTAAATCTAAGGAATTGGTTTCCAATAATTCTTTTATTTTATTTTTCTTTAATACTAGTTCAAATCTTTGGACATTAATATTTTCTAGTTTTGAACCCTCTCTTCTAATTTGTCTTTTTCTTTTTGCTTTTTCAATTTTATCGTAAAAAACAGTTAATTCATCAGTACTAATCTTACAACTCAAAATTGGATAGTCATAGTTGTCCTTTTTACTTTTCTCATTTCCAAAATTCGGAGAGTTTCCTGATGAAAGACATTTGTGTAGAAAACTTCTGAGTTGAAGGTTGGGAGTTTTATCAAAAGCAATAGTATAAGCGAGCTCAATTTCGATAAAAAGAGCAGTCGAGTATGTAATGATAATACCGTAATTATTTTTAATAAAATCGATTGCGTTTGATAATCTATTTTTAATCTCCTTAATACCAACCGTCTCGAAATTTAAACCTCCATGAATTAATTCAATGTAACAGTAGGGTGTTTTAAAATCTGATGTATCAAAAGAAATAGTGATTTTCCCGAAAAATTCTGATTTAATATCTAAACTAAGTAACTCTCCATCTATAGAGGTTTTTAGATTACATGAACTATCCTGATTTAAATTCTTAATTTCTACACGCTCTACAGAAAAATCCTGTAGGGATAATTTACATTTATCTATTCCAGCAAAACAAGGCATTGATGAGAAAAACATCTAATATACTATTTTTCATTATTGATTTTTTTCTTCTAAAAAGCCTTTTGCTTTTTCTTCCGGTGTTAATTTTCTTCTAGCCATTCTATTAAGTTCCTTTCATATAGTATTTTTGATAAAGTATGTTGTTTGGCTAAGATCAACATCTTTTTTTCTAAAGGTTAGTTAATTTTTTTAAGTTTCCATTTATTTACCTCCTTCTTTGTTTCATTGATTAGTATGCCATAAATATCATGAAAACTTGTATTTTTCTAAAAAAATGAAAAAAATTTTTTTAAAAATAAAAAAAGCACTCAATCTTTGAGTGCTTTAAAAACGCGTCGTAACAAGGTTTTGAAGGAAAAAGTAAGTTTTTATCTACTTTACTTTTTTTTATAAAATTTTTTATTTTTCATTTAAATTTAGGATGTTGAGAAAAAGTTCAATAATTTTAGTACGATTCTTATTTAGTTAAATTTTTTTCGTTTTGTTTGACGTTCAATTCAGCGCGTTTGATAGCTGATTTAATGTTTGCAAAAGTTCTCATCTCCATTTAATTCTAAATATCGCGTTATACTTGAAAATAACTCATTTGACAAGGGGAAAAACATTTTTTTGTGAAATAACGCCCTATCTGGGCTTTCTTGCCTTAGAAACCAGGCCTACAATTATTATTACAATCGTAATCGCCAAGGGAGAGGACTGCAATGGATTCTTGAAAAAATTTTTTTAGAAGGTTAGGGGATGGACTTGACGTGTCTAGGTCATCTGGTATGATAGAAACAGAAAGAGAGGAGAGGTCAAAAATGAAATTATTACATACATCGGATTGGCATATTGGCCGGACCTTGAATGGCTATAGTCTGCTGGAAGAGCAGAAGTACGCTTTTGAGCAGATACTGGCGATTGCTTTGGCAGAAAAGGTTGATGGGGTTATTATTGCGGGGGACCTCTATGATAGTTCGGTGCCCAAAGCGGACTTTGTGACCACCTTTGAGCAGATGCTGAGGGAGATGAATCTGGAGCACCAACTGCCTATCTATGCTATCTCGGGTAACCATGATAGTGCCAAGCGGCTTAATTTTAGCCGGGAATGGATGCAGCACCAACAGCTTTATCTCAATACCTTTATTGAAGAGGCCATGAGTCCAGTCGAGACGGAGGACTGTCAGATTTTCCTCCTGCCTTATTTTGACCCGATGGATGCTCGGATCTACCTACAAGAAGAGCAGGGCTGGTCAGATGAGGAGGCCAAGAAGGTTCGGACTCTGGTGGATGCCATGCAGGCCTTGCTTCCCCTCTTGGTGGCCCGGTTTGCTCCTGGTAAAAAGCATATCCTCGTCACCCACTTTGCGGTTACTGCCTCAGGCAAGGATCCTCAAGACTTGACGAGTGAGACCAGCTCGACTGTAGGTGGCCTTGCGACTCTGAATTCAGCGATTTTTCAGACTTTGACTATGTGGCCCTGGGGCATATCCATACCCATCATGCATCCCCTAGTGAGACGGTGCAGTATTCGGGTAGTCCGGTCAAATTTAACGTCAAAGAGGCTGGAACTGATAAGGGAGTCTATATCCTTGAGTTTGATGAAAAGGGGGTAGAAAGTCGTTTTGTCAAGCTGGAGCAGGAAACTGACCTGGTCGCTCTCAAGGAGGATTGGGAGACTCTGACAGATCCTGGCTTTTATCAGACTCAGCCTTGTCATCAAGCTTGGTTTGCCATCCAGGTGCAGGACTTTGATCGCAATGAACATGTGGGCAAGAACCTGCGAGCCCAGCTGGAGCAAATCTATGGGACAGTTGTGGAGCTAGACTATAGCTACAAGCAGGAGACCATTCGTAGGTCTAGGGGGCGTAATGTAGAAGAGCTGGATGAGTCGACTATTATCGGGGATTTCTATCAGGAAAGCACTGGCCAGTCTCTGAGTTCGGCCCAGTTGGAGTTAGTAGAGGATATTTTGACGAAGATGAGTAAGGAGAAATCATGAGACCGATTGCTTTAAAACTATCTTATTTTGGGCCTTTTGAGTCAGCAGATATTGATTTTCGAAACTTTATAGAATCACCAATTTTTCTGATTTCTGGTGATACGGGAGCTGGGAAGTCAACGATTTTGGATGCCATGTCCTATGCTCTTTTTGGGGCGACAACAGGGAGTCGTGGTCCCAAAGAGGTTCGGAGTCAGTTTGCGACTGTTGAGGAAAAGACCCAGGTGACCTTTTACTTTGAGCAGGGGAGTCATCTGTATAGAGTCGTGCGTTCGCCAGAGCAGACGCTTATGGGCACGCGTAAGGTCAGAGATCAAGCGCCTGAGGCCTCTCTGGCCATTGTTAATGGGGTCAATGGCAAGGAACTTCAGAGTCTGGCTAGCAAGCCCAAGGATGTAGGGCTTGAAATTGCAGGCATCCTTCGCCTAGACCATGAGCAGTTCAAGAAAATCATTCTCCTACCGCAAAATGATTTTTCTCGCTTTCTCAAGGACTCGTCAGAGGAGAAAAAGAAGATCCTCAAAAAAATTTTTGGAACAGAGGTTTTTGAGGACTTCCAAAGTCGGCTTAAGGATCGATATATTTTGGCCAAGTCAGCAGACGAGGAGGCGACAAGAGCGCTCCAGACTCACTACCAGTCAGATACATGGACCCCAGAAGAGCAGGATAAGATTGAGGATGCTTTGGAAGCAGACCGGTTGGAGGAGACAGTTCGTGGGCTCCTCCAGGTGCGTAAGGAAAGTCATGAGCTGGCTAAAAAGGCCCATCAGGAGGCAACAGCAGAGCGAGAACGGATAGATGCGCTCTATCAGACAGGTCAGAAACTGGCGCGGGACTTTAAGAGTTTAGAGGATTTGCAAGCGGACTACCAGGAGCAAATTCTGGATAAAGCTGATGAGCAGGCTGAAAAAAAAAGGTCGTCTGAAGCAACTGCGTTGGGCAGAGCAACTAGCTAGTGATATTGCTAAAATCGACCAGGCTAGGGCTGATGAGAAGGCTAACCGAGATAAATTAAAGGTACTCCAAGCGGAAAGCCAGGATCAGAAAAAGGCCATAAAAGACCTGGTTGAGCGGAAGAGCGAGCTCTTTAAAAGGGAAAGGGAAATCGATCGCTTACGAGAAGAACTAAAAAAGCTACCGACTCAGATCTTTAAAGCTAAGCAGTCCAAAGACAAGCAGGACAAGATTGATCAAGCCCAGCTGGAGCTAAGCAAATTTCAGGCTCAGCTTAAAGAAAATCAAGCTCAAAAAGAAGAGCAGAGTGATAGACTGGCTCAGCTAGAGGAAAATGTACTAGATTCAGCTTTACTGGATGCAGAAAAAGTTCGACTTGATGCCATGTCTAGCTTTATTGATGGGCAGCTGAAGCCCCAGGCAGCGAACTGCGACAGTGCTCTGAAAAAGGCCAAACAACTGGAGATAAAATGGAAGGACTATCAAATAAACTGCCTCAGCTAAAAGAGGAATTTGAACAGGCTCAACGGGAAGTTCAGGCAAAGGAGAGGAATCGGCGCCAGATGATGATTGCCCAGCTCCAGGAGGATTTAGTTGAAGGTCAGGCCTGCCCAGTTTGTGGAGCGGAGGACCATCCCTTGGCTGAAAATGGTCATAGGGTATCCAATGAAGAGTTGATCGATCTGATCCAAAGTGTCGACCAGGCCCAAGCCCAGTATGACCAGAAACGGTCAGAACTGGACGTTCTGCAGGAATCGATTGCTAGACAAGAAGAGGATTTTCAAATGCAGAATAAGGAATACCAAGACTACCAGGATCAGTTGAATGCCAGCTATAAGCAATTCCAAGCCAGGTTTGGTGGGGAATTTTCAGACGACTTTGACCTAGCAGCTATTCAGGAAGGCTTCAAAGAGCAGAAGGATAGCTTTGAGGCTAAGTCGAAGCAAAACCAAGAACTGCAGGCTCAGGCTGGTCAGCTTAAGGCTAGTCTCCAAGAGCTAGACCAGGCTCTTAACTTAGTACAAAAGGACCTGAATGCGACTAGTTCGAAGATTGAGAGCCTGGAAGAAGAAATCGCAGAGCTGGATGTCAAGGTTGGCAGTCAGGAACTAGAGGCCCTGCAGAGCGATTGCCAAAAGCAAGTTCAAGGCTATGAGGAGCAAAAAGAGCAACTGGAAAGCCAGCTGAATAAGAATCAGGAGCAGCTTAGTAATTATCAAGGCCAGATCAAGACTCTGGAGTCAACTCTGGCAGACCTTGGTCAGGTCCTTGAGGAGACAGGCAGGAAATTAGCCGAAAAATTAGCAGCAGCGGATGCTCTGACCCATGAGGAAGCGGTCGCTAGAACCTGGATAGATGCCGACCAAGAGCTGGAGGAGCTGAACAGGCAGATCACCCAGTACGAGACTCATGAGGAGCGATTGAAAAAGGATATCCAGCAACTCGAAGAGAGCTTGTCAGACCAAGAGCGTCCTGATCTAGTCAGCCTAGAGAAAAGCAGACAGGATTCGATTAAGGCGGCTGAAATTCAGGCTAGCCAGGTGACCAGGGCTGAGGTAGCTCAAGCCCAGGCATCAAAAGAGTTCAAGGCGATTGAGAAGATTTTGAGCCAGCAGGCTGACTCAAAAGCTGCCTTTCAGTCTCTCCAACAGCTCTACGATGCTATGTTTGGAAAGACAGGGGGAGACAAGCTGGATCTAGAGACCTATGTCCTCCAAAGCTATCTGGAGCAGATCCTTAGCTATGCCAATGCCCACTTTATCAATCACTTGTCCAATAATCGTTATCAGTTTGAGCTGCCAGAAGAGGCGCGTGACCGCAGGAGTAACCGGGGTCTCGATATCAATGTCTATGACAATGAGACTGGTGAATCTCGCTCAACGGACACCCTTTCAGGCGGTGAGACCTTTATTGCAGCTCTGTCCATCGCCCTTTCCCTCAGTGAAGTCGTGCAAAACTCTTCGCGTGGGGTGCCAATCGATGCCCTCTTTATCGACGAGGGCTTTGGCTCGCTGGATCAGGAGACCCTGAAGAAGGCCATGCAGGTCCTGGAGGAAATCGGTGAGAATCGCTTGGTCGGAGTTATCAGCCATATCGAGGAGATGAAGGCCACTATCCGCCAGCAGCTAGTCATAAAGAAAACAGGCAATGGACGCAGTCAGGTCAAAGTGAGTGTTTAGGAAATTAGATTAGACAATAGAGGTTCAGGAAATTTCTGAGCCTCTTTGTTCTGTCATAGGTGCTGGAAAAATAAGTCTAAAAATTGTTGGGGTTTTGATAAGGGATGTCGCTTTTTGACCTGGTTTGACTCGAGTAGATTTCCTAAACGGATTTATTCCTTTTTGTGTTTACACAACTTATTTTACACTACCAAAAAGTTATTTAGTTTGCTTGTGCGATTAACTTATAAGCATAGGACTTTTGAAACTCTTCTGGACGATTGTGTCCGAGAGCGCGTGATACAATTAAACAAGCCTTTCGATCAAGGACAACACCTTTTAATTCGCCTCGTAGATAAATTTTTTCTTTTTTATCTTTGATATCTTTGGGATCTTGTGCGACAAGAAGATAAAGTCGTTTTGCGTATTCAGCACGATATTTATGAGGTTTTAAAGCAGATGGAACTTGAAACACACGCTTTTTACCAACTAGTTTAAATTCTTCAACAAGCCTTTCTAATTCTTCTTTATCTCGCGTAATAATCGGAATCCATCGGTCTCGTGCTCCTTTTGATTTATGCTTTTTACCAATGATTTTAAGATAGTATCGACCATCTTCACGTTTATGTAGAGAATCACCTGTAATAGCTTTTAATTCATTTTTACGTAACCCAGTAGCAGATACGATTGAGAACCAGCGATTATTTGTTTCTTCAGACATCCTGTCGTCATTAGACTTCAAACGATTATTCTTTTTGTCGGCTCGATATCGAATATCCGTTGCAATAAAAGCGGTAGAAGGTACTCCTAAAACTTTGGCTAATGCTGCTTTATAGGTTGACTGGGTTGGAGCAGAAAGCCCTAATTTCTTACAATGTTCCAAGTATTGATTTACTAAGTCAATCCATCCCTCAATATCGTTAGATTTTTCAAGAGTTTCTAGATCTTCGGCAGTAGTTATTGAGGCAACAAAGGAAGCGAATCTGCTCCAGGAACCAGCGTAGTTATGAAGAGTTCAGTCGGTATGGATTAAATGAATGTCTTCTCCCGTTTTTTTGGATTCATTTCGCTTGATACCCTTTCCTTTTTTAAAGCGCGTGACTAAATTAGTCAATCCTTTTGATTGGACGAATTGTTTCCGACCCTCAAAAGTTGTTAGAGAATCTATCTGTTGTTTCTTAGCTTTCTCTTTAGCTTTTCGTCGTTCAGCAAGACTACGTTTCTTCTTTGCCATCGTTCTTTCCTTTCTATAGTAGATAATGTGCTTTTAAAGAAGATCTTAAGAAAATTCTTAAGGTCTTTTTAATTCAAGTTGAAGTAGTGCAGTGACTTAAGCTTATATTCACTGATGTAGTATCTTCCCTTTGCTTAGGGCGCTTCTTAATTGATGGCTAAGAAGATAACCAAGTCATTTTACAACATGACAAGTTGACTCAATTCAAATAAGATGTAGAGTTCCATCTTGCAGATAAAAATCTGTTGTTTTTTCTTGTTAGTCTTTTTCAGGTTTAAATGCTCTGAATTTAGCGACTGAGCTAAGCTAGTTTTTGTATTTGATTTTTAGACTTTTGTTATTTACTTTAGTTTTTATACTTTGATTTTTTACTTTGTTATGATCAAAAAATTTTTTTAACTGCTGTTGACATTACTTTTATTATCTATACATTTATTTTTTATTGGTAAATGAAATACAAAAATTGGTTCCTGTTATTTACTTTCGATTTTTACTTCTATTCTTTACTTTGTTACGATCAAAAAATTTTTTTAAACTGCTATTGACATCTTTTTTTATTATCTATACATTTATTTTTTTAGTTAATGAAATACAAAAACTGGTTCTTTCCTAACCCAGCTTAAACCTACTGTTTCCACGATAGCTACCTCCTTTCAAACATAAAAAACGTAGCTATATTAGTTACGTCTCTACTCAATCAATTATCTTGATATTATTAGTATGCCATAAATTTTAAAATAAAAAAATTAGGATAAGATTTTTTACGTTATTCACTTTTACCTAGTACTGTGTGTTTAGCGTGACTTACACATACGTTCCTGTCAACGCTAAACACACAGAAAAAAATCAGAATCGCAAAAAAATTGAGGGATGAGAGAAAGAGGAAAAAAACTACAAAAAAATTAATAAGAGAAACAACTTATGTATCGTTTTTTTCTTAATTATTTTTATTTTGGAATTTATGGCATACTAAAATTATAATAATACTTACGGAGGAAACCACTATGTTTCTAAAATATTATTCACTCATTAACTATATTCTCTATAAAAATCGCAGAGAATTCGAAAACTCATTTGATTGCTACCCCAAAAAGACAGTGTATGAGTTCCATATCAGGGAGTCTACAGGAGGAATGAAAATTAGACAAAAAGAACATAATGCAATTCATGTTAGCCTATTTTCTAATAGTGGAAGTTATATTACACTTTACTTAAGGAATTTTACGCCAGAAGATTTGGTGGCTGTGATGAATTCATTAATCAAGCAGAAGAAAGAACTTGGATATGAGCGGTTGATTTGCTTGTTATCAGAGCTCAAAAATGATGAACGCTTAAGTTTATTGATGAAGTTATCCAAAATGAAATAAACATACTGGGACCAAGCAAACTGCACCCCAAAAGTTAGACAGAAAAAACTAACTTTTGGGGTGTAGTTCAGTCCCTCTTCCTTTAAAAATCCGAATCATCATTTTTATTTCAAATAAGGTAGTGATTCGGTTGATTTATATTGCAATGTAGTGAAATTTAGAATTTCAGAAATCGCTTTGAATCAAGGTCTATACCGTCTAGTGACGTGTAGTGAATCCCTATTTTACTTCTATAAATAACAAACAGGGCAGAGCATTGTATCATATAGAAATTTCAATGTTCTTAAGAGGTGGAACTAGTCAGTCCGCTAAGTATAATAAGAAAAGTAGAAAATCCTATAAGGATATTGACGATCTAGTCGATTTTGATAGACCTGTTCACATAGTTCCCCATATGTTCCGACATAGTTTTGTTTCAGTCATGGCTGATAAGATTGTAAGCCTAAACGTTATTAGAGAGTTTGTAGGACATTCAGAAGATAGTAGAGATATAGAAAAAATCTATCTTCATGTCATGCAAAAAGGAAAACATAAAATTGAACAAGCCATGATAGATTTAGCTAAAATCATAAAATGAGTAATAGTTGTGGTTATTGATTCAGTTTCATTAAAAAAATGATATGATAGTGATATAAAGTATCAATTAGGTGTAGGTATGATAAATAGACAAGCTAAGAAGTTTTTTGATTATTATTTAAAAATAGTTGCAACAGAAGAATATCAATCTTATTATCAAAGACATGAGCAGGAAGGATTAGAATTTCATAAAATGTGCATTGAAGAAAAACATCCCGAATGGAGGACACGGACAGACTATTTTGATGAATTCTCAATTGGCGAGTTTATTATTTTAGATACACTTTCAAATGAGGGTGTTAATAAATTAACGAAGCGTTTATATTCGTTGCCAAAGTCGAAATTTAAAGTGAAAAATTATTATAAAAAACCTACTATATTTAAAAAATACGACTATGTCCATTTAGAATATTTAAGGCATGGAGTCGGAATTTTTGCTGAAATTGAGATAATTGGAGATAATTTTTTCAGCAGTATTGAAATAAGTTGGGCGACGGTAAATAATTATTATACTATTTTTCAATATAGATTTCATTTAAAACAAGTATTGACAGAGTCTAATCTTCAATTATTTATTTCTGATAATATCAAAAAAACTTGAGTAAAAAAAGATTACATTAATTGGTATATTCTGGATGATGAGGACGATAAGCTTAATTATCTATCTATTGATCAGATGACAAATGAACTTCCTTCTTTGATATGTCAACATTACATAACTACGTTTTTATATAGCGAAAATGGGAAAATGAACAAATTAATTAATCTAACAGTTGCTTTTCGAAAAGACAAAGTTGATATAGATAAAATATACTTCGGGGATATTAGTTATAGTCTATATAATAAAAAAGGCAATTACTATATTTCAAATAGTTTTAATGATAGTGATTATGTTCTATACTCAGGAAATAATTTCATTCCTAGATTTAGTATTTTAGGGTCTATATCACAATATGGGAACGAGCTCTATTACTTATTATTTGGAGAGCGAGAGCTTCACATTTTTGAAAGAGATTTTTCGAAATATGTATCAGGAAGAAAGAACATAATGTTTAATAAGAATTTTTTAAACCTTTTGAAAAAGATACAAAAGCCTATCGGAGTCAGAAAACAGAATAGATATTTCTAATTTTAAAAAAGACTTTGAAGATTCTTGGACTATATTTGTATCAAATGACGAAGTTCAGCTAGAAAATTTATTTCATAAAAATTTGTCATATTATCGAAATGTAATTAAAGAAAATTATTCCTATTTGAATATGCTTACTGAGATAAATTACACAAAGACAAATACCATAAGTTCTACCGTTGCTACGATAGTCTCCATCATTGCTACCATTATATCTGTTATTGCACTCCTAAAGTGATATAATCAGTTAAAATTCAGTTATTTTGCTAAAATTAAAAGAAAAAAGCCTTTGAAATGCTGATTTCATAGGCTTTTTATATATCTAATCACTTCACTTCTATAAAAAAATTAAATAATTTCTATTTTAGCTGTTAGAAACGTTGGTACATCAATGTTTTTAGAATGCTACATAATAAAAGGTAGAGTGAATGGTAGAGTAGTAAAAATAGTTGTTATCCTAGTTGATTAAAAAAATCTCTGATTTCCTCATCTTTTATAAAATAATATATAATTTTCCCCTCTCTTCTAGTATCCAAGATGTTTTGATTGGCTAGTTTACGAAGATGGTGGGAGGCAGATGCCATACTGAGATTTAGTAAACAGGCTATATCACAGACACAGAGTTCTTCAACAGCAAGGAGATAAAAGATGATATTTATCTGTTTATTATCGGTAAACTTTGATAAAATACGAAGTGATTTTTGGACTTTTTCCTTTTCAAGGTAGTTCGTTGCGGTTGTAACATTTTGTTGATTTATAATATTCACTTGGCATATACTATCTTTTTTCATAATTTTTTCTCCTAGCCGAACACAGTCCTTAGCATGTCAAAGCTGTTGTTTTCAATCAGGATATACATCCCCAATCCTAAATAAACAACGGCAATAAACCATCTGCTATATTTTTCCAAAGTTTCTCCAACAGAAGGGACTTGTGCCAATTTTTGGGCAGAAAAAACCAAGAGATAAATCATGACTAGAAAAGTAAGTAAAGCCACTATCAAATTCGCTAAATTTAAGGTAATAAAATATGGGACAAAAACACCAATATTGTCAGCACCACAACTAGCAAAAGTAATCATAGCTACTAGAAAAATCAGGTTTTTATCATCTTTGCGCAAACCATCTTTTGCAATAGCTTCTCCATCAGAATCTCCTAAAAGCAAAACTTTGAGTCCTAGGAAAATTGGAATCAAACCGAGCAAACCTAAAATCTCTTTACTAGGAATATAATTTAAGACAAATGCAAAAAGTAAACTTAGCAATATTAGACTAACAGAGCCTAGAAATTGTCCTAAATAGATGTTAATGATGTCTTTTCTGCTTTTTCTTTTGGCAAAAAATAACATTAGGATAATAAGTAAGTCTACGGCTGTCCCAGAATACAGGATTATTGAAGTAACAACATTTTGAACCATAAAACACCTCGTTCAAATATATTTTTGAATGTATTTTAACATTAAACTTTGTAGATGTCAACTTCAGCTCCATCAAAATATAGATAAGAAGGTAGTGTACCAAACATTAAAAAGCCCTGCCATCGAAATGATAGCGGGGCTTAACTTCAATATCCAGATGATATATTTATCTAAAAAAGGTAGAGAAAAAGGTAGAGTTTGGACTGAAATATAGTGAAATGTATTGAAATTGAAAAAAGAAAAAACGCTTGAAATGTACTGACCCCAAAAAGTTAGACAAATAATTATTGAAAGGATTTAGTTCTGTATTGCACAGGACTGAGTCCTTTTAGTTTAACCTTAATTCGTTTGTTGTTGTAGTAATCAATATAGTCTACAATGGCTTGTTCCAATTGCTTAAGCGACTGAAATGACTTCTCATAACCATAAAACATCTCCGATTTCAGAATGCCAAAGAAGGACTCCATCATACCGTTGTCTGGGCTGTTACCCTTGCGCGACATAGATGCTTGAATTCCCTTACTCTCTAGGAACCGATGATAAGAGTCGTGTTGGTATTGCCAACCTTGGTCACTATGGAGAATCGTATCCTCGTAGTGTTTCTCTGTGAAGGCCTGTTCCAACATCGTTTTTACTTGTTCTAAGTTAGGTGAAGTTGAAAGATTATAGGCGATAATTTCGCTATTAAAACCATCTAAAACTGGTGATAAGTAAAGCTTTTGAGTACTTGCTGGAATGGCAAATTCTGTCACATCTGTGTAGCACTTTTCCATTGTTTTAGAGCCTTTAAATTGACGTTGAATGAGATTCTCTGCCTTCTTACCAACATCTCCTTTATGAGAAGAATATTTTCGTTTCTGTCGCACTTTAGCTTGTAAATTGAGTACTTTCATCAAGCGTTGAACTCTTTTCTGATTTACCAGATAACCACGATTTCTTAGTTCTAAATGAATCCGACGATAACCATAATTTCCCTTGTGTTCGATAAAAATGGATTGAATTTCAGCTTTAAGCTCTTGGTCCTTATCTGGTTTGTCTAGTTGTTTCAAGTGATAGTAGTAGGTCGAACGAGCTAGTTTAATGGCTTTTAGAAGAATATCTAACGAAAACTCAGTCATTAATTCTTGAACAATTTCTGTCTTTCTTCTTTCTCTTTTTTCTCCTTCAATCGGAGTTCTCTCAACTTTTTTAGGATGGCATTCTCCGCTCTCAGGTACTCATTTTCTGCTTGAAGACGTTCTAATTCTGTCCTCTCTTCAGGTCTCTTTTTTGGCTTACGTCCCATTTTAGGTACTCTCCCTCTTGTTTTCTCAACAATAGTATACCCATTTTTCTTGTATTGTGCTAGCCAATTAAGAAGTATCGTACGACTTGGGAGGCCGTATTCAAGAGAAACTCTATCTTTAGTCCAGCCTTCATGTAAGACTTTATGAATCATTTCTTGTTTTAAATCAGGAGAATAGTAACGATTTTTTCCTTTTTTGACGAACTCTATTCCGTAACGATCAATCAATTTAATCATATACCTAAGATTAGAATTATTTATCCCAAATTTATTTGAAAGCTTCTCTAAGCTATAGCCTTGTTTTCTAAGTTCATAGATCTGAACTTTATCATCATAAGTTAATTTCATAATAAAAATACCCCAAAAGTTAGATTTTCTCTGTCTAACTTTTGGGGTGCAGTTCAAAATCAGCGTTTTTCTTATGTATTGATTCGTCTTGAATGCTTACGTCACTTCTGTAATTATCAAGTATTACAACCTATATTTCTTTTAATATTTTAGCAAATAATTCTTCTAACTTCCCTAAGTCTCCATAGACAGTTCCGTCCATATAAAGGTTGTAAACTTCATCATCTTGTTCTACTCGTATTTGTGCAGAATACCCTTTTAATAGTGCTAAGGAACGGATAACTTCTCGTTGAGTTCGTCCATTTCCTTCTCGAAAGGGATGGAAATAATTAAGATTATCAAGAATTTTTGCTAAATGTTTAATGATTTCATCTTTTGAGTTGGCAGTTTGATGATAGGAATGAATGAGATGATTTATATAAGTTTCTGCAACATTAAACGACTGTATCGACATAAAGGATTACCACTTTTAGAGATATTCACCTTACGATATTGTCCTGACCAGGCATAAACATCTTGAAACAAATAGTTATGAATGGCTAAAATATTACTCATGGAATAGACTTCAATGGCTTTCAAGCGCAAGTCTGCAAGTCTTTTAGTAACGAATAAGTGTTCATTTCGATAGGCTTCTTCAATATTTGTAACATTTTGTTTGTTGATTAAGACTGTGGAATTTGGATAGGTATATTGGTGATTAGGGTCAATGTACTTATATCCTTCGTATTGATTTTTAACCAATATTCAATTCCTTTCGTCTATTGACAACATAAGTTTTTAAATCAATCACATCTTGAACAGTAGGTTCATAATTTTCAATCATTGATGATCCAATAGCATACCAGACGGTATCGAAATCTGAAAAATTATCAAAAGGAATCCCTAAAATTGTTAATTCTTCTTTATTTACATCAAGAGTCATGTCACATCTCCTTATATAATGTTACCTTTATTATACCATAAAATCGGTATTTTTACCTAAAGGGATAGAGACTATAAGATGTATTATGTTTAATGTAGATTTATGATAAAATGGTTTTATTATAAAAAGAAATAACAGAGGTATAGCATGGAGCCATATATTACAGAAGCTTTAGTAAAAGCAGGGATTGAATTGGGAACTCTAACATTTAAGGGAACAACAACACTAGTGAATAGTAAAATTCAATCATTAAAGGAAGAACGTAACGCCGATAAATTACGAAATACTTATGATGAAATTGTAAATGAGTTACTTTCGGAACGAGAACAGGCAATCAGAATTGCTCAGGCATATAAAGAAGAATATGAAAAAGTACATATTGATGATAAAGATATTGAGTATTTGCACAACACTTTAGAACGGGTTATTTCTCTTCTATCTTCATTTACTAATGTTGAAGATGGGAAAGAAGATTCAATGAAACAATTGGTTGCTTTACTTAATAAAGATACTTTAAAGACTATGCAATTATTAGGATTTAATTACAAGGAGGCAATAGGAGAACCTTTAACGGAGGTTTGCTCAAATGCTATAAGAAATAAATTAGGAAGTCTATCATCTAAGAATAATGTACGTAACAAAAAATAATTGAACCAATGGTGTGAACTTTATGGTAAAATCTAGCTCAATTCGTGTATTTTTAGGGTAAAATTCACATCATTCAACTGAAATTGATTCAAATTAGATGAAATTCTGTTTTCTGTAAATGTGGGAAAACATTGATTTTAAGCGGATATTGAAACTTATTCAAATAAAAATGTTTCCAACTAGGTCTTAAGAAAGCTTGTAAAGCATCAAATAATAGAAAAAAATAAAATTTAATATAAAAAAACCCTCACCAGAAAAAAATTCTGGTGGGGTTTTTGGTGGGGAACCAATCAATTTTGATTTATTTTTAACCTTTTATAATAACTGAAAATGCTGTTAAATCAACCATTTCACTCCAAATCATGTTTATAAATCATTCCCACTCACTAAAAGTCAGATATTGACTATTTAGGATAGTTGATTTAATAGTGATTGATAATACAATCAATGAGTACTATTTGATATTATTTGAGTCTTTTGTTGTTAAATTGTTGTTATTTTTTTGCCAAGGCCATTTAAAACTTTTTTGTGATTTTCTGAATTTATCAAATGCTATTATCTCATCTGCAAATGTTTTAGATTCAGTAAGCAAAGCATCTAAAATGCTTTCTTCATCTTTGTCAAGTTTGTTTTTGATAGTTAGTCTATTTTTGACTGCTAGTGTATTTGTGGACTCATCTAACAATTCAAGAACTATTGTAGCTTTTAAATCATAAATCTCTTGTTCACTAAAGTTCTTCAAATTGCTTAAGTCATATTTAGATATATCAAATATAATCCTGTCTCCAAAATTGACTTGTCTTCCCAATAGTTCATCAGTGGAAGTATCTAGTATTTTTGATAGTTTTACTATATTTTCGAGAGTGGGTTCAGTCCGACCGTTTTCCCACTTGGCATAGGCACTTTGCCCAATATCTAACAGTTTAGACATTTGTTCTTGGGTATATCCTTTATTTTTTCGTTTTTCTTTTAATCTGTTTGGAAAATCTAACATATAAATACCTACTTTCAAAAAAATTCCAAATAAGACTATTTTTTTGTTGACAATTAGTCTTATTTGGACTAAAATATAATTAGTCCTATTAAGACTAATTATATCAAACTATACTATGTTTGGCAAGAATTGGGGGTAACTGTCTATGATTGTATAAAAAAGTCTTTGAAGAAAAATCCTCAAAGACTCAATAAAATAAATCTATCTAAATTATAACATATATACAGAAAAGAGGAAAGGAGATGCCGAATAAGAATTATTACGAGTATAAAGACATCATGGAAGCCACAGGGAAGTCCTATAGCGCTGTTAAAAAATGGCGGATAAGTATAGAACGCTTATCAGGTTACGAGTTTAAGAAAGTCAAAATAAAGGTCACACGTAAGCACGTAAAAGACCATTACCAATTTACTGAAGAAGAATTTGAAAAGTTTATCAAACTTTCTAAGCGAATTGATGAAACAAAAAATATGACTGAAGCTGTAACTGCTGTATGGGGCGATCTAAAAAGTGCCGAAGAAAGGGCACTTAAACAAGACGTGGCTGAGTTAAAAAAATTTCAAGAAAATCAAAAAATAAAGAATAAAGATGTGAATTTTAAACTGATTTCATTAGAAATGGATTTAAAAACATTAAAAAAGCTAGAAGAACGACTTGAAGCCTTGGAAGAAAAACAGGCAAAAGGGTTCTTCTCAAAATTGAAAAAATAGAAAAGGAAATATAAAAAATGGCAAACAAAAAAATTAAACTAACATCACCGCTTTCACTTAAAGAAGTAGCTCTTGAAAGCTCTCAATTTGATATTCCTAAGAAAATTCAAGTAGATTTTTCCAAAGCTCGACCAAGTAAGAAGTTCAAAGACGGTAAACAGACGGACATTTTAAGCCATTATATTTTGGAGGGAATTGATGAGCGAACCGCTAAAGCCGTAAATGATGGGTTAATTGACCAAGAGGACGTTAAGTCCATCAAGATTGAAGTTCATGGCAGTTTCGAGGAAATTGAAGAAACCATTGAGTTTGGTGGCTCTCTATTCGTTGAGTTGCTAGATGTGCAGGTCAAAGCGGACTGGGTTGAGGGTAGAAATGCAGGATATAAAGCCGTCAAACTAGTAGCCTCTGGGCTAAAACTTGCTATGTAGGTCTAAAATTTCTGTATATGATGGGAGCTGGCCGCCTTGCTCCTGTCGGTTTACAAGTGAGCTAACTAGTAGCTGATAGCAACCGCAAAAAGGGCGGTTCGCCCTGAGCGGTTGCGAGTATCAGCGGGCATCTAGTTGGCTGACTTGTTCCGACAGGGCAATGCAACCAAGCTACCTAAATATGCAGAAATTTTAGTCACAAGAGTTTTTTGAGGAAGTATATGCCCATATGCCCAAAACCTATGCGCGGGCGCCATTCTAGGACTTGACGATAGAATGGTGCAAACCAAGGGTAATCCCTTGATTGGCAAGCTTTCCGTGGACATTACCGAAGGTGTCAGCGTATGCGTTAGGGAAACAAAAATGCCAAAAATTAAGGGGTTTTTCTTGGGCTTATTCATGGGCTTATTCATGGGCTTATTCTCAAAAAAATGGAGTATATGCCCCAAATGACAGAATAAAAAAGCAAAAATATAGAAAGAATATGCAAAAGTCTTTCATGAATTGAAAAGGAGAAAGAATGAGTAAAAGAATTAGAAATAGACGTTTTCTATTTGAGCAACAACTGAAGCCAGATTTTTGGGATTGGGCTGTATCAGATAAGAAATTGCTTGAAAACTGGGAAGAGAATAAAGAAAAGATTTTCAGATTAATCTTTGACCGTATCCGTGAACTGGTCGAAGAAGAGGAATTTGTGGAAGTTGCTTTTATCGTCCATGATAAAGATATTTCCTATGGGACAAAATTGGTTGAACCTCATATTCACGGATATATTGATTTTCCAAAATTGATGGATTTGTCAAAAGTTGCCCTGGCTCTTGGAGTAGAAAAAGAACGTGTAGAAACTCCAAAATCAAAAGGGGGCAGGGGTTATACACGTATCAACGCTTTAGCTTATCTTATCCATGCCAAGGATAAAGATAAATATCAGTATCCTGCTAGTGATGTGGAAACATTTGATACGCTTGATTATGAAACCTTTATCAATCAGAATAAAGAAGATTTTGAGAAGTATGCAGCCACGAAAAAGCGTGAGAAATCTGATGAAAGTTTAGATTTGGTATTGTCTAAAGTTTACAAGGGAGAACTTACATATTTTGATATTATGAAAGACGATAATTTGTATTATCTGATGGCAAACAATCGTCAGAAATTCCTTGAGGGCTTTGATATTTTCGGAGAACGTGAAAGTGTTCTGCGCTTGGAAGCTCTGCAAAATGGGGAGTATGATTTGACTGTCTTATATATCCAAGGGAAGCCTGGGATTGGTAAGTCTACACTTGCTAGAGATATTGCTTTAGAGGTGCAAGGAGCGCTTGAAAATGCAGGTTTAAGAGGTGGCTCATATTCTGCAAGCTCAAAAAATCCATTTGACAATTACTCAGGAGAGGAAATCCTTATTTTAGATGACTTGCGAGAGGATAGCCTAGCTCCTGCGGATTGGTTGAAGTTATTCGATCCAATCAACTCGGCTAGAATGTCGGCACGCTATCGAAATAAGCTAGTAGTTCCGAGATTGGTTATTATGTCGGCTTATATGTCTCCTAAACAATTTTTCGGACAAATTCAGGAAGAAGATATAAACCAGTATTTAAGACGTGTCAATTACTCTTCTGAAATTGCTAGAAAACATGGAATGGAAGAAAGATTTTATAGTGTTTCAGAAGTTCGAGAGAATAGAGAGAATGGTCATTTTCAACGTCCTGATGGCTCTAGCGTCGTTTTGAACTTTGACTATGAAGATTTGTTTTGTTCGCAAGATAAGGACGATTTTATTCGTAAATTGCTTGAAGATTGTATCTATCCTAGAATATTACCTAAAAAAGCAAAGGACGTGACAAATGGCTAAAAAAATTGTGATGTTCTTTGATGAAAGGTTAAATACTGACTTCCGTATAGTACGCTTTGGGAAGTGTATACCAGTAAGGCAAGAAATAGATAATATTTATATTTTCATGAATGATAGAAATTTATGGGCTAGATGTAAAAAAAAGATGCGTGAAAATCAATCACACATCAAAATAAAAAACCAAGATAATTATAACATAAAGAAAGGGAAAATAGTATGTTTGTTGTAAAAAAAGATTTAATGAAATTAGGATTTTCAAGTTGGCAAGCTATGATGTTAGTAAAACAGGCTAAAGCAAAATTAGCTAGTCAAGGTTTAACTTGGTATGAAAGTAAAGGTTTAGGACGTGTACCACTTGAAACGGTAGAAGAAATTTTGGGTGTGAAAATAGATGAAGCTAGTCTAGTAGATTTGGAAGTAAAAGAAGATGCCTAAAATATCTAGTATCTATCCTATGGGGAATGGAACGTATAGAGCAACTGTTTCTCTAGGTTTTGATGTTCAGACTGGTAAAAGAATACAAAAGTTTAAAAATGGCTTTAAAACGCAAAAGGAAGCTCAAGAGTGGCGCTTACGTATGCTTGCTGACTTTGGTAAAGGTTCTATAACCGTTAATAGCACAATGACTTTTAAAAAGTTTCTTGATGACTATTTTATACCAGATTATAAAAGTCAAGTAAGAAAACGTACTTTTGATATGACACAATCTAAATTTAAAAGACTGTCATATTTTGAAAATATGAAGTTATCAGATATTCAAGCACCTCATGTAAAGCAGTGGCAAAATGCAATGTTTATAGAGGGATTGTCTAATAATTATATTCGTTCTGTTCATCAAATATTACAACAAGTTTTTGATTTAGCAGTTAAATTGGGTATGTTGTCAAATAATGTTGCTAAGACGGTAGGAAACGTAAAAAAAGACCGCCCTAAAGTTGATTTTTGGACGGTGGAAGAATTTCAGCTATTCATTAGTACATTTGATAAATCTAATATCTATGAATTATTGTACTTTACTACATTTTGGTTTTTCTTTATGACTGGAGTTAGAACAAGTGAATTACAAGCAGTTGAATGGTCGAAAATAGATTTTGAAAAAGGTACAGTTTTAATAGACTGTTCAATGTATTATAAAAGCCAAAAAGAGTGGTATTTTACTGATACAAAATCTATATCAGGTGTAAGACTTTTGTATCTTGATGATGATACATTAGAACATTTGAAATATTGGAAGAAAGCACAATCTCAGATAGGAGAATGTAAATTTGTATTTTCCATAGGAGATAGTCCGTTGGTAAAATCAACTCTTAAACGTGTTCTAAAATCTCATAGTGATTACGCAAAAATAAAATCAATAAGGATTCACGATTTAAGGCACTCTCATGCCAGCTTTATGCTCTCTCTAGGAATGAATGATTTAGAAATGCAAAATCGTCTAGGACATGCTGATATTAAGACAACACTTGGAACGTACTCTCATTTAAAACCAAATGCTATGAAAGAAGTAGCTACTAGAATGACTGGGAAAGTAGTGGTGAGTGATAATAATATCAGAAAAAGTAAATTTAATGGCAATCAGCATACTAAAAATTTTCAATCTAAAGTTTTGTCTGACTAGCGAAGTCTGTCCGATTAAACTTTAGATTCCTACGGTAAACTATTGAAGTTTACCGTATTATTAGTTATAATTCATATACAAGGGAGCAGTATAATGAAAAAAGAAAATATTATTGGTGAGTTTGAATATAATAATGATTTTTACCGTGTTTATGAATTGCGTGAAGATAATGAAGATTATGCTAGAATTGTTAGCGACTCTAAGAAAGGTATGTATATAGAAAGTACCAAAAGGGTTAAAAAGATATTAGGTTTAAATACTGAAAAATAGTTTTTTGTTGTTAAATTGTTGTTAAAGCAAAATAAAAAGCCTTAGAAATATTGATTTCTAGGGCTTTTTTAGCTCATTAACTCTATTCCCACTCAATTAAAAATTTCATAGGTTTAGTGCCAGAAAACCTTGATTTATTAAGGTTTACAATGCCTTTTAAATATATTTGGCGGGATTTCTGGCGGGGTTATCTTTTTAGGTTTTGATTCCCGTTGAATTGAATTTTTGTTTTTGGAGCTGTATGTATGGATATATTCCCACTCATTATTTCAGCAATAGATTCGTCAGCTCCACGCCAAAGGTGTGAGTAATGTTTCAAAGTAATTTCTGGGCTAGAATGACCTAACCTTTTCGACAAAATCAAGACAGATACATTAAACTCGTTTATCAAATAAGAAGCGTTACTATGACGAAGTCCTTTACCCTGTATTCGCTTTACATTAGCTAGTTCAGAATATCGTTGAATAATTCTAGCTAGTGTAGATTTTATCATTGGAAGGCTATCATATGTAAATATAAAATCAGTTTCATTGCCTAAACCAATTTCTTTCTGTCTGTCTTTCCAACGCTTTAAAATAGAAATCGTATCATCATCTAGGGAAATAATACGTTTGCCATCACTTGTTTTGGTATAGGCATTTCTTTGCCAGTTTTTCCTTGATTTTAGAATAAGCATATGATGAACACGCATACGCTTTTTTTATCGAAATCAATATCATTCCACCAAAGTGCCATTCCTTCATTTACTCGAATACCTGTCATGAAAAAAGTCCAAAGCATAACGAAATTAAGATGTTCATAAAAATCATCAAGACAGATTTGAGCAATAACACGCTCAAATTCTACTTTAGTCCAGTATGGAACGATAGCCTTTCCTTTCGGAATAGCTTTGGCTTTCTTAGAGATATTAGTTTCCAAATAACCCATTTCTACAGCATAATCAAGAGACTTTCTAAACATACCAAAGATTAGACTAGCGTAGGCTTGAGAGTAGCCAGAACCGTTTTTCGTCTTTGCTTGACAGTAACCATATCCGATAGTTTTGAATATCTTCAATAGTCAAACCACGTAGTGTCTTGTTATAAAATCGTTCAGCAATCTTTTCAAGATTTTTGATTCTGACAGCATAAGTACTTTCTTCCACATACGATTTATAATATGGTATATAACAATCTAAAATAAACTGCTTGACAGTCATATTGTAATTAGCGTAAGTATGAGCTTTGTGATACTCTCGTTTTACCCGAGTCAATTCTAAATACGCCTCTCTGGCAGTAGAAAAAGGCTTACCGTTGCTATCTTTTCTACTTTTTTTTCTAATACGTTTACCACTGATTCTATCAATGCCTAGCTCTGTTTCATAGAAATATTTTCCTTTCGTATCAACAAACACACCGCTATAACGTGTTTTTGCCATTTGTTATTCCTCATCTAGTTTTACACCGATAAGGTTTTCTACCCTTTCCCGTGGGACTAGTCCAAGTCTACGGTTATTGTAGAATGGTATACCTTTATTATACACCAAATCCTGCTTTACCGCTTGAATAATACTAATTGCAGTATGTTTCTTATATCCTAGTTTTATCAAGTCGTCTTTACTAATCAATGGTTTCATACGCTTACTATTCCCTTCTGATTTTTATTCTTGTATCAGTTGAATTTTGAATAATCTCCCCATTGTCATCTATTGATAGATTGTAAATCGCAATATCTTCTTTGTACTCAAGATTATCTAAATGACCTACTGAAAAACTGGGGGTTAATCCCTCAAAATAATTTCTTTCTAAATTTTCATAGCTTACTATCGGTTTTATTAAACCACGAGATGAAAAATATTTTGGCTGTTTATATCCACTTGGAATAGCTAGTAAATCTTTTGTGATATATTTTGTAATGTAGTTAGCAACTTTTTCAGAAGAATCGATTTTTGTAACGGTACTAAATCCTAATTGATATGAATCAACATTATAGACTTGCTTGCCATTCTTTTTTATCAATCGACCAGTTTTAGTATTTCTTGCTTTTGTTAATTTTGGACTAAAACCGCCTGTTACTCCATGAAAATGAAGCCGTCCATTTTTGTGTAATTCTGGTATGAAAATGTAGTGAAATTTTCCATATTTTTCACGCTGAGCTTTGAGCCAAGTGCGTATTTTCTTTTTTACGATTAAATAATCATGGGAATTGATTTTTTCGTCGTTAAAAGTTAATGTCCAAAATAAATCGAAATCATTGCACAGCATGTAGTGACGAATACGCCTTTTTATCCTATTGGCTTGCTGATAAAGTTCTTTTTCACTTGGACTTTTAGAAGTATTAGATACTGTAGTATCGGTTTCTCCTAGTCTTCTAAATTTTGCTTTTCGATAGTATATGACCTCGAAAGTATTTGGATTATATTGAATTATTTTTGTGTTATATAATTCTCTAGTCATTAGTCCTCCGCTTATCATGCCTGCATGTCAAGTAGCAGGCTAATATACACATCTAGCGAGTCCCGGCTTGCTTATGGGCAAGCCGGCTCACTAGATAGTTAGTTCATTCTATCTGCTTTCTTGGAATAGTTTGAAAGTCCCTTATTTTATTTTTGAAATCTATTGAATCTAAATCAAAATACGGAGTCTCAAAATATTTTATTCCGTTTGTTTTAGGAGTTAAAATATATCCTTTTCCAACTCCTCCTCTGTACTCCGCCAAAAGGTCTATTTTCTCTTTACCCATGACACTGTAAAACGTTTCTTCTGATATGCTTGATTCACTTCCTAAAATAATTCTTGTCTGGCACTGTTCGGTTACTGCACGCGGTAAATCAGAAGCAAGGAGCTTTTGGCTTGCAAGAACAAGCAATCCTTGTCCAGAAGCCCGTGATTTTAAGGCAAGTATTTTTAGTAGCCTAACCATTTCTTTTTGTTGCGCTGATGTTCCACATTCCAAAGCTGCCAGCACTTCATCAAAAATTAAATAATGTGCAGGTAAAGAAAAATGTTTGTACGTGGTCCCAAAATCAACTGAAGAAAATGCGAAATATCGCTTATATCTATCTTCCATTTCAAATACCATTTGTTCTAGAAGTAGAATAATCTCTTCCGCATTACGTGCGACAGGAATACCTAGATTTTCAAATGTCGCACCTAAAGAGGTTTGTTTAGCGTCAATTAAACTTATAGAATGACCTTGTTTAATTAGTAACCCAGCTAGTGTGGCTAGATAAAGTGACTTCCCAGCACCACTAGGAGCTATTATAATCTGCTGATTAGCCTCATTAGCTATATCAAAACAAATATTATCATAAAGTTTTATTGGCTTATAATTGATATAATAATCTTCATCTGCTATCTTGAATAGTTCACTAACAGTATATCTTGGATTTGATTTTCCATATTTTATAACAACGTAACTATTTTGCACAGTTGATTCCAAGATATTCCAGTCCTCGTTAGTAGCTTGAATAAGAAATTCGGTCAACCGCCTTGTTATTTCTTTTACTTGCTGAATATTAGGAATTGTCCCTGAAGGATTGAGTTCAATTATAATCCTTTCATTTTCTTTATAAAATTTCCATTCAACTGTTTTTATCTGTATTTTATTAGAGGGAAGTTGAATTAGGTCTAAACGTTCTGTTGCAAGTCTAAGAATGCTTAAAAATCTGTACTTCCATATGGGAGAGTAAGTAGAAAATAAGAATTTTACTACAATATACCATATAAAAATATCTAACAGAACAGAAGATATAACAATACTTATCTTGTAGATAGTGCTTAATAAAGGAAAATGTGATGAAAGAAAGGTAATGATAACAGATATTAGGAACACCTTTAACAGTTTCTTAATAAGAGAGTACTGCCTTTCTTTACGGCTTTCTATAGTTTCTGAAACAGATAAGTAAGTAGGGGTATATTCACGACAATCATATTTACTAAGTTTCCTTTTTATTTTAGATACTATCATGATTTAGCACCCGATAACTTTATTTCTGAAATAATGAGCTTGAATTCTCGGTACGCACCACCATTTCGACCATCAGATACCCATTTTAACGCTAATAATGCTCCTTCTAAATCTATTGTTTTAGCAATGATTAACTCATTATTAATTTTTTTTAAAAAAGATTCATCGTTGTATATCTCAATAGTGAAAGGTTTTATGCTACTTAAATCTCCACCAACCTCTTGAATAGCCTTAACAATTTCTGGCTGAAGAGCCAATAAAACTTTTTTACTTATTGTTCCATCAATGACTTCATTTTTTTCATTACGTTTAGGAACATCTCTACATTCAATAACAAAAGCACTAGTAGGAGTATGTTCTACATTGGACGTACCAATTAGTAGATTTTTCAAGCTTGGTGAGTTAAAACTCACTTTTCCAAAATTATTTTCCATTTGTTACCTCTTTATCTTTGTGTGCACACTAGATTAATTTCATCAAGCAGTTCATGACCTCCTTGACAGTCATATTGTCTCATTTTTAATTAGTTGAAATGTGGGGATAAAAATTTTTTGACAACAAAAAAATCCCCACACGAAGTGGGGAAAATATGCTATACAGTACTAAATAAAAATTGTATCATTTACTATAAATTAAACTTTCGAGTGTTAGTTTATCTATTATTGGTAATAAAATATACTTTGCTAATAAATCCAACTTTTCTGGAAGTTTCTGGTAGCTAAGATAAGATTCCTTATTTTTTTATGTGATAGTGTGACAGAGTCTTTTTTTCTAAATAAAAATACTGAATCATTTTCTAAAATTTCTATAGTATCAAACTGATTATAGGTAAAATCAATAAATTTATCTTTTAATTCATTGTAAGAAGAACTTGCTAAAGGAAAAATGCTGTTGAAAATATTCTTTGATATCCTCTGTATTTGTTAGTGATAAATTCAATAAGTGCTTAGAATATTCTGGTATTCCTTGAATATCAAGAATCATTTCAATAAAGAAATCTTCTAAATATTCGTCTATATCACAGCCCCATAATACTTCATTTTCATCAGTAAAATAATGTTCTTCATTAACAAAGTAATTCAATACACTTGGAGTGATTAAATAGGGATTGTTCCTACTTAAATCAGATAAATTGGAGTAATTTAATATTTTCCCAATAAGTTTTTCATCTGAATGTAAATCGATATGTCTTTTGAGTTTTAAATCTTTGTATTTCTTTTGGATTCTTTGTGAGCATTTTTTAAAAATAAAATGACATGAGTTAGGAAATTTTTCCTTACATAAATTATTGAATTGCTTACTGGACATAATTAAACTTCTCCTATATCATCTGGAATATAAGTAATTACATCATACACATTGCAATTTAAGATAAAGCATAAGGTATCAAGTGTAGCTGTAGTTATTGGTTTTCCTTTTTTCATTCTATGTAGTGTATTGCTGGATAGACCGTGGTGAAAAATTAATTCGTATTCTGTTTTCCCTTGTTTAAATAAGGTTTCGTAGAAGGGTTTGTATGAAATCATCGTTCTCATCTCTTTTCTATATAGATAATTTCATTTTATCTCTATTAATTTATTGACTATACTCAATAAATTGACTATAATTAGAGGGAGAGTAATTGATTGGAGGATTTTATATTGAAACTTGAAGATTTTCAGACTTTTCCATTTAAAAGTGTGCAAGAATATATTTCAGACAAAGAAAAAGCAATAAAATTTAGTTTCTTATTGCAAGGAGACGAACCTGACCGTTCTGAATTGATGAAATTAATATATAAAGACATTTTCGAATGGTATGATGACAAAGTACATAGTGGCGACACTCTTATAACATATCGTACAGCAATTTTTCGAAAATATTATGGAAAATCATATAGTAAGTTATCCAGAGATAAGCAACGCGAGATTCTTAATATTATAAAATCATACACTGAATATGATGATGATTTTCCTTTCGAATTTGAGCTTGACAATAAAGAAAAAAACGTTTATCAGATTTGTAATAATTATCAAATAGGAAATTTTGGAATTTTTCCAAAAGGAAGAATAAATCCCAAAAGAGCACAGTCTCCTTATAATGATTATTTTGACCTTACTCTATCAGTAATATGGGACTTATATGATGGCACATTGACTCCAGATGATGAGTTTAAAAGAGCAATTTTAGATGAAAAGGAATATTTTGACCAATTTAAAGATTTTGAAACATTTCTATCCGATAACTTCTTAACTGTATTTTTTGATGATGAAGGATATTTAATTCGATTATCTGAAATTGATGATTTTGAGGAATATGTAAGAATTAGTAATCAAATTATTTATACTAGAGGGCTTGCTATTCTAACCTACCTTCAATCAATGTATGATGATAATAGTGAATTGCCTACCCAACAACTTGAAGAAAAGAAAACAGTTCCTAGACCAACTACCAAAGAGTTAGCACATCGAACTCTTAAAATTGCAGAAGAAGAAATAGATAAAATTTCTAAATTTGATGAATATTATAATGAACTTGAATTTAATCTTCATAAAGAAAAATTTGAAACTACAAAAAAACGAATATACGGTGCTATTGTTCTTTTCTTGTTCATTGTATCACTATTTTTTTACACTTCAGAAATTATCATGTTCATTTGGATTTTATCTACAGTACTATATGTAGCAGATAAAATCAGAATTGTTAAAGAAAAAATAAAATACGATAAAATAATAAATGCGACTCAAGAAAAATATAGGGAAGAAAAGAAAAAATTATTATCTACTTTGCGAAAAGAGTACTACTCCATTCCAACTGAATTTAGAACATATAATCATATTTCAGGTATACGATATTTTTTAAACGCTGATATTGCATCAAATTTGCAACAAGCTATTCACTATTATTCAAATGAATACAATTCTAAAAGAATGCAAGACCAAATTTATAGCTTACATCATTCAAACACAATATTACAAGATAGAATTAAGGAGCTCGAATTAGAAAGAGAGCTGGAAAAATACTAATCAAAAAGGAGAATACTACAATGACAAAATTTAATTTACAATCAAATCAAATTTATAGTGAATTAAGTAAGTTTGAAATAGAAGAAATACTGTATAATGCTACAAAACAATTGAACGGTAGTGTTGAACGGCAAAGTTCTGAAGAAATTTCATACTCTGGACAGGGAAATTTTTTTGATTACATGAAGCACCCAGGTTTAAGTAGATATACATGTTGGCAAGTCTTAGTTACTATATCAGATTTAGGGGATAAACGAAAAGTTGAGCTAACTGCAGTCGGAGAAAGTCCGATTAGTTACCTACTAAATAATTTTCTATCATTCATTACTTTTTATACCTTATTCCAACGTCATCGTAATCTTAATTTTGGCATATCAAAAGAAAAGGCTAAATACCTTTCTAATTTGTTGTAGAAGATAATTTATATACAAAAAACTCTCTTAGTACATATTCACACTAAGAGAGTTTTTTGTAATCTATTTGCCAAGTTTGGCGGGAAAATTGGCGGGGTAACTTTTCTAAAAAGATAAATTTATACCATTCTAACTTCTATAAACCCGATAGAATCGGTGTAAAACATTCATTTTTACTTTCTATATTATTCCCACTCAACGGTTGCTGGTGGTTTACTTGTAATGTCGTAGACGATACGGTTAACATGGTCCACTTCGTTTACGATACGTACTGAGATTTTTTGAAGGACTTCCCATGGAATCTTAGCAAAATCAGCAGTCATACCATCGATAGAGGTGATAGCACGGATTGCAATCGTGTAGTCATATGTACGACCGTCACCCATAACACCAACTGAACGAACGCCTGTATTAACAGTGAAGTATTGCCAGATATCGCGGTCAAGACCTGCTTTAGCAATTTCCTCACGAAGAATAGCGTCTGACTCACGAACTGTTTCTAGCTTTTCTTCAGTGATTTCACCCATAACACGGATAGCAAGTCCTGGTCCTGGGAATGGTTGGCGCCATACGATATGGTCTGGCATACCAAGTTCTGTACCAAGGGCACGAACTTCGTCTTTATAGAGAGTGTTGAGTGGTTCAATCAATTCAAATTGCATGTCTTCTGGAAGACCACCCACGTTGTGGTGTGACTTGATAGTTTGAGCTGTATCCGTACCAGACTCGATAACATCTGTATATAAAGTACCTTGAGCAAGGAATTTCACATCTTTGAGCTTGCTTGCTTCGTCATCAAATACATACACAAACTCGTTACCGATGATTTTACGTTTTTGTTCAGGGTCAGAAACGCCAGCAAGTTTATCAAGGAAACGTTTAGCTGCGTCTGCTTTGACGATATTCAAACCAAACTTACCACCAAGCATGTCCATAACTTGGTCCGCTTCTCCTTTACGAAGGAGACCGTGATCCACGAAGATACAGATCAATTGATCACCAATAGCCTTTTGAAGAAGAACCCCAACGACAGATGAGTCAACCCCACCTGAAAGGCCAAGAAGGACACGTTTATCACCGACGGTTTCACGGATTTTTGGATCTGCATATCGATGAAGTTATCCATTGTCCAGTCGCCTTTAGCTTTACAGATGTTAAGGGCAAAGTTACGAAGGATATCATTTCCGTATACAGAATGACGAACTTCTGGGTGGAATTGAATACCGTAAATGTGTTTATCTGGATTTTCAATGGCTGCATATGGACAGTCAGCTGAAGTTCCAGTACGAACAAAATCAGCAGGAATCTCAGTAACTGCGTCACCATGACTCATCAAAACAGTCTGTTCATCAGGTGTTGATTCAAAAAGAGCTGATGGTGTATGAGTTAGAGTTGATTGACCGTATTCACGATTTCCAGCATCACCTGCAGGAACAACTTTTCCTCCAAGTTTATGTGTCAACAACTGCATACCGTAACAGATTCCCAAAATTGGAATTCCAAGTTCGAAGATTTCTGGGTCAATATCAAATGAACCATCTTCGTATACAGAGTTTGGACCACCTGATAGGATAATTCCTACAGGATTGATTTCACGAACTTCAGCAGCTGAAATTTTATGGCTTTTTAGTTCTGAAAAAACACCAATCTCACGGATACGGCGTGAAATCAGCTGGTTGTATTGGCTACCATAGTCCAATACGATGATTTTTTCTACATCTTGCAAATCAGTTGAAATGTTGCTCATCTTTTTCCTTTCTCAAAAGAAATATCTTTTTTCAATATTCTATCACAAATAAGGGCGAATTACCAACTAAACAAGGAGAAGTTTGACTTTTTCTTGTTTATTAGGGTACAATAGAGAAAAGATAGAAATGAAGTGAAAAATATGCTACCTGCTTATATGAAAATCCATGATCAGATTAAAAAGGATATTGACGATCACCGTTGGGCTATTGGGGAGAGGCTTCCTAGTGAACGAGATTTAGCAGAGCAGTTTGAGGTCAGTCGCATGACCCTCCGCCAAGCTGTATCTCTATTAGTTGAAGAAGGTGTCTTAGAGCGCCGCGTAGGAAGTGGCACCTTTGTTTCTAGTACTCGGGTACAAGAAAAGATGCGAGGAACAACAAGTTTTACTGAAATTGTTAAGTCCCAAGGTAAAGTACCCTCTAGCCAGCTCATTTCCTACAGAAAAACCATTCCCAATGAGCAGGAAGTTGCAAAGTTAGGAATTTCTCCAACGGAGAATATTATCCGAATGGAACGGGTCCGCTATGCCGACCAAGTTCCTCTAGTTTATGAAGTTGCTTCTATTCCTGAAAAATTCATTAAGGACTTTAAAAAAGAAGAAATCACTAGTCATTTCTTCCAGACCTTGCAAAAACATGGCTACCGTATTGGCAAATCACAGCAGACTATCTATGCTCGCCTTGCTAAGGAAAAAATTGCCCACTATTTGGAAGTTGAAAAAGGACATGCTATTCTTGGTCTGACTCAGGTTTCTTACCTAGAAGATGGGACAGCTTTTGAATACGTAAAAAGTCAGTATGTAGGCGAACGTTTTGAATTTTATCTTGAGAATAACTAGTCTAGAAAGGCTAGTTTTTTGCTTTCTTAAAAGATTAGAATTGTCAAAACAATCTGTCTAGGCTTGATTTTATCACTTATTTACTATAAAATGAGAAGGAAAAACGTCAAACTTTTATATTGCAAATAGGAGAAAACATGACAAAAACATTAAAACGTCCTGAGGTTTTATCACCTGCAGGGACTTTAGAGAAGCTAAAGGTAGCTGTTCAGTATGGAGCAGATGCTGTCTTTATCGGTGGTCAGGCCTATGGTCTTCGTAGCCGTGCCGGAAACTTTACTTTCGAACAGATGGAAGAAGGTGTCCAGTTTGCTGCCAAGTACGGTGCCAAAGTCTATGTAGCTGCCAATATGGTTATGCACGAAGGAAATGAGGCTGGTGCTGGTGAGTGGTTCCGTAAACTACGTGATATCGGAATCGCGGCAGTTATCGTGTCTGACCCAGCCTTGATTATGATTGCAGCGACTGAAGCGCCTGGTCTTGAAATCCACCTCTCTACCCAAGCAAGTGCAACTAACTATGAAACCCTTGAGTTCTGGAAAGAACTGGGCTTGACTCGTGTCGTTTTGGCGCGTGAGGTTTCGATGGAAGAATTAGCTGAAATCCGCAAACGTACAGATGTTGAGATTGAAGCCTTTGTCCACGGAGCCATGTGTATTTCTTACTCTGGTCGTTGTACTCTTTCAAACCACATGAGTATGCGTGATGCTAACCGTGGTGGTTGCTCTCAGTCTTGCCGTTGGAAGTACGACCTTTACGATATGCCATTTGGTCAAGAACGCAAGAGTTTGAAAGGTGAAATTCCTGAAGAATTTTCAATGTCAGCCGTTGACATGTCTATGATTGACCATATCCCAGATATGATTGAAAATGGTGTGGACAGTCTAAAAATCGAAGGACGCATGAAGTCTATTCACTATGTTTCAACAGTAACTAACTGTTATAAGGCGGCTGTTGATGCTTATCTAGAGAGTCCTGAGAAGTTTGAAGCTATCAAACAAGACTTGGTGGATGAGATGTGGAAGGTTGCCCAACGTGAATTAGCAACAGGTTTCTACTATGGTACACCATCTGAAAATGAGCAGTTATTTGGTGCTCGTCGTAAAATTCCTGAGTATAAGTTTGTTGCTGAAGTGGTTTCTTATGATGAAGCGACACAAACAGCGACCATTCGCCAACGGAACGTCATTAACGAGGGGGACCAAGTTGAGTTTTATGGCCCAGGTTTCCGTCATTTTGAAACGTATATCGAAGATTTGCACGATGCCAAAGGCAATAAAATCGACCGTGCTCCTAATCCAATGGAACTCTTGGCTATCAAGGTTCCACAACCTGTTCAAGCTGGAGACATGGTTCGAGCTCTCAAAGAAGGACTCATCAATCTTTATAAGGAAGATGGAACCAGCGTCACTGTTCGTGCTTAATAAGCGTGCAGGAGAGGAAAGCTTTCTAGTTGCTTTCCCTTTAATCCTACTTACTAAAAGAACATTAGGTTAAAGAAAATATATTAATTTTCATCCGAGATTCCATCTCGGATTTTTTCATTATTTTTCAGAAAGACCTAGATAATGGACGGATTTATTACAAGTTATTTCCAAAGTTTTCTATATAATAGACTTAAAAATAGTAAAATTGTAAATAATTTTCATTAAACGCTTTCAACGTAAGTAAAAAGTTGACAAATCCAATTTTTAGGACTAAACTAAGTAAGTAAATTTTAATTAAAAGGAGAATTCGTCATGAATTTAACATTTTTCGGTCTATGTCTTGCCTGTATGGGTGTATCTCTTGGTGAAGGTATGTTGATGAACGGTTTGTTGAAATCAGTTGCTCGCCAACCAGATATCATCTCAGAACTACGTAGTTTGATGATCCTAGGGGTTGCCTTTATTGAAGGTACTTTCTTCGTTACTCTTGTCTTTTCATTTATCATCAAATAAAAGAAGTATAAATTGAAAAAGGGAGGATTTTAGATGGAAGAAAGTATTAATCCAACCATCAATATTGGTCCTGTTACCTTTAATTTAACCATAGTAGTTTTGACTTTGTTGACTGTAGCACTTATTTTTGGCTTTATTTATTGGGCAACTCGAAATATGACTTTGAGACCCACAGGAAAACAAAATGTATTAGAGTATTTATTTGATTTTGTTGTTGGATTTACAAAATCAAACCTTGGTCCAATGATAAAGGATTATTCTCTCTTTTATTTCTGTTTATTCCTATTTATGGCCATTGCAAATAATATTGGCTTAATGGCTAGAATTCAGACTACAGATGGTGTAAATCTTTGGACCTCACCAACAGCAAATTTGTCATTTGACTTGGTTTTGTCTTTTACAATTATTTTAATGACCCACGTAGAAGGAATTCGTCGTCGTGGAATCAAAAAGTATTTAAAAGCATTTGTAACACCAGGTTTTATGACACCAATGAATCTCTTAGAAGAAGTTACCAATCTCCTTTCACTTGCATTGCGGGTCTTTGGTAATATCTTTGCAGGGGAAGTGATGGCAAGTATGTTAGTCCTACTTTCTCATCAGGCCTTCTATTGGTATCCTATTGCTTTTGGAACAAATCTAATCTGGACTGCATTTTCTGTTTTTATTTCTTGTGTACAAGCATATGTATTTACATTGTTATCTTCAATGTACCTAGGAAATAAAATTAATGATGAAGAATAGAAAGGAGTAGTTTATGAATGTAACAGTAGGTGAATTACTTGGTGATTTTATACTAATCGCTGGTTCCTTTATTCTCTTGCTAGTCTTGGTTAAGAAATACGCTTGGTCAAATTTGACTAGCATTTTCGAACAAAGAGCAGAAAAAATTGCAGCAGATATTGACGGAGCTGAACAAGCACGTCAAAAAGCAGAAGTATTGGCTCAAAAACGCGAAGATGAATTGGCTGGTAGCCGTAAAGAAGCTAAGACAATCATTGAGAATGCGAAAGAAACAGCTGAGAAAAGCAAAGCTAGTATTTTAGCAGATGCTAAGCTAGAAGCAGGACGCTTGAAAGAAAAAGCGAACCAAGAAATTGCTCAAAATAAAGCTGAAGCTTTACAAAGCGTTAAGGGTGAGGTGGCAGATTTGACAATCAGCTTGGCTGGTAAAATCATCTCACAAAACCTTGACGGTCATGCCCATAAAGAACTCATTGATCAGTATATCGATCAGTTAGGAGAAGCTTAATGGACAAGAAAACAGTAAAGGTAATTGAAAAATACAGCATGCCTTTTGTCCAATTGGTTTTAGAAAAAGGAGAAGAAGACCGTATTTTTTCAGACTTGACTCAAATCAAGCAAGTTGCTGAAGAAACAGGCTTACCTTCTTTTTTAAAAAAAGTGGCAGTAGACGAGTCTGACAAGGAAAAAACGATTGTGTACTTCCAAGATTCAGTGTCACCTTTATTGCAAAACTTTATCCAGGTTCTTATCTACAATCACAGAGCAAATCTTTTTTATGATATTCTTGTAGATTGCTTGAACCGACTTGAAAAAGAAACAAATCGATTTGAAGTGACGATTACGTCAGCTCATCCTTTAACTGATGAACAGAAGAGTCGCTTGCTCCCTTTGATTGAGAAAAAAATGTCTCTGAAAGTAAGGAGTGTAAAAGAACAAATCGATGAAAGTCTCATTGGTGGTTTTGTAATTTTTGCCAATCACAAGACAATTGATGTGAGTATTAAACAACAACTTAAAGTTGTTAAAGAAAATTTGAAATAGAAAGTGGTGTTCTTTTGGCAATTAACGCACAAGAAATCAGCGCTTTAATTAAGCAACAAATTGAAAATTTCAAACCCAATTTTGATGTGACTGAAACAGGTGTTGTAACCTATATCGGGGACGGTATCGCGCGTGCTCACGGTCTTGAAAATGCCATGAGTGGAGAGTTGTTGATTTTTGAAAACGGCTCTTATGGTATGGCTCAAAACTTGGAGTCAACAGACGTCGGTATTATCATCCTAGGTGACTTTACAGATATCCGTGAAGGCGATACAATCCGCCGTACAGGTAAAATCATGGAAGTCCCAGTAGGTGAAAGTCTGATTGGTCGTGTTGTGGATCCGCTTGGTCGTCCAGTTGACGGTCTTGGAGAAATCCACACTGATAAAACTCGTCCAGTAGAAGCGCCAGCTCCTGGTGTTATGCAACGTAAGTCTGTATCAGAACCATTGCAAACTGGTTTGAAAGCTATTGACGCCCTTGTACCGATTGGTCGTGGTCAACGTGAGTTGATTATCGGTGACCGTCAGACAGGGAAAACAACCATTGCGATTGATACAATCTTGAACCAAAAAGGTCAAGATATGATCTGTATCTACGTTGCGATTGGACAAAAAGAATCAACAGTTCGTACACAAGTAGAAACACTACGTCAATACGGTGCCTTGGACTACACAATCGTTGTGACAGCCTCTGCTTCACAACCATCTCCATTGCTCTTCCTAGCTCCTTATGCTGGGGTTGCCATGGCAGAGGAATTTATGTACCAAGGTAAGCATGTTTTGATCGTTTATGATGATCTTTCAAAACAAGCGGTAGCTTATCGTGAACTGTCTCTTTTGCTTCGTCGTCCTCCAGGTCGTGAAGCCTTCCCAGGGGGATGTTTTCTACCTTCACAGTCGTTTGCTTGAGCGCTCAGCTAAAGTTTCTGATGAACTTGGTGGTGGATCTATTACAGCCCTACCGTTTATCGAGACACAAGCAGGAGATATCTCTGCCTATATCGCAACCAACGTGATTTCAATCACTGATGGACAAATCTTCCTTGGTGATGGTCTCTTCAATGCGGGTATTCGTCCAGCCATTGACGCGGGTTCATCTGTATCTCGTGTAGGTGGTTCTGCACAAATTAAAGCCATGAAAAAGGTTGCTGGTACACTTCGTATCGACCTTGCTTCATACCGTGAGTTGGAAGCCTTCACTAAGTTTGGTTCTGACTTGGACGCAGCAACACAGGCTAAGTTGAACCGTGGACGTCGTACAGTTGAAGTCTTGAAACAACCTGTTCACAAACCATTACCTGTTGAGAAACAAGTAACCATTCTCTATGCTTTGACACATGGTTTCTTGGATACTGTTCCAGTAGATGATATTGTTCGTTTCGAGGAAGAGTTCCATGCCTTCTTTGATGCTCAACATCCAGAGATTTTGGAAACCATTCGTGATACAAAAGACTTGCCAGAAGAAGCAGTCTTGGATGCTGCGATTACAGAGTTTCTCAATCAAACCAGCTTCCAGTAAGAATAGAGGTGTCAGATGGCAGTATCTCTAAATGATATTAAAACAAAAATCGCCTCAACAAAAAATACGAGTCAAATCACAAATGCCATGCAGATGGTATCAGCTGCTAAGCTAGGTCGTTCTGAAGAAGCTGCTCGCAACTTCCAAGTTTATGCTCAGAAAGTTCGTAAACTTTTGACGGATATTCTTCATGGTAATGGAGCCGGCAGTTCAACCAATCCGATGTTGATTAGTCGTCCAGTTAAGAAGACAGGTTATATCGTCATTACTTCAGACCGCGGTTTGGTTGGAGGCTATAATTCTTCTATTTTGAAAGCCGTTATGGAGCTGAAAGAAGAATACCATCCAGACGGTAAAGGTTTTGAAATGATCTGTATTGGTGGAATGGGAGCTGATTTCTTTAAGGCTCGTGGTATTCAACCACTTTATGAACTACGTGGCTTGGCGGATCAACCAAGCTTTGATGAAGTTCGTAAGATTATTTCAAAAACAGTTGAAATGTATCAAAATGAACTTTTTGATGAACTCTATGTCTGCTACAACCACCATGTCAATACGCTAACTAGTCAAATGCGTGTGGAGCAAATGCTTCCAATTGTTGACTTGGATCCAAATGAAGCAGATGACAGTTACAGCTTGACCTTTGAATTGGAAACTAGCCGAGAAGAAATTTTGGAGCAGTTGTTGCCTCAGTTTGCAGAAAGTATGATTTACGGGGCTATTATCGATGCTAAGACAGCTGAAAATGCTGCGGGTATGACCGCCATGCAAACAGCGACAGATAATGCTAAGAAAGTCATTAATGATTTGACAATTCAGTATAACCGTGCCAGACAGGCGTCGATTACACAAGAAATTACAGAAATCGTAGCAGGAGCTAGTGCCTTAGAATAGGCACTAGTCCAGCTCGTATGAAAATGAACTTAGGACCTAGTTAAGCTAGGGACCGACAGTATCTTATATAGAATAGGAGAAGGAGATGAGTTCAGGTAAAATTGCTCAGGTTATCGGTCCCGTTGTAGACGTATTGTTTGCAGCAGGGGAAAAACTTCCTGAGATTAACAATGCACTTGTCGTCTACAAAAATGACGAAAGAAAAACAAAAATCGTCCTTGAAGTAGCCTTGGAGTTGGGAGATGGTATGGTTCGTACTATCGCCATGGAATCAACAGATGGTTTGACTCGTGGAATGGAAGTATTGGACACAGGTCGTCCAATCTCTGTACCAGTAGGTAAAGAAACTTTGGGACGTGTCTTCAATGTTTTGGGAGATACCATTGACTTGGAAGCTCCTTTTACAGAAAATGCAGAGCGTCAGCCAATTCATAAAAAAGCTCCAACTTTTGATGAGTTGTCTACCTCTTCTGAAATCCTTGAAACAGGGATTAAGGTTATCGACCTTCTTGCCCCTTACCTAAAAGGTGGTAAGGTTGGACTTTTCGGTGGTGCCGGGGTTGGTAAAACCGTCTTAATCCAAGAATTGATTCACAACATTGCCCAAGAACACGGTGGTATTTCAGTATTTACCGGTGTTGGGGAACGTACTCGTGAGGGGAATGACCTTTACTGGGAAATGAAAGAATCAGGCGTTATCGAGAAAACAGCCATGGTATTTGGTCAGATGAATGAGCCACCAGGAGCACGTATGCGTGTTGCCCTTACTGGTTTGACAATCGCTGAATATTTCCGTGATGTAGAAGGCCAAGACGTTCTTCTCTTTATCGATAATATCTTCCGTTTCACTCAGGCTGGTTCAGAAGTATCTGCCCTTTTGGGTCGTATGCCATCAGCCGTTGGTTACCAACCAACACTTGCTACGGAAATGGGTCAATTGCAAGAGCGTATTACATCAACTAAAGGGTTCTGTAACCTCTATCCAGGCTATCTATGTGCCAGCTGATGACTATACTGACCCAGCGCCAGCAACAGCCTTTGCTCACTTGGATTCAACAACAAACTTGGAACGTAAGTTGGTACAATTGGGTATCTACCCAGCCGTTGACCCACTTGCTTCAAGCTCACGTGCCTTGGCACCTGAAATCGTTGGAGAAGAGCACTATGCAGTTGCTGCTGAAGTAAAACGTGTTCTTCAGCGTTACCATGAATTGCAAGATATCATTGCTATCCTTGGTATGGATGAACTTTCTGATGAAGAAAAGACCTTGGTTGCTCGTGCCCGTCGTATTCAGTTCTTCTTGTCACAAAACTTCAACGTTGCGGAACAATTTACTGGTCAGCCAGGTTCTTATGTTCCAGTTGCTGAAACTGTTCGTGGCTTTAAGGAAATCCTTGATGGTAAACATGACCACTTGCCAGAAGATGCCTTCCGCGGTGTAGGTTCTATCGAAGATGTGATTGCAAAAGCTGAAAAAATGGGATTTTAAGAGGTGATCTATGGCTCAGTTAACTGTCCAGATCGTGACACCAGATGGTCTCGTCTATGATCACCATGCCAGCTATGTATCGGTTCGAACTCTGGATGGTGAGATGGGGATCTTGCCACGACATGAAAATATGATTGCGGTTTTAGCAGTTGATGAAGTAAAGGTAAAACGTATTGATGATGAAACTCATGTTAACTGGATTGCAGTAAACGGAGGTGTTATTGAAATTGCCAATAATACCATCACTATCGTTGCGGATTCTGCAGAACGTGCTCGTGATATCGATATCAGTCGAGCAGAACGTGCCAAACTTCGAGCGGAGCGTGAAATTGAAGAAGCACAAGATAAAAACTTGATTGACCAAGAACGTCGTGCTAAGATTGCACTACAACGTGCTATTAACCGTATTAATGTCGGAAAAAGACTATAAGAAAAAATGAACTTGAGTTACCAAGTTCATTTTTTATGTTTTCTTAGGGAGCAAAACTGATGCAAAATTAGAATTGTCTAGAGATATAAAAGATAATTAAAAGATTGCATAGTTCAATTTGCGTAGCAGAAATCATACAAATAAAATTGATTATAGTAAAATAGAATTAGAATTATTAAGAAAGTTGGTTCTTTATTGGAAACGATAGTATTTTCAATCTCTGTTTTTCTAGCAGGGATCTTGTCCTTCTTTTCCCCTTGCATTTTCCCTCTGTTACCTGTCTATACTGGTATCTTATTGGATGATCAGGATAGTGCAAAAAGTTTTTCATTATTTGGGAAAAAAGTTGCCTGGTCAGGTTTGATTCGAACACTTTGCTTTATTGCAGGTATCTCTCTCATTTTCTTTATCTTAGGATTTGGTGCTGGTTACTTTGGTAATATTCTCTATGCAAATTGGTTTCGATATGTCATGGGAACAATTATTATCATTTTGGGCCTTCATCAGATGGAAATTCTTCATTTTAAGAAATTAGAGGTTCAAAAAAGCTTTACCTTTAAAAAATCAGATTCTAATCGTTATTGGTCAGCTTTTTTACTTGGTATTACCTTTAGCTTTGGTTGGACGCCTTGTATTGGGCCGGTTTTAAGTTCTGTCTTAGCACTTGCGGCTTCTGGAGGTAATGGCGCTTGGCAAGGAGCTATCTATACTCTTATTTACACTCTGGGAATGGCCATTCCTTTCTTGGTCTTGGCTCTAGCTTCAGGCGTAGTGATGCCTTATTTTAGTAAACTCAAGCGCCATATGATGCTACTGAAGAAAATTGGTGGTTTCCTCATTATTTTAATGGGAATTTTGTTACTATTAGGACAAGTAAATGTTCTAGCTGGTATTTTTGAATAAAGGAGAAAAAGATGAAAAAAGTAATGTTTGCTGGCTTAAGCCTCTTGTCACTAGTTGTATTGATGGCCTGTGGCGAGGAAGAGACTAAAAAGACTCAAGCACCAGAACAATCCCCAAAACAACAGCAACAAACGCCTGTACAACAAATTGCTGTTGGAAAAGATGCTCCAGACTTCACCTTGCAATCTATGGATGGTAAAGAAGTTAAGTTATCTGATTATAAGGGGAAAAAAGTCTACTTGAAGTTTTGGGCTTCATGGTGTGGTCCATGTAAGAAAAGTATGCCTGAGTTGATGGAATTAGCTGCGAAACAAGATCGTGATTTCGAAATTCTTAGTGTCATTGCACCAGGAATTCAAGGTGAAAAAACTGTTGAGCAATTTCCACAATGGTTCCAAGATCAAGGATATAAAGATATCCCAGTACTTTATGACACAAAAGGAACCACCTTCCAAGCTTATCAAATTCGAAGCATTCCTACAGAATACCTGATTGATAGTCAAGGAAAGATTGGAAAGATTCAATTTGGTGTCATCAGCAACGAGGATGCAGAAGTAGCCTTTAAAGAAATGAACTAGAATCAAGATTTTAAAATAGTATTTATACAATCAATCCCCTAGATTTTAGATAGTATTAATCTAAGATTTAGGGGATTTTTGCTACCAATAAATTAAGTTTAAAAAAAGAAGGGAGTTCTGTATTATACAGATTCCCCTTCTTTTTCTTTAAACATAATATTTATTTTTAAGCTTTAAGAAGTTTATTATATCATAGCTTCTCGTTGATAAAGCGGATAAACTGATTCCACCAAACTTTTAAGAAGAAGGCTTTTTCTACTTTCTTTTCTGCTACCATTTTAAAACTAGGACGTTCTGTAGTGATGTAACCTTGACCAATCAAATCATTGTCTTCATAAGTTAAATGGCCAACCACTGTTCCAGCTTCAAGTGGTGCTGGGATTGCTTAGAATCAGGTGTGAATTGAATAGATTGGGAAGATTGACTCCCAACACGTTCGATTAGATAGATATCCTCTGGGGCCACTGCAACTACTGTATCTTCTTTTCCATCTTGTACAGGGGCTTTGCTATCTTGATAGGCATCACCTTTCGGAATGATTTTGCGAAGTGTGAATGTAGAAGAGATATAATCCATTAGTGAAGATGTAGCTGTGAAGCGAGCGTAAGGATTATTGTCTTGATGATCCGCATTCAAAACAACTGTGATAACCCTCATGCCTTTTTCGACAGTAGTACCAACAAAAGACTCTCCAGCCTTATCTGTGGTCCCTGTTTTTAATCCATCAAAACCACCGCGATAAGCAGGCATACCCTCTAACATGTAATTGGTAGAAGTGATTGCCATTCCAGCAAAAGTAGAAGAAGGTTTTTTCGTGATTTCTAAGACTTATGGGTATTTTTTTATGAGGTTGCGAGCAACGATAGCGACATCATAAGCACTGAGCTTATTTTCCTCATCTTTTTTAGAGCCTGGGTAAATGTTATCACCTAGACTCTCATTGTTAAGCCCCGTCGTATTGACAACAGTGGCATCCGAAATTCCCCATTCCAAGAGTTTTGCCCGCATCATATCGACGAAATCTTTTTCTGAGCCTGCAATTTTCTCAGCTAGCGCAATAGCCGCACTGTTGGCGCTAGATACCAGGGTTGCCTCAAGTAGTTGTTCGACGGTATAATTACGAGCTTCCATAGGAACGTTACTCGCTTCAGAATTTGTCGTTAATTTGTAAGGATAATCAGAAATATCTACCGGAGTTGATAGTGTAATACTGCCGTTTTCCAAGGCTTCATAGACAAGATAAACAGTAATTAACTTTGTGATTGAAGCAATTTCAACTGGCTGGGTTGCATCTTTCTCATAGAGAATTTTACCAGTATTTGCCTCAACAGCAATTGCATGTTTAGCAGCAATATTAAAATCTTGAGCAGCAACAGTAGATGCTGAGCCAATAATGGAAAGGCTTAAAAAAGTTAAAATTATTTTTTTCATAGTAAGTTTATTCTATCATAAAGAAAAAAATATTCCCAGTTTCATGATAGAAGAAAGAAGCTTTTTTGAAAGTGTGGTAAAATAGATGAATGGAGGTACTTCATGTTTCGTAAGAATAAATTATTTTTTTGGACCAGTGAGATTTTACTATTAACCATTATCTTCTATTTATGGAGACAGATGGGAGCGATTATTACACCTTTTGTAAGCGTTGCAAACACTATAATGATTCCCTTTCTTTTAGGTGGTTTTTTATATTATTTGACCAATCCTATTGTAAATTTTTTACAAAAGTATTTCAAAATTAACCGTATCATTGGTATTTTACTAACCTTGTGTGCCTTGGTCTGGGGGCTAGTTATTGGGGTAGTTTATCTTTTACCGATTTTGATTAATCAGTTGACCAGTTTGATAGCAACAAGTCAGACAATTTATAGTCGTTTGCAAGATTTGATTGTGGATTTATCTACTTATCCAGCCTTTCAAAATTTAGATATTCAAGCGACAATTCAACAATTAAATCTATCCTATGTAGATATTCTACAAAATATCTTAAATAGTGTGACGAATAGTGTTGGAAGTGTCTTATCTGCGCTCTTTAGTACCGTTTTGATTATTATCATGACCCCTGTGTTCTTAATTTATTTTTTGTTAGACGGTAACAAGTTCTTGCCGATGCTTGAACGTACTGTTTTAAAGAGAGATAAGCTGCATATTACAGGTCTTTTAAAAAATTTGAATACTACAATCGCTCGATATATTAGTGGAGTCGCCATTGATGCGATTATTATTGGTTGTTTAGCTTTTATCGGATATAGCGTAATCGGTTTGAAATATGCTTTGGTCTTCGCCATCTTTTCAGGGTTAGCTAATCTCATTCCTTATGTGGGACCAAGTATTGGCTTGATTCCAATGATTATCGCTAATGTCTTTACTGATCCCCATAGAATGCTGATTGCAGTTGTTTACATGCTGATTATTCAACAAGTGGATGGAAATATCCTCTACCCTCGAATCGTTGGTGGGGTAATGAAGGTTCATCCAATTACGATTTTAGTATTGCTTTTTGTTATCAAGTAATATCTATGGTGTCATTGGCATGATTGTCGCAGTACCAACCTATTCTATCTTGAAAGAAATTTCTAAGTTTTTTTATCACGTTTGTATGAAAAATCATAAAAATAATGAAAGAACGAGAAAGAGAATTAGCTAAGTAAAAGTCAGGAAATTCCTGATTTTTCTCTTTTTTTATTTAGGCAAGTGATAGGAGTGGAAGTGCCGTTTAGATTAGTAGATTAAGAATAATTCACAAAAAAACTTTGTAAAAACACTTGCAATTTAGCTGAAATTTGATAAAATAGTAAGGAAAGTTAGACTGTATTGCCTACTGTCTATCTATAAAAATATATTTTATTGGAGGCTTTTACTCAAATGGCAAAAGGAAAAAAATACGATCGTAGTAAACCACACGTTAACATTGGTACTATCGGACACGTTGACCACGGTAAAACTACCCTAACTGCAGCTATCACAACTGTTTTGGCACGTCGCTTGCCTTCATCAGTTAACCAACCCTAAAGACTATGCGTCTATCGATCGTCGCTCCAGAAGAACGCGAACGCGGTATCACAATCAACACTGCGCACGTTGAGTACGAAACTGAAAAACGTCACTACGCTCACATCGACGCTCCAGGACACGCGGACTACGTTAAAAACATGATCACTGGTGCCGCTCAAATGGACGGAGCTATCCTTGTAGTAGCTTCAACTGACGGACCAATGCCACAAACTCGTGAGCACATCCTTCTTTCACGTCAGGTTGGTGTTAAACACCTTATCGTCTTCATGAACAAAGTTGACTTGGTTGACGACGAAGAATTGCTTGAATTGGTTGAAATGGAAATCCGTGACCTATTGTCAGAATACGACTTCCCAGGTGACGATCTTCCAGTTATCCAAGGTTCAGCTCTTAAAGCCCTTGAAGGTGACACTAAATACGAAGACATCGTTATGGAATTGATGAACACAGTTGATGAGTACATCCCAGAACCAGAACGTGACACTGACAAACCATTGCTTCTTCCAGTCGAAGACGTATTCTCAATCACTGGACGTGGTACAGTTGCTTCAGGACGTATCGACCGTGGTATCGTTAAAGTCAACGACGAAATCGAAATCGTTGGTATCAAAGAAGAAACTCAAAAAGCAGTTGTTACTGGTGTTGAAATGTTCCGTAAACAACTTGACGAAGGTCTTGCCGGAGATAACGTAGGTGTCCTTCTTCGTGGTGTTCAACGTGACGAAATCGAACGTGGACAAGTTATCGCTAAACCAGGTTCAATCAACCCACACACTAAATTCAAAGGTGAAGTTTACATCCTTACTAAAGAAGAAGGTGGACGTCACACTCCATTCTTCAATAACTACCGTCCACAATTCTACTTCCGTACTACTGACGTTACAGGTTCAATCGAACTTCCAGCAGGTACTGAAATGGTAATGCCTGGTGATAACGTGACAATCGACGTTGAGTTGATCCACCCAATCGCCGTAGAACAAGGTACTACATTCTCTATCCGTGAGGGTGGACGTACTGTTGGTTCAGGTATGGTTACAGAAATCGAAGCTTAATTCGATTTAGTTCCCAGAAGAACAATTATTTAAGTCAGACACTAAAAGAATCTTGCTTTGCAAGGTTCTTTTTCATTATGTCACTATTAGTCCGTCTAGCTCCGTTAGGTGTGAGACAAATAAATGATGGCTGTGAAATATTTTTACTTTTCATGGAAAAATTGTTTTGAGAAAGGTTCCATCTTTTTTGGGGAGTAATTTGTAGATATAAAAAAGACAAACACTAAAATGATGTTTGTCTTTGGTGTGTAGCTCCGTTAGTTGGTCAGTTATAATTATGTTAATTAGCAAATCTGATGCAGACCGCTTCTGGGACATGGAAGTCATTAGAAAGTTCTGCTAGACGACCAGTTTCAGGATTGCGTTTAAAGACGGTTGCATTGTCAGAGTCTTGATGGATAGCAATGACAAATTCTTGATCCGGTGTCAAATCAAAATCACGTGGAGTCTGACCATGAGTCGGAACGATTTCTAACAACTCTAAACTACCGTCCGCAAGGATTGTATATACTGCGATAGAATCATGACCACGGTTAGAAGCGTAGAGATATTTACCGTCTTTAGAGAGACGAATAGCAGCAGTACCATTAAAGCCTTCATAACCGTCTGGTAGAGTTGAAATGACTTGCATGCGTTCAAATTCGCCAACACCATCGTAGATTAGAACCTCGATAGTGCTATTAAGTTCACAAATGAGATAAGCAATTTTATAATGATTATGGAAAATAATATGGCGTGAGCCTGCTCCTGGCTGGCTGTGATAGGTATAGAGTTTAGATAATTTTCCTTCTTGATCAAGATCATAAGTGATGACTTGGTCAGTTCCCAAGTCGCAAGTCACTAGATAGTGGTCAGGTGTTAAATCTGTATAGTGAACATGTGGAGAAGCTTGATTTTCATGTGGACCTTGGCCACTGTGTTGATCCACATCACTAAGTAGAAGACGACCATCTTCCTGACGTTTATAAACAAGGACTTGTCCCTTGTGGTAGTTTGCTGCGTACACCAAATCACGCTTTTCATCAACGGCAACATAACAGTGGGGAGCTCCTTCTTCCACGACATGATTTAATAAGGTTCCATCAGTTTGATAGGCTGCAATCCCCCCCTTATCGTCTTGACTACCAACAGTGTATAAATGTTGGTGTTGGTCAAAGGCAAGGTAGGTCGGACTTGGCTCAGCTGCAAAAAGTTCTAGATTTGAAAGCTGACCAGTTTCTGTATCGAAGTCTGCCTTGTAAATCCCTTGGGAAGTCCGACGTGTATAAGTTCCAAAATAAACAGTTTCTTTCATAACTTTACCTCTTTATAAAGATAAGTCTATTATATCACAAAATGAATTTATAATATGCTATGCGGTGCAATTGAGTAGTATGTAAGCACTTTAAAAAAGAGTTATTTTGATTTAAAAATGGTATAATGAGAGAATGACAGAAAGGAATTATTTATGGAACAAAAAGAGAAACATTTTAGCCTATCTTGGTTTTTCAAGTGGTTTTTGGATAACAAGGCAATTACGGTATTTTTGGTAACCTTGTTACTTGGCTTAAATCTTTTTATTTTAAGCAAGATTAGTTTTCTATTTTCACCTGTTTTAGACTTTTTGGCAGTCGTGATGTTGCCAGTCATTCTATCTGGTTTACTATACTATTTACTGAATCCCATTGTTGATTGGTTGGAGAAGCATAAGATTAATCGCGTCATAGCAATCAGTATTGTCTTTGTGATCATCGCTCTCTTTATCATTTGGGGATTGGCAGTCGCTATTCCAAATCTGCAACGTCAAGTTTTAACCTTTGCAAGGAATGTTCCAGTCTACCTCGAAGATGCAGACAGAGTTGTTAATGATTTGGTCACCAAGCGTTTACCAGATGATTTCAGACCTCAATTAGAGCAAGTTTTAACAAACTTCTCTAGTCAGGCTACAGTTTGGGCAAGTAAGGTTTCATCTCAGGCAGTCAACTGGGTGAGTGCCTTTATTAGCGGGGCATCTCAAGTGATTGTTGCCTTGATTATCGTTCCTTTCATGCTCTTTTACCTTTTGCGTGATGGGAAAGGCTTGCGTAACTATTTAACCCAATTCATGCCAACGAAATTGAAGGAACCTGTAGGACAGGTTTTGTCAGATGTGAATCAACAGTTGTCCAACTATGTTAGAGGACAAGTAACAGTGGCTATTATTGTAGCAGTAATGTTTATCATCTTCTTCAAGATTATTGGTTTACGCTATGCAGTTACGTTGGGGGTTACTGCTGGTATTTTAAATCTGGTTCCTTATTTGGGTAGCTTCTTAGCCATGCTTCCTGCCCTAGTATTGGGCTTGATTGCTGGGCCAGTCATGCTTTTAAAAGTAGTGATTGTCTTTATCGTAGAACAAACTATTGAAGGCCGTTTTGTCTCTCCATTGATTTTGGGAAGTCAATTAAACATCCATCCTATTAATGTTCTTTTTGTCTTGTTAACTTCAGGATCCATGTTTGGTATCTGGGGAGTCTTGCTCGGTATTCCAGTTTATGCCTCTGCTAAAGTTGTCATTTCAGCCATTTTTGAATGGTATAAGGTAGTTAGTGGCCTATATGAACTAGAAGGAGAGGAAGTCAAGAGTGAACAATAGTCAACAGATGTTACAGGCTATGGAGGAGCAAGATTTAACCAAGGCTGAGCACTATTTCGTCAAAGCTTAGAAAATGATTCAAGTGACCTTCTGTATGAGTTAGCTACTTATCTAGAAGGGATTGGTTTTTATCCTCAGGCAAAGGAAATTTACCTGAAAATTGTAGAGGATTTTCCAGAGGTTCATCTTAATCTAGCAGCAATTGCTAGCGAGGATGGTCAAATCGAAGAAGCTTTTGCTTACCTGGAGGAAATCCAAACTGACAGTGACTGGTATGTGTCGTCTTTGGCTCTGAAGGCAGACCTTTACCAGTTGGAAGGTTTGACAGATGTGGCGCGTGAGAAATTATTGGAGGCCTTGACTTACTCAGAAGATCCTCTCTTGATATTGGGTTTAGCAGAGTTGGATAGTGAGTTGGAAAATTACCAAGAAGCTATTCAAGGCTATGCCCAGTTAGATAATCGTACTATTTATGAGCAAACAGGCATTTCTACCTATCAACGAATTGGTTTTGCCTATGCACAGTTAGGGAAATTTGAAACGGCTACAGATTTTTTAGAAAAAGCTCTGGAGTTAGAATACGATGACCTAACAGCTTTTGAGTTGGCCAGTCTTTACTTTGATCGAGAAGAATACCAAAAAGCTGTCCTCTACTTTAAGCAGCTTGATACCATTTCACCTGATTTTGAAGGATATGAGTATGGTTACAGTCAGGCCTTACATAAGGAACATCAAGTTCAAGAAGCCCTGCGTATCACTAAGCAAGGCTTAGAGAAAAATCCCTTTGAAACTCGCCTCTTGCTGGCTGCTTCACAATTCTCTTATGAATTGCATGATGCCAGTGGTGCAGAAAACTACCTCCTTACTGCAAAAGAAGACGCTGAGGATACGGAAGAAATCTTACTCCGTCTAGCCACTATCTATCTAGAGCAGGAGCGTTATGAAGACATTCTAGATTTACAAAGTGAGGAGCCAGAAAATCTTTTGACCAAGTGGATGATTGCTCGTTCCTATCAAGAAATGGACGATTTGGATACTGCCTACGAGCATTATCAAGAGTTGGCAGGAGATTTAAAGGATAATCCAGAGTTTCTGGAACACTATATCTATCTCTTACGTGAATTGGGTTATTTTGAAGAAGCAAAAGTCAATGCGCAAGCTTACTTAAAACTGGTTCCAGATGATGTACAAATGCAAGAATTGTATGAGAGATTGCAGGAATAAAATGTTTTAAAGCTATATCTTATCATTTTTCATAGTATCATCTACAGGTTATTTTATCTATTGTATGGTGAGAGTATATTTGAGTTATTGTGTTTGTATTCGAATTTACAATACAATACATAAGAAGTGAGATAAGTAATATTTTTAAAAGCACAATCTTAGATTTTATAACAATAAAAAGAAAAGTTCTCATTTTATAAGAAACTCAGACTGAAAACAAAGCCCTTAGATTAAAAGTTTCTAAGGGCATTTTTTCTAAAGTTGTATAATAGATGTCAGAAAAGTTGTGAGATGTTTCCTATGTTTCATAAAGAAAATCCAGACAATAACCGCAATCAGGTTGTCTTTTACATGCTAGATGAACTCGTTCCGCAAGAACATTTTCTTAGTCAGATTGGACAAGATATTGATTTTCCTTCATCTATGACTGAATCGTATCCAATAACCACAAATATACTCACAAAGTGTTGATAATCAAGCTAAGTTTATGTGGAAGTTAAGATTGACTTAGAACGGAAAAACCACGGAAAACAGGGCGGGAAATTTTTTTGCATTGAAAAGTATTTTGTAGAGGTTTCAATTTTTTTAAGGATAGGAGATCTGGAGAAATAAAAAAGACAAACACTAGAATAATGTTTGTCTTCGGTATGGAGTTCTCATTTAATGAGAACCTAGTTACAATTAGTTTTTAGAAGCTTCTTGGAATTCTGGGTTTTTCCATGCTTCGTCAATGATAGCTTGTAATTCTTTAGCAGATGCTTGCATTTTTTGAGTTTCTGCGTCGTTCAATGGGATATTTACTGGACGAACAATACCATGTGCACCAACAACAGCTGGTTGACCGATAAAGACGTTTTTAACTCCGTATTGACCTTCTTGGAATACTGAAAGTGGAAGTACTGCGTTTTCATCGTCAAGGATTGCTTTAGTAATACGAGCAAGAGCTACTGCGATACCGTAGTATGTCGCACCTTTTTTGTTGATGATTGTGTAAGCTGCGTCACGAACACCTTCGAACAATTCAATCAATTCAGCTTCTTGAACATTTTGAGTGTCTTTAAGGAATTCTTCAAGGTTTACACCAGCGATGTTAGCGTGTGACCAAACAGCGAACTCAGAGTCACCGTGTTCACCCATGATGTAGGCGTGCACTGAACGAGCATCAACATCCAATTTCAGCAAGTGCTTGACGGAAACGAGCTGAGTCAAGTGAAGTACCTGAACCGATAACGCGTTCTTTAGGGAAACCAGAGAATTTCCAAGTTGAGTAAGTCAAAACGTCAACTGGGTTAGCGGCAACAAGGAAGATACCTTTGAAACCTGATTCAACAACTTGAGTTACGATTGATTTATTGATAGCAAGGTTTTTACCTACAAGGTCAAGACGAGTTTCACCTGGTTTTTGAGGAGCACCTGCAGTAATCACAACAAGGTCAGCGTCTGCACAGTCAGAGTATTGAGCTGCGTAGATTTTTTTAGGTGAAGTGAAGGCAAGGGCGTGACTAAGGTCAAGCGCGTCACCAACAGCTTTTTCATGCAATTGTGGAATTTCAATAATTCCAAGCTCTTGTGCAATTCCTTGGTTAACAAGTGCAAAAGCGTAAGAAGAACCTACAGCACCATCACCGACAAGGATAACTTTTTTGTGTTGTTTAGTTGAAGTCATTATTCTAAACATCTCCTTAATTTTATTCAGGGATTTCCCCAGTTACTTTAATTCTATCACTTTTAAAAAGCTTTGTCACGGATATGCCTTTCAGTTCTTGATGTAAACGTTTTAGCGATTGTATATACCTGAAATATGGAAGACATTATGGTATAATATTGTTAATTACTAATTGTGAAATGAGGCATTTATTAATGCAGGATAAAAATTTAGTGAATGTCAATCTGACAAAGGAGATGAAGACGAGCTTTATCGACTACGCCATGAGTGTTATCGTAGCGCGGGCTCTTCCTGATGTTCGAGATGGCTTGAAACCTGTTCACCGTCGAATTCTCTACGGAATGAATGAATTGGGTGTTACTCCAGACAAACCTCATAAAAAATCTGCTCGTATTACAGGGGATGTCATGGGGAAATACCACCCACACGGAGATTCCTCAATCTATGAAGCCATGGTTCGTATGGCTCAATGGTGGAGCTACCGTTACATGCTTGTCGACGGGCATGGGAACTTTGGTTCTATGGATGGAGACGGTGCTGCCGCCCAGCGTTACACTGAGGCGCGTATGAGCAAGATTGCTCTGGAGATGCTTCGTGATATCAATAAAAATACGGTTGATTTCGTTGATAACTATGATGCCAATGAACGTGAACCTTTAGTCCTTCCAGCTCGTTTTCCAAATCTTTTAGTTAATGGAGCTACTGGTATCGCTGTCGGTATGGCGACCAATATTCCACCTCATAACTTGGGTGAAACTATTGATGCTGTGAAGTTGGTCATGGACAATCCTGAAGTGACCACTAAGGATTTGATGGAAGTCTTGCCTGGGCCAGATTTTCCAACTGGTGCCCTTGTTATGGGGAAATCAGGTATTCATAAAGCTTACGAAACAGGTAAAGGTTCGATTGTTCTTCGTTCTCGTACTGAAATCGAAGAAACTAAAACTGGCCGTGAGCGTATCGTTGTAACAGAATTTCCTTACATGGTCAATAAAACAAAGGTGCATGAGCATATTGTTCGTTTGGTTCAGGAAAAACGCATTGAGGGTATCACAGCAGTACGTGATGAGTCAAACCGTGAAGGGGTTCGATTTGTTATCGAAGTCAAGCGCGATGCCTCAGCCAATGTTATCCTCAACAATCTCTTCAAGATGACCCAGATGCAAACCAACTTTGGTTTCAATATGCTTGCTATCCAAAATGGTGTACCGAAGATTTTGTCTCTTCGTCAGATTTTGGATGCTTATATCGAGCACCAAAAAGAAGTGGTTGTTCGTCGTACTCGTTTTGACAAGGAAAAAGCAGAAGCGCGTGCACACATTTTAGAAGGTCTCTTAATTGCACTAGACCATATCGACGAAGTGATTCGTATCATCCGTGCTAGTGAAACGGATGCGGAAGCACAAGCTGAGTTGATGAGCAAATTCAAGTTATCTGAACGTCAAAGTCAAGCCATTCTTGATATGCGCCTTCGTCGTTTGACAGGTTTAGAACGTGATAAGATCCAGTCTGAGTATGATGACCTCTTGGCTCTGATTGCGGATTTAGCGGATATTCTTGCTAAGCCAGAACGTGTTTCTCAAATCATCAAAGATGAATTAGATGAAGTCAAGCGTAAGTTTGACGACCAACGTCGTACTGAATTGATGGTTGGTGAAGTCTTGAGTCTTGAAGATGAGGATCTAATTGAAGAAGCTGATGTCTTAATTACACTGTCTAACAAAGGCTACATTAAACGTCTGGACCAAGGCGAATTTACCGCTCAAACGTGGTGGTCGTGGTGTCCAAGGGACAGGTGTTAAGGATGATGATTTTGTTCGCGAGTTAGTGTCGACAAGCACTCATGATCACCTACTCTTCTTTACAAATAAAGGACGTGTTTATCGTCTTAAAGGTTATGAAATTCCTGAATATGGTCGTACTGCTAAGGGATTACCAATAGTTAATCTTTTAAAATTGGATGAAGGTGAAAGTATTCAGACCATCATCAATGTTGAATCTGAACGCAGTGATGATGCTTACCTTTTCTTCACAACTCGTCATGGTATTGTGAAGAGAACCAGCGTTAAGGAATTTGCTAACATTCGTCAGAATGGTCTCAAGGCTTTGAATCTCAAGGATGAAGATGAGCTGATTAATGTCTTGTTGACGGAAGAAGATACGGACATTATCATTGGTACCAAGTTTGGTTATGCAGTTCGCTTTAATCAATCAGCCGTTCGTGGCATGAGTCGTATCGCCACTGGTGTAAAAGGTGTTAACCTCCGTGAGGGGGACACAGTTGTTGGTGCTAGTGTGATTACAGACCAGGACGAGGTTCTTATCATCACTGAAAAAGGATATGGTAAGCGCACCGTTGCGACTGAATATCCAACTAAAGGTCGTGGTGGTAAAGGGATGCAAACCGCTAAGATTACAGAAAAGAACGGTTCTCTTGCTGGTCTTATGACTGTTAAAGGCGATGAAGATTTGATGATTATCACTGATACTGGTGTCATGATTAGAACCAACGTTGCCAATATTTCACAAACAGGTCGCTCAACTATGGGAGTTAAGGTGATGCGCCTCGATCAAGATGCCAAAATTGTAACCTTTACAACAGTGGCAGTCGCAGAGAAAGAAGAAGTTGGGACAGAAAACGAAACAGAAGGTGAAGCATAATGTCTCATAAAAAGAATAATAAGAAAATCAAACGAAAAAATCTGCTGACAAATATCTTGGCTGTATTCCTCATACTGATCTCTATTGCTTTAATTTTTAATGCAAAGATTCGTGATGCATTTATTGCTTGGAATAGTAATAAATACCAAGTTAGTCAAGTATCAAAAGAAAAAATAGAAGAAAATCAGGGCACAGAGGGAAATTTTGATTTTGATTCAGTAAAAGCCATTTCCTCTGAAGCTGTTTTAGCCTCTCAATGGGATAATCAAAAATTACCTGTTATTGGAGGAATTGCAATACCTGAGCTTGAAATTAATTTACCTATCTTTAAGGGGATTGCAAATGTCAATCTTTTATATGGTGCGGGTACCATGAAGCGTGACCAAGAAATGGGTAAAGGGAATTATTCATTAGCTAGCCATCATATTTTCACAGGTGATAATGCTAGTCAGATGCTCTTTTCTCCACTAGATCGTGCGAAGAAAGGGATGAAAATTCACTTGACAGATAAGAATAAAGTGTATACCTATGAAATTAGTGAAGTGAAACGAGTTACACCAGATAGAGTAGATGAAATTGATGACCGAACTGGTGTTGATGAAATTACTTTAGTAACTTGTGAGGATGCAGCAGCTACTGAGCGGATCATTGTAAAGGGTGATTTGAAAGAAACAAAAGATTATTCACAAACATCTGATGAAATTCTGACAGCCTTCAATCAACCATATAAACAATTTTATTAGTTCTAAAAGAATCAGTGAAGATTAAGTTTCATTGATTCTTTTAATATTTTCATAAAATAAACTTTTATGAAATACAGAAAACGTTTCCTTAATTCTAAAGTTTATGTTATAATTATCACAAATAAAAGTTTAGGAGTTTATTATGGTTTCTTCAGAATTTATCTCAAAGATTGAATTTGCTTGCAAGAAGAAAGAAAGTCTTTATAGTCAAAGCAAATTTAAGTATGCGATTCGTTCGATGTTTGCAGGTGCATTTTTAACCTTCAGTACTGCTGCAGGTGCAGTTGGAGCTGACTTGATTAATAAAATTGCACCAGGTAGTGGACGCTTCCTCTTCCCATTTGTCTTTGCTTGGGGATTGGCCTACATTGTTTTCTTGAATGCCGAGTTGGTAACATCAAACATGATGTTCTTGACTGCTGGTAGTTTCTTGAAAAAAATCTCTTGGAGAAAAACAGCTGAAATTTTACTTTACTGTACCTTGTTCAACCTTATTGGGGCCTTGATAGCAGGTTGGGGCTTTGCTCATTCGGCAGCCTATGCACATCTGACTCACGATAGTTTCATCTCAGGGGTTGTTGAGATGAAGTTAGGCCGCTCAAATGAATTAATCTTGCTTGAGGCGATTTTGGCAAATATTTTCGTAAATATTGCGATTCTTTCATTTGTTTTGGTCAAAGATGGTGGTGCCAAACTTTGGCTCGTTTTATCAGCAATTTATATGTTTGTATTCTTAACAAACGAGCACATCGCTGCGAACTTTGCTTCTTTCGCGATTGTAAAATTCAGTGTTGCTGCTGATTCAATTGCTAACTTTGGTGTTGGAAATATGCTTCGTCACTGGGGTGTAACCTTCATTGGGAACTTCATTGGTGGTGGTCTCTTGATGGGTCTTCCATATGCCTTCCTCAATAAAAATGAAGATACTTATGTAGATTAAGAAAATGAGCACGATTGAGTCGTGCTTTTTTCGTTTTTGAAATGGAGTAATAGCTATTTCTTATATCAAAATATAGAAAACTGATATTTGTAAACTATAACTTAAGGTGCTACAATATCCTTAATCAAACTATTTGGAGGTCGTTTTATGACTCGTGATTTTAAATTTGAAACTTTGCAACTACATGCTGGTCAAGTAGTTGATCCAGCAACTAAGTCTCGTGCAGTGCCGATTTATCAAACAACATCCTTTGTTTTTGATGACACGCAGGAAGGTGCCGATTTGTTTGCCTTGAGAAAACCAGGGAACATTTATACTCGTATCACCAACCCTACAACAGCTGCCTTTGAAGAAAGAATTGCTGCCCTTGAAGGTGGTGTTGGAGCTCTTGCAACCGCATCAGGTATGGCCGCAGTGACTTATACGATTTTGGCTCTTGCTCATGCAGGTGATCATGTAGTAGCGGCATCAACTATTTACGGTGGGACTTTCAATCTCTTGAAAGAAACCCTTCCTCGTTATGGTATCACAACAACCTTTGTCGATGTGGATAATTTGGAGGAAGTAGAAGCAGCGATCAATGACAATACCAAGCTTGTCTTGATTGAAACCTTAGGGAATCCCTTGATAAACATTCCTGACTTGGAAAAATTAGCTGAGATTGCGCATAAACACCAGATTCCACTTGTTTCTGATAATACTTTTGCTACACCTTATTTGATTAATGTCTTTTCTCACGGTGTAGATATTTCCATTCACTCTGCGACTAAGTTTATCGGTGGACATGGTACAACTATTGGAGGAGTGATCGTTGATAGTGGTCGTTTTGACTGGGCAGCTTCAGGAAAATTCCCTCAATTTGTTGAGGAAGACCCAAGCTACCACAATTTGAGCTATACTCGTGATGTGGGGGCAGCAGCCTTTATTATCGCTGTCCGTGTTCAATTGCTTCGTGATACAGGTGCAGCCTTGTCGCCATTTAATGCCTTCCTCTTGCTTCAAGGACTGGAAACCCTTTCTCTTCGTGTGGAACGCCATGTGCAAAATGCTGAGAAAATTGTTGATTTTCTTGTAAACCATCCTAAGGTAGAAAAAGTCAACTATCCAAAATTGGCTGACAGTCCTTACCATGCCTTGGCTGAGAAATATTTGCCAAAAGGTGTGGGTTCAATCTTTACCTTCCATGTCAAAGGTGGGGAGGCAGAAGCTCGCAAGGTAATTGATAATCTGGAAATCTTCTCTGACCTTGCAAACGTAGCAGACGCTAAATCTCTTGTTGTCCATCCTGCGACAACTACCCACGGTCAGTTGTCAGAAAAGGATCTAGAAGCAGCAGGTGTCACACCAAACCAAATCCGCTTGTCTATCGGTCTTGAAAATGTAGAAGATTTGATTGAAGACTTGCGCTTGGCTTTGGAAAAAATTTAAAGTAAAAGATATAAACAGTGGGTTTCGACTCACTGTTTTTGATTTTCCCTCAGGCATGATATAATGGTTACAGAAGTCTAGAAAGAGGGAAGTTATGAACGAAATCAAATGCCCTAACTGTGGGGAAGTCTTTACAGTAAATGAAAGTCAGTATGCCGAACTTTTGTCCCAAGTGAGAACGGCAGAGTTTGATAAGGAATTACACGATCGCATGAAGCAGGAATTGGCTTTGGTTGAGCAAAAGGCCATGAATGAGCAACAGTCTAAACTAGCTCAAAAAGACCAAGAAATCGCGCAATTACAGAGTCAAATCCAAAACTTTGATACAGAGAAAGAGTTGGCCAAGAAAGAAGTTGAACAGACAAGCCATGAGGCCTTATTAGCAAAGGACAAGGAAGTGCAGGCCTTGGAAAACCAATTGGCTACCTTGCGTTTGGAGCATGAAAATCAACTGCAAAAGTCCCTTTCTGGCCTTGAAAAAGAACGAGATCAGGTCAAAAATCAACTCCTCTTGCAAGAAAAAGAAAATGAGTTATCTTTGGCTTCTGTTAAGCAGAATTACGAAGCCCAGCTTAAAGCAGCTAGTGAACAAGTCGAATTTTACAAGAATTTCAAGGCACAGCAGTCTACAAAAGCTATCGGGGAAAGTCTGGAACACTATGCAGAGAGTGAGTTTAACAAGGTCCGTAGTTTTGCCTTTCCAAATGCTTACTTTGAAAAGGATAACAAGGTTTCTGCGCGTGGGTCTAAGGGGGACTTTATCTTCCGTGAATGTGATGAAAATGGGGTCGAAATCATTTCCATCATGTTTGAGATGAAAAATGAAGCTGATGGAACAGAGAAGAAGCACAAGAATGCAGATTTTTACAAGGAATTGGACAAGGACCGTCGTGAAAAGAACTGTGAATATGCGGTTTTGGTGACTATGCTTGAGGCCGATAATGACTACTTTAACACAGGGATTGTTGACGTTAGTCACGAGTATGAAAAGATGTATGTGGTTCGCCCTCAGTTCTTTATCCAGTTGATTGGGCTTTTGAGAAATGCTGCGCTTAATTCTCTCAAATATAAGCAGGAGTTGGCCTTGGTTCGGGAGCAAAATATAGACATTACGCATTTTGAAGAAGACTTGGATGCCTTTAAACTAGCTTTTGCCAAGAACTATAATTCAGCTTCTACCAACTTTGGTAAGGCAATCGATGAAATCGACAAGGCCATCAAACGTATGGAAGAGGTTAAGAAGTTCCTGACAACATCTGAAAACCAACTCCGCCTCGCAAACAATAAATTGGAAGATGTTTCGGTCAAAAAATTGACTCGAAAAAATCCAACCATGAAAGCGAAATTTGAAGCTCTGAAGGGGGAGTAGTATTACCTTAGAAACAGGAGTTCCTATGAAAAAAACTTTGAAATTTTCGGATATCTATATTGCATATTTACCACTAGTTGTGTTTCTTCTTAATCTCCTATATGGTCTTTTAAATATTGAAGGGGTAGGTGACTCAGACTCAAGATATAGTTTATTATTTGGTGTTTTTGGCCTTGTTCCAACAGTCTTAGGCTACGGAATTAGCTTTTTAGCCAATCTTATTGTAGGTATAACTTATGTGATAAAGGCAAAAAATCGAACGAAATGTCTGATTGCATTCCTATTGATTGGCAATATTTTTTTAGCAATTTTTCTGATGTTTGTGCTAAGATTTAAAATGATCGTTTCCTTTGACTTTATAAAAGATATTGACCTTTGGAGTTTCATTTTTTCATTATTTTTATTTCCGTATTTAGATTGGATTTATCAAAAGGTTGAGTACAATCAAAAAGTGAGTAGATTTGTAGTCATTATAGTATTAGCGGGAACTCTTTCTCCATTTCTAGGCAGTGAAATTCAAACTTACTTGAGAAATAATGCCAAAGTACAACAATTACAAGAGTTTTATCATTCTAGGGATTTGAACTACGAATTAACACTTAAGTCTTCATACTATGATAGTAATATTTCCGATGTAGGTGTCTTTGATGTTTTCGATAAGGGAGTTACCATAAAAGTGGGTGCTAAGTACACGCGTCAAAAATTGAAATATGTTACTTTCATTGATCAAGACTACGGCCTAAAGGAATTTATAAAAAATGCTGTTTCAAGTGATGAAGCTCAAATAGTTCTAAAAGATTTTAGGTCAGTAGTAGAAGATGCTATTAAAAAGAAAGGTTATGATTTATCTGTATTTGATGCTGAAGATCAACCATTAGCTAGCCCAGGTTTTCAAATATCACGTTCATTTAGAGTCACTTCTTTTATTAAAGAAAAAGCAGTTCAAAATCAAAACTCATCTAGTCCAGAAAAACAAGCATTTGGAGGATATGCAGCAATTTCTCTTAAAGACTATATGAAAGAGGGAGCCCTTCGTTTATGTTTAACACTTAGTGAACGTGACAAATTGAAGTTAGATGACATTGATTTTTCAGGACTCTCCGATGGACACTACATGATCAATAATGAATATTTTATAGTGAACAACGGAATGTATACAATAGTTGAAGATGAAGGTGATTTTGAAAATTTTTTACTGAGAGAATCTAGTAAACAATTTTATTTGGAGGATTTTTTTATAAAATTGAAAAGCTTAATTAAATTATTAGCAAATAAAGATGTAAAATTTCTTTATAATATTTGTATTCGATTATCTACATATTTATTAGTTGTTGCAGTTTATATAGCAATTTTGGGTTTGTTTTTATTGTTTAAACAGAAATATTATTGCAGTACGTTATCTGTTATTTTTTTGTCGGTATTATTTATAGTTATTGGCATCTTTTTTTAAAGTTTATTGACATGGAAAGTTCTTCTATATTTGTAAGGTGGCTTTTGATTGATTTTTAAGAAATATCAATTTTTTTCTTTGAATACAATGTTAGTCATTCCAATAAGTTTAATAAGAAATTTAATGAAGTAAGTTTTGAATTAATCACAGGAGAATTATCTTACCTCAGAGGAGATTTTTTATTATCACTTAGTCAATATTCAAATATCAATCTTTCTAATATTTCTAAAAAAAATAGAAAAATATTTGAATTGAAGAAATTATATTATAATTTTCTATCTTCTATCCATATTCAAGATGAGCAAAATATTGCTTTCTTTGAGGAACAATTGTCCAAGGCGCCAGATTCGAAAGATGGTAAGGCTAAACTCGTTGCTAAAGCTCAAGCCATAAAAGATATTGTGTTCAATAAAGAAGCGAACGACTACTTCGACACCACTGAACCTGAAAATAAGCTAGCTCGAATCATATTTTCTTATTATGGCGCTCTTAATGCTCAGCTAAAAGGAGATGAAGCTCGTGCTCGTAGTTTGTTTGAAAGTATCGTCCATGAAAATCCAGAACTCTTTTGTGTACAGGAAGCGAAGAAATATTTAGGAAGTAATAATGTTTCCTAGTACCTTTCGTTTAAATTAAGTAAAAGAGAGTAACCAGGTCCAACAAGACTACGCAACAGTTAAAACGACTAATGAGACGGGGGTAAGAACGGTGGATCATCTCACCCAAATTTCAAATACAACTGGTGAGGTAGTTGGTAGTGCTTTTAATTGGGTTGTAGAGCATCCAGTTGAAACGATTGGACTTACTATTGCAACAGTTGGGACAATTCTTGCTTTTTCTACTGGGGTTGGTGAGGCAGCAACTGCTGTGGTTGAATTATTTGTAGGAATTACTGCGTTATTTAATAGCTAGTTATGGAGTGTTATATGAAAAGGACTATAGAAATTATTAGAACATGGTCAGCTGATAAAATTGAATTAATTTTTCTTAAAATTATATTTAAATATTTGCTGTATTTTTTAGTGTTTTCAACAGTAATGTTTTATGTTTATATTTTTAACCATTCATCGACCACTTACACAAAGGTATTAACAGTATTTCTTGTCCTTCTTATATTGTTTATTCTTCTATCTAAATTATTACTAGATAGGGCTTTAATTGAAATTTTATTTGAGGATATCAATTTAACAAAGTATCAGGATATAGTTGCTAGAGCTGATGCAAATTCTTTAAATAGAAATGTTCAGATTCTTCCAAAATATTTGGCAAATGCAAGAGTATCCTTTTATAGAGGACACTTCCAAGATAGTTTAGAATTGCTGAATAAAATAAAAAATAGTAATCTAAAAAAATTCAAAAGTCTCTACTATATATTTCATATCAAGTATTATAGCATCCTAAACTTGGTTCATTTGAATGATTATTTAGAATTGCAAGAATTAATGGTAGAAATAGAAGAACTAACAAGTAATGTTCAATCGCAATTTTTAAAATATCAGAAAGAAATTTTGAGTTTAAAGGCTATTGTTGATATCTATTGCAATAAAAAATCAAACGACTACTTCGACACCACCAAACCAGAAAGTAAGTTAGCTCGAATCATGTTTTCTTATTACGGAGCTCTCAATGCCCAATTAAAAGGAGATGAAGCTCGTGCCCGTAGTTTGTTTGAAAGTATTGTCCATGAAAATCCAGAACTCTTTTATGTTCAGGAAGCGAAAAAATATTTAGAATCAGTGAAATGAGAGTAATATATGAGATTAGTAAAAAAAATAGTTGGTTCGGCGACAGAAAACACTCTTTTACAACTTGATAGGGTTATTCTAATTTGCTCAATTATTGGACTTGTTTTGGATGTGATGGCAGTATTTTTAATATTTCAAAGCAATTTGGAAATATTGGGACTCATATTATTAGTTATTGACTTTTTAGTTCTCGTCTTTGTATTTTATTTAAGATTTGTATCTAGAAAAGTTATTGTTCTAGTGTTACACGATTCTATTGATCTTAAGCTCTATGTAGACATGTTAAGAGTTCAATCAGAAAAATCTATTAAGCCCTTTAGGGCAACATATCGTGAGAATTACCAAATTATCCAAGGTCGAGTGGCTTATTTAAAAGGAGATTTTCAAGCTGCCAAGGAAAATATGTCCAAATATGATTTGAAAAAAATTTGGAAGAGATTCAGAACCCCTGCGTTTTTAATATCAAGCTTTGAACTATTAACAGTTTCCATTCATCTTCAAGATGCGCAAGATATTGCTTTCTTTGAGGAACAATTGTCCAAGGCACCAGATTTTAAAGGAGGCAAAGCTACACTTGTTGCTCAAGCCCAAGCCATAAAAGATATTGTGTTCAATAAAGAAGCGAACGACTACTTCGACATTACTGAACCAGAAAGTAAGTTAGCTCGAATCATGTTTTCTTATTATGGCGCTCTCAATGCCCAATTAAAAGGAGATGAAGCTCGTGCCCGAAGTTTGTTTGAAAGTATCGCCCATGAAAATCCAGAACTCTTTTATGTTCAGGAAGCTAGGAAGTATTTAGAAAAATGAGCTGATATAGTTTTAAAATCTGTCTAAGATAGAATATGTTGATGTAAAGTGAAAAGGGAATTAGAAAGCAAGATATGAACGGTATTATCAACTTAAAAAAAGAAGCAGGGATGACCTCGCATGATGCGGTTTTTAAACTGCGTAAGATTTTGGGAACAAAGAAAATTGGTCATGGTGGGACCTTGGATCCGGATGTGGTGGGTGTGTTGCCTATTGCAGTTGGCAAGGCAACCCGCATGGTCGAGTTTATGCAGGACGAGGGCAAGGTCTATGAGGGGGAAATCATTCTTGGCTATTCAACGACGACAGAGGATGCTAGTGGGGAAGTGGTCGCAGAGACACCTGTTTTATCGCCCTTGGATGAAAAGCTTGTCGATGAAGCGATTGCTAGCTTGACTGGGCCTATTACCCAGATACCACCTATGTATTCGGCTGTTAAGGTTAATGGTCGCAAACTCTATGAGTATGCGCGTGCAGGTCAAGAAGTAGAGCGTCCAGAGCGTCAGGTGACCATTTATCAATTTGAGCGGACAAGTCCGATTGCTTATGAGGGGAATTTAGCACGTTTTACTTTTCGTGTGAAATGTAGCAAGGGGACTTACATCCGTACCTTGTCAGTTGATTTGGGAGAGAAGCTTGGTTATGCGGCTCATATGTCACATCTAACACGGACTAGTGCTGCCGGTCTACAGCTTGAAGATGCTCTTACATTGGAAGAAATTGCTGAAAAAGTGGAGGCTGGTCAATTGGACTTTCTTCATCCTCTAGAGATTGGGACAGGCGACCTTGTCAAAGTTTTCCTAACTCAAGAAGAGGCTACAGAAGTACGCTTTGGTCGTTTTATCGAACTCGAACAAACAGAACAAGAATTAGCTGCCTTTGAAGATGATAAATTGCTAGCCATTCTAGAAAAACGGGACAATCTCTACAAGCCAAGGAAGGTTTTTAGCTAGTCTAACTGAGGTGTAGGGAGTGTTGTTTCCCCTAGACTATCCAAACCAGACTATAAATTTTGCAAAAATTATGATAGAATAGACGACGGATAAAAAAACGGAGGATAGCATGCAAAATAGACCAATCATTATCGGAGTGACAGGTGGTTCTGGTGGTGGTAAGACCAGTGTTTCAAGAGCCATTTTATCGCATTTTCCTGATGAAAAGATTTCCATGATTGAGCATGATTCATACTATAAGGATCAGTCTCATTTGACCTTTGAAGAGCGTGTCAAAACCAACTACGACCATCCTTTTGCCTTTGATACAGACTTGATGATTGAGCAGATAAAGGAATTGTTGGCAGGGCGTCCGGTGGACATCCCGACTTATGACTATACAGAGCATACACGAAGCAGCAAGACCTATCGTCAAGAGCCTCAAGATGTCTTTATCGTTGAGGGGATTTTGGTCTTGGAGGACAAGCGTCTGCGCGATTTGATGGATATCAAGATTTTTGTGGATACGGATGATGATGTGCGCATTATTCGTCGTATCAAGCGTGATATGGAGGAGCGTGGCCGTAGTTTGGATAGCGTTATTGACCAGTACTTAGGTGTAGTCAAACCTATGTATCATCAGTTTATCGAACCAACCAAGCGTTATGCTGATATTGTCATTCCTGAGGGAGTCAGCAATACAGTGGCTATCGACCTGTTGACAACCAAGATTGCAAAGATTTTGGAAGAAGCTCGAAACAGCAAATAATCAGATGTGGAGGCCTTGCCTCCTTTTTCTATTTTTCCCTCATAATGGTACATAAATGGAGATTTTTAGGCATATTTTTGGTATAATAATACCCATGAAAGAGCAAGAAAATGAATAGTAGGTGGAGATGGAAAAGTATTTATCGGTAACAACTTTGACCAAGTATCTGAAAATGAAATTCGATAAAGACCCTTACTTAGAACGGGTCTATTTAACTGGTCAAGTTTCCAACTTTCGTAAACGACCTACTCACCAATATTTCTCCCTAAAAGATGACCATGCAGTCATTCAAGCGACCATCTGGTCTGGGATTTATCAGAAATTAGGTTTCGACCTGGAAGAAGGGATGAAAATCAATGTGATTGGGCGCGTACAGGTCTATGAACCAAGTGGTAGCTACTCCATTATCATTGAAAAGGCAGAGCCTGATGGGGTTGGTGCGCTTGCGATTCAGTTTGAACAACTCAAGAAAAAATTGACAGAAGAAGGCCTGTTTCAAGAACGCTTCAAGCAACCTCTGCCCCAATTTTCTAAGAGAATTGGTGTAGTGACCAGTCGCAGTGGAGCCGTTATTCGAGATATTATCACGACCGTCATCAGGCGATTTCCAGGTGTCGATATCCTACTTTATCCAACTAAGGTGCAAGGTGAAGGCTCTGCGGAGGAAATTGCTCGAAATATTGCGCGTGCTAATCAACGGGACGATTTGGATTTGCTGATTATTGGTCGTGGTGGGGGTTCTATCGAGGATCTCTGGGCTTTTAACGAGGAAATTGTGGTACGAGCTATTTTTGAATCTCGTTTACCAGTTATCTCTAGTGTGGGGCATGAGACGGATGTGACCTTGGCAGATTTTGTAGCGGATCGTCGGGCGGCAACGCCAACGGCGGCAGCTGAACTAGCAACACCTGTGACCAAATTGGATCTATTAGCTCATTTGCAAAATCAGGAAAAGCGGATGGCAACAGCAGTCCGAAATGTCCTATCGAAGAAACAAGAAGCTTTGAAAAATGCAGTCAGTCTGTTATCTTTAGACAGCCAGAGCGTTTGTATGATGGCTATTTGCAACGGCTAGACCAATTACAACTGCGATTAAAACAAAGTTTGCGAACACGGATTTCTGATAACAAACAGACAGTACAAGCAAGGACGCATAAACTGGTACAATTATCACCCGTTACCAAAATCCAACGCTATCAAGACCGTCTAGGTCAGTTGGACAAGCTTCTCCGTAGCCAAATGGCGCTGGTTTATGATGCCAAGGTTGCTGAAGTGAAGCGACTTTCGGAAGCCTTGTTGATGTTGGATACCAGTCGAATCGTGGCGCGTGGTTATGCAATTGTCAAAAAAGAAGATTCTGTAGTCGATTCAGTTGAGAATTTAAAGAAAACAGACCAAGTGATGCTTTTGATGCGAGATGGTCGAGTAGAATTAGAGGTTAAAGATGTCAAAACAAAAGAAATTTGAGGAAAATCTAGCAGAACTGGAGACCATTGTCCAAAGTTTGGAAAATGGTGAAATTGCTCTGGAAGATGCTATTGCTGCCTTTCAAAAGGGTATGGTCTTGTCAAAAGAACTCCAAGCGACGCTGGACAAGGCTGAAAAGACCTTGGTCAAGGTTATGCAAGAAGACGGAACAGAAAGTGATTTTGAATGAATAAGCAAGAAAAATTAGCTCTTGTTGAGTCGGCTTTGGAAGACTTTTATGGAGACCAGCAGTTTGCCTCTAGTTTGCGAGAGTCTGTTCTCTATTCCATTCATGCTGGTGGCAAGCGTATTCGGCCTTTTCTCTTGTTAGAAGTTTTGGAAGCCTTGCATATTGCCATCAAACCTGCTCATGCGCAGGTGGCTGCGGCCTTGGAAATGATTCATACAGGGAGCTTGATTCATGATGATCTTCCAGCTATGGATGATGATGATTACCGTCGGGGACGTTTGACCAATCATAAGAAATTTGGTGAAGCTATGGCAATTTTGGCTGGAGATGCTTTATTCCTAGATCCTTATGCTTTGATAGCGCAGGCAGATTTGCCAATTCAGATCAAGGTGGACTTGATTGCCAACTTATCTCTTGCTTCAGGTAGTCTGGGTATGGTAGCAGGCCAGGTTTTAGACATGGAAGGTGAACACCAACACTTGTCTTTGGAAGAACTTCAGACCATTCATGCTAATAAGACTGGAAAACTACTAACCTTTCCTTTCCAAGCGGCTGCTATCATTGCGGAATTGGCACCTGAAATGCAGGCAAAGTTGAAAACTGTTGGTGAATTGATTGGGCTTGCTTTTCAGGTCAGGGACGATGTACTGGATGTAACAGCTAGTTTTGAGGAGATCGGTAAGACACCACAAAAGGATTTGCAGGCTGAAAAATCAACCTATCCAGCCTTGTTGGGTTTGGAAGAGGCAATTGTCTTTTGTAACCAAACCTTGGATCAAGCTAATGCCAAATTAGAAGAAATTGCTCAGCAGGTTCTCTTTGAGATAGAATCGATTGTAAGTGTAGTAGAAAGTTTGAGAATCAATGGCTAAGGAAAGAGTGGATGTACTAGCTTATAAACAGGGCTTGTTTGAAACGCGAGAACAGGCCAAGCGCGGTGTCATGGCTGGTCTAGTTGTAGCAGTCCTGAATGGAGAACGGTTTGACAAACCAGGAGAGAAAATCTCAGACGACACCGAGCTAAAACTCAAGGGTGAAAAACTCAAGTATGTGAGTCGTGGTGGCTTGAAATTGGAGAAGGCCTTGGAGGTCTTTAATTTGTCAGTAGAAGGGGCGACAACGATTGATATTGGAGCCTCTACTGGAGGTTTTACCGACGTCATGTTACAGAATGGTGCTGAGTTAGTCTTTGCAGTCGATGTTGGTACAAATCAATTGGCTTGGAAATTACGCCAAGACCCACGGGTTGTCAGCATGGAGCAGTTCAATTTCCGCTATGCTGAAAAGACTGATTTCGAGCAGGAACCGAGCTTTGCCAGTATTGATGTGAGTTTCATTTCCCTCAGTCTGATTCTTCCAACCTTGCACCGAGTGCTGGCTGATCAAGGTCAGGTGGTAGCTTTGGTTAAGCCCCAGTTTGAGGCAGGACGTGAGCAGATTGGGAAAAATGGAATTATTCGTGATGCTAAAGTTCATCAAAATGTCCTTGAATCTGTCACAACCATGGCAGTAGAGGAAGGATTTTCAGTCCTTGGTTTGGACTTTTCTCCCATCCAAGGTGGACATGGAAATATTGAGTTTTTAGCGTATTTGAAAAAAGAAGAGTCAGCAAGCAATCAGGTTCTTGCTGATATTGAAGAAGTAGTAGAGAGGGCGCATAGTCAATTTAAAAATGAATAAAAAAGAGAGACTTGAAAAAATTAGACGATTTGTGACAGATTATCAAATCGGTACACAAGAAGAAATCGTAGAACATTTGAAAGAGGCAGGTATCACTGCTACTCAAGCGACGGTATCCCGAGATATCAAAGAGCTAGGTATTGTCAAGATTCCTTTGAGAGACAACACCTATGTCTATGAATTGCCAAAATCAATCGTAAAAAGTTTGCAACTGGCTGAAGACAATATCGAATCGGCAGAATTGATGGACAAGATGATCAATCTCCAAGTTATTCCAGGAAATACGGCCTTTGTAAAAGCTCAGTTAATCGAGACTTTTGCGGATAAGATTTTCAGCTGTTTAGCTGATGATAGCTCGATTTTAGTCATTGCCAGAAGTGAAAATCTAGCTGAGGAAATCTTTGAACAAGTAAAAAATTGGTAGGTCTATATGTTACTTGAAATTTCGATAAAAAACTTTGCCATTATTGAGGCTATTTCCCTCAATTTTGAAAAGGGGATGACTGTTCTGACTGGTGAAACGGGTGCAGGGAAGTCGATTATCATTGATGCTATGAATATGATGTTGGGAGCTCGTGCTACGATAGATGTTATTCGTCATGGTGCGCCAAAGGCAGAGATTGAGGGGCTTTTCTCAGTTGAGAATAGTCGCCTTTTACAGGAAATTTTTGATGAGCAAGGTTTGGAAATGGGTGATGAAATTATCATCCGTCGGGAAATCTTGCAAAATGGTCGTAGTATTAGCCGTGTAAATGGCCAGATGGTTAATCTGTCTGTTTTGCGTGCTATTGGGCAACATCTGGTGGATATTCATGGTCAGCATGACCAAGAGGAGTTAATGCGTCCTCAACTGCATATTCAGATGTTGGATGAATTTGGCGATGCAGCTTTTTGGAACTTGAAAGAAACCTATCAAACGAGTTTTGATGCCTATCGAAAAATGCGCAAGCAGGTTCTGGAAGTCAAGAAAAACCAACAGGAACACAAGGCTCGTATTGAAATGTTGGAATTTCAAATGGCAGAGATTGAGGCAGCAAACTTGCAGGCTGGAGAAGATTTGGCTCTTAATCAAGAGCGTGATAAACTGCTCAACCATAAAAATATTGCGGATACACTGACCAATGCCTACAGCATGTTGGACAATGAAGATTTTTCAAGTCTGGCCAATGTTCGTTCAGCCATGAATGACATGGAAAGTGTCGAAGAGTATGACCCTGAATACCGTGAAATTTCAAGCTTTCTGTCTGAGACCTACTATGTTTTAGAAGACATTAGTAAACGTTTGGAAGCTATTATAGAGGACCTTGATTTTGACGGCAATCGTCTCATGCAGGTTGAGAATCGTTTGGACCTCCTTCATACTATTACCCGTAAGTATGGTGGGACTGTAGACGATGTCTTGCTTTATTTTGCCAAGATTACGGAAGAATACAATCTCTTGACAGGCAATAACCTTTCGTCTGAGGATATGGAAGCAGAGCTCAAGAAATTGGAAGTTAATCTTGTCGATTTGGCAGGTCAGCTTGCCTCTGCTCGTCATGATTTGGCTCAGCAGCTCGAAGCTGAGATTAAACAAGAACTGCAAGACCTCTATATGGAGAAAGCCCAGTTTCAGGTTCGTTTTAGCAAGGGCAAATTCAGTCGTGAGGGAAATGAAATGGTTGAGTTTTATATTTCAACCAACCCTGGTGAAGACTTTAAACCCTTGGTCAAGGTTGCATCTGGTGGGGAATTATCTCGTCTCATGCTAGCCATTAAGTCTGCCTTTCACGTAAAGAGGGCAAGACAAGTATTGTCTTTGATGAGGTGGATACGGGAGTTTCAGGCCGTGTAGCTCAGGCCATTGCACAGAAGATTCACAAGATTGGCCAACATGGGCAGGTCCTAGCTATTTCCCATTTACCACAAGTGATTGCGATTGCGGATTATCAATTCTTTATTGAGAAGATTAGCAATGACCATTCAACAGTTTCGACTGTTCGTCTCTTGACGGTTGAAGAGCGAGTGGAGGAAGTTGCCAAGATGTTGGCAGGTGATGATGTGACGGAAGCAGCCCTGACGCAAGCTAGAGAATTGTTGAGAAACAGGGAGAAATAAGATGACAGACTATTATGTAATTGGAGATGTTCATGGAAAAGCTGGGATGCTGGGAGACCTTCTCAAAACCTGGGATGGTCAGACCCAGTTGCTCTTTCTAGGGGACTTGATTGACCGTGGTGAAGATAGTCGCCGTGTTCTAGAAATGGTTAAGGACTTAGTGGATAATCAAGGAGCTATCTGTTTGTCAGGAAACCACGAGTATATGTTTTTGACTTGGCTCGATGACCCAGAAGAAAGTTATGACCATTATCGTCGCAATGGTGGAGATACAACCATTAACTCTATCCTAGGTCGTCCCTTGGATGCACCAGTTGATGGAGTTGAGGATGCCAAGCGTGTTGCCACTGAAGCAGCAGATTTGGTCGAATTTATTCGTCAAATGCCGTTTGTGGTAGAGACAGATAAGTATATTTTCGTTCACGCAGGTATTGATTTAACCTTGGATGACTGGCATGAAACCACAGATTACAAGAAAGTCTGGCTTAGAAAACCATTCCACGAAGCCGAAAATCATACTGGAAAAACCATTGTCTTTGGCCATACACCGGTTTATGGTTTGCTGAAGCAAGAGCGTGGTACAGCTGAGCTTTGGAATACAGAAGATGGCAAGATTGGAATGGATGGAGGAGCTGTTTATGGTGGTGTCCTTCACGGGATTGTCTTTACAGACCAAGGAATGACAGAACACCACTTTATTGAAAACGACGGCTTTGTCGCTGAAGATTAGTACTCCTAGCAGGGTATGGTCTTGTCAAAATGTCAAAAACAATTTATAATAAATAGATACCCTGAAAGGAAGAGAATCATGAACTTAGAAGAATTGAAAAAACGACAGGAGAAGATTCGTAACTTCTCTATTATCGCCCATATTGACCATGGGAAATCGACTCTGGCAGACCGCATTTTGGAAAAGACAGAGACAGTTTCCAGTCGTGAAATGCAAGCTCAACTTTTGGATAGTATGGATTTAGAACGGGAACGTGGGATTACCATTAAGTTGAATGCCATCGAGTTGAATTACACTGCAAAAGATGGGGAAACTTATATTTTCCACTTGATTGATACACCGGGGCACGTTGACTTTACCTATGAAGTTTCACGTTCGCTAGCTGCCTGTGAGGGAGCGATTTTGGTGGTTGATGCTGCTCAAGGAATTGAGGCTCAAACCCTTGCCAACGTTTATCTGGCCTTGGACAATGATTTGGAAATCATGCCTGTCATTAACAAAATTGACCTACCAGCAGCTGATCCAGAGCGCGTGCGTACAGAGATTGAGGATGTCATTGGTTTGGATGCCAGCGAAGCAGTATTAGCATCAGCTAAAGCTGGTATTGGTATCGAAGAAATTCTCGAGCAAATCGTAGAAAAAGTGCCAGCTCCAACAGGTGATGTGACGGCGCCTCTTAAGGCCTTGATTTTCGACTCTGTTTACGATGCCTACCGTGGGGTTATTCTACAAGTGCGTGTCATGGATGGGGTGGTTAAACCTGGCGATAAGATTCAGCTTATGAGCAATGGCAAGACCTTTGATGTGACAGAAGTTGGTATTTTTACACCCAAAGCAGTTGGTCGTGATTTTCTTGCGACTGGTGACGTTGGATATATCGCTGCATCTATCAAGACAGTTCAGGATACTCGTGTGGGTGATACCGTTACCTTGGCAACTAATCCTGCGGCAGAGCCATTACATGGTTACAAGCAGATGAATCCTATGGTCTTTGCGGGTCTCTATCCTATCGAGTCAAACAAGTACAATGACCTACGTGAAGCCCTTGAAAAATTGCAACTAAATGATGCTAGTCTCCAATTTGAACCAGAAACATCTCAGGCACTTGGATTTGGTTTCCGTTGTGGATTTCTTGGACTTCTCCATATGGATGTTATCCAAGAACGTTTGGAACGTGAGTTTAACATCGACCTCATCATGACAGCTCCATCCGTTATTTATAAGGTTAATTTGACCGACGGCGAGTCTATGGATGTGTCTAACCCATCTGAGTTCCCAGATCCTACCAAGATTGCGACCATTGAAGAGCCTTATGTTAAGGCGCAAATCATGGTACCACAGGAGTTCGTAGGAGCAGTGATGGAATTAGCTCAGCGCAAGCGTGGGGACTTTGTGACTATGGATTATATCGATGATAACCGTGTCAATGTTATCTATCAAATTCCACTGGCTGAAATCGTCTTTGACTTCTTTGATAAGCTTAAGTCTTCGACGCGTGGTTATGCAAGCTTTGACTATGAATTGTCAGAGTATCGCCCATCTAAGCTGGTCAAAATGGATATCCTTCTCAACGGAGACAAGGTCGATGCACTCAGCTTTATCGTTCACAAGGACTTTGCCTACGAACGTGGGAAACTCATCGTTGATAAGCTCAAGAAAATTATCCCTCGCCAACAATTTGAGGTTCCAATTCAAGCAGCTATTGGACACAAAATTGTTGCTCGTACTGATATCAAGGCCCTTCGTAAAAACGTACTTGCTAAATGTTATGGTGGTGACGTTTCTCGTAAACGTAAACTCCTTGAAAAACAAAAAGCTGGTAAGAAACGTATGAAAGCCATCGGATCAGTAGAAGTTCCGCAAGAAGCCTTCCTCAGCGTCTTGAGTATGGATGAAGAATAATGATTCTATATAAAACTCTTGAAATATATTCAAGAGTTTTATATTTTTAGTTAAAAATTGTAACTTAACTCCATTTATGGTAGAGTAAAATACGGAGGTTATATGGAATACTAAAAAGTTATTATGACTAGGAAAATTTTAAATAAAATTGATAAAGAACTGGGGCAGAAAAATGAATTAGAATAATGATTCTATTTTTACCGCTTGGATCTATAATTGTTAGTAAAGAAGGGGCGATTCCTTTAACATATGATGAAAGCATTAGAAGAAAAAAACAAATTAAAATTGAAAAAAATTATATGGTTTTACTCGATATTTATTAATTGAAATAAATAATGGTTACGGGTTACTGGATTGTGAATCTACGACTTGTTTTTGGTTATTTTTTTATAAAATTTATAAGATTGATTTTTGATTTATTTTTATAAGATAAAAAAAGCAATCTGAGGATAAGCGAGAAGATATAACAAAAAAATATAAAAATTAGGTAGATTTTTTTCATGCTACCGATAATGATAGTGATTTTTTTCATTCTTTTTAATAGAATTTATTGGCTTTAATAAATTTAATCTTGTTTTTATCTCATAGATTTACGTATTTTTATCTTTTCTGCGTTACCTGTTATATTATCAGTATTATTTCGCTTGGGCTATTCTTATAAGCAAAAAAACTGATGATTAATAAAAATTTTTTTATATTAGAAAAATTCTCGTCATTACCATGTAGTTGAAAAAGTTTAGTAATTTTTAAATTAAAAAAATTGGCTTCTCCTAATTATAAATGTGGTTATTGCCAGTTCTTTACTTATTTATATTTATGTATATGGTAATTTAATTGTTATGTTTTTTTACGACAATATATTTATATTTATTAACTTTTTAGTAAGAATATACGATTGAGTCAAGCAAATACAATGAATATTAAAATATTTGTTGAAAAAGGATATTCGGAAAGTGATTCAATGTTATTATAGAATTCAATAATTGGATAGATAGATATTCGATACGACTTAGTCAGTTTTCATAATCAAGAGTATATTCTATATTATCAAATCCAATGTTTGAACTAAAATTGGAAAAATTCTTATATTTTATTTGTTTTTATTAAAAATTGTAAATTAACTCCATTTATGGTAGAGTAACATATGGAGGTTATTATGAAAAAAATTTTACTTTTAGCATCTATTTTGCTTACAAGTGTCACGTTAGTGGCATGTTCAAATAAGAGTCAAACAGAATCTAGCACGAATGTGATTACTAGTTCTTCAAGTAGCCAGGAAGGGTCTACCCCGACGACTACAAGTTCTGATAAGAAGACTGAAGAAACACAGGTTATTGGTTCTGATGAGTATGGGTTCGTTAAAGTACCAAAGTCTTGGATTAAGTTCAATGAAGTACAGGGAGGCAATGATATTCAATATTCAGACGGTACGGATGTCAATATTGTCACCTTGAATACTTTTAAAGCAGAACAATTTGGTATTTCTGATAATGAATTTCAAAAACTTGAAACAGTTCGTATTTCTGATAGTATTTTTACTTCAAAAGAAAGTAATCCAGAATTCACTAAAGTATGGGGTTCTAAGTCAACTATTGGAGGTTATGAAGCCTATGTAGTTAACGCAATTTCTAAGTCTGGAAAATACATCATTACATGGATTTTTAAATCTAGTGATGGTAAGTTCAGATATGTTGCTTTAGAAGGGACTCCAGAAACATTAAAAAATCTACTTCCCATGATTGAAGAGAGTTGGACAATTCAAAAATAATTATTAAAGCAGGATTGGTATCCTGTTTTTTGTTTAAGTCATTAAAAACCGTTTTAAATGTTTGTTTTAAATGTTTGTTTTGCTTATAAAGATAAAAAATAAACAAAATAATCAAAAAAAGGACAAAAAACAACAAAAAATATTGACAACGATTTCATATAGTGTTATACTTATAGCATAAAGTTAATGGAAAGAAGGGAAAACCTTATGGGATTAGATCATTTCTTTGACAAAAACCTTGTGTTTTGCTTAGAAGCGGATAATCAAGAACATCTCTTTGATCAGGTCGCAACTTTATTGGAAGAACGAGAAATCGTGACTCCGACCTATCGTGAAGCCCTGATCACGCGTGAAAAGTCATTTCCAACTGGCTTAGATATGGAATTTTTGGGTAAGGATTTGCCGAATGTGGCTATTCCTCACACAGATATAGTTCATAATCTTGCCGAAAAAGTTGTGGTAGTTCGATTAGAAAAACCAGTGACTTTCCACAATATGATTGCGCCAGATAAGGAAGTAGAAGTATCCTTACTCTTCTTTATCATTAATAACTCAAGTTCAAGCCAAACGAACATTCTTGCTCAGTTGATGGACTTCTTTACTGGAAATGGTCATCTTGAAGACCTATCAAAAATTTCTGAACCAGAAGCCATCTATGCTTATATTGCTGAAGCAATTGCTTAATCTTGTCTATTAAAAATATTAAATCGGAGGAAATCCATATGATTAAAATTCTTGCTGCCTGCGGTGCAGGTGTTAACTCAAGCCACCAAATTAAAAGTGCTCTTGAAGAAGAACTTTCAAACCGCGGTTTCGATGTTCACTGTGATGCGGTAATGGTCAAAGACGTTAATGAAGACCTTATCAAAGGTTATGACATCTTCACACCAATTGCTGCGACAGACCTTGGTTTTGACCCAGGTATTCCAGTTATCGAAGCTGGACCAATCTTATTCCGTATCCCAGCAATGAGTGCTCCAGTATTTGACAATATTGAAGCAGCTATCAAAGAACACGGATTAAGCTAATTTTAATTTGTTAACATTCATATAACAATAAAAAGGGAGGAACTATTATGGATGTCATTATCGAACTAGCCAATAAGCTGTTCAAACCTATCTTGGATATGGGTGGACCAATCATCATGCTGATCATTTTGACAGTATTGGCTCTACTTTTTGGAGTGAAATTCTCCAAAGCGCTTGAAGGTGGTATCAAACTTGCCATCGCTCTTACTGGTATCGGTGCCATCATTGGTATGTTAAATGGTGCTTTCTCAGCATCACTTGCAAAATTTGTTGAAAACACTGGTATTCAATTGAACATCACCGACGTTGGTTGGGCACCACTTGCTACCATCACTTGGGGATCTGCTTGGACACTTTACTTTCTTGCTCATCATGTTGATTGTCAACGTAGTGATGCTTGCTATGAAGAAAACTGACACACTTGACGTCGATATCTTCGATATCTGGCACTTGTCTATCACAGGTCTGTTGATTAAATGGTATGCTGACAACAATGGAGTTAGTCAAGGGGTTTCTCTCTTCATCGCGACTGCAGCAGTTGTCCTTGTAGGTGTTCTTAAAATTATCAACTCTGACTTGATGAAACCTACATTTGATGACCTTCTTAACGCACCAAGTTCATCTCCAATGACTTCAACTCACATGAACTACATGATGAACCCAGTTATCATGGTTTTGGATAAGATTTTTGAAAAATTCTTCCCAGGTCTTGATAAATATGACTTTGACGCTGCTAAATTGAACAAAAAAATCGGTTTCTGGGGATCTAAATTCTTCATCGGTTTCATCCTTGGTATCGTAATCGGTTTGATGGGTACTCCACATCCGGTTGAAGGACTTAAAGATGCAGCAAACTGGCAAGAAGTTATCAAAGGTTGGTTGTCTCTTGGTTTGACAGCCGGTGTAGCTTTGGAACTCTTCTCACTGATTGGTTCATGGTTCATTGCTGCCGTAGAACCACTTTCACAAGGTATTACAAACGTTGCTACTAAACGTTTGGAAGGACGTAAGTTTAACATCGGTCTAGACTGGCCATTCATCGCTGGTCGTGCTGAAATCTGGGCTTGTGCAAACGTACTTGCACCAATTATGTTGATTGAAGCTGTGCTTCTTTCAAACGTCGGAAATGGTATCTTGCCACTTGCAGGTATCATCGCTATGGGTGTTACTCCAGCTCTCTTGGTTGTAACACGTGGTAAATTGCTCCGTATGATTATCTTCGGAACACTCTTGTTGCCACTCTTCCTTCTTTCAGGTACACTTATCGCGCCATTTGCAACAGAACTTGCTAAAGGTGTAGGTGCCTTCCCAGAAGGTGTGAGCCAAACTCAATTGATCACTCACTCAACTCTTGAAGGACCAATCGAAAAACTTCTTGGTTGGACAATTGGTAACACTACAACTGGTGATATCAAAGCAATCCTTGGTGCTGTAGCCTTCCTTGTATTCTATATCGGTATCTTTGCATGGTACAGAAAACAAATGATCAAACGTAACGAAGAGTACGCAGCAAAAGCAAAATAATGCGCTCCTATAAAATGTAAATTGTTGAAACTAGGTTGTCATACCATTAGGAGTGACAGCCTAGTTTTTTATAAACTATCAAGAAATCGGAGAAAATAATGGTAATTGAATTAAAATCAGAACAATTAAAAGTTCAATTTAACAGTTTTGGTGGGGCTCTTTCTTCTATAAAGATGCCGAGGGACTTGAGTATTTGTGGCAAGGAGATGCTACTTATTGGAGTGGACAAGCTCCTGTTCTCTTTCCCATTTGTGGTTCATTGAGAGAGGATATAGCCGTCTATATAGATGATAATGGACAAGAAAGTAAAGGAAAGATTCCTCGTCATGGTTTGGTTCGCAAGAAAGAATTTGAATTAGTTGAACAGACAGATAAGAGTGTAACTTTTGCAATTGAGGACGATGAGAATAGCTATCAGAACTACCCTTATCATTTCCGCCTAGAAATCACTTATATCCTTACTGGAAAGACAGTGCGGACTCAATACAAAATATTTAATAAAGAAATTAGCAAGGTCATGCCTTACTTTATTGGTGGACATCCAGGATTTAATTGTCCTCTGCTTGATGATGAAGTCTATGAAGATTATTATCTAGAGTTTGAAAAAGAAGAGACTTGCTCTGTTCCACGTCCTTTCCCAGAAACAGGTATGCTTGATTTTCAAGATAGAAGTCCATGGCTAGAAGGTCAAAAAGAATTAGACCTCAGCTATGATCTTTTCAGCACTGATGCAGTCACCTTAGATGAATTGCAATCTAGAACAATTGCCCTTCGTTCTCGTAAACATGATAAGGGATTGAAAGTGCACTTTGCAGAGTTTCCAAATCTCATTATCTGGTCAACTTTGAATAAAGGTCCTTTCATTGCTTTTGAACCCTGGTCTGGCTTGTCAACATCCCTTGAAGAAGGAGATCATCTAGAAGATAAGAAGAATGTTCGTCTCCTAGAACCTGGTCAAGTGGATCAAATTGGTTTTGATATCGAAATTTTTTAATTAAAAAAACACAAAAACAAACATTAATTGTTGACTTTTTTAAGAAATAGGAGTATATTATGTTTGTAAGCAACAAATGATGTTTGTCACAAACAAACAATCACTTGTTATATTCTCTTTCGTAGAGAAAGATTATTTCTAGGAAACTGATTTCCTAAACTTGAATAAGGTGTCATTCATCTCATTCAATCCAATTTGTCAATAAACTGCTAGAAAACTTTTTGTAGGTAAACTGCTAACCATAAAAGTTTTTACTAGCCTAGAAAAATAAAAGGAGTATACAATATGTCTATTGTTATCGGTGCAGATGCTGCAGGTTTGAGATTGAAAGAAGTTGTGAAAGACTTCTTGGAAAAAGAAAACTTCCACGTTGTGGATGTTACAGCTGAAGGTCAAGACTTTGTTGATGTGACTCTTGCTGTTGCTGCAGAAGTAAACAAAGAAGAACAAAACCTTGGTATCGTGATTGATGCTTATGGAGCTGGTCCATTTATGGTCGCAACTAAGATCAAAGGAATGGTTGCTGCAGAAGTATCTGACGAACGTTCAGCTTATATGACTCGTGGTCACAACAACTCACGTATGATCACTATGGGTGCACAACTTGTTGGTGATGAATTGGCTAAAAACATCGCTAAAGGATTTGTTAACGGTAAATACGATGGTGGACGTCACCAAATTAGGGTCGACATGTTGAACAAAATGTGCTAATACTCTTCAAAAATCAAGATAATCTGTCGTCAGCTCACTTTAGCTAACCTCAGTTATGCTCGCAGCTCGCTTCCTAAGCTAATCTTGATTTTTCTTGAGTAAGGATAAATGATATTAGATTTATATAATTAATCGGAGGGAATAACTAATGAGAATTGCAATTGGATGTGACCACATCGTAACAGATGAAAAAATGGCGGTTTCAGAATTTTTGAAATCAAAAGGATATGAAGTCATTGACTTTGGTACATATGACCATACACGTACTCACTACCCAATCTTTGGTAAAAAAGTAGGGGAAGCTGTAACTAGCGGTCAAGCTGATCTTGGGGTATGTATCTGTGGTACTGGTGTTGGTATCAACAACGCTGTAAATAAAGTTCCAGGTGTCCGTTCTGCCTTGGTTCGTGATATGACAACAGCCCTTTATGCTAAAGAACAATTGAACGCCAACGTTATCGGTTTTGGTGGTAAGATTACTGGTGAATTGCTCATGTGTGATATCATCGAAGCTTTCATCCATGCTGAATACAAACCATCTGAAGAAAACAAAAAATTGATTGCGAAAATTGAACACGTTGAAAGTCACAATGCTCAACAAACAGACGCAAACTTCTTCACTGAATTCCTTGAAAAATGGGATCGCGGAGAATACCACGATTAAGAGGTGACTTATGATTTTAACAGTCACAATGAACCCATCCATTGATATTTCCTATCCCTTGGATGAGTTGAAGATTGATACTGTCAATCGTGTGGTGGATGTAACCAAAACGGCTGGTGGTAAGGGACTCAATGTAACCCGTGTTCTTTCAGAATTTGGCGATCCTGTAGCTGCTACTGGTTTAGTGGGTGGCAAACTTGGTGAGTTTTTAGTTGAAAATATTGATGATAATGTTAAGAAAGATTTCTTTTCTATTCAGGGAGAAACTCGTAACTGTATCGCTATTCTTCACGGAGACAACCAAACAGAAGTTCTTGAAAAAGGTCCTGAAGTATTGGAACAGGAAGGTCAAGACTTTTTGGAACATTTCAAAAACTCCTGGAGTCAGTTGAAGTAGTTGCTATTTCAGGTAGTCTGCCAGCTGGCCTTCCAGTTGATTACTATGCGAGCTTGGTAGAACTTGCTAACCAAGCTAACCAAGCTGGCAAACCTGTAGTCTTGGACTGCTCTGGTGCGGCTCTTCAGGCGGTTCTTGAATCACCACATAAACCAACAGTCATCAAACCAAATAATGAGGAATTGTCTCAACTTCTAGGTAGAGAAGTTTCTGAGGATTTGGATGAATTAAAAGAAGTCCTTCAAGAACCTTTGTTTGCAGGTATTGAATGGATTATCGTTTCACTTGGTGCCAACGGTGCCTTTGCCAAACATGGTGATACTTTCTATAAGGTAGATATTCCTAGAATTCAGGTGGTAAATCCTGTCGGATCTGGAGATTCTACTGTAGCAGGAATTTCTTCAGGACTTCTTCATAAAGAATCGGATGCAGAATTACTCATCAAGGCAAATGTCCTTGGTATGCTCAATGCTCAAGAAAAAATGACTGGTCATGTCAACATGGCCAACTATCAAGCTCTATATGATCAATTAATAGTAAAAGAGGTATAAAATGGCTTTAACAGAACAAAAACGTGCACGCTTAGAAAAACTTTCTGATGAAAATGGAATCATCTCAGCTCTTGCATTTGACCAACGTGGTGCTTTGAAACGCCTCATGGCTCAACACCAAACAGAAGAACCAACTGTGGCTCAAATGGAAGAACTTAAAGTTTTGGTAGCAGATGAATTGACTAAATACGCTTCATCAATGCTTCTTGACCCTGAGTATGGACTTCCAGCGACTAAAGCTCTTGATGAAAAAGCTGGTCTTCTCCTTGCTTATGAAAAAACAGGTTATGATACAACAAGCACAAAACGCTTGCCAGACTGCTTGGATGTTTGGTCTGCAAAACGTATTAAAGAAGAAGGTGCAGATGCAGTTAAATTCTTGCTTTACTATGATGTAGATAGCTCAGATGAACTCAACCAAGAAAAACAAGCTTACATCGAACGTATTGGTTCTGAGTGTGTGGCTGAAGATATCCCATTCTTCCTTGAAATCCTAGCTTACGATGAAAAAATTGCTGACGCTGGTTCTGTAGAATATGCGAAAGTAAAACCACACAAAGTTATCGGTGCTATGAAAGTCTTCTCAGACCCACGCTTTAACATTGATGTCTTGAAAGTTGAAGTTCCTGTTAACATTAAATATGTTGAAGGCTTCGCTGAAGGTGAAGTAGTTTATACACGTGAAGAAGCAGCAGCCTTCTTCAAAGCCCAAGATGAAGCAACTAACTTGCCATACATCTACTTGAGTGCTGGTGTATCAGCTAAACTCTTCCAAGATACTCTTGTATTTGCCCATGAATCAGGTGCAAACTTTAACGGAGTTCTTTGTGGCCGTGCTACATGGGCTGGATCAGTTGAAGCATACATCAAAGATGGTGAAGCAGCAGCTCGCGAATGGCTTCGCACAACTGGTTTTGAAAACATTGACGAACTCAACAAAGTTCTTCAAACAACAGCGACTTCATGGAAAGAACGCGTGTAAGTAAGTCCTCCTAGGTTAGGAACATGAATCTAAAAAAATTTAAAAAAAGTTGTATGTAAAGGTTTACAAAATAACTTACTTGTGCTATACTTAAATCACAAGTTAATACAAGGTGAGTGTTACTAAGTAATATTAGGCATGATCACAGGTGAATTAGAAATCGGCTGATTTTCTAGTTCATTTGTGGTCATTTTTTGTACTCATATACCTTTAAGATATAAAAGGAGGTTGACATGTATCGAATTCTAAATCCAATAAATCATAATGTTTCGCTTGTCAGGAATGATAAGGGAGAAGAAGTGATTGTAATTGGTAAGGGGATTGCATTTGGGAAGAGGAAGGGAGATTTGATTACTGAACATCAGGTTGAGAAAATCTTTCGGATGAAGACCGAAGAGTCAAGAGAAAACTTTATGGCTCTCCTAAAAGATGTTCCGCTTGATTTTATCACAGTGACCTATGAAATCATTGATAAGCTATCAAAGAAATATCATTATCCGATTCAAGAGTATCTCTACGTAACCTTGACAGATCATATTTACTGTTCTTACCAAGCTCTAGCACAAGGAAGGTACAAGGATAGTAATCTGCCAGATATTTCCACTAAGTATCCTGTCGCTTTTCAAATCGCAAATGAAGCATTTGAAATTTACCGCCAGAAGCTAGCAGATCATTTTCCTGAGGACGAGATTATTCGGATTGCTTATCATTTCATTAATGCCGAAGGTGAAAATGAAGTAGAACTTGTGGAGTCGATTGATAAGAGGAAAGAAATTCTCAGGAATGTTGAAGAAGTTTTAACGGACTATGCAATTCAACGAACTAAAGAGAATAACCATTTCTATGATCGTTTTATGATACATTTGAATTATTTCTTGGATTATTTAGACAGATCTAGAGATGATAACCAATCACTTCTGGATATGGAAGATCATATTAAACAATCCTATCCAAAAGCCTTCGAGATTGGTTCCAAGATCTATGATGTGATTACGCAACATACGGGTCTTGATTTGTATAAAAGTGAACGAGTTTATCTAGTTCTACATATCCAACGTTTATTGTCATAAAAATTTATTTAAACTATATAAGGAGAATTCTATCATGAATAGAGAAGAAGTAACATTGTTAGGTTTTGAAATCGTAGCCTATGCTGGCGATGCTCGTTCAAAATTATTGGAAGCCTTGAAGGCTGCTGAAGCTGGTGATTTTGCGAAAGCGGACACTTTGGTAGAGGAAGCTGGTAGCTGTATTGCAGAGGCTCACCACGCGCAAACAAGTCTATTAACTAAGGAAGCTTCTGGTGAGGACTTAGCGTATAGTGTAACCATGATGCATGGCCAAGACCACTTGATGACAACTATCTTGTTAAAAGATTTGATGCACCACTTAATCGAACTTTATAAGAGAGGAGTTAAATAATGAACAAACTAATTGCATTTATCGAGAAAGGAAAGCCTTTCTTTGAGAAACTATCTCGTAATATCTATCTTCGTGCTATTCGTGATGGTTTCATTGCAGGTATGCCTGTTATTCTCTTCTCAAGTATTTTTATCTTGATTGCCTTTGTACCAAACTCATGGGGCTTTAAATGGTCTGATGAAGTTGTAGCCTTTCTGATGAAACCTTACAGCTATTCAATGGGTATTTTAGCTCTCTTGGTAGCTGGTACAACAGCCAAGTCATTGACTGACTCAGTAAACCGTAGCATGGAGAAGACCAATCAAATCAACTATATGTCAACATTGTTGGCAGCAATTGTTGGTTTGTTGATGTTGGCAGCTGATCCTATCGAAAATGGTCTAGCTACTGGATTCTTGGGGACAAAAGGTTTGCTTTCAGCCTTCCTTGCTGCCTTGTTACTGTAGCCATCTATAAGGTTTGTGTTAAGAACAATGTCACTATTCGTATGCCTGACGAAGTTCCACCAAATATCTCACAAGTCTTTAAAGATGTGATTCCATTCACTCTATCTGTTGTTTCTCTTTATGCTCTTGATTTACTAGCACGTCATTTTGTTGGTGCAAGCGTAGCTGAATCAATCGGTAAATTCTTTGCACCGTTATTCTCTGCAGCTGATGGCTATCTTGGTATTACCATTATCTTTGGTGCCTTTGCCTTCTTCTGGTTTGTTGGTATCCATGGTCCATCTATCGTTGAACCAGCAATCGCAGCTATTACCTATGCAAATGCCGAAGTCAACTTGAACCTTCTTCAACAAGGTATGCACGCTGACAAGATTCTTACTTCTGGTACACAAATGTTTATCGTTACCATGGGTGGTACAGGTGCGACACTGGTTGTTCCATTCATGTTCATGTGGTTAACAAAATCAAAACGTAACCGCGCAATCGGACGTGCTTCAGTAGTTCCAACTTTCTTTGGTGTAAATGAACCAATCTTGTTTGGTGCACCGCTTGTATTGAACCCGATCTTCTTCATTCCATTTATCTTTGCTCCAATCGCAAACGTTTGGATCTTCAAATTCTTTATTGAAACACTTGGAATGAACTCATTTACTGCTAATCTACCATGGACAACTCCAGCTCCACTAGGTCTAGTTCTTGGTACGAACTTCCAAGTTCTATCATTCATTCTTGCTGCCCTTCTAATCGTGGTTGACGTAGTCATTTACTATCCATTCCTTAAAGTCTATGATGAACAAATTCTTGAAGAAGAACGTTCAGGTAAGTCTAATGATGAATTGAAAGAAAAAGTTGCTGCGAACTTCAACACTGCAAAAGCAGATGCTATTCTTGAGAAAGCTGGTGTAGAAGCAGCACAAAATACAATCACTGAAGAAACAAATGTCCTCGTTCTCTGTGCAGGTGGAGGGACAAGTGGACTTCTTGCGAATGCTTTGAATAAGGCAGCTGCAGAATACAATGTTCCTGTGAAAGCAGCAGCAGGTGGCTATGGTGCTCACCGTGAAATGTTGCCAGAGTTTGATCTTGTTATCCTTGCTCCTCAAGTTGCTTCAAACTTTGAAGACATGAAAGCAGAAACAGATAAACTTGGTATTAAACTTGCCAAGACAGAAGGCGCTCAATACATCAAATTAACTCGTGATGGAAAGGTGCTCTTGCATTCGTGCAAGCTCAATTCGATTAATAATAGGGACTCTGAAATAGTCTCCTATCGTTACGGCAATCGCTATGGCGAATTTCCTAGTCGCCTTGTTAATTCGTCGGTAAAAAGATATCGTTTTTACCTTCTCATGTCACAATTTGGTGACTCGGTACAAGAAGTGAGATGAAGAAGGATGGCTCACTGACTCCTCTCCTCTCACTTTTACTTTATTTTAAATCAAGAAATAGGTGAAAAAATGACAAAAACACTTCCAAAAGACTTTATTTTCGGTGGCGCAACAGCTGCCTATCAAGCAGAAGGTGCTACACATACTGATGGTAAAGGACCAGTAGCGTGGGATAAATATCTTGAAGATAACTACTGGTACACTGCAGAACCAGCCAGTGATTTTTACAATCGATACCCAGTTGACCTCAAGTTGGCAGAAGAGTATGGTGTCAATGGCATTCGAATTTCTATTGCTTGGTCACGTATTTTCCCAACAGGCTACGGTCAAGTAAATCAAAAGGGTGTTGAGTATTATCATAATCTATTTGCAGAGTGTCACAAACGTCATGTTGAGCCCTTTGTAACTCTTCATCACTTTGATACGCCAGAAGCTCTCCACTCAAATGGAGACTTCTTAAACCGTGAAAATATCGAACACTTTGTAGATTACGCTGCCTTCTGTTTTGAAGAATTTCCAGAAGTAAACTATTGGACAACCTTTAATGAAATTGGACCAATCGGTGATGGTCAATACTTGGTTGGGAAATTCCCTCCAGGTATTCAGTACGACCTTGCCAAAGTCTTCCAATCGCACCACAACATGATGGTTTCTCATGCGCGTGCAGTCAAGCTATATAAAGATAAAGGTTATAAAGGAGAAATTGGTGTTGTTCATGCACTGCCAACCAAGTATCCTTTGGATCCTAAAAATCCAGCAGATGTTTGTGCAGCAGAGTTGGAAGATATCATCCACAATAAATTTATCTTGGATGCAACTTATCTGGGTCTCTATTCAGCTGAAACGATGGAAGGTGTCAACCATATCTTATCAGTCAATGGTGGTAGCTTAGATCTTCGTGAAGAAGATTTCGAAGTATTAGAAGCCGCAAAAGACTTGAATGACTTCCTTGGAATTAATTACTATATGAGTGACTGGATGGAAGCCTTTGATGGAGAAACTGAAATCATCCATAATGGTAAGGGTGAGAAAGGAAGCTCTAAATACCAAATCAAAGGTGTTGGTCGTCGTGTAGCTCCTGATTATGTACCACGTACGGATTGGGATTGGATTATCTACCCTCAAGGTTTGTATGACCAAATCATGCGCGTGAAGAAAGATTATCCGAATTACAAGAAGATTTACATCACTGAAAATGGACTTGGTTATAAAGATGAGTTCGTCGATAACACTGTTTACGATGATGGTCGTATTGATTATGTGAGACAACACCTGGAAGTCTTGTCTGATGCTATTGCAGATGGAGCTAATGTAAAGGGTTACTTCATTTGGTCATTAATGGATGTCTTCTCATGGTCAAACGGTTATGAAAAACGCTACGGTCTCTTTTATGTAGACTTTGAAACTCAAGAACGTTATCCGAAGAAATCAGCTAACTGGTACAAGAAAGTAGCGGAAAGTCAGATTATAGACTAGTAGAATTAGTCATTAGATATAGAATTCTAGTGAGGTAAAAGATGTTCAAAGATTTTATCCAATCTATTTATGAAAAAGTTTATATTATCAATTTTGATAAATGCTCTCAAATACCTTGTTTGACTAATGAGGAGCTGAAAAATCTTGGGAAATGGTATGTCTCTACCGGTAAAGAATGGATTTGCCATTCAGACTATGAGCTAGAAGAATTTAAAAATATCTTTTTAAATTTTATCAGTCCTGAAGAACGGGATAATATCTCCTTTGATTCAGATTTTATGCCGTTTCAACAATCATAAAGAATCTAGGAAACTCTTTGTAAAAATCTTCATCAAAAAATGCGTCATATCAAGATTCTTATTTTCTTGATATGACGTATTTTATATTTTATCAATCCTCAGTTTTATGGTTTAGAAAGAATAATTTTTGTTTGTTTTGAAAGTTGTTCGAAGGTTTCTTTGCTCAGTTTAGAGTCTGAAACGATGGTATCAATATCAGAGATATTGTAGAAGGTATAGAAATCAAATTTATTGAACTTACTGTTGTCAGCTAGTAAGTATTTTTTATTGGAATTATTGAGGGCGATGCGTTGAGATTCACCTTCCTCTTCACTAAAGGTCGCAATCGCATTGTCCTTAATACCATTACAGCTAACGAAGGCTTTAGAAAATTGTAGATTGGCCAAGTTTTGCAAGGTTAGTGTTCCCACAAAGGCTCCAGTGATAGAGCGGTAATTCCCACCAATTAAAATCAAATCTGTTAGTTTTCGTTCGTTTAAGATGAGAAAGACTGGTAAACTGTTTGTTACAACACGAATATTATCAATTGGAAGTTCACGAGCAAAAGATTCCAAGGTTGTCCCTGGGCCGATAAAAATGGTCTCTCCCTCATCAATTAAATGACCTGCAAAACGGCTAATTTCTTGTTTTTCTGCAATCTGTAAGCTTTGTTTTTCAATATTGGAACGTTCATTGTTTAAAATAGAACCTGTGCGAATTTTTTCAGCTCCCCCGTGCACTCGAACAAGTAGATCCTTGTCTGCTAACTCTTGTAAGTAGCGTCTAGCAGTCATATCTGATACATCCAAGCGAGTCATGATTTCTTTTACAGTAATAGTTCCCTTTGTATTTACCGTTTCTAGAATATTATCTAGTTTTTCCTGCTTTAACATCGTTATCACCTCTATTTCTATTACTATTTTATCATAAAGTATTCAATCAATCAATTTAAAAAACAAAAGAAAACAAAAACAAAAATATCATGGTTGTTTTAAACAAACCATGATATTTGTTATCAGTTCTGGGATAATTGAATTAATCCAAACCGTAGTTGTAGTCATCATCTTGCATAGCTTCAACTTCACCAAGAAGGTAACCATTTCCGACTTGAGAGAAGAAGTCGTGGTTGGAAGTTCCTGTTGAAATACCGTTCATGACGATTGGGTTGACATCATCAGCTGAATCTGGGAAGAGTGGATCTTGTCCCAGGTTCATGAGTGCTTTGTTAGCATTGTAGCGAAGGAAGGTTTTGACTTCTTCCGTCCAACCAACACCGTCATAAAGACTCTCTGTATAACCTTCTTCATTCTCGTAAAGAGTGTAGAGCAGGTCGTACATCCATTCTTTTAGTTTTTCTTGCTCTTCTTCAGGCAATTCATTGAAACCAAGTTGGAATTTATATCCGATGTAGGTTCCGTGAACAGACTCGTCACGAATGATCAATTTGATGATTTCCGCAACGTTGGCTAGTTTATTGTTCCCAAGATAGTAGAGGGGAGTGAAGAAACCAGAGTAGAAGAGGAAGGTTTCAAGGAAGACGCTGGCAACTTTCTTTTCAAGTGGGCTACCGTTGAGGTAGATTTCATTGACAATCTCAGCCTTCTTTTGTAGATAAGGATTGGTATTAGTCCATTCGAAAATTTCTTCAATCTCAGCCTTAGTATTCAAGGTAGAAAAGATTGATGAGTAAGATTTTGCATGGACAGATTCCATAAATTGGATGTTATTGAAAACAGCTTCCTCATGCGGTGTACGGATGTCCGAGCGAAGGGCCTGAACCCCTGTTTCAGATTGCATAGTATCGAGAAGTGTTAAACCACCAAAGACTTTTCCGACTAAGTCTTTTTCCTTGTTTGATAGCTTTCTCCAGTCATCCAAGTCGTTAGACAAGGGAATACGTGTATCGAGCCAGAATTGCTCCGTCAACTTTTCCCAAGTTGATTTGTCGATGACATCTTCGATGGCATTCCAGTTAATGGCTTTGTAGTAAGTTTGTGACATGTTTTCTTCTTTCGATCTTGTAAAAAATTATTTTCTTCTTTTTCCTGCTAAGTGTTTAGCGCCCTCTGAACTTCCGTGTCTCAGTCCATCAGAAGCTACTTTATCAACCTTCTTTTTCATGAAGGAATTTTCCTTTTTTAAAGATGAATTCTCTTTTTTTAAAAATGAAATTTCTTTTTTTAATTTTTTATTTTCTTGTTTTGTTTTGCCAAATAAAAACAATTTATCAGTCTCCTAAAATGAATAAAAGTTAGAAAAAATTACGAACAGTATCAATTGTATTTATAGAGCGACTAATTAAATCACACAGCTTTCACATTGGTTAGCACCGACTTCTCCACCATCATCTGTAAAGGTACGGACGTAGTAGATAGACTTGATACCCTTGTTAAAGGCATAGTTACGAAGGATAGACAAGTCACGTGTCGTTTGTTTGTTTTCTTTCTTCCATTCGTAAAGTCCTTTTGGAATGTCACTACGCATGAAGAGAGTGAGTGAAAGTCCTTGGTCCACGTGCTCAGTCGCAGCAGCGTAAACATCAATCACCTTACGCATATCCATGTCGTAGGCAGAAGTGTAGTAAGGAATGGTTTCTGTTGACAAACCAGCAGCAGGATAATAGATTTTACCGATTTTCTTCTCTTGACGTTCTTCGATACGTTGCGTAATCGGGTGGATAGAGGCAGAAACATCGTTGATATAGCTGATAGAACCATTTGGCGCTACAGCAAGGCGGTTTTGGTGGTAAAGACCATCTGCTTGAACCTTGTCGCGAAGTTCAGCCCAGTCAGTGGCACTAGGGATAAAGACATCTTTGAAGAGTTCTTTAACACGGTCTGATTTTGGAACAAATTCGCCAGTCACATACTTGTCGAAGTAGCTTCCGTTAGCATAGTCTGATTTTTCAAAGTTGTGGAAGGTGATACCACGTTCACGCGCAATATTGTTTGACTCAACTAAAGTCCAGTAGTTCATAAGCATAAAGTAGATGCTAGTAAACTCAACAGACTCAGGTGACCCATATTCAATCAATTGTTGGGCAAGGTAGCTGTGAAGTCCCATGGCACCAAGACCAAAGGTATGAGCTTGGCTATTTCCGTGGTCGATGGTAGGAACAGCTACGATGTGCGAACTATCTGTAACGAAAGTAAGGGCACGAACCATAGCACGGATAGAACGACCAAAATCAGGTGAAGTCATCATGTTAACCACGTTGGTTGAACCAAGGTTACATGAAACGTCCGTTCCCATTTGAAGGAATTCTTGAGCATCGTTGATCAAGCTTGGTTCTTGGACTTGAAGAATCTCAGAACACAAGTTACTCATAATGATTTTTCCATCAACGGGATTTGCACGGTTAGCCGTGTCGATGTTGACTACATAAGGGTAGCCAGATTCTTGTTGCAATTTAGAGATTTCAGTTTCCAAATCACGCGCCTTGATTTTTGTCTTGCGGATATTTGGATTTGCGACTAGCTCATCGTATTTTTCAGTGATGTCGATGTAGTTAAATGGCACACCGTATTCAAGCTCTACTGAGTAAGGGCTGAAGAGGTACATTTCTTCATTTTTACGAGCTAATTCGTAGAATTTATCGGGTACCACGACACCAAGTGAAAGGGTCTTGACACGAACTTTTTCATCGGCGTTTTCTTTCTTAGTTGAAAGGAAGGCGATAATATCTGGGTGGAAGACGTTGAGGTAGACAACACCAGCACCTTGACGTTGACCCAATTGGTTAGAGTAAGAGAAGCTATCTTCGAAAAGTTTCATAACTGGAACGACGCCAGAAGCAGCTCCTTCATAGCCTTTAATAGGTGCGCCAGCTTCACGAAGGTTGCTGAGGGTAATTCCCACACCACCACCAATACGTGAAAGTTGAAGAGCTGAGTTGATAGAACGTCCGATAGAGTTCATATCATCAGTTACTTGGATCAGGAAACATGATACCAATTCACCACGACGAGCACGTCCAGCATTCAAGAAGGAAGGAGTAGCCGGTTGGTAGCGTTGGTGGATGATTTCATTGGCAATATCGATGGCAATAGCTTCATTCCCATCAGCAAAATAAAGGGCATTAAAGAAGACACGGTCTTCCATGCTTTCAAGATAATATTCACCGTCGTTGGTTTTCAAAGCATATTGATTATAAAATTTATAAGCAGCCATAAAAGACTTGAATTGGAAGTTTTGTTCTTTAATAAATTGAGCTAATTCTTCCAAAAATTCTGGACGGTATTTCTTGATAAAGGCTGTTTCGATGTAGTTGTGTTCAATGAGGTAGTTGATTTTATCCTTGATTGAATCAAAAACCATAGTGTTTGGAACTACATTTTCTTTAAAGAAGGCATCCAAGGCTTCCTTATCTTTATGAAGCATGATTTGTCCATTGACAGGACGGTTGATTTCGTTATTGAGACGGAAGTAAGTTACGTCTTCAAGATGTTTTAATCCCATAAAATTTCCCTTATCTAATTACAAAAGAAAGGCTTCTAAGTTAGCCCTAGAAGCAGTTTCTTCTGGATGATGTACTAAGATTATGCTAATTGTTTCAGTTTTCCTGGTTGGAAACCTGAAAAGACTTCAGTTGGTGTTTGGATAACAGGAGCTGCGCTGAAACCGAGCTCTTTAACTTGATCGATGTACTCAGGTTGCTCATCAAGATTGATTTCACGATAAGCAACATTATTACTGTCCAAGAAACGTTTGGTCATTTTACATTGGACACAGTTGTTTTTAGAATAAACGGTTACCATTTTGTAACTCCTCTTTCAAAATAGATTACTTTCTTAGTATATCAGAAAAATAAATTTTTGTCAATGATTTAAAACTAAATATAGTGGTCTATTTTTCTGCTCAAGCTAACAAAACACAATATGTAGTGTTTGATTTGTAAAAAAATGATAATTATCCTATAAGTTGTTTTTTGAAAAACTATATCCTGTGTTTTATCAATAAATATAGAAGATTTTCAGCAAGTTATCTGAAAGGAAATCGAATAAATCCCATAAAATGCTTGAAAAAAATCCTAGAAGATGATATAATACCAAATTGTAAGGGTTATCACATATAACTCAAAAAAGAAAGAACAAAAGGAGAGTCAAACTATGGCTTCTAAAGATTTCCACGTAGTGGCAGAAACAGGTATTCACGCACGTCCAGCAACATTGTTGGTACAAACTGCAAGCAAATTTGCTTCAGATATCACTCTTGAGTACAAAGGTAAATCAGTTAACCTTAAATCAATCATGGGTGTTATGAGTCTTGGTGTTGGCCAAGGTGCTGACGTAACTATCTCAGCTGAAGGTGCAGATGCAGATGACGCTATCGCTGCAATCTCAGAAACAATGGAAAAAGAAGGATTGGCATAAGGAAAATGACAGAAATGCTTAAAGGAATCGCAGCATCTGACGGTGTTGCAGTTGCAAAAGCATATCTACTCGTTCAACCGGATTTGTCATTCGAGACTGTTTCAGTCGAAGATACAAACGCAGAAGAGGCTCGTTTGGATGTAGCTCTTGAAGCTTCTCAAAACGAGCTTTCTCTTATCCGTGAGAAAGCTGTAGGTACGCTTGGTGAAGAAGCAGCTCAAGTTTTTGACGCTCATTTGATGGTTCTTGCTGACCCAGAATTAATTGGTCAGATTAAAGAAACAATCCGTGCTAAGAAAGTCAATGCTGAAGCAGGTCTTAAAGAAGTGACTGACATGTTCATCACTATCTTTGAAGGCATGGAAGACAACCCATACATGCAAGAACGTGCAGCGGATATCCGCGACGTGACAAAACGTGTGTTGGCTAACCTTCTTGGTAAAAAATTGCCAAACCCAGCTTCTATCAATGAAGAAGTAATCGTAATTGCGCATGACTTGACACCATCTGATACAGCTCAATTGGACAAAAACTTTGTAAAAGCTTTTGTAACAAACATCGGTGGACGTACAAGCCACTCAGCTATCATGGCACGTACACTTGAAATTGCAGCTGTATTGGGAACAAATAACATCACTGAAGTAGTGAAAGACGGTGATATCCTTGCCGTTAACGGAATTACTGGTGAAGTGATTATCAACCCAATAGATGAACAAGCGGCAGAATTTAAAGCAGCTGGTGAAGCTTATGCTAAACAAAAAGCTGAATGGGCACTTTTGAAAGATGCTCAAACAGTAACTGCTGACGGTAAACACTTCGAGTTGGCTGCTAACATCGGTACTCCAAAGACGTTGAAGGTGTTAACAACAACGGTGCAGAAGCTGTTGGACTTTACCGTACAGAGTTCTTGTACATGGATTCTCAAGACTTCCCAACTGAAGATGAGCAGTATGAAGCATACAAGGCTGTTCTTGAGGGAATGAATGGTAAACCAGTGGTTGTTCGTACAATGGATATCGGTGGAGATAAGGAACTTCCTTACTTCGATATGCCACACGAAATGAACCCATTCCTTGGATTCCGTGCCCTTCGTATCTCTATTTCTGAAACTGGAGATGCAATGTTCCGTACACAAATCCGTGCCCTTCTTCGTGCTTCTGTTCATGGTCAATTGCGTATCATGTTCCCAATGGTTGCCCTCTTGAAAGAATTCCGTGCAGCTAAAGCAGTTTATGAAGAAGAAAAAGCAAACCTTCTTTCTGAAGGAGTTGCAGTTGCGGATGACATCCAAGTTGGTATCATGATTGAAATCCCTGCAGCAGCAATGCTTGCAGACCAATTTGCAAAAGAAGTAGACTTCATGTCAATTGGAACAAACGACTTGATCCAATACTCAATGGCAGCAGACCGTATGAACGAGCAAGTTTCATACCTTTACCAACCATATAACCCATCAATCCTTCGCTTGATCAACAACGTTATCAAGGCAGCTCACGCTGAAGGTAAATGGGCTGGTATGTGTGGTGAGATGGCTGGTGACCAAAAAGCTGTTCCACTTCTTGTCGGAATGGGCTTGGATGAATTCTCTATGTCAGCAACATCTGTCCTTCGTACACGTAGCTTGATGAAGAAATTGGATACTGCTAAGATGGAAGAGTACGCAAACCGTGCCCTTACAGAGTGTTCAACAATGGAAGAAGTTCTTGAACTTCAAAAAGAATACGTTAACTTTGATTAATCGAAAAGTCCTTGCAACTAAGTTGCAAGGTTTTTTATAGTTTAAAATCATAAAATCTATTAACTAGTTCATAAAATGCTTGACAATAAAAAAAACGGAGTAGAATATTAACTAGTTAAATAACTAGTTAAGGAGTTTTTATGAAGAAACAAAATTTGTTTTTAGTGTTGTTAAGTGTCTTTCTTTTGTGTTTAGCTGCTTGTGGGCAGAAGGAGAGCCAGTCAGGTAAAGGGATGAAAATTGTGACTAGTTTTTATCCTATCTATGCCATGGTCAAGGAAGTATCTGGTGACTTGAATGATGTTCGAATGATTCAGTCAAGTAGCGGAATTCACTCCTTCGAACCTTCAGCAAATGATATTGCAGCCATCTATGATGCAGATGTCTTTGTCTACCATTCGCATACACTTGAATCTTGGGCGGGAAGTCTGGATCCCAATCTAAAAAAATCCAAAGTTAAAGTTTTAGAAGCTTCAGAAGGAATGACATTGGATCGTGTCCCTGGTCTAGAAGATGTGGAAGCAGGTGATGGAGTCGATGAAAAAACGCTTTATGATCCTCACACTTGGCTAGATCCTGAAAAAGCTGGCGAAGAAGCCCAAATTATCGCTGATAAACTTTCAGAGGTTGATAGTGAACACAAAGAAACTTACCAGAAAAATGCGCAAGCCTTTATCAAAAAAGCTCAAGAATTGACTAAGAAATTCCAGCCTAAATTTGAAAAAGCGACTCAGAAAACCTTTGAAACCTATTGTAAAGCCGGCTCCTACTCCAAATCCTAAAATAGACTCAAATTCTTCTTTGGTTAGCCAGCTGGTACGAAAAGTTGGAGAAGGATATGTATTCGAAGAAAAGGGCATCTCTCGTTATGTCTTTGCGAAAGATTTACCATCTGACACTGTTAAAAATCTGGAAAGCAAGTTATCAAAACAAGAGAGTGTTTCACATGCTTTAACTGCTAAAAAAGAAAAAGTTGCTCCTCGTGACCAAGAATTTTATGATAAAACATATAATCTGTTGGCCGAGGCTCATAAAGCTTTATCTGAAAATAAGGGTCGTACTTCTGATTTCCAAGCCTTAGACAAATTAGCAGAACGCTTGAATGATGAATCTTCTAATAAAGGAAAATTGGTAGATGATTTATTAACATTCCTAGCACCAATTACTCATCCAGAGCGACTTGGAAAACCAAATTCTCAAATTGAATATACTGAAAACGAAGTTCGTGTTGCTCAATTAGCTGATAAGTATACAACGTCAGATGGTTACATTTTTGACGAACATGATATTATCAGTGATGAAGGAGATGCCTATGTAACGCCTCATATGGGCCATAGTCACTGGATTGGAAAAGACAGCCTTTCTGATAAGGAAAAAGCTGCGGCTCAATCTTATACTAAAGAAAAAGGAATTCTACCTCCGTCAGCAGACGCAGATGCTCAAGCAAATCCAACTGGAGATAGTGCAGCGGCTATTTACAATCGTGTGAAAGGGGAAAAACGAATTCCACTCGTTCGACTTCCATACATGGTTGAGCATACAGTAGAAGTTAAAAATGGTAATTTGATTATTCCTCACAAGGATCATTACCATAACATTAAATTTGCTTGGTTTGATGATCACTCATACAAAGCTCCAAATGGTTATACTCTGGAAGACTTATTTGCGACGATTAAGTACTATGTTGAACATCCTGATGAACGTCCACATTCTAATGACGGATGGGGAAATGCCAGCGACCATGTCTTAGGTAAGAAAGACCACAGTGAAGATCCCAAAAAGAACTTCAAAGCGGATGAAGAACCAGTAGAGGAAACACCTGCTGAGCCAGAAGTTCCTCAAGTAGAGACTGAAAAAGTAGAAGCCAAGCTCAAAGAAGCAGAAGCTTTGCTTGCGAAAGTAACGGATGCTAGTCTGAAAGGAAATGCGACAGAAACCCTAGCTGGTTTACGAAATAATTTGAGCCTGCAAACCATGGATAATAATGGTATCATGGCAGAAGCAGAAAAATTACTTGCGTTGTTAAAAGGTAGTAATCCTTCACCTGTAAATAAGGAAAAAACAAACTAATGAAAAATGGGAGTCTCGATAAAGGGACTTTCATTTTTATTATGTATATACGAAAAATTCTTGACAAGCAGTACTAAAAGGAGTAAACTATTAACTAGTTAATTAACTGGTTTATTGTTTTATAGTGAATCAAATAGAGTTAAGAAAAGAGGAAAGAATGAAAATCAATAAAAAATATCTAGCTGGGTCAGCAGCTGCACTTGTTTTAAGTGTCTGTGCTTATGAACTAGGTTTGCATCAAGCCCAAACTGTAAAAGAAAATAACCGTGTTTCATACATTGATGGCAACCAACCAAGCCAAAAGGCAGAGACTTTGACACCTGATGAAGTCAGTAAAAAGAAGGTATTAATGCCGAGCAAATCGTTATCAAGATTACGGATCAAGGTTATGTGACTTCTCATGGAGACCATTATCATTATTATAATGGCAAGGTTCCTTATGACGCCATCATCAGCGAAGAACTGCTGATGAAAGATCCGAATTATCAGTTGAAGGATTCAGACATTGTCAATGAAATTAAGGGTGGTTATGTCATTAAGGTAGACGGGAAGTATTATGTCTATCTTAAGGATGCAGCGCATGCTGATAATGTTCGCTCAAAAGAAGAAATCACTCGTCAGAAGCAGGAACACGGTAGTAATCACGGAGGAGGTTCTAGCGATAATGCGGTAGTCGCTGCTAGAGCTCAAGGCCGTTATACAACGGATGATGGTTATATCTTTAATGCCTCTGATATCATTGAGGACACGGGTGATGCCTATATCGTTCCTCATGGCAATCATTTCCACTATATTCCTAAGAGTGACTTGTCTGCCAGTGAATTAGCTGCAGCTCGAGCCTTCCTAGCTGGGAAAGGTAATCAACCAAGCTCAGTTGGGTATCGTCCTTCAACAAATTCTTCTAGCAGTAGCGCATCAGAGACATCGAATAGTAGTTCATATGGACAAACGAATCAAAGCAATGTTGAAGCAAATACCAGAAGATGGGCTCCAAGTGTTAGCCCACAGGTGGATAATAGTTATCAAGCAAATCCAAGTGAAGATATATCTAGTCTCTTGAAACAACTTTATGCCTTGCCACTCAGTCAACGACACGTGGAATCAGACGGACTTGTCTTTGATCCAGCGCAGATTACAAGAAAAACTGCAAATGGTGTTGCAGTACCACACGGAGATCATTATCACTTTATTCCTTATTCTCAAATGTCTGATTTAGAGCAGAAGATTGCGAGAATGATTTCTGAAAATTATCAAGGAAATCATACTACTGCAGGTGGTAAAGAATTAAAACCAATTCCGACTCCAAGCCTTCCAAAACCAATTCCTGCTCCAGAGCCTACCCCAATACCAAGTCCACAACCTGTACCAAATCCTAAACCAACTCCAAGCAATCCAATTGATGGAAAATTGGTAAAACAGGTGATTCGAAAGGTGGTTGATGGTTATGTCTTTGTAGAGAATGGAATTTCGCGTTATATTTCTGCCAAGGAACTTTCAGCAGAAACTGTTGCAGCCATTGATGATAAACTTACTAAACAAGAAAGTTTGTCTCATGAGTTAGGAGCTAAGAAAACCAATCTTGCATCTGGTGATCAAAAATTTTACAACAAAGTTTATGATTTACTAGCAACAGTTCATCAAGATTTGGTTTCCAATAAAGGGCGCCAAGCTGATTTTGACGCTTTGGATAGACTATTGGAACGTCTCAACGATGAGTCAAGTGATAAAGTCAAGTTAGTTGATGATATCCTTGCTTTTCTAGCGCCGATTCGTCATCCAGAACGTTTAGGAAAACCAAATGCACAAATAGCTTACACAGATGATGAGATTCAAGTAGCCAAGTTGGCAGGCAAGTATACAACAGAAGATGGCTATATCTTTGATCCTCGTGATATCACCAGTGATGAGGGGGATGCCTATGTAACTCCGCATATGAGCCACAGTCATTGGATTAAGAAAGAAAGTTTGTCTGAAGCTGAAAGAGCAGCAGGTCAAGCTTATGCTAAAGAGAAAGGTTTGACGCCTCCTTCAACAAATCATCAAAGTTCAGGAAATACTGAGGCTAAGGGAGCAGAAGCGATTTACAATAGAGTAAAAGCAGCTAAGAAGGTACCACTTGACCGTATGCCTTACAATCTCCAACATACTGTGGAAGTTAAAAATGGAAGTTTGATTATACCTCATTATGACCATTACCATAACATCAAATTTGAGTGGTTTGACGAAGGACTTTATGAGGCACCTAAGGGGTATACTTTAGAAGAGCTATTTGAAACTGTGAAGTATTATGTCGAACATCCAAACGAACGTCCGCATTCAGATAGTGGTTGGGGCAATGCGAGCGACCATGTTCAAAGAAACCACAATAGTCAAGATGCTAACAACAATCAAACAGAGAAACCAACAGAGGAGAAACCTCAGACAGAAAAAATTGAGGAGGAAAAACCTCGCGAAGAAAAACCGAAAAATGAGAAAGCAGAATCTCCAAAACCAAAAGAACCAGAGGAATCAGAAGAAGAATCACCATCGGAACCAGAGGAACATCAGGTTGAAACTGAAAAGGTTGAAGAAAAACTGAGAGAGGCGGAAGAGTTACTTAAAAAGATTAAGGATCCAATTCTTAAGTCCAATGCCAACGAAACTCTCACAGGATTAAAAAATAACCTGTTATTTGGTTCTCAGGATAACAATACTATTATGGCAGAAGCTGAAAAGCTATTAGTCTTGTTAAAGGAGAGTAAGTAACTATACAACTATTATAGAAGATAAAAAGGGAGCAGAATATGGATTCTGTTCTCTTTTTTATGAAATTGTGTAAAAATTCTTGACATATTTTCTAAATAAAGATAAACTATTTACTAGTTAATTAAATGGTTAAACACTAGTTAAGGAGTTATTGTGAAAAAGAGGACGATTTTAGTATTGATGACCAGTGTATTGGCTCTGGTATTAGCTGCTTGTGGTCAAAAGGAAAGCCAGTCAGGTAAAGGGATGAAAATTGTGACCAGTTTTTATCCTATCTATGCCATGGTCAAGGAAGTATCTGGTGACTTGAATGATGTTCGAATGATTCAGTCAAGTAGCGGAATTCACTCCTTCGAACCTTCAGCAAATGATATTGCAGCCATCTATGATGCAGATGTCTTTGTCTACCATTCGCATACACTTGAATCTTGGGCGGGAAGTCTGGATCCCAATCTAAAAAAATCCAAAGTTAAAGTTTTAGAAGCTTCAGAAGGAATGACATTGGATCGTGTCCCTGGTCTAGAAGATGTGGAAGCAGGTGATGGAGTCGATGAAAAAAACGCTTTATGATCCCTCACACTTGGCTAGATCCTGAAAAAAAGCTGGCGAAGAAGCCCAAATTATCGCTGATAAACTTTCAGAGGTTGATAGTGAACACAAAGAAACTTACCAGAAAAAAATGCGCAAGCCTTTATCAAAAAAAGCTCAAGAATTGACTAAGAAATTCCAGCCTAAATTTGAAAAAGCGACTCAGAAAAACCTTTGTAACCCAACATACGGCCTTTTCTTATCTAGCGAAGAGATTTGGACTTAATCAACTTGGTATTGCAGGCATCTCTCCAGAACAAGAACCAAGTCCAAGACAACTAACAGAAATTCAGGAATTTGTTAAAACCTATAAGGTTAAAACGATTTTTACAGAAAGTAATGCTTCTTCGAAAGTAGCTGAAACTCTTGTCAAATCAACAGGTGTGGGTCTTAAAACTCTGAATCCTTTAGAGGCAGATCCACAAAATGACAAGACTTATCTAGAAAACCTAGAAGACAATATGAGTATTTTAGCAGAAGAATTGAAATGAGGAGATTATGAAAATCAATAAAAAATATCTAGCTGGGTCAGCAGCTGCACTTGTTTTAAGTGTCTGTGCTTATGAACTAGGTTTGCATCAAGCTCAAACTGTAAAAGAAAATAACCGTGTTTCATACATTGATGGTAAACAACCAAGTCAAAAGGCAGAAAATTTGACACCTGATGAAGTCAGTAAAAAAGAAGGTATAAATGCCGAGCAAATCGTTATCAAGATTACGGATCAAGGTTATGTGACTTCTCATGGAGACCATTATCATTACTATAATGGCAAGGTTCCTTATGATGCTATCATTAGTGAAGAACTGCTGATGAAAGATTCAAATTATCAGTTGAAGGATTCAGACATTGTCAATGAAATTAAGGGTGGTTATGTGATTAAGGTAGACGGGAAATACTATGTTTACCTTAAGGATGTGGCACATGCGGATAACGTTCGTTCGAAGGACGAAATTGAACGCCAAAAACAAGGTCATACTCACGATGCACCAACATCTAATAGTGCAGTGGCGCTTGCTCAATCTCAAGGTCGCTATACTACTGATGATGGCTACATCTTTAATGCATCTGATATTATAGAGGATACTGGGGATGCTTATATCGTCCCTCACGGTGGACATTACCACTACATTCCAAAGAGTTCCTTGTCTGCTAGTGAATTGGCTGCAGCTCAAGCCTATCTCTCTGGAACTAGAAATCAGCCTAGTGTGACTGACTATCGTTCAAGTACAAATGGGACTGGTCAAACTACCAAGCCTATTCAACAGGCTGAAATACCAACTAATAAATCCGAGAGTCTTCAAAGTCTATTACAGCAGCTTTATGCTCTTCCAAGTACTCAACGATATACTGAATCGGATGGTTTGACTTTTGACCCTGCTAAGATTTCAAGCAGGACACCGAGTGGTGTAGCGATTCCTCATGGAAATCACTATCATTTCATCCCATATACAAAGCTTTCTGCATTAGAAGAAAAGATTGCGAGAATGATTCCTCTAACTAGTGACAGTGAGAAACCAACACCATTGGAGAATCCAAGCAAACCAGCAGAAAAACCTACTCAGCAAAACCATCATCATGAGAAAGACGGTGATCATGGAAGTCAGGCACATAAGCATGAAGAACATGGACATGACGCTCATCATGATGAAGACCATGATCACGGTTTTGATGCTAATCGTGTCATCAGTGAGGATGATCAAGGCTTTGTCATGTCACACGGTGATCATAATCATTACTTCTTTAAGAAAGATTTGACAGCAGAGCAAATTAAGTCGGCTCAAGATCATTTAAGAGGTAAGACGCCAGTAACACCAAGTCCAGCACATGATGATGAACACGATAAAGATAATCATGGGAACCATCATGATGAAGACCATGATCATGGTTTTGATGCCAATCGTGTCATCAGTGAGGATGATCAAGGCTTTGTCATGTCACACGGTGATCACAATCATTACTTTTTCAAGAAAGATTTGACAGCAGAGCAAATTAAGGCCACCCAAAATCATCTGAAAAGTAAAACGCCATCAGTACCAAGTCCAGCACATGATGATGAACACGATAACGATAATCATGGGAACCATCGTGATGAGGAGCATAATCATGGTTTTGATGCAGATAGAGTCATCAGTGAAGATGCGGCAGGATTTGTCATGACTCACGGAGACCATAATCATTACTTCTTTAAGAAGGATCTAACACCAGAACAAATCAAGGCCGCGCAGGATCATTTGAGAGGTAAAACGACAGTAACACCAAGCCCAGCCCATGATGATGAACACGATAACGATAATCATGGCCACAAACATGATGAAGACCATGATCACGGTTTTGATGCTAATCGTGTCATCAGTGAAGATGAACAAGGCTTTGTCATGAGTCACGGTGACCATAATCATTACTTCTTCAAGAAAGATTTGACAGCTGACCAAATTAAGGCAGCGCAAGATCATTTGAAAGGTACAAATGACAGCAACACCAAGTCCAGCCCATGATGATGAACACGATAAAGATCATCATGGACACCATCATGATGAAAGACCATGATCACGGTTTTGATGCCAATCGTGTCATCAGTGAGGATGAGCAAGGCTTTGTCATGAGTCATGGTGACCACAATCATTACTTCTTCAAGAAAGATTTGACAGCAGAGCAAATTAAGGCAGCTCAGGATCATTTGAAAAGCACATCATGATGCAGAGCCTGTAAAACCTCTTGCTAAAACGGTAGAGTCTTTCTCAAGAGATGCTAGCGATGAAGAAAAGATTGCTTATATTTCTAAAACTTATGGAGTTCCACTTGAAGCTATTAGAATTTCAAACGGATTCTTTGTCTTTGGAAATCCAGACCAAGCCTACGATCCAACTCATATCCATCCCATATGCTGTTCGTAAGGAACACGTTCGGATTCCTCTTCAAACTGGCAATCCAGAACTTGATTTCCTAAATGAACTCTATACCACTGCTTTGCGAGATGGTGTGTCTCCATATAGCTTGCAGGTAGAAAATGGTAGTTTTGTGATTCCTCATGGCGACCACAATCACTACATCAAGGTTCAAACGAAGGGCTATGAAGTGGCTTTAAAAAACAAGATTCCAGCCCTGCAATCTAGCTATCAACCTGGAGCTTTTGATGAGAAGGCAGTCTTGGCAAAAGTAGATCAACTTCTAGCTGATAGCAGAAGTATCTACAAAGACAAGCCTATCGAACAAAGACAGATTGAGTTAGCTTTAGGTCAGTTTACTGAAAACATGAAGAAACTGGCAACTAACTCTACAGCAGGTTATCTTGCAACACTGGATCTCTTTGATAAGCAATATATCCATATTGATGAAAGTGTTAAGCCTGTTAAAACAAGCGCTCTAGATAAGAAATATCAAGCCTTGATTGATAAAATCAATACACTAGATACAGATTCTTATGGACTTCCTAAGAAAGACCTTCTCGTTCGACTCCAAGAAGCTAAGTTGGCAAAAGATGAGGCTGCTTTAGCAGCGGTTGAATCACAACTTCAAGCCTTGCAAGATTTTAATGATCGAACAGGTGTTACAACAGTGGAATACATCAAGTATTTCTACGAACACGTCAATGACGGGCGTTTGAGTGATGCACTTCGAAACAAGGTCGCTCAGCTTACTTGGACATTGTATCAATCTCAATCCTTCCTTAAGGCAGCAGAATTGAACAAATTATTCCCAAGCATCTATCAAGCAAAACAAGAAGTGGAAGAAGCTTTGAAAGCTCAACCAACTACTGCTAAATCGACTCAGACAGTTCTAGATACTGAAAAAGTAGATAACCAAACTGCCAAGACAGCTATTTATGGCTTCTTGAAAGAATTGTACGGAGACTTTATGCCTGAAGAACATGTCAATCATGTTAGCAAGGAAGAAGTAGAAAGTCTCTTGAGCAAGGCAACTCAACTCTTGGAACAAATCCAAGAAGAAGGAATCAGACAATCCTTGGCAGAAGAAGTAGAAAATCTCAAAGCTGCTACAAACAAGGTTGATGCAGACTTGGATGAAGTAAACAGTCAGGTAAAAGATGTCTTGACTCGTATCGCTAGCGCCCTTCAACAAGAGAAGGAAAATGCTGAGCAAGATCCTCAGACACTTGTACTCTATCAAAAACTCTACGATATTCTTATGTCGCTTCACGCTTATTTAGAAAACAATAAGGGTTCTGATGCGGACTTTGATAAGGTGGATGCTCTACTAGATCAACTTTCTGCTAAGAGTAAAGATAAGGCTGCTTTACTTGAATTGACAAAAGCTATTCTGGTCTTGAATCAAGAAATCAAGTCTAAATCAAGAGCAAGTGAAGAAGCAACTCCAGCAACAAAAGCTGAATCGAATGCTGATAGCACAAGTGCAGAGAATCAACCAGCATGTAGCTACAGAATCTAACAGTGAAACTGCAAGCGACGAAAGCAAACCAAGCAACACAACAGATTCTAAACCTGCTGAATCAACTTCAGAAAAGGAAACAACAGAATCTACAACAAGTACTGGAAATCAAGAAAAACCAGCAGAATAAAAAGAAAGGCGAAGTAGCTGAGCTACCTCGTCTTTTTAGTCTTTATAAGCTACGATACCAATAATGGTATCAACTGCACGTTCCATTGTCTGAAGGCTGACGTATTCAAAACGTCCGTGCATATTTTCTCCTCCTGCAAAGATATTAGGAGTTGGGATTCCCATAAAGGAAATCTTAGAGCCGTCTGTCCCTCCACGGATTGGTTCGATTATAGGAGTGATACCCAAATCTTCCATAACTGCTTTGGCAATGGTAATTGGAGTCATATCTTTTTCAATGACTTCTTTCATATTGTAGTACTGGTCTGTCAAGTTTAGGGTGACACGGTCGCTACCAAGTTCTTGATTCATCTTATCAGCGATAGACTGCATAGCTGCTTTACGCGCTTCAAAGGCGTCTTTTTCAAAATCACGAATGATGTAGCTTGCACGCGCCTCCTCAACGCTTCCAGCCACATCCATAAGATGATAGAAACCTTGGTAGCCATCAGTTAACTCAGGTCGGTCATTCTCTGGAAGTTGATTATGAAAATCAATTGCTAACTGAAGGGCGTTAACCATTTGCCCTTTGGCAGTACCAGGGTGGACATTGCGTCCTTGGAAATGCAATTCAGCACCCGCTGCTGAAAAGGTCTCGTACTGAAGTTCACCTAGTGGGCCACCATCAACTGTGTAGGCAAAATCGACATCAAAATCTTCTGCATCAAATTTATTAGCACCAACACCGATTTCTTCATCTGGACCAAAACCAACACGAATCTCACAGTGCTTGATTTCAGGGATGAGCAGTTAGATATTCAATAGCAGTCATAATCTCAGCAATTCCTGACTTGTCATCAGCACCTAGCAAGGTTGTTCCATCGGTTGTGATGAGTGTTTGTCCTGGATATTTTTTTCAAGACTCTTGAAGTCGGCTGGATCGAGTTTGAAACCAGAATTTCCAAGTTCAATCACACCACCATCGTAGTTTTCAATTACCTGTGGATTGACTCCTTCGGCATTAAAAGTCAGCAGTATCCATGTGAGATATAAAAGCCAATCTTACGTGTTAAAGATGGATCATTGGCTGGTAAGGTTCCAATTGCAAAAACCATTTGGTAGATAATAAACATTTTGTAATCCAACACGTTTCATTTCAGGAATAAGAACATTTGGTATGCAAAAGTCTACCTGACTCTGCGTACTTGGAGTAGTAGTAGAGTGTTCATCAGAGCGCGTATTGACCTTAACGTAGGTTAAGAAGCGGTCCAAGAGATTGGGGTAAGTCATAAAAAACTCCTTTTGAATTCATTTTTTCCATTGTATCATAGAAAGAAGAGAAAAACAAAAGACAGAAGTTAGGGTAATTTACGATGTTAGCGTTTACTTATCAACGAATTAATGATAAAATAAACTTGATAAAAATATCACAAGGAAGCGATTATGAAAAAAGCAATTTTAATGATGACTTTCGGTTCGCCAGAAGAGATTACCTTTGAAGGTGTGGCTGATTTTTTCACAAATATTCGTCGTGGAGTGAGACCTCAAGACCACGAGATTCAAACCCTCTATGATAATTATGTACGAATTGGCGGCACGCCTCTGCAAAAAATTACCCGTGAAGAGGTTGCCTTGGTAGAAGCTAGGCTGGGGAATGAATACAGTGTTTATTTTGCTAATAAGTTTTCTAGACCCTTTATCCCAGATGTGATTGGTCAGATGGAAGCAGACGGAATTGAGCAGTGTATTTGTTTGATTTTGGAGCCCCATTATTCTTTTTACTCTGTTATGGGCTATGAGAAATTTTTAGAAAGCAAACAAATTCAATTTTTAGTTATTAAGGACTGGTATCAAGAAGAAGCGCTCTTAAACTATTGGGCAGATGAAATTGCTAAGATTTTAAAAGAAGAAGTGAAGCAAGATAGCTTTAAAGTCATCTTTTCAGCCCATAGTGTGCCCATTTTTGCCTTGGATTTTGGTGACCCTTATATCGATCAAATTTTTGAAAATAGCAAGTTAGTCGCTGAAAAACTAGGTTTGAGTTCCGAGCAATATACCAACACTTGGCAGAGTGAGAGTGATATCGGGATTCCATGGATTAAGCCAGATGTATTAGAATATCTCAGAGAACAGACAGAACATCCAGATCATTATATTTTTGTACCTATTAGTTTTATCAGTGAGCACATTGAGGTCTTGTTTGACAACGATGTGGAATGTTATGAGTTATGTCAGGAATTTGGTGTGAACTATCATCGCCCACCAATGCCAAATACAGATTCTCGTTTGATTGATGCTTTGATTAGTACAGTCAGAGCTAATGAACATCAAGAATTTAAGGAATTTCTTCCAGAAGAAGAAACCTTTGATGAGTTAGTTCCTTCAGACGATACTAAAAACATTTTGGCTGAATCTCAAGATTTACAAATGCCAGAATTTGTGAAAAAATTGATTGAGAAAAAAGGTCGTGAAAACGTTAAGATGCCATATCTTATCAAAAAAATGCTTGAGAAAGCAGGTAAGTTACCAAAAGAGTAAAGAAAAAAGGATTTAGCTTTGTGCTAGATCCTTTTAATCGATTATTTTTTCTCAAGAAGAGCTTTGATTTCTTGAAGTACTTCCAATTCAGTTGGTCCAGCTGGAGCTTCTTCAACAGTTTCTTCTTTCTTAGTAAGGCTTTGGGCTTTTTCCATAGCTTTAATAACGAAGAAGAGAACAGTACCTACAACAAGGAAGTTGATAATAGCACTCAAGAATTTACCATATGTAACACCATTCCATGCAAGCTCAGCGATGTTTTGTACTTTCGCAGCTTCCAAGGCTGGGTTCAATAGTAGAGGAGTGATGATATCATTTACAAATGAAGTAACGATAGCACCAAAAGCAGAGGCAATAATCACACCGACAGCAAGGTCAACAACATTACCACGAAGCAAAAATGCTTTAAGATCTTTTAACATTTTCATAATTTCCTTTCAAAAATTTTTACTCTTCATTATATATTAATTAAGAAGAGCTTGCAAGATATATGCTCAGAAATTTTTATTTTTTTAAAAAAATATAAAACCTTACTTAAAAATGTAATTAAGGATAATTATCAAGAATTGTGAAATAACTGTTTCAATACTATTAACTTTATCTATATTATCATTTACAAATTGTCCGATAATATTAGGAAACTGAGTTACAAAGAGAAAAGTTAAAAACAAGTCTAAAAGAAAAGTAGATAGACGTGCTAGAGTAAATTTTACTAAACGGCTTGGCCAATTCTTCCTAGCTTGCTTAAATACAAGCCTATCATTTGTACTAAATGCAAAGAGGATACCGATACTATTTGCTAGTCCAGTAGCAAGGAGTTCTTTATGGGTTAGTTGATAAATGACTAATCGGGATAGAATTGAAACAAGAGTAGTAGCTAGACCAAAAAAGAGATAGAGTAAAAGCTCATTCTCCAAGAGACTTTGAATGCGTTTTTTCATGTTTTTAGTATAGCATAAAGAAGGCTATTGTGCTATACTAGTAAGGTTGATTTAAGCAACTCTTGGTGCTTAGCTTCTTTCACCAAGCATATTACACGCGGACAACCGCCAAAGGAGAAAAGATGAAAAAATTAACTATTCGTGATGTAGCAGATATTGCAATCGTTGCTGCTATCTACGTCGTTTTGACTGTCACACCGCCCCTAAATGCCATTAGCTATGGTGCTTATCAGTTCCGTATTTCAGAAATGATGAACTTTATGGCTTTTTACAATCCTAAGTACATCATCGGAGTTACCATCGGTTGTATGATTGCTAATTTCTTTAGCTTCGGACTGCTAGATGTCTTTGTTGGTGGTGGATCAACCTTAGTATTCCTCAGTCTAGGTGTTTGGCTTTTTGCAAAATACAGCAAGGATTACCTCTTTTAACGGATTGATTCGAAAAGATCATTTCTTCTTTTCAATCCTCTTTTCAATTTCCATGTTTACTATCGCTGCAGAGTTGAATATCGTAGCGCAATTACCATTTTTCCTTACTTGGTTCACAACAGGAATTGGTGAATTTGCCTCATTGATTATTGGTGCGATTATCATTGGTAAAATTGGTCGTCGAATTGATTTAAGCAAATAGAAGAAGATAAGCTAGGTAGCTCTTACCTGGCTTTTTCTTATGGAAAATTTCTAAGGAAACTTGACAAGTTTTTCTAACTATAGTATACTTTTTAAGTAAGCTGATTTAGCTCAGTTGGCAGAGCGCATCCATGGTAAGGATGAGGTCGCCGGTTCAATCCCGGCAATTAGCATGATATTTACAGGGAAACTCTTGAACACAAGAGTTTTTTCTTATGCTCGCGAGAAAAAATTCTGACTTTTGTATAATAAAAGTCATCCTGCAAAAATTTTTTATTGACAAAACCACTTATTTCTAGTAATATAATAGACGCGATGAGTCGATAGGTAGTCTTCGGACTACTATTGAGCATAAGGAGGTCATAACGCAGGAGCGGACCTTGATGAGTTGTGTGAACCTGCTCATCACATGAAGATGCCTCTTAGTCCCTAGTCTAGCGACTGGGGATTTTTATTTTCCAAAAAATGATGAAAAAGCTTTGCAATTCATGGAAAAAGTAGTATAATACATCTATTATAGAAATTTTTAGAAAATTCCGAAAGAGGTTATTTATGGGATATACAGTTGCTGTAGTCGGCGCGACAGGTGCTGTCGGAGCTCAGATGATAAAAATGTTGGAAGAATCAACACTTCCAATCGATAAAATTCGTTTACTTGCTTCTGCACGTTCAGCAGGCAAGACTTTGAAATTTAAAGATCAAGATATTACGATTGAAGAAACGACTGAAACAGCTTTTGAAGGAGTTGATATTGCTCTCTTTTCAGCAGGTGGTTCTACATCAGCTAAATATGCACCATACGCAGTTAAAGCTGGAGCGGTAGTAGTAGATAATACATCTTACTTCCGTCAAAATCCAGATGTTCCTTTGGTTGTTCCAGAGGTCAATGCTCATGCACTTGATGCCCACAACGGTATCATTGCCTGCCCTAACTGTTCAACAATCCAAATGATGGTGGCTCTTGAGCCAGTTCGCCAAAAATGGGGCTTGGACCGTATCATTGTTTCAACTTACCAAGCAGTTTCAGGTGCTGGTATGGGAGCAATTCTTGAGACACAACGTGAACTTCGTGAAGTCTTGAATGATGGAGTGAATCCACGTGATTTACATGCCGAAATCTTGCCTTCAGGTGGGGACAAGAAACATTATCCTATCGCCTTCAATGCTCTTCCACAAATCGATGTCTTCACTGACAATGATTACACTTACGAAGAGATGAAGATGACTAAGGAGACTAAGAAAATTATGGAAGATGACAGCATTGCAGTATCTGCAACATGTGTGCGTATTCCAGTCTTGTCAGCTCACTCTGAGTCTGTTTACATCGAAACAAAAGAAGTGGCTCCAATCGAAGAAGTGAAAGCAGCTATCGCAGCCTTCCCAGGTGCGGTTCTGGAGGATGATGTCGCTCATCAAATCTATCCTCAAGCCATCAATGCAGTGGGTTCACGTGATACCTTTGTTGGTCGTATCCGTAAAGACTTGGATGCTGAAAAAGGAATCCACATGTGGGTTGTTTCAGATAACCTTCTCAAAGGTGCTGCTTGGAACTCAGTTCAGATTGCAGAAACTCTTCATGAACGTGGATTGGTTCGTCCAACAGCTGAATTGAAATTTGAATTAAAAATAGTTATATCGTTTAGGAGTTCAGATGAACTCCTTCTTTGAAAATAGAGAGGTGTTTTCATGTCTTATCAAGATTTAAAAGAGTGTAAAATCATCACAGCCTTTATTACTCCCTTTCCACGAGGATGGTTCCATCAACTTTGATGCCATTCCAGCCTTGATTGAGCATCTGTTGGCGCATCATACAGACGGAATTCTTCTCGCAGGGACCACAGCTGAGAGTCCAACTTTGACTCACGATGAGGAATTGGAGCTATTTGCGGCTGTACAAAAGATTGTCAATGGACGCGTTCCTTTGATTGCGGGTGTAGGGTACCAATGATACGCGTGACTCTATCGAGTTTGTCAAAGAAGTAGCAGAATTTGGTGGTTTTGCAGCTGGGCTTGCTATCGTACCTTACTACAACAAACCTTCTCAAGAAGGAATGTACCAGCACTTTAAAGCCATTGCAGATGCTTCTGACCTACCAATTATTATCTATAACATTCCAGGTCGTGTGGTTGTCGAATTAACTCCCGAAACCATGCTTCGCTTGGCTGACCATCCAAATATTATTGGTGTCAAAGAATGTACTAGCTTGGCTAATATGGCTTACTTGATTGAGCACAAGCCAGAAGAGTTCTTGATTTATACGGGTGAGGATGGAGATGCTTTCCATGCCATGAACCTTGGTGCGGATGGGGTTATTTCTGTTGCCTCTCATACAAATGGGGATGAAATGCACGAGATGTTCACTGCCATTTCAGAAAGCGATATGAAGAAAGCCGCAGCTATTCAGCGCAAGTTCATTCCTAAGGTCAATGCCCTCTTCTCTTATCCAAGCCCTGCTCCAGTTAAGGCCGTTCTCAACTATATGGGATTTGAAGCTGGACCAACTCGTCTACCTCTTGTTCCAGCACCAGAAGAAGATGCCAAACGCATTATCAAGGTTGTCGTAGATGGCGACTACGAAGCGACTAAGGCAACTGTAACAGGGGTTTTAAGACCAGATTACTAATA